>Ga0193706_1001031_pt1 | contig 13327 bp, 21 predicted proteins | sample U3c1metaG_FD_160130 | JGI IMG/M metagenome (GOLD analysis project Ga0193706, IMG submission 160130) | Soil microbial communities from a riparian zone of the East river system, Colorado, United States - U3c1 | ecosystem: Environmental > Terrestrial > Soil > Riparian zone | place: USA: East River... | reverse complement strand
CGGCGGTGGTGAAGGCCGGACCTCGGGCGGCCGTCACCCGGTCACCCCCTGGGGCAAGCCGACCAAGGGTGCCCGCACCCGTCACAACAAAGCGACCGACAAGTTCATCATTCGGTCGCGTCACGCGAAGAAGAAGGGTTAATCGATGGCCCGTTCCATCTGGAAAGGTCCGTTCGTCGAGCTTTCGCTGCTGAAGAAGGCGGAAGCCGCTCAGGACGCCAGCAAGCGCTCGCCGATCAAGACCTGGTCGCGCCGTTCGACCATCCTGCCGCAGTTCGTCGGCCTGACTTTTAATGTCTACAACGGCCGCAAGTTCGTGCCGGTGTCGGTCAATGAAGACATGGTCGGAATGAAGCTCGGCGAGTTTGCGCCGACGCGGACGTTCCACGGCCATGCGTCCGACAAGAAGGGCAAGCGCTGATGAGCAAGACTGCTGCACCCCGCAGGGTGAGCGACAAGGAAGCGCTCGCCGTCGGCAACACCATCCGCGGCTCGGCGCGCAAGCTCAACCTGGTCGCCCAGATGATCCGCGGCCGCAAGGTCGAGGAGGCGCTCAACCTGCTGCGCTTTTCCCCCAAGGGAATGGCCGAGGACGTGCGCAAGGTGCTCGCATCGGCCGTCGCCAATGCGGAGAACAATCATAACCTCGACGTCGATGCCTTGGTCGTCGCCGAGGCGAGCGTCGGCAAGTCGATCTCGATGAAGCGCCTGATGACGCGTGCGCGCGGCCGTTCGGCGCGCATCGTCAAGCCGTTCAGCCGAATTCGGGTCATCGTTCGCGAGCAGGAAGAAGCGTAATGGGTAACAAATCCTCAGCGATCGGGCTCCGCCTGCAGATCAACCGGACCTGGGACAGCCGCTGGTTCGCGGAAGGCCAGGATTACGGCCGGCTTCTGCTCGAAGACCTCAAGATGCGCCGATACATCATCGACAAGCTGCCGCAGGCGGCGATCTCGAAGGTGGTGATCGAGCGTCCGGCCAAGATCTGCCGGGTGTCGATCTATGCCGCGCGCCCGGGCGTGATCATCGGCAAGAAGGGCGCGGACATCGAGAAGCTCAAGAAAGAGCTCCAGGCGATGACCAGCTCCGAGGTCAGCCTCAACATCGTCGAAATACGCAAGCCTGAGGTCGACGCCAAGCTCGTCGCCCAGGGCGTCGCCGACCAGCTCGAGCGCCGCATTGCTTTCCGCCGCGCGATGAAGCGCGCGGTTCAGTCGGCGCTTCGCCTCGGTGCCGAGGGCATCCGGATCACTTGCGCCGGCCGTCTCGGCGGCGCCGAGATCGCGCGCACCGAATGGTATCGCGAAGGCCGGGTTCCGCTGCACACGCTGCGCGGAAACGTCGATTATGCCGAAGCGACGGCGCACACCGCTTATGGCGTGTGCGGCGTCAAGGTGTGGGTCTTCAAGGGCGAGATTCTCGGCCACGATCCGCTCGCGCAGGACCGGTTGATGATGGAGGCCCAGACCTCCGGAGTCCGCCCGGCGCGCGAAGAACGCGGCAACCGGTAAGCGCGAAGGATTTAGAAACTCATGTTGCAACCCAAGCGCACCAAGTTCCGCAAAGCCTTCAAGGGCCGGATCCATGGCAATGCCAAGGGCGGGACCGAGCTCAACTTCGGCGCCTTCGGCCTGAAGGCGATGGAGCCCGAGCGGATCACCGCGCGCCAGATCGAAGCGGCCCGCCGCGCGATCACGCGTCACATCAAGCGTTCGGGGCGCTTGTGGATCCGGATTTTCCCGGACGTTCCGGTGAGCTCGAAGCCCGCCGAAGTTCGCATGGGCAAGGGCAAGGGCTCGCCCGAATTCTGGGTTGCCCGGGTGAAGCCGGGCCGGATCCTGTTCGAGCTCGACGGAGTCCCCGGCGCGCTCGCCAAGACCGCCTTCGAGCGCGCCGCCGAGAAGCTGCCGATCAAGGTCAAGGTTATCGCCCGGCTCGGCGAGAGCCTGGTCGAAGAGGAAAAGTAGGATGCCCGCGATCGACGATTTGAAGGTCAAGACCGACGACCAGCTGCAGCAGCAGCTTGGCGAGCTGAAGCGCGAGCAGTTCAACCTGCGCTTCCAGTCGGCGACGAACCAGCTCGAGAAGCCGAGCCGGGTGCGCGAGGTGCGCCGCACCATCGCCCGCATCAGGACGCTTCAAAGCCAGCGTACCCGTGCGCAGCAGACCAGCGCGTCTGCGCAGGGTTGAGGAGAGAATAGGAATGCCCAAGCGCGTCCTCACCGGCACCGTGGTGTCAGACAAGGGTGACAAGACCATCGTGGTCAGCGTCGAGCGGCGGGTGAAGCACCCGCTGTACGGCAAGATCATCAAGCGATCGAAGAAGTATCACGCTCACGACGCGGCCAACGAGTATCGCGCCGGCGAGATCGTGCGCATCGAGGAATGCGCCCCGGTTTCGAAGCTGAAGACGTGGGCCGTGGTCGACCGGATCGGCACGGCGAAGATGGGAACGGTGGAGATCACCGAGCCCGAAGCGCTGTCGACCGACCAGCCGAAGGCTCCCGACCAGCCGAAGACCGACGAAGCGGCGGAAAAGCCCGCCAAGACCGCCAAGACGAAATCCAAGGCCAAGGCCGAAGACGTCGCCGAAGCGGACGCCTGAGAAGATTTTGAGAGGATAAGGGTCGAACCATGATCCAGATGCAGTCCAATTTGGACGTTGCGGATAACAGCGGAGCCAAGCGCGTCCAGTGCATCAAGGTGCTTGGCGGATCCAAGCGCCGCACCGCGGGCGTCGGCGACATCATCGTCGTTTCCGTCAAGGAAGCGGCGCCGCGCGGCCGCGTGAAGAAGGGCGACGTTCACCGCGCGGTGATCGTCCGCACCCGCAAGGACATCCGCCGTCCCGACGGTTCGGTGATCCGCTTCGATTCCAACGCCGCGGTGCTGGTCAACAAGAACGAGGAGCCGATCGGCACCCGTATCTTCGGCCCGGTCGTGCGTGAGCTTCGTGCGCGCAAGCACATGAAGATCATCAGCCTTGCGCCGGAGGTGCTGTAATGGCGGCGCAGAAGATCAAGAAGGGCGACACCGTCGTCGTCCTCGCCGGCAAGGACAGGGGCCGCACCGGGGAAGTCGTGAAGGCGCTGCCCAAGGACGGCAAGGTGATCGTGTCGGGCGTCAACGTCCACGCGCGCCATCGCAAGCCGTCGCAGCTCAATCCCCAGGGCGGTATCGAGCGCAAGGAAGCGCCGCTGCACGTATCGAATGTCGCGATTGCCGATCCCAAGACCGGCAAGCCGACCCGGGTCCGCTTCGAGGAGCGCGACGGCAAGAAGGTCCGCGTGGCGGCCAAGTCTGGAGAGTTGATCCATGGCTGACAACGAAAACAAGGTCGAAGAGACCGAGGTCGTCGAGCAATCGGCGCCCGAGCAGGCCGCGCCCGAGCAGGCCGCTTCCGAGAAGCCGGCGAAGAAGGCCGACAAGGCCGCAAAGCCGGCTTCGGGGACCTATACCCCGCGGCTCAAGAGCGATTATGAGCAGCGCATCGTCGCCGCGATGGTCGAGCGGTTCGGATACAAGAACCGCATGGAAGTGCCGCGGCTCGACAAGATCGTGATCAACATGGGCGTGGGCGACGCGACCCAGGACAAGAAGCGCGTCGATACCGCGGCCGCGGAGATGGAACGGATCGCCGGGCAGAAGCCGGTGATCACCAAGGCCAAGAAGTCGATCGCCCAGTTCAAGCTGCGCGAAGGCATGCCGATCGGCGCCAAGGTGACGCTGCGCCGCGAGCGCATGTACGAATTCCTCGACCGGCTGGTCACGATCGCGCTTCCGCGCGTTCGCGATTTCCGTGGGCTCAACCCCAAGTCGTTCGACGGCCGCGGCAATTACGCGCTGGGCCTTAAGGAACAGATCATTTTCCCCGAGATCAATTACGATCAGATCGACACGGTCCGGGGCATGGACGTCATCATCACGACGACCGCGAAGACGGATGAGGAGGCGCGCGAATTGCTGCGCCTGTTCAACTTCCCCTTCCCGGTCGAAGCAGAGGAAAAGCAGGCCGCCTGAGGGCGCGCCTGCGTTTAGGAGAAGAACTTAAGTCATGGCGAAACTGAGTTCGATCAACAAGAACGAGCATCGCAAGAAGCTCGTTCTGAAGAATGCGGCGAAGTACGCGAAGCTCAAAGAGATCGCGAACGATGAGTCGCGCGACGAGACCGAGCGTTTGATCGCGCGTCTCAAGATGGCGGAGCTGCCGCGCAATGGGAATCCGACGCGGATTCGCAATCGTTGCGAGCTGACCGGCCGGTCGCGCGCTTATTACCGCAAGTTCCGTCTGTCGCGGATCATGCTCCGGGAGCTGGCCAACAAGGGCCTGATCCCCGGCGTCACCAAGTCGAGCTGGTAAGGGATTTACGGATGCCGATGACCGATCCTTTGGGTGACATGCTCACCCGCATCCGCAACGGCCAGCAGGCGCGCAAGGATAGCATCCTGACGCCGGCGTCGAAGCTGCGGACCCATGTGCTCGATGTGCTTCAGCGCGAGGGCTATATCCGCGGTTATGCGGAAGAAGAGCTTGCCGGGCAGAAAGGCCTGCGCGTCGAGCTCAAATATTTCGAGGGCCAGCCCGCGATCCAGCATCTGGCCCGCGTGTCGAAGCCCGGCCGCCGCGTCTATTCGGCCGCGCGTGAGCTTCCCCGCATCCGCAACGGCCTTGGCACGATCATCGTGTCGACTCCGCGCGGCGTGCTGTCGGATGCCGAAGCGCGCGACCAGAATGTCGGCGGCGAAGTGCTCGCGGAGGTGTTCTGATGTCCCGAATCGGTAAACGGCCGGTCGCGCTGCCTTCGGGCGTCAGCGCCGCAACCGAAGGCCAGACGCTGTCGGTCAAGGGTCCCAAGGGCACGCTTGCGCTGCAGATGCGCGACGAGATCAAATACGACATCTCGGACGATGGCATCAGCGTCCAGCCGGCCAACGACACCAAGCAGGCGCGCGCGTTCTGGGGCATGCAGCGCACGCTCGTGCAGAACCTTGTCACCGGGGTCAGCGAGGGCTTCACCAAAGTGCTCGAGATCACCGGCGTCGGCTATCGCGCCCAGGCCCAGGGCCGCAATCTGCGGCTCCAGCTCGGCTACAGCCACGACGTGAACTTCCCGCTGCCCGAAGGCGTCGACGTCAAAACGCCCGACCAGAACACGGTCGAGATCACCGGCATCGACAAGCAGCAGGTCGGGCAGGTCGCGGCCGAGATCCGCCGCTGGCGCAAGCCCGAGCCGTACAAGGGCAAGGGCATCAAGTATCGCGGCGAGTATATCTTCCGCAAAGAAGGCAAGAAGAAATAGCCATGGCGAACCTCTCCCTTTTCGACCGCCGCCGCCGCCGGGTCCGCACTGCGCTTCGCGCCCGTGCGTCCGGCAAGCCGCGGCTTTCGGTCCACCGCTCGGGCCGGCACATCTATGCCCAGGTCATCGACGATGCGGCGGGCAAGACGCTCGCTTCGGCCTCGACCCTGGACAAGGATCTGAACGGCAAGACCGGCGCAACCAAGGACGGCGCCGCCGCCGTTGGCAAGACGCTCGCCGAGCGCGCCAAGAAGGCGGGCGTGAGCAAGGTCGTGTTCGATCGCGGCGGCTTCCTCTTCCATGGCCGCGTCAAGGCGCTCGCCGATGCTGCCCGCGAAGGCGGACTGGAGTTTTAAATGGTGCAAGAGAACGAAACGCCCGAAGTGACCCAGCCTGATGCGGCGCCCGAAGCGCCCCAGGCCGAAGCTCCCACGCCCGAAGTAACTCAGGAAGGCGTCGAGCAGGCGCAGACCGAAGTGCCGGCGAAGCAGGATGCAGTGATTGCAACCGAGGGCAGCGCTCCACCGGCCGAAGAGCCCCGCAACCGCAGCCCGCGTGGCCCGCGCGGCGGCGGCGGTGGCGGTCGTGGACGTGGCGGCAACGATCGCGGCGGTGGCCGTGGCCGGCGTGACGATCGTCGTGGCCGGGGCGGCGACGATGACGGCGGCGAGGAGCTGATCGAGAAGCTGGTTCACATCAACCGCGTTTCCAAGACCGTGAAGGGCGGCAAGCGCTTCGGTTTCGCGGCGCTGGTCGTGGTCGGCGACGGCAAGGGCCGCGCCGGTTTCGGCCATGGCAAGGCGCGCGAAGTGCCCGAGGCGATCAGCAAGGCGACCGCCGCGGCGAAGAAGGCGATGATCCGCGTCCCGCTGCGCGACGGCCGCACGCTTCACCATGACGGCCTGGGCCATTTCGGCGCTGGCCGAGTGACGGTCCGCACGGCTCCGGCCGGTACCGGCATCATCGCCGGTGGCCCGATGCGCGCGATCTTCGAAAGCCTCGGCGTTGCCGACGTCGTCACCAAATCGGTCGGCACGTCCAACCCGTACAATATGATCCGGGCGACCTTCGAAGCGCTCAAGGAACAGACCAGTCCGCGCTCGGTCGCGCAGCGGCGCGGCAAGAAGGTCGCCGACCTTCTCGGCCGCGGCGGCGCCGGTGCGGTGGAAGCCGAGGCCCAGGCCGAAGCGATCGCGGAGTAAGAGCAATGGCGAAGATCAAGATCACCCAGACCGGCTCGCCGATCCGCCGCGACAAGACGCAGCGGGCGACGCTGGTCGGCCTCGGCCTCAACAAGCTTCACCGTTCGATCGAAATCGATGCGACGCCCGAAGTGCTCGGCCAGGTCAAGAAGGTCCACCACCTGCTGAAGGTCGAAGAGGCCGCCTGAAATGTTCCCCTCCCGCTTGCGGGAGGGGCTGGGGGAGGGTCTGTGCATTCACGCACAACAGGCCCTCACCCTTCCGCAGCCTCCGGCTGCTCCCTCCCTCTCCCGCAAAGCGGTAGAGGGAATAGCGCGACAAAAGCGAAAGCGAGTGCACGACATGAAACTGAACGAACTCAAGGACAACAAGGGCGCGCGCAAGGGTCGCATGCGCGTCGGCCGGGGCATCGGCTCGGGCAAGGGCAAGACCGCCGGTCGCGGCCAGAAGGGCCAGACCAGTCGTTCGGGCGTGTCGGTCAACGGCTTCGAAGGCGGCCAGATGCCGCTCCACATGCGGCTGCCGAAGCGCGGCTTCAATAACATCTTCGCGCGCGATTATGCCGAAGTGAACATCGGCGCGATCCAGAAGGCGATCGACGCGGGCAAGCTCGACACCAAGGCAACGCTCGATCACCAGGCGCTCAAGGGCGCGGGCCTCGCGCGGGGCGGCAAGGACGGCGTCCGCCTGCTCGGCAAGGGCGATCTGAACGCCAAGATCGCGTTCAAGGTCGCAGGGGTGTCGAAGGGCGCCCGCGAAGCGGTCGAGAAAGCGGGCGGTTCGATCGAGCTGATCGAGCGCAAGAATCCGGCCGAACTCGCTGCTGCAAAGAAGGGCAAGGTTCGCGAGCAGCGGCTCGCCGACCGCGCTTCCGCCAAGACCGAGGCCTAAACCGTCATTGCGAGGAGCGTAGCGACGCGGCAATCCAGTTCTGGATTGCTTCGCTGCGCTCGCAATGACGAAAGTGCGGCTTATATGGTCGCCATCGTTTAGAGGAATTCCACTTCAATGGCATCCGCAGCCGAAAATCTTGCGTCGAGCATCACGCTCGCCAACTTCAACAAGGCGACCGAGCTCAAGAAGAGGCTGTGGTTCACGATCGGTGCGCTGATCCTGTTCCGGCTGCTGTCGTTCGTGCCCGTTCCGGGCATCGACCCGGCGGCCATGGCCGAGCTCTACCAAACCCAGAGCGGCGGCATCCTCGACGTCTTCAACACCTTTTCGGGCGGCGCGCTCGAGCGCTTCAGCATCGTCGCGCTGGGCGTCATGCCGTACATCACGGCCTCGATCGTGGTTCAGCTCGGCGGCACTCTTTACGAGCCCTGGAAGGCGCTCAAGAAGGAAGGCGAGACCGGGCGCAAGAAGCTCAACCAATATACCCGCTACCTGACCGTCGCGATCACCCTGGTGCAGGGCTATCTGGCGGTGCGCGGCCTTGAATCGCAATCGCTTCGGCAAGGCATCAGTGCGGTTGTCCAGCCGGGCATATTGTTCGAGATCGCAGGCACCGTCAGCCTCGTCGGCGGCACCTTGTTCCTGATGTGGATCGGCGAGCAGATCACCAGCCGCGGAATCGGCAACGGCGTGTCGCTGATCATCATGGCCGGCATCGTTGCGCGCCTTCCGCAGGCGATCGCGCAGTTGCTCGAAGGAAGCCGGACCGGATCGATCAACGGTCTGCTGGTCGTCGGCATCGTCATTCTCGCGATCGCGCTGGTCCTGTTCATCTGCTTCATGGAGCGCGCGCAGCGGCGGGTGCTCATCCAATATCCCAAGCGACAGACCGCGCGCGGAATGCAGCAGGAGCGTTCGCACCTTCCGATCAAGCTCAACACCGCCGGCGTCATTCCACCGATCTTCGCTTCTTCGCTGCTGCTTATGCCGCTGACCGTTCTTCAATGGGCGGGTAGCCGCGTCGGCGCCGATAGCGGCTCGAGCGACTGGCTGATCACTATCACCACGTTCCTCCAGCACGGATCGCCCGCCTACATGGCGCTCTATGGCGTCGGCATCGCCTTCTTCACATTTTTCTACACCGCGGTGCAGTTCAACAGCGAGGAAACGGCGGAAAATCTGAAACGCCACGGCGGCTTCATTCCCGGCATCCGGCCGGGCAAGGCGACCGAGACCTATTTCGATTATCTGCTCAACCGGATCACCGTCGTCGGCGCCGCCTATCTGGTGTTCATCTGCCTTCTTCCGGAAAGCGTGATGGCCCAGGCCGGCCTCAACATCGCGCTCGGCGGGACCAGCCTCTTGATCGTCGTCAACGTGACGATGGACACGGTCAGCCAGATCCAGAGCCATTTGATCGCGCACCAATATGGCGACCTGATCAAGAAGGCCAAGCTCAAGACCTCGCCGCGCCGGCGGTAGGACGGTGCTTCGATACTGCACTTCGACGCGCTACGCTTGCTCAGCGCCTACTCAGCATGAGCGGTTTTATTTTCCGCTCATCCTGAGTAGCGACTGAGCAAAGCCGAAGGCGCATATCGAAGGACGGGGGACATGCTGAACATCATCCTGTTGGGTCCGCCGGGCGCGGGCAAGGGAACTCAGGCGGGGCGCCTCCAGGCGGCCCGCGGCATGATCCAGCTGTCGACTGGCGACATGCTTCGCGAAGCGGTCGCCGCCGGTACGCCCGTCGGCCTCGAGGCCAAAGCGGTGATGGAACGCGGCGAGCTCGTAAGCGACGCGATCGTCAGCGCGCTGATCGGCGAGCGCCTCGATTCCGCGGCCGAGCAGGGCGCGATCTTCGACGGCTTCCCGCGCACCAAGCACCAGGCCGAGGCGCTCGAGATCCTGCTGGCCGAGCGCGGCCGCCGGCTCGACCATGTGATCGAGCTCGTCGTCAACGAGGACGAGCTGGTGATCAGGATCACGGGGCGGTTCAGCTGCGCCAAGTGCGGCGCGGGCTATCACGACAGCTTCAAGCCGCCCCAGGTCGCGGGCGTGTGCGACGCCTGCGGCTCGACCGAGTTCGTCCGCCGGCCCGACGATAACGAACAGACGGTGCGCACCCGCATGGGCGAATATCGCGCCAAGACGGCGCCCATCCTGCCTTTTTACGAGGCGCGGGGGCTGGTCCGCCGGGTCGATGGAATGGCGTCTGTCGATGACGTCGCGGCGCAGATCGACATTATTCTGGAGGGCGCCGCCTAAGCGCGTTCCAGCGTCACGAAGCGGAACGGCGGACGGCCGTCTTCGGCCGGATGCTCCTCGCTCCACGTTTCACGCCAGTCGCCGTGCTCGCGCAGATCGGGCATCAGCGTGTCGCCGGCGATTTCCGCGAGCACTTCGGTAAGCTCGACCCGCTGCGCGAGCGGAAAGAATAGAGCGAAGATCTCGGCGCCGCCGATAACGGACACGGGCTCGCTGCCGGCAAGCTGCAATGCCTGCTCTGCGCTGCTCGCGACTTCAGCGCCTTGCGGCCGCCATTCGGCGCCCCGCGTCAGCACGATGTGGCGCCGCCCCGGAAGCAGGCCGGGCAGGCTGTCGAACGTCTTGCGGCCCATGACCATGACGCTGCCCATGGTCAGCGCCTTGAACCTTTTGAGGTCCGCCGGAAGGTGCCACGGAAGCTTGCCGTCGCGGCCGATGACGCCGTTTTGCGCGCGGGCGACGACGAGCGTGATCGGCGGGCGGTCCATTCCCGCAGCTTTGACGCGCGCGGCGGCGCATGCCAAGCGCCGCTGCATGACGGACGGGCAGACTGAGCTCATCGCCGAGGTGGAGCGGCGGTTCGGCCCCAAGGCGGTCGTCACCGACATCAGCGAGATCGAGCCTTGGACGACCGACTGGCGCGGCCGCTTCCACGGCACTGCGCCGGCAATGCTCGCGCCGGCTTCGACACAAGAGGTGGCCGACATCGTCCAGCTCGCCGCGCGGCATCGCGTGCCGCTCGTTCCGCAGGGCGGCAATACCGGGATGGTCGCGGGCGCGACCCCGCCAGCCGATGGCTCGGCGCTGCTTCTGTCGCTTCGGCGCATGAACCGGATCCGCTCGATCGATGCCGACAGCCGCCTCGCGGTCGCCGAAGCGGGCGTGGTTCTGGAAACACTCCACGAGGCGACGGGCGACATCGGCATGCGCTTTCCGCTGACTCTCGGCTCACGCGGCAGCTGCACGATCGGCGGCCTGACCTCGACCAATGCGGGGGGCACGCAGGTGCTCAAGTTCGGCACCATGCGCGCGCTCGTCGCCGGGATCGAAGCGGTGCTTTCAGACGGCTCGGTCCACGACGGCCTGTCCGGCCTCAAGAAGGATAATCGCGGCTACAGCCTCGACCAGCTGCTGATCGGCGCCGAAGGTACGCTCGGCGTGGTCACCGCGGTCGCGCTTCGGCTGGTGCCCGCGGCCAAGGCACGCGCGGTCGCGTGGGTCGGCGTCGAGAGCCCGATGCATGCGCTCGACCTGCTCCGCTTCCTTGAAGCGCGAACCAGCGCGGTCGAAGGCTTCGAGCTGGTACCGCAGGATTCGCTCGAGCTGGTGCTGAAGCACATCCCCGGCACCCGCGCGCCGCTCGCTGACGCGCGGCCGTGGCATGTGCTGGTCGAGGCGACCGCCACGGAAGGTGACGTGGCTGCCGAGCTTCAGGGACTACTCGGCAATGCGCTCGATCAAGGCCTGATCGGTGACGCGGCAGTCGCCGCCAGCGAGGCGCAGGCCGAGGCTTTCTGGAAGCTCCGCGACAGCATTTCCGAAGCCGAGCGCGCGGAAGGCCCGACTCTGGCGCACGACATATCGGTGCCGGTTGCCGCAATGCCCGAATTCCTCGTGCGCGCCGCCGCCGAGGTCGAACGCGCATTCCCCGGCGTGATCGCCAGCGGCTTCGGTCATCTCGGCGACGGCAACATCCATTTCCACGTGCGCGCAGGCGCCCACGCCGCGCCCGACTGGTACGAGCGCGAGGGCACCGCGATCACGCGCTTCGTCGACGACCTCGTCACCGCCGCCGGCGGCTCGATTTCTGCCGAGCACGGCATCGGCCAATTGAAGCTCGCCGAGTTCGCCCGCCTAGCGTCCCCCGGCGACCTCGCCGCATTGCGAGCGATCAAGCACGCGCTCGACCCGCTCGGCATCATGAACCCGGGGAAGCTGGTGCCCTAGGATGGGACTTAACTCGCATGTCCGCTTTCGACCCATTGCGCACAAAGCGTCGCGGACGTTGTCGATGCAGCCTATCTACGCGCGAATTGGAGAACGAGCACAGTCGCGATAAATGCCACCAGCGCCGCAGCAACAATGGCTGAAGCCAAGCGCCGGTCACTCGCACTCAATTCAGCCGACCCCAGCTTCCAAACCTCGAAGGTTGAGCGACCGACAAGGAAGAGGAGCACGCCGCTAGGAACGTATTCATGAAGGAAACTTGGCAGATCGACTGACGAACGCCAAGGCCCGCTTTCCACCCAAAGCAGACATTGGCGCGCCCGGCAGGATTCGAACCTGCGACCTCAAGCTTAGAAGGCTCGTGCTCTATCCAACTGAGCTACGGGCGCGTTCGGCGACGATTAACGGGAATTGACGCGCGAAGGAACCGCGCTAGCGTTCGTGCATGAAAGCCGAAGGGCAGGGGCTGCGGCAGGTCGAGGCGCGCTCGCTGCACGGCGCGCGCTTCCGCTATTTCGACTTCGTCATGGTCGCGTTCGTGGTCGTGCTTCTGCTGTCGAACGTCGTCGGCGCGGAGAAGCGCTCCTTCATCAACCTGCCAGGCATCGGCCCGTGGCCGTTCGGCGCGGGCATCCTGTTCTTCCCCATCTCCTACGTGATCGATGACGTGCTGACCGAAGTGTACGGCTTCGCCCGCGCGCGGCGCGCGATCTGGGCGGGGTTCGCGGCCTTGCTGTTCATGGCGGTGATGGAATGGACCGTCGTTCACTTGCCGGTGGCGCAGGGGTGGACCGGACAAGGTGCTTACGAGCGCGTTTTCGGATCGGGCTGGCGGATCATCCTCGCGTCGATGGCGGCGTTCTTCGTCGGCGATTTCCTGAACTCGGTCGTGCTCGCCAAGATGAAGATCTGGACCAGGGGCAGGCATTTGTGGACTCGCACCATCGGCAGCACGGTCGTCGGCGAGGGCGCGGATAGCCTGATCTTCTACCCGCTCGCATTCTACGGGCTGGCCGACTGGCCGGTCGAGATTCTCGGCGCGGTGATGCTCAGCCAGTTCGTGCTCAAGGTCGGGTGGGAGGCGCTTCTGACGCCCGTCACTTATGCCGTGGTCGGCTGGCTCAAGCGCAAGGAAGGCGTCGACGTGTACGACGTCGGGACCGATTTCACGCCGTTCCAGGTCGAGGATTGAGACTTCAAGTCCGCTCATCCTGAGTAGCGACTGAGCAGACCGAAGGTCTGTCGAAGGCGTGTATCGAAGGACGTGCTTCGATTCGGCACTTCGGCTTCGCTCAGTGCCTACTCAGCATGAGCGGAAAGTTTAGGCCGCGATGGTCTCAAGCAGTCCTTCGAACAGCCGCCGTCCATCGGTGCCGCCGTGCGCGGGCTCGATCACCCGCTCGGGGTGCGGCATCAGGCCGAGCACGTTGCCGGCGTCGTTGAGGATGCCCGCGATATTGCGCGCGGAGCCGTTGACCTCGTCGAGATAGCGAAGCGCGACCCGGCCTTCGCCTTCTAGCCGGTCGAGAGTCGCTTCGTCGGCCTGGTAATTGCCATCATGGTGAGCGACCGGGAGGACGATCTCCTCGCCATTGTCGTAGCTCGCGGTGAACAGGCTCTGGCTGTTCTCGACGCGCAGCGGGACCGGGCGGCAGACGAAGCTGAGCCGGGAATTGCGCATCAGCGCGCCGGGCAGCATCCCGGCCTCGGTCAGCA
>Ga0193706_1001030_pt1 | contig 13339 bp, 7 predicted proteins | sample U3c1metaG_FD_160130 | JGI IMG/M metagenome (GOLD analysis project Ga0193706, IMG submission 160130) | Soil microbial communities from a riparian zone of the East river system, Colorado, United States - U3c1 | ecosystem: Environmental > Terrestrial > Soil > Riparian zone | place: USA: East River... | reverse complement strand
GCGCGCAGCTCGGTGCTCGCCGATGCGAGGAGCCAACCCTCGGAAGCCGTGCTCGATTCGATGCGCAGCTGCAAAATGCCTGCCGGCACGTCGTGCAGCTCGCGGCGATCGACGATCCAGCCCGGCATCGAGTCGCCCGCGAAGCCCGTCGTGCGCTGGACGCGCCAGGCTTGATCGATCGGAGCGAGCGGCGCGCCCGCCAAGGCGGCGAAGACGCGCAGGCTCGCGGCATTCGGGGAGAGCAGAGCGAGCACCAGCGTGCCTTGCTTCTCGACTGGATAACGAAGCTCGACCGCAAGTCCGCCGCCGCGCACAGGCGCGAAGCTCAAGGGCAGGATCGCGGCGGATGAAATCGTCGGCGTGCTCGCGGGATCTGGCAGCTTGACGAGTCCGCTCGTGATGTCGCTCGCCGGAGCCGAGACTTGCCGCGCTTCGATGGTCTGAGCTCGAGCCTGCAAGGGACTCGCGAGCAGCGGGAAGACCGTCCACGCGTGAGAACCAAGCGATAGGAAATGTCGCATGGCCGCCAGGATATCCCGAGTTCGGCCGAGCCGAATCGAGCTCGGACCAGCTAGCCGGACGTTGGGAGAGTCAGCAAGGACAGCGTCGCACGCGCCGTACCGACAACTTCAGGCCGCTCGCGCGGGCTTCTCGAGGCGACGGTAGAGGAACGCGAGGAGTTTCTGCTCTTCCTTGGGCAGGTGGCGCAGTCGGGACTTGACCTGCTTCTGGATGCGCTGCCGCAGATGCTGGGCGAGCTTGCCTTCCAGGTAGTCCTCGATCACGGCGGGGTGGATGTAGCACTTGCGGCACACGGTCGGCGTCGACCCGAGACTCTCCGCCACCTCGTCGATCGCCGCCAGGACTTTCTTGTTGCGCTGTCCCTTCGTCTTCGAGTCGCCGGCCTTCTGCAGGGCGCTGGTCGCGATCAGCGTGCCCGCCCAGGTGCGGAAATCCTTGGCGGTGAAGGACTGGCCGCACAACTCGCGCAGGTAATCGTTCACGTCGGCGCTGTTGACGTCGTGCTGGCCGCCTTCGTCATCGAGGTATTGGAAGAGCTGCTGGCCCGGCAGATCGCGGCAGCGCTTGACGACTTTCGCGAGGCGCGGAGCGCGCAGGTCGATCGCGTGGCGGACCTTGCTCTTGCCCAGGAAGGCGAAGTGGATCTCCTTAGGGCCGGCCTTGACATGCTCGTCGCGCAGCGTGGTCAAGCCGAAGGACTTGTTCGACTTCGCGTACTCGACGTTGCCGACGCGGATCAGCGTCTTCTCCAGCAGCTGGACGACGGTGGCGAGCACTTTCTCGCGCGGCAGGCCCTTGCGGGCGAGATCTCGAGCGGTGCGGGCGCGCAGCTTGGGAAGCGTCTGCGCGAAGGCGATCAGCCGCTCGTACTTCGATTCGTCGCGCACTGTCCGCCAGCGCGCGTGGTAGCGGTACTGCTTGCGCCCGCGCGCGTCGCGGCCGCTGGCCTGCAGGTGTCCGTTCGAGCGCGTGCAGATCCAGACGTCGGTCCAGGCCGGCGGGATCGCGAGGGCGCGGATGCGCTCGAGATCGCGCGGATCGCGCAGCGCCTTGCCGGAAGGCTGGGTGTACTTGAAGCCCTTGCCGCTGCGCAGGCGATGGATGCCCGGCTCACCGTCCTGGACGTAGCGCAGGCCGGCGTCCTCCGCGGACACCTCGGGTTCGACCTTCTTGCGAAGCTTGCGGGCCGGCACGGGCGGTGCCCATAGGCCACGCTCGAGCACGGCTCCATCGACAGGAATCGCTTGGATGAGCGGGCTGGCCGCCTTGGGTTATGCTCGAGCCTCGATGGGACAAGGCTGGACGACTGTTTTCACGGGAGAAGCTGCCGAGGCGGAATTCTTGCGCAGCAGGCTGGAAGCCCGGGGCATTCCGGCGCTGATTCCCGACGAGACGGTGCGCACGCTCAACCCGACCATGGTCGGCGGTCTGCTGATGTTCGACCGCGCGGTGGAAGTGCCGGACTCGGCGGTCCTCGACGCGCGGGAATGCCTCGATGAGCGCGAGGAAGATTCCGAGATGCGCGCGGGCGAGCAGGAGCTGCCGGCGGACTTCTTCGACGCGGAATCCGGTGCCGAGGCCGAGCTGTTGGCTCGCGCGAATCTGCTGTCGCGACGGATTCGCTGGAGCGCGATCCTGCCAATCGGCGTCTTCTTCATCCTGTTCCAGATCCGGCCCTACCTCGACGTGGTGGCGCGACTGAACGCCAAGCCCGCGCTGCACCGCACGACTTTGGCGGCGGCGTTGATTTCGCCCGTCTACTGCGCCGGCGCGTTGTTCCTGTCCTTCGCGCCCTGGTTCTTGAACTGAGTGAGCGGGTCGAGCCTCGCTTCAGGGCAACAGGACGTATTCGAGTGAGCTCCTGGAGCTGGCCGTAGTCTTTCTGTGAAATGTCCTGAAGATGTGGCGCCGCTGTGCGCCAGAACCTGATCCTGGAGGGGACCTCGCCGGCTGGTGAATTCGCCGGCGTCCCCTCGAAGCCTTCGAACTGGAGAACTCATGCGCACCGCACTCATCCGTAGCTCGCCGATCTCGTGCGCGCTTCTGCTCTCGCTCGCAGCCTGCAGCGCACTCCCGGGAGCGAAGCCGCGAGAAGTTCCGCGCTACGACGCGGCGACTTTCTACGAGACGACCACGGTGCGCGGCGTGTCGATCGCTCCCGCGGGCGATGCCGTGCTGTTCACGAGCGACAAGAGCGGCGTGTTCAATGCCTGGGAGGTGCCGGCGCAGGGCGGAGAGCCGCAGATGCTGACCGATTCGACGACTGACGCGATCGCGGGCATTTCCTTCTTCCCCAGCGATCGCCGTCTGTTGTTCCAGAAGGACGAAGGCGGCAACGAGCTCGTCCACGTCTACGTGCGTGAGCTCGACGGCCATGTCATCGACATCACGCCGGGCAACTCGCTCAAGGCGAGCTTCGTGAAGTGGTCCGAGGACGATGCGTCGATGTTCATCCAGACCAACGAGCGCGATCCGCGCTACTTCGATCTGTATCGATATTCCGCGAACGATTACACGCGCACGCTGATGTTCGAGAACCAGGGCGGCTTCGATCTGGGCGATGTCAGCCTGGACGGGCGGTACCTGGCGCTCAACAAGACCAACGACAACGCGGACGGCGACATTTTTCTCTGGAGCAGCGATCAAGCGGGCCAGCCTCCGCGCAAGATCACGCCGCACAGCGGCAAGGTCAGCTATGGCGACACGGCCTTCGGCGCCGACTCGCGCGAGATCTTTTTCACCTCGAACCAGGGCAGCGAATTCCAACGGCTATGGGGTCAGAGCCTGGAGACCGGCGAGCAACGCATGGTCTTCGAGGCGCCCTGGGACGTGCAGGCGGTCTCGTTCTCGCGCGACGGGCGCTACCGCGTGGTGTCGGTCAACGCCGATGCGCGCACTCAGCTCACGATCGTGGATCTGAAGAGCGGCAAGCCAGTCGCGCTGCCGGATCTGCGCAACCTCGACGTGCAGGACGTCGACATTTCACGCGACGGAAAGCGCCTCGCCTGCCTGGCCTTGAGCGACACCTCGCCGGCCAATCTGTTCGTGATCGACATCGGGAAATCGGAGGCGCGGCAGGTGACCCACACGTTGAATCCGGCCGTCGAGGAAGACGCGCTGGTGCGCGCGGAGGTGATCCGCTTCAAGAGCAACGACGGGCTCGAGATTCCTTCGCTGCTCTATCGTCCGCGCAATGCGTCGCCTTCGAATCGCGTGCCGGCGCTCTTGTGGATCCACGGCGGCCCGGGCGGTCAGTCGCGGACGGGCTACAGCGCGATCATCCAGCACCTCGTGAACAACGGCGTCGCGGTGCTGTCGGTCAACAACCGCGGCTCGAGCGGTTACGGCAAGACCTTCCACCACCTCGACGACAGGAAACACGGCGAGGTCGATCTCGACGACTGCGTGTGGGCGAAGAAATGGCTCGCCGGGCAGGACTGGTGCGACGGCGCGAACATCGGCATCTCGGGCGGCAGCTACGGCGGCTACATGGTCCTCGCGGCGCTCGCTTACCGCCCCGAGGAGTTCACCATCGGCATCGATCTCTTCGGCGTCGCGAATTGGTTGCGCACCCTCGAGAGCGTGCCGCCCTGGTGGGCGAGCTTCAAAGACTCCCTCTACGCGGAGATCGGTGATCCCGTGGCCGATCGCGAACGTCTGCAGCGCCAGTCGCCGTTGTTCCACGCCGACAAGATCCGTCGGCCGCTGCTCGTCGTGCAGGGCGCGAACGATCCGCGCGTGCTGCAGGTCGAGAGCGACGAGATCGTCGCGGCCTGCAAGCGCAACGGCGTGCCGGTCGAGTACCTGCTGTTCCCCGACGAGGGCCACGGCTTCCAGCGCAAGGCGAATCGCATCGCGGCCTCGCAGGCGATGCTGACCTTCGTCGAGAAGTACATGAAGCCGGCGCGCGCCGCGACCCCGGCGCTCATGTCACTCGGCTACGCGGGCAAGTGATCCGGTCCAAGCCGTGGCTCATTGCCACGGAAGTCGCGCTCGGGCAACGGTTCTGAGCTCGTCCTGAGCCGCGTCAGCGCGGCGCGGCGCGCTCGAGGACCGCGAGCAGGGCCGGGGCCACGGCGAGAGCGAGCAGCTCGTTGCCCTGCGTGCGGAAGTGGCAGGCGTCGAAGTACAGCGTGTCACCGACGTCGCGGAAGATCATCGACGCATCGAGGAAGTTGACGCCGGCCTTCTGCAGCTCGAGCCCCGCCGCGCGCAGCTTCGGATATCCTGCCTTCACCCCTTCGATCCAGGACGCGTCGGCGTTGTCGTTCTTGATCTCGAGCTCGGTCAGGACCTTCGAGCCCTCGTCGTGGAGCGTCGGCTGCAGCACGTGCAGGTAGGCGATGCCGCGCGTGGAGCAGATCGCCTGCTGGCTGCGCGAGCACTCCGACCACGAAAACGCGGCGGTCGTCAGCACCTGCTCCAGATCGCCGTGGGCGACACCGGCGCGGTTCCACTCCGGCCCGCGCACCGCGGCATCCCGGTCGCGACCGAGCAGCAGCCGCGCATATTCCTCCTGCGACTTTCCCCAGCGCGCGCGGATCGAATCCAGGCGGGCGATCGTGCGCTGTCCGAGGATGGCGCTCTGAAAACAGCCGTGCTCGGTCGCGCTGCGCAGGACTTCCTGGCCTTCGCGCCGCATGGTCCAGGCCGTGGTCAGGAGATCGAGCTCCTCCTCGCCGAGATCCATGCCCTGAGCGAGGTGCGCCCAGCGGAACACGTCCGGATAGACCGGATTCGCGCCTTCCCAGGCATTGTGATTGCCGAGCGCCACCTCGTTGAATCCGTCGATGCACACCACCGCGTCGTAGCGATGGCCCTCGGCGAGCATGAAGTTCAGGAGATTGAGCTGCTGCGGCTGCTTGAACGAGCCGCGTCCGTGGCAGACGACGCGCACCTTGCGGCCGGCGAGCCTGGGTGATTTTTCCAGCTCCTCGGTGAGCTTCGTCGTGCCGAGCATGCCGAAGATCCCCGAGACCGAGCCGCCGAGGATCAGGATGCGGAATTCATCCGGCGGCGTGCCGTCGTGGTATTCCTGGGTCTCCATCGCCATGTTCGCGATCGAGCGCACGTCCTCGAAGCCCCAGTAGGGATGGGCGATCAGGCGTTGCTCGTTCTCTTTCTTCCCCGGCCGGGTGTCCACCAGGGCCGGGATGGTCGCTCCTGTGCGAGGGATCGTCTCGAGCATCGGGCTCAAGATCTCGGCCGCGCGCTCGCGCGCCGCGTTCGCCGAGTAGCCGTGGCCCTGGGCCGTGAGCAGCAGCCGATATCCGAACTCTACCGCCAACACGAGCAGCGGCAGGAGCAGGAGCTGCAGAAGCAGTTTCTTGCGCCAGGACCAGCGCGGGCGTTCGGGAGCTGTCTGCATGAGGTGCGAGAATAGCCGATGCGTACGGAGTCAGGTTAATTCGTCCGGAGTCGTGATGGCATCCGCGCGCCGCGAGAGCGGCGCTCGGATGGCATCACGACTCCGGACGAATTCATCTGACTCCGTGCCGACGACCGTCTCGACAGGCTCAAGGCGCAGCCGCGACGAAGCGGATGCGGCGCGAGCCCAGATGCGTCTCCTGCCCCGTCCGATTGCGGGCGACCGCGTGGACCACGACCGGCTCCGCCTCCGTGGACGGAAGCGCATCGCGCCGCACCTCGAAGTGCCAGCCCGCTTCTTCGCGCTTGGGGTGGTGGGGGTAGGCCGCGGCGACGTCGGGTCGGATTCCGGCGACGAAGCGCGCTTCGCCGAGCACGATCCTGCCTCGCTCTCCCGCCCCTTCCTCCGCAAGCGCCTCGCGTTCCAGCCGCACGCCTTCGAATTCGTCGAAGCCCAGGGCCCAGCCATGGATCATCACGGACTGGCCGCGCACTTCACAGGGATCGCGAGGCTGGTCGACGAAGCCGAAGGGCTTGCGGAAATCCTGCTCGATGGCGCGGGCGCTGAAATAGTTGCGGTCGTCGACGCTGCGGTTGATGAAGTCGGGACAGGTCAGGCACATCGCCGGCGGATCGCGCGCGATGATGCGCTGGCGCAGCTCGCTGAAGGCCGCGCCGTACCAGATCGATTCGAAGGGCTTGCCTTCGCCGAGATCGCCGAAGGGATCGACTGTCTGGCAATCGGGGTAGGGATAGACCTTGCCCTCGGCGTCGATGTACACGTTCTCGAAGGGCCGGCGGCAATAGAGGTAAGGCTCATCGCTGTCGTCGGCGCTGTAGAGCAGCGTGCGGCGGCCGAGCTCGCTCTTGCGACCGTCGACGCTCACGGCGCGCACGTGGACCTGTACCAGCATCTCGTCGCCCGCGGGCAGCGCTTCGCGGCGCAGCTCGAAGCCCCAGCCGCTGCGGTAGGAAAGGGGCAGTCGGCGGTGGACCATCGCGACGTCGGGCCGGCTGCCGTTGTGGAAGCGCGCGCGGCCGATTCGCACGAGACCGTCTTCGAGCTCAGCGCTGGATTCGCCGGGGAAGGGCTCGCGGCCGAGCCAGACTTCGGCGACTTCCACGGCGTCGAGGGCCCAGCCCTGGAACTGCAGGGCATTCGAGCCGCGCAGGTGCCGACGCCGCGGCTTGTCGACCGCGCCGAAGGGGACTTTGGGCAAGCTCGGGTCCGCTTCCGCCGAGAGCGAGCGCGCCGGCGGCGGCGACTCTTCGCCGGTCGAGAACAGGTCGGGGAAATTCACGACCAGGACGTTCTGCGAGCGATCCGCGCGCTCGAGGAAGCGGCGGAAGGCGCGATTGGCTTCGATCGGAATCGCGTCGAGGGTCTCCTTCTCGATTCCCAGGCCTGCGTAGGCCATCACGTGCCGGCAGGCGATGCGCTCGACGCCGAGCTCGCTGGCGAGGTCGACGAAGCTCTCCAGCTCGCGGAGGTTGCTGCGCATCAAGGTCACGTTGAATTGCAGGATCGGATGGGTCGCGCCGCGTTCGCGCTTGCGCTGGGCTAGGTAGCGCACGTTCTCGACGAAGCGCTCGAACTGGCCGCCGACTCGGATCGCTTCGTAGCTCGCCTTGGTCGCGCCGTCGATCGAAAGGTGCACCTGGGAGACTCCGCAGTCGAGAATCGCCTCGCAGATCTCCGGCCGCATCAGCAGGCCGTTGGTCAAAAATTTCAGATCGGGGATTCGATACGGCGCGGCGATGCGCAGGAGATCGGTGAACCAGGGCGAGGTCAATGGCTCGTTGCCGGCGGAGAGATAGACGGTGTGGGCGTGGGGGAAGAGCGTCTGTGCGATGCGCGCGAACTGCTCCGGCCGCAGGTAGATCGCCTTGCGGTGGAAGACGCTGTCGTAGGCGAAATAGCACATGCAACAGCGCAGATTGCACTTGTTGGACACGTCGATCAGGACGGTGATCGACTGCGGCTCGAGCGGCGCGAGCTCGCGAGTGAAATCGTGCTCGGTCGCGCGGCCTCGCGGAACGAAAGGAGTTCCTCGCATCGACTGGCTCATCGAAGCTCCTGCGCCGGCCAATCCGCGCGGCTGTGTCGCAGCTGAAGGAACCACCAGGCCGCGTCGCGTTCGGCCTGGGCGCGCTGAATCCAGGCGCGAGCTTCGTCGACGCGGCCCATCCACGCCGCGAGCTGAGCGAGCTGCGTCGGCTGCACGCGCGGTCTCGCGAGCAGCTCGTCCCAGACCGCGCGGGCAGTGTCGGAATCGCCGCGCGCCGCGTGCACAGAGCCCCAGGCGCCGAGCAAGTGCGCATGCCGATTCGAGATCGCGAGTCCGCGCTCGAGCAGCACGCAGGCTTCGTCGAACGAGCCGGTGGCGGCGAGGGCCAGGCCCAGGCTGCGCAGGCGCGGCCAGGTCGGATCGAGCTCGATGGCGATCCTCGCGCTGGAAATGCCCACAGCCGTATCGCCGGCCGCGAAGGCGATGCGCCCGAGCATGTCGGCCGCGTGCGCGCTCGCTGGATCAGCTTGGGACGCTTCGCGAGCGAGGACGAGGGCCCGCGGATTCGACGCTTCGCGCGCCGCGATCAGCCAGGCGAGCCAGGCGCGCGCCTCCGCGTGGCGCGGATTGCCCGAGACGGCGAGCTCGAGCGGACGCTGCGCGGCGTCGGCGTCGAATTCCGCAAGCCGCAGGAGTCCCTCGGCAAGCCGCGCGTCGCTGTCACCGGGATCGGTGTGCAGCGCCTGGGCGACCGCCTCGCGCGCGCGCGCGGTCGATTGCGACTCGCCCGACGCAGCAAACAGCGCCGTCGCTTGACCGAGTCCGGCCGCGGCGGGCACGGACCGCGGATCGATCGCTAGCGCGCCTTCGAAGCGTTCGATCGATTCGACCAGCCGCTGGTCGCGCTTGCGCAACAGGAATCGGCCCTGCTCGACGAGCTGATGGACCCGATACCCCTGCGGCGGCGTCACCATGCCCGCGAGCAGGTCCTGGATCGGTTGCATCGAAGGCCAGCGCGCCGCCGGATTCGAATCGAGGCAGCGCATCACAACACGCGCGAGGCCGGGCGGGAGGTGCAGTCGCAGACGATTCACTGGCTCGAGCTTGCTTGTGAGATCCGGCGATCTCCCGGTCAGGATTTCATAAGCCAGCGCTCCGAACTGGAACATGTTCGCGCTCGCATCCAAGCCTTGCGGAGCGTGGGCGCGCGGCGAGCACACACCGCTCCACTGAACTTGCCGGTCGCACCATGCGACGCTAGCGACGTTGACTTCGCCGCGCACGCCGGCTCGATGCGCTTGCGCCAGAGCATCCGCGAGCTGCGTCAGGACAAGCACGGCCTCGAGAAATGGCAATTGCTTCTCGCGCTCGATCCACAGGCTCAGGGGAACTCCAGCCCGGCGAGCAGAAACAGTCCACAGCGTGTCGCGAGTCAGACCCCAGGCATCGATCGCAACGATATTCGCATGCCGCAGGCTCGCTGCGCGCGCCATGCGCTCGCGCACCATCCCTTCCTCGGACTTCGAGAGGCCCGCGAGCTTCACGACGCGCAATTCCACGCCGCAGCGCCGCTCGAGATCGCGCGCGAAAAACGAATCCGCGCTCGACTCGCCCTCGAGGACGAGGTGCGCCGGCAGTTGCGCGCTCCATGCGCTCGCGGTGTGCACCGAATCGCTCACAGGTCGATCAAGAGAGGGATTTCGATCGCCTCGTCCCAGTTTCCGCGCTTCGCGGTTCGCGCCACGACGTCCAGCGCTTCGCCGAACGCGATCAACGTCCTCGCCAGAGCCAGCTCGTCGTGCGCGTAGCAGGGCAGCATCACGCCGTTGTACGTCGTGATCCCGGCCTTCAACAATTCCTGCTGGAACAGCGTGCGCCGCAGCTGCAGGACCAGAGGATCCTGCTCGCCGAAGCGGAAATTCATGCGGAAAGGCGCGCCCCACATGCGCGCCTCGACTCCGAGCTGCTTGCATTCCTCGTGGACGCCCGCGCGCAGTTTCTCGCCGTAATCCCAGACGTGCTTCGCGACCGGCTCGCTGCGGTATACGCCGATCGCCGCGCGCGCGGCGGCGAAGGAGTAGGCCTCGCTGTGAAAAGTCGCGGCGAAGAACGTCCGCGGCAGGGCCGACTTGAACACGTCCGCGCGTCCGACCACCGCGGAGAGGGGTAGCCCGGAGGCAATCGCTTTCCCCAGACAGGTCAAATCGGGAACCACGTCCTTCGCCTTCTGCACGCTGTGGCCGGGATAGCGATAGCCCGTGACGATCTCGTCCAGGATGAACAGGGCTCCCGCGCGCTTCGTCGCCGCGGAGATCTCGCGCAGGAACTCCGCGTCGGTGTCCGGCTCGAAGCCCAGCCCATTGCCGGCCCAGGGCGAGGGCTCGACCATGACGGCGGCGAGGTCGTGCTTGTGCGCTTCGTACAGACGGCGGAATTCCCCGAGATCGTGGAAGGGGAAGCGGTGGATCAAGGCCGGATCGCGCACGGGGACGCCGGTGCGCTCGAAGCCGACCTGCTCGGTCCAGAAGTCCTGCCAGCCGTGGTAGCCGCTGAACAGGATCGTGCGCTTGCCGGTGAAGACGCGCGCCATCCGCGCCGCGAAAGTGCAGGCGTCCGAACCGTTCTTGCCGAAGCAGGCCATTTCCGCCGAAGGAAAGTCCTCGCAGAGCATCTCCGCGACCTCGATCTCGACCGCTTGCGGCCAGGCGAGGACTGAGCCTGTGCCTAGCATCGCACCGACCGCCTCGCTGACTTTCGGATGGGCGTATCCGAGCAGCACCGTGCCCCAGCCCATCGTGTAATCGATGTACTGCTTGCCGCTCAGATCCCAGAGGTGACAGCCCTGGGCCTTCTCGGCGAACACGGGATACGACGCGCCGCTCGCTCCACGCGAAATTCCGCGCGTCGGCAGGTAGTGCCAGGGATCGACGCGTTGTGCCGCGGCCCACAGGCGCGCGCCGCGATCGGGCGGACGATCCAGCACGGTGATCCGCGCGACCAGTGCGGGCGCGCCGCGGTCCTCGAATACGGCGACCTGGTACTGCACCAGTTTCAGCGCGAGGGTGTGCACGCCGGGCTCGAGCGGCGCCTCGACGGCGAAGTGCAGCGTGACGCGCGAATCCGGCTTCACTTCCGGCCGCGGCAGCGTGTGATTCGCCACTACGCGCTCGTCCCAATGCACGGCGAGGCCGACGTGATCTCCGCCGGGCCTGGATGCGCTCCAGGTCAGACTCCCGGTGTTCTCGAGCACGAGGCGCACGAGGAACACGCTGCCGGGGAGGACTTCCTCGGGCAGGTTGTGGCTGACGTGGCGCACCCCGTGGGTCGCGCGCGGCAAGGTCGCAGGCTCGATGGGATTCATCTGCACGTGGTTGGATCTTCGAGGGTCTTCTGGAATCGTGGCGGAGCCGACTTCGAGCGCGGCGTGATGGAAGGATTCGAGCGTCGCGTCCGCGGCGTGGGCGAGCTGGAACTCGAGCGCGTGGGCACCTTCGCTCTGCGGTGCGCGCAGAGAAAAAGTGACGTGGGTGCGCGCATTCGGCGCGACGTCTTCGCGCAAGGCCACCGAAGCGAGGTCGATGGAGCCGGCGCGCACCTGGACCCGCGCCGCTCCCTCGCCGGTTTTGCCCCAAGCTCGCTCGCCGCTGTTCTCGAGCCAGAAGCGACACAGGCCAGTTTCGCCCGGGTCCATTCGACGCGGCGTCTCGGCGTACAGGACGCGCACGCCCGAGGACGACACGAGTGCGGCGTCACGCAATTCTTCCGGCGTGCGCGCCAGCAAGCCCTGCTCGCGCAACTCGACCATGCCTTCGTGCACGAGAGCGAGCTCCGAAGGAATGTGCAGACCCGCGGGACAGGAACAGGTGGGATCGGGGCAGGAGCCGCAGACCAGCGCATGCTCCGGATGCAGATGGAAGTATCCCAGGCGCCCGACGGCGTCGAAGGTGTCCGACGGGTTGAGCCAGATGTACGCATCGCGGAAGAGCCAGGAGATCGGCAGGCCCTGGCTGCACGTGCGCTCGCATTCGCCGCAGCGGCTGCACAGGCTGGTGCGCAGGCTGGCGACGTCGCGCTCGAGCCGCAGGTTGCTCTCGACGCTGACTTCCAGGGGTCCATGCCCCGCGAGCGCGTCCTCTTCCGCTTCCGCGGGGCAGGCGGCGCCGGGCACCACGGCAGTGACTCCGTCCTGGCGCAGGATGTAGCGCAAGACGTCGCGCGCGCGCAGCACCTCGCGCTCGCGCGCCAGCGGATGATGCGGAGGAAGAGCCTTGCTTTTCCCGAGCAGTCCGCCGGCGAGCGCTTTCATGGCGAGCACGCTGACTCCGCGCTCGCGAGCCAGGCCGAAGATGCGCTCGCGGTTGGCGGGGATGTCCTCGTAGCACTTGCCCTCCGCCGCCGCGTAGGAGGACAGCACGTGGAACCCGAGCGGGTTGTACGCCAGCATGATCGCGTCGAACGCACCGCAGGTGATCAGGCGCCGCACGTACTCGGGCGGCCCGTGCGTCGTCGCGAACACCGCGCCGATGCGGCCTTCGCGGCGCTTGCGCAGGACGAATTCGACCATCCCGCCACTGCCCCACACGTTGTGGCCGACGAATTCCTGATCGTCGATGCAGGAAATCCCGAACATCGGCATGCGCCGCGTCCCGAACAGGCGGCAGGCGCGTTCGAACAGGTATTCGAAGTGGGACATTTCACCCGACGCGTCGGACGCCGCGATGACGCGCTTTCCGGTCTCGCGAAAGAACTGCGCGATGACCTGCGCGAGCAGTTCGTCCGCGCCGCAATAATCCGGCGAGGTGTGAACCCAGTCGATCCCCGACTCGAATCCTCGCCGCAGCGTGGCGCGCGCGACTTCCTCGGGCACCAGGCGCAGCTGGCAGGTGCCCAGGCCCACCGCGCTGATGGTCACGTCGCTGTGGCCGACACTTCTGGAGAGCATCATGGTTCGCGCGCGCCTGGCGCCGCGAACCAAGCCTGCTCGCCGTCCCGGAATCTCGCAAGTTGCCGTGTGTGGAGTCAGGTGAATTCTTCCGGAGTCGTGCGGCCCTGGCTCCGCGCGCGGCGCGCGCGGAACCAGGGCCGCACGACTCCGGAAGAATTCACCCGACTCCGTACTGGAACTGTCCAGATACCATGGATGGAACATGCTCACTCGACTCACGTTCACCGCGGCCCTCCTCGTCTCCACACCGCTGCTCGCCTTCGCGCAGTGGTCCTCCAACCCCGCCGTCAATCTCGCCATCGCGGACTTCCCGGGCGACCAGGCCGTGCCGAAGATGGCGGCGGGCGGTGACGGCTCGACCTGGCTCGGCTGGTTCGACTCTCGTTCGGGGTCCTACGCGGTCTACGTGCAACGCCTCGATCCCCAAGGCGTCGAGACTTTCGCTCACGGTGGCCTGCTCGTCAGCAACCAGCCGCAGTCGACCTCGCTGGTAAAC
>Ga0193706_1001029_pt1 | contig 13346 bp, 13 predicted proteins | sample U3c1metaG_FD_160130 | JGI IMG/M metagenome (GOLD analysis project Ga0193706, IMG submission 160130) | Soil microbial communities from a riparian zone of the East river system, Colorado, United States - U3c1 | ecosystem: Environmental > Terrestrial > Soil > Riparian zone | place: USA: East River... | reverse complement strand
CGGCACCGCAACCCGGCCGAACGGCTCCTCCGACCCGTTGGGGCGCCGATGAGCGAGCGCAGCGAGCGAACCAGCAAGCACAGCCGTCTCCCCGACGGCGAAGCCGTCGACGCTCATCGGCACCCCGGCACCGCACCCCGGCCGAACGGCTCCTCCGACCCGTTGGGGCGCCGATGAGCGAGCGCAGCGAGCGAACCAACAAGCACAGCTGTGTCCGGTACATCCGTCATCGGTGCCGGGGTGCCGCCACGCCGCTGGATGGGACCGACGAGCCGGTGAGGCACCGATGACGGACGACGACGGGGCGGTCCCGGGGCCGCTGCCACCGGAGGACCGGCTCTGGCGCCACCCGTCCGAGGTGGCCCGTGCCGCCGCCGCGGCCGCGGCGGCGGCCTCGGCCGAGCCCGACCTGGCCCCCGGGGCCGACTCGCGGCGCCGCCGGGTCCTCGTCACCATCGGCCTCCTCTCCGGCCTGGCCGGGGCGGCCGCCACCGTCGTCTCGCTGGCCGCGCTCGGCGCCTTCACCGCCCCGGTGGTCGAGCGCGAGGTCGCCGGCCCCACCGCGCCCCCCACCACCGCCGTCATCTCGGCCACCGCCATCGCCACCGGCGTGGCCCCGGCCGTGGTCGAGGTCACCGCCACCGTCGGCCTCCAGACCCGCCGGGGCTCCGGCGTCGTCGCCCGCTCCGACGGGCTGATCCTCACCAGCGAGCAGCTGGTCACGGGAGCGTCGACCGTCATCGTGACCTGGCCGTCCGGGCGCCAGGTCGAGGGCGTCCTCGAGGGGGTCGACGACATGACCGGCCTGGCCGCCATCACCGTGGCCGGCACCGGCTACCCGGCGGCGACGCTCGACATGACCCCGCCCCGGCCCGGCGACCAGGCCATCGCCGTCAGCGCCCGGCCCGGCGGCGGCGCCCCGACCGTGGTCGACGCCACGGTCAACGCCACCAGCACCCACGTCACCGCCGGTGATGGCGTCCTCGTCGGGCTGATCGAGACCGACCACGCCGTGCCCGAGGACGCCGACGGCGGGGCGCTGGTCGACGGCGACGGAAACCTGCGGGGGATCTGCGTGGCCCTGGCCCACCGGACCGATGCCGGCTGGGCCGTCCCCGCCGAGGTCGCTCTGCGGGTCGCCGACGACCTCCGGCGCCTGGGCCGGGTCGACCGGGGCTGGCTCGGCATCACCGGCGAGCCCGCCGCCACCGCCGGTGCCGTTCCCGCCGGCTTCGCCGTCAGCGGGGTGATGCCCGGGTCCCCGGCCGAGCTGGTCGGCCTGACCCCCGGCGACATCGTCCTCTCGGTCGACGACCAGCGGGTCCGGTCGCTGTACGACGTCAAGGGCGCCCTGACCCTCACCCGGCCGGGCCAGCCCGTCGTGCTCGAGGTCAACCGGGGCGACGAGACCACCCTCGTCCAGGCCGTCCTCACCGCCACCCCCGAGGACTGAGGGGCGCCTCCGCTTCTGTCAATCCTCATGCACCGCTGAGGTCCACGGGGATTGACAGAACCGGGCTATCGCTACTTGCGGGCGCGCCTCACGGTGGCCCACACGGCGGCACCGACGCCGGCGGCGAGGGCGCCCCCGGTGATGCCGAGGGCCAGCTCCTGGCGGCGGCGGGGGCTGAGCGTGGCCAGGGCGGTGGCGGGCGTGCCGTCGACGAAGGCCTCCTCGTTGGAGTGCTGCGGCTCCCAGCCGTCGGCCCGCAGCCGATCGTTGGCCACGACCCACGGGTGGCGGGCGTAGGGCACCAGCCCGGGCGGGGTGGGCGCGAGACGCAGCCGCCACCGCAGCCGGGCGACGCGGTCGCCCAGCCTCCGGGGCAGGCGGACCTTGGGCGTGCCGGCGTCGAGGGCGGTGTACTCGGCGCCACGGAGCCAGCCGTCGGGGGCCACGTTGCGGGCCCCGTCGAGACGGGCCGTGGCCGCCAGCACGACGGCGGCGGCGAGATCCTCGACGTGGACGAACTGCGAGGGCGGGTCGCCGTCGACGTCGGCCACCCGCCGCGTGGTGTGCAGGGCCCGGGCCAGCCAGCCGTCGGGGCCGTCGTCGCCCACGACCGGCGCCGGGCGCAGCACGGTGGCGGTGGCCGACGGGTGGTCGTGGCGCCACTCGGCCAGGCGCCGCTCGATCTCGGCCCGCTGCACGGCGTAGGCCAGGTCGGGGCAGGGGCGCAGGGTGGCGTCCTCGGTGAGGGGCATGGCGTTGTTGGCCCAGGCGCCGTAGACGGCCGCCGACGAGAGCAGCACGACGTGCTCGACGCCGACCGAGCCGACGGCGTCGAGGAGACGCTGGGCAGCGACGACGTCCTCGGCCGCCTCGACGGCAGGGTCCTCGTCGAGGCTGGCGCCGAAGACCGAGGCCAGGTGGACCAGCACGGACGTGCCGTCGAGGAGGGGCTTGAGGTCGGCGGTGAGCAGGTCGACGACGGTGGCGTCGGCCGGCGCCCCGTCGTCGCTCGCGGCCGGGTCGACGAGGGCCAGCACGGGGCGATCCCCGACGGCGCGCAGGGCGTCGACGACGGCGCGACCGAGCGCTCCCTCGGCCCCCGTGACGGCGATGAGGCCCTTGCCCTCGGGCGAGGAGGGGCCGCGGAGGGGATCGGGTGCCATCCGCATACGATGCCGTCGTGCGCCCGGCCCCGCCACATCGCAGCTCCCCCCGTGCCCCCCGGCCGCTCCGGTCATGAGGGAGCACAGCGACCGAATCAGACGGCACAGATGTCTCCCCGGCGGCGCCGCGAGCGCAGCGAGTGGTGCCGACGCCGACGGCGCTCGTCGTTGCCCGGCCGCCCAAGCACGTCGGGTCGCCCGCCTTCACCTGGCCGGGCAACGATGAGTTCTCCGGACCCCTTCGGGGGAATGCCCTTCTTCGGCGACCTGGCCCGCATGATCGGCCGCCAGGGCCCCATCGCCTGGGACGCGGCCCGCCAGATCGCCCACAGCATCGCCACCGACGGCCAGCCCGAGCCCAACGTCGATCCGCTGGCCCGCATCCAGCTCGAGCAGCTGGCCCGGGTGGCCGAGCTCCAGATCGCCAACGCCAGCGGGCTCGACGCGTCCCACTACGGCGCCGGCATCACCATCACCCCGGTGACCCGCACCCAGTGGGTGAGCCGCACGCTCGACGACCACCGGTCGCTGTTCGAGTCGCTGGCCCACAGCCTGGGCTCCTCCGGCACCGACGCCCCGGGGACAGGCGGTCCGGGTGCTCCGGGCAGCACGCCGGCCGTCGCCGACCCGACCGAGCTCGACCCGCTCGACGAGGACGCCGCCACCGCCTGGCTGGGCCAGCTGATGGGGATGCTCCAGCCCATGACCCTGGGCATGGCCGCCGGGTCGATGGTCGGGCACCTGGCCACCCGTTCGTTCGGCCAGTACGACCTGCCGGTCCCCCGCCCGCCGGGCGACGAGGTCATGGTGCTGGTGTCGGCCATCGACGCCTTCGCCGACGAGTGGAGCCTCGGGGTCGACGACGTCCGGCTGTGGGTGTGCCTCCACGAGGTGGCCCACCACGCCGTGCTGGGCGTGCCCCACGTCCGGGCCCGCCTGACCGAGCTCATCGAGCGCTTCGTGGCCGGCTTCCGGCCCGACCCGGGCGGGTTCGAGCGGGCCTTGGCCGACGTGGACCCGGCCGATCCGACGGGCATGGAGGCGGTGCAGCGGCTCTTCACCGACCCCGAGGTGCTGATGGGGGCGGCGTCGTCGCCGGCCCAGGAGCACGTGCGCCCCCAGCTCGACGCCCTCGTCGCCGCCATCGTGGGCTGGGTCGACCACATCATGGACCGGGTCGGCGGCGGCCTCGTCGGAAGCTACGCCCAGGTCACCGAGGCGGTCCGCCGGCGCCGGGTCGAGACCAGCGCGGCCGACCGCTACGTCGAGCGCCTCTTCGGCCTCAACCTCACCCCGGCCCGGGTCGACCTGGGGTCGTCGTTCGTCGACGGCATCGTCGAGCGGGCCGGCGAGGAGGGCCTGGCCCGCCTCTGGGCCGAGCCCGACGACCTCCCCACGCCCGCCGAGCTGGCCGCCCCCGGCCTCTGGCTGGCCCGCATCGACCTCGACGGCTGACCCACCCCGCCGTTCTGTGTGCGGAAAGCCACCGGTCCGGTGGTTGTCCGCACACGGAACGGCTGTGCCAGCTAGCGGTTGGCCGGGGGCGGGGGGGCGGGGGCGAAGGTGGTGGGGTCGCGGGGCGGGGCCACCTCGGTGGGGTCGTCGGGCCGGTCGCCCGGGGCGCGCTGCACCTGGGTGGGATCGTCGGCCCCGACCGGGTCCTTGCCGAGGCGCAGGCGGGTCCGGCGACCGGTGACCGCAGGGGTGCCGGCGGCCGGGGTCATCGCCGTGCCGATGCCCGGCCCGACGTGGCGCACCGCGGGACCGGCGGGGCCGCCCACCGGGCCGGCGGTGACGACGACCTCCTGGCGACCGTCGCCCCGCGTCCGCACGCGGGTGATGAGCGACATCGTCGAGTCGCGGACCCGGGTCTTGGCCTTGGCCTGCGCCTGGGTCATGGCCTGGTCGATGAGGACGGCCTGACGGCCGAACTCCGAGTCGGTCTCGCCCGTGCGGTGCCGCCAGGCGGACAGCCCGACGATGTAGGAGAAGGCGGCGAAGCCCGACACCAGGGCCACGGCGAGGAACGACAGCCGCAGCTCGCCGAGCGGCAGCAGGCCCAGCATCGAGCCCACGACCCAGATGAGCTGGAAGCGGGTCTCGAACTTGGCGAAGAGCCGGCCCCGGTTGGCGTCGGGGGCGTCGCGCTGGACGATCGAGTCGAAGGCCAGCTTCCCCGCCGTCGAGCCGATCCCCACCGCCGCGCCCAACAGGCCGGCCCCGAACGTCCCGCCCAGGACGGTCGCGACCACGCCGGTGCCGACGGTCAGCACCAGGACGCCGATGAGCATCCGCTCCTCGGGCCAGGACTGGCGCAGCCGGGGGGCGATCACCGACCCCAGCAGGGTGCCGCCGACGCTGGCGGCGGCGATGAAGCCGAAGGCCACCAGCTCCTTGGTCTCGCGGAAGTGGAAGGCGAAGTAGAGGGTGAGGAAGCCGACGATGCCCCGCAGCAGGCCCATGCCACCGGCGGCCAGGAGCACGCCGACGCTGCGCAGCTCGGCCTTCTCCTCGGGCGTGGCCGACGTGGGCGCCACCGCCACCTTGGGGATGCGGAGGGCGAGACCGGCGGTGACGGCGAACCCGCACACGGCCAGCGCCAGCGGGGCCGACGGGTTGTCGCTGAAGATCTTGAACAGGAGGGCGCCGGGCGCGGCCCCGACGAAGCCCATGATCCCCGACAGCAGCTGGAGCTTGGAGTTGGCCTCGACCAGCTCCTCGTCGCTCTCGACCACCCCCGGCACCAGCGACGAGCGGGCGATGCCGTAGGCCTTCTGGAGCACGAGGATGCCGAAGGCCACCGGGTACAGCAGCAGCGAGTCGGCCCGGCCGATCAGGGCGAAGCAGAGCACTCCCCGGGCCACCGACGTGCCCACGACGACCCAGCGGCGCCCGCTCCGGGCCCGGTCGAGCGCCGGCCCGATGAGCGGGGCGACGACGGCGAACGGCGCCATGGTGAGCAGCAGGTAGAGGAACACCTTGCCGCGGGCGTCGGCGGTGGCGGCGGCGAAGAAGATGGTGCCGGCCAGGGCGGTGGCCACCACGGCGTCCGAGGCAGTGGACGCGGCGTGGGTGCGGGCCAGCCGCATGAAGGGCGTGATGTTGAAGGCGGCGTTCGGTTCGCCCGTCTCCAGGCTGGTCGACGGCCGCCGGCTGCCCGGTCTCTCCACCCCGCCCATGCTACGACCCGGGTGCGACAGGCCGGCTGCGGGGTCGGCGGGGCGCGAGCGTTCCATGGGCCTCCACCCCTGCCCCCACCGCGCCCCACCGAACCGCAACCTCCGCCCGGCCGGGCGGAGGTCAGACCCGGAGGACCATCCGGCGGACGGTGCGCAGCACGAGGGTCAGGCCGACGGCGACGGCGGCCCCGACCGCCAGGTTGGCCAGGCCGAGCAGGGTCGCGCCGACGAAGGTCGCGGCGAAGGACTCCTCGGCGATGACCGACACGGTGAGACCCCAGGCCAGGCCGAGGAGGGCCGCCACCAACACGGCGTGGGGGCGGGAGCGCCGCTCCAGGGCGACCGGCCCGACGACGAGGCCGGCCAGGATCATCGTCGGGATCACCGTCTCAGTGTCCCACGTCGCCCTACTCGGCGTACTTGTAGCCGAGTCCGCTGGAGCCGTTCAGCCAGAGATGCTCTGGCGGCCATTGCACGAATGTTCTACTTTCGCACATGTGGTGGACGAACGATCTCAAGCGCTCGGGCTGCGAATCGCAAGCGCTCGATTGGCCGTGGGCCTGACGCAAGCTGAGCTTGCACGGTCCGTTCCCATCGATCGCACGGCGCTCACGAAGATCGAGAGGGGAGATCGGCGAGTCACTGCGCTTGAGCTGGCCCGGATCGCCGAAGCTCTTGATGTGCTGGTTGGAGACTTCTTCGCCGATCCGATTCCCGCGCTCGTGAGCCACCGGGCCAGCCGTGACGCCGAGATCCCGCTCACCTCGGTGGACCAGCTCATCGAACGGCTCGTTCGAAACGTCGAGTTCGTCGCCGAGCTCGGCGTCACTCCACCGTCCGTCGAACCCGACCCGCTGCCGTTCCCGCAGTCCAATGAGGAGATCGAGGCGAGCGCTGTGCATGTCCGACAGCGCCTCGAGGCACCAACTGGGGCGTTGACTGATCTCGCTACGAAGGCAGAGCTCCTGGGCGCGTCGACGTTCTGCCTCGCGGTCGATGGCGTCTCCGCCACTGGCGCGATGGTCCACCTCCCTCAGGGAGCCGTCGTGTTCATCAATGGCACCTACAAGCATGGGCCCCGACGCATCACGCTCGCCCACGAGGTGGGCCATCTCGTGTTCGCCGACGAGTACTCGGTCGATCACACGATCGGAGATGAATCCGGGAGCACCCGAGAGCGAAAGCTCGACCGCTTTGGCCGGGCTTTGCTCATGCCGCTTGCGTCGTTGACTGTCGATTGGGCTACCGAGATGGATCTTGGCCGTTCTCACCGGGACGCGGCGATCATCCTCGCAAGCCACTATCGCGTCGGAACCTCGCAGCTGGCTCAGCGGCTCGCCGAGACCGAGATCCTCAGCCGGGGCGAGGCGAACTCGCTGCGGCATCTCTCCACGACGCAGTCTGACTTCTATGAGTTCGACCTGCTCGCCACGGAGGAGCTTCAGGCGCCTCTCCTCCCGGCCTGGTACCGCAAGGGCGTGATCGCCCTCTATCGGAAGGACCAGATCTCGGCAGCACGAGCCGTATCGCTGCTCGTAGACACCCTGGATGAGTCGGAGCTGCCGGAGCCTCCACTGCTTCCGTCCCAGGCGGTGTGGTCGGTCCTTTGACCAGGCCGCCTCTCGCGACGGGGACTGCGACGCTCGCCTTCGACACCGGCCCGTTGAGTGCCTTCGCTCGAGCAGGCTTGATCGGCGTCCTGAAGACCTTGACCGAGCACGACCGAGTGGTCGCCCCCGAGGCTGTCATCGACGAGTGCCGTCGAGGCCTGCACATCTATCCGCACCTCCAGCAGGTGCTGGACAGTGAGTGGATCGAGCGGGTCGTCGTCGATGGCGACGCCCTCATGGCCTACGGCGCGATCGCCAGCCGACTGGTCGTGGGCATGAGGAACATCGGCGAGGCGGAGGTCATCGCATGGGCGAAGGCCAACGACGCCGAAGCGGTGCTGGATGACCGAGCCGCGCGCGCCATCGCTGAGGTGTCGGGCGTCCGCGTACGCGGTTCGCTCCGATTCGTCATCGATGCCATCAACGAAGGGCATCTGTCTCGGGACATGGCCGCCGGGATCGCGAATGAACTGCAGGCGGTGTGCCGTCTGCCGTTCGACGCTGGCGGCTTCCTCGAGTGGGCTGACGAGGAGGGTCTGCTGGTCTGAGCGCGCCCTACGCGGCGTACTTGTAGCCGAGGCCGCGGATCGTGGTGATGTGCGTGGGGTTGGTCGGGTCGGGCTCGACCTTGGCCCGCAGGCGCTTGATGTGGACGTCGAGGGTCTTGGTGTCGCCCACGTAGTCGTGGCCCCAGATGCGGTCGATCAGGGTGTCGCGGGTGAGGACGCGACCGGCGTGCTCGAGGAGGAGCGCCAGGAGCTCGAACTCCTTGAGCGGGAGGTTGACGGCCTCGCCCCGGATGACGACCTCGTGGCGGGCGGGGTCGAGCTGCACCTCGCCGACGACCAGGGCCTCGGCACTGGGCTCGGGCAGGGCGTCGCCGGCGCTGGGCGAGCGCCGGAGCACGGCCCGCATCCGGGCGACGAGCTCGCGCAGCCGATAGGGCTTGGTGACGTAGTCGTCGGCGCCGACCTCGAGCCCCACCACGGTGTCGATCTCGGCCCCCTTGGCCGTGACCATGATGATCGGGACCTTGGACCGGCTCCGCAGCTCGCGGCACACGTCGATGCCCGAGACCTTGGGAAGCATGACGTCGAGCAGGACGAGGTCGGGCTTGACCACGTCGAACAGGTCGAGCGCCTGGGCGCCGTCCCGGGCGACCTGCACCCGGAACCCCTCGCGGGCCAGGCCCACGGTGAGGGCGTCGATGAAGCTGTCCTCGTCCTCCACGACGAGGATCGTGGGCTGGGCGCCGGTCATGCGGTTCTCCTGGGGGCAGTGGGATCGTCGGCGTCGGGTTCGGTGGCGTCGCCGACGGCGACGGGGCCGGGACCGGCGGGGACGTGGACGGTGAAGGTGGACCCCTGGCCCTCGATCGAGCGCACGGTGACCTCGCCCTCGTGGTTGGCCACGACGTGGCGCACGATGGCCAGACCGAGGCCGGTGCCGCCGGTGTCGCGGCTGCGGGCTCGGTCGACGCGGTAGAAGCGCTCGAAGATCCGCTCGAGGTCGCGGGCGGGGATGCCCAGGCCGTGATCCTCGACCTCGATGGCGACGGCGCTCCCGTCGGACGCGGCCCGCACCTCGACGCTGGAGCCGGGGCTGGAGTACTTGACGGCGTTGTCGAGCAGGTTGGCCACGGCCGAGACCAGCTGGCGGCGGTCACCCCACGCCGACACCCGGGTCGAGACCTCCACGACGCGGATGGCGATGTCGGACAGCTCGGCCGCCGGGCGGATGCGGTCGGCGGCCTCCTCCAGCACCAGGTGGACGGCCACCGGCTGGCGGACGTTCTCGGCGCCGGCCTCGATGCGGCTCAGCTCGAGCAGGTCGTCGATGGTGCGGCTGACCCGGAACGATTCGTTGACGACCCGCTCGGTGAGCCGGTGGGCGACATCGGGGTCGGGTTCGGCCAGCAGGGTCTCGGCCAGCAGGCCGATGGCGCCGACGGGCGTCTTGAGCTCGTGGCTGAGGTTGGCCACGAAGTCGCGCCGCACGGCCTCGAGTCGGTGGGCCTCGGTGACGTCGTCGATGACCACCAGGGCTCCGCGGGGCAGGGGGCGGGCGACGACCTCGACGACCCGGGGCGGGGGCCCGTACAGCTCGAGGGTCCGGGCGCCGCCGGTGCCGGCGATGGCGGCGCCGGCCAGCTCCTCGACGGCGCCGCTGACCAGGGCCTCGCCGTGACGGGCGGCGGCGACCTCGCGCGCGGCCCGGTTGCGAGCCACCACGGCGCCGGCGGCGTCGACGATCAGGACACCCTGGGGCACGGCGTCGAGCCCGGCGCGCAGCCGGCGGACGACGTCTTCCGAGGCGGCCAGGCGGCGCGAGCCATCCGATGCGGTCCGCACCATCTCGGGGACCCGAGCGGCCTCCGCCTGGGCGGTCCGCAGGCGCATCGAGAGCACGACGACGACCACCAGCAGGGCGGCGGCCACCAGCGCGAGCAGGACAGCCACCTCAGGCCGTCTCCCCTGTCGCCGGACGCAGGCGCCGGTCGGCGGCGCGGGCCACCAGGCGGCGGTCGATCTGGGCCGCGGCCGGCTGCCAGTCGTCGGCCCGGATGCCGGCCAGGCAGGTGACGGCGACGTAGCCGCCCGCCACGAGGGCGGTGTCGGAGTCCGGGGGCAGCTCGACGTTCGCCTCGACCAGGGTCATCTGGAGCACGCCCTCGTCGCGGGTGTGCAGGGCGGCCCGGACGGTGCCGAAGGGGGCGAGCGAGGCCCAGCGCGAGCCCCGGACGTCCTCGATCGGGCCGGTGGGCACGTTGACGTTGAGGACGGTCTTGGCCGGCGCCGTGGCCAGCCAGGCGACCGACGCGGCGGCGACCTCGGCGGCGGCGTCGAACCGGGCCGTGCGGTCGGGGCCGACGCCGACCGAGACGGCCAGCCCCGACACGCCGAGGTTGGCGCCCGTCAGGGCGGCGCCGACGGTGCCCGAGTGCAGGACGGCGCGGCCGGTGTTGTTGCCCGGGTTGATGCCCGAGGCGACGAGGTCGGGCGGATCGCCGAACCCGCCGAGGCGGGCGGCCATGACGCACAGGGCCGGCGGGCCGGCCAGCGAGAAGGCGGCGATGTGCTCGGCGCCCGGGATCGTCGCCGGGCTGGTGTGCAGGTCGGACTGCCGGCCGAGGTCGCCGACGGCGGCGCCGTAGCCGCTGTGGTCCGTGGCCGGGGCGACGACGAGGACGTCGTGGCCGTCGTCGTCGAGGGCGAGCGCCAGGGCGTGGAGCCCGGGGGCCTCGATGCCGTCGTCGTTGGTGACCAGGATCCTCACCGTCGGCCGCTCCTCAGGTCGTTCACCCGGAACCGGGCTCGCTCGCCGCGGCGCCGTCGGACCCGTCGTCGGGCGCGCTGGCGTCGGGCCCGCCGTCGAGGGCGCTGGCGTGGCCGGAGCCGGGGGTGGCCGCCGTGGCCGCCGCCTCCGACGCCGGACCGTCGCCCAGGCGGGCCTGGCGCACGGCCTCGCGGGCGGCGCCGGTCTGCTCGGGCAGCCAGCCGGTGACCATGTAGCGGACCCGCTCGCCGATGTTGACGGCGTGATCGCCGATGCGCTCGTAGTACCGGCCGATCAGGGCCAGCTGGACGGCGGCCTGGACCTCGAAGGCGCCGTCGTTGGCCGCCTCGAAGATCTCGGCGATGTAGTCCTGGTGGAGGTCGTCGAGGCGGTCGTCGAGGTCGTCGAGCGCGGCGGCCATGGCCGCGTCGCCGTCGACGTAGGCGTCGATCGCCAGGCGGTAGAGGCGGGCGGCCTCGTCGCCCATGCGGCTGATGAGGCCCCGCAGGCGGGGGGTGTACTCGGTGCCGTAGATGCGGCGGGCGCCCTTGGCGATGTTGACCACCAGGTCGCCGCTGCGCTCGATCTCGCTGACCATGCGGACCGCCGTGATGAGGCCGCGCAGGTCGCCCGCCATCGGCTGCTGGAGGGCGAAGACGGCGTAGGCCTGCTCCTCGGTCTCGAGGGACAGGGCGTCGAGCGGGTCGTCGCCGTCGATGATCGCCTGGGCCCCGCCCAGGTCGTGGTCGAGCAGGACCTGCGTCGCCCGGGGGATGCCCTCGGTGACCATGGCGGCCATCTTGACGAGGTCGCCCTTGATCGATTCGAGCTGCTGGTGGTATGTCCGGCGGGTCTGCACGCCGTTCCCCTCGCTGTCGGCCATCACCGGATCTCGGCGGTCAGATGGGCCGGATCGCCGGTGATCAGGTAGCGGATGCGCGCCCCGATGATGGCGGCGTGGTCGGCGATGCGGTCGAGCGACCGGCCCGCCACCAGCGTACGCACCGCCGCCAGCACGGCGTCGGGTCCCTCGATCCCCAGCAGCTCGCGGCTGAAGCGCTCGGTGAACGCCTCCATGGGCCGGGTGTCGGCCAGCTCGGCCGCCAGCCTCAGGTCCTGGGACGACCAGGCCCGCAGGGCGGTGCGGTACTGCTCGACCGCGGTCTCGGCCATCGAGACGAGGATCTCGAAGGTCTCGGGGTGGCCGTGGAGCAGCTCCCAGTCCGGGGCCAGCTTCACCACCCGGAGGGCGAGGTCGCCGATCCGCTCGAGCTCGGACAGGACCCGGAGCACCGAGACGACGAAGCGGAGGTCGCCGGCCACCGGGCTCTCGCGGGACAGCAGGTCGTAGCAGCGCTCGGTGAGCGAGACGTTCATGGCGTCGATCAGGTCGTCGGCCTCGACCGTGACGAGAGCCAGGTCGACATCGCCGGTGCGGAGCACCTCACGGGTGCGCTCGAGGTTCTCGTCCACCCGGACGCCCATCAGCTCGACCTGGAGCCGGAGCTGTTCCAGCTCGGCCGCGAACGCCTGGCGCACGGGCCCCTCCGACGTCGCCATCGTCAGCCGAACCGGCCGGTGACGTAGTTCTCGGTCCGCTCGTCGGAGGGGTTGGAGAACATGGTCTCGGTGGCGTCGAACTCGACCAGCACCCCGGTGCGGGTGTCGCTGGTCTCGTTGACCTCGGTGGTGAAGAAGGCGCAGCGGTCGCTGACCCGGGCGGCCTGCTGCATGTTGTGGGTCACGATGATGATCGTGTACTGGGCCTTGATCTCCTCCATGAGGTCCTCGATGCGCCCGGTGGCGATCGGGTCGAGGGCCGAGCAGGGCTCGTCCATGAGGATGACCTCGGGGTTGGTGGCCAGGGCGCGGGCGATGCACAGCCGCTGCTGCTGGCCACCGGACAGGCCGAGCCCGGACGCCTTGAGTCGGTCCTTGACCTCGTCCCACAGGGCGGCCTGGCGGAGGCTGCGCTCGACGATCTCGTCGAGGGCGGGCCCCTTCTTGGCGATGCCGGCGGTGCGGGGGCCGTAGGCCACGTTGTCGTAGATCGACTTGGGGAACGGGTTGGGCTTCTGGAAGACCATCCCGATCCGGCGCCGCACCTCGACCGGGTTCACCTGGCGGTCGTAGAGATCGACGCCGTGGTAGAAGAGCTTGCCGTCGACCCGGGCGATCTCGATGAGGTCGTTCATCCGGTTGAAGCAGCGCAGCACCGTGGTCTTGCCGCAGCCCGAGGGGCCGATGAAGGCGGTGACCTCGTGCTCCTTGATGTCGAGCTGGACGTTGCGCACGGCCCGGAAGTCGCCGTAGTAGACGGACAGGTCGTCGACGTCGAAGACCGTGGCCCCGTCGGCGTTCCCGGCCGGGACGGCGGACGGCTCGGGTGTCGGGGCGCCCTTGTCGAGGTCGGGGGTGCTGGTCATGGTCGGGGTCCCGGTGGCGAGAGGTCGTTGGGTCGAGGACACGGGGTCACCTGGTCTTCTTCTCGTAGCGATTGCGGAGGTAGATGCCGACGCCGTTGATGCCGAGGATCACGACGAGGGTCACGACGATGACGGCGTTGAGGTTGCCGTCCCACGTGTCCGACGGGAGCTTGGTCCACGCCGCGATCTGGTACGGGAGGGCGGTGAAGTGACCACGTAGGTCGCCGAACTCGCCGCCG
>Ga0193706_1001028_pt1 | contig 13346 bp, 12 predicted proteins | sample U3c1metaG_FD_160130 | JGI IMG/M metagenome (GOLD analysis project Ga0193706, IMG submission 160130) | Soil microbial communities from a riparian zone of the East river system, Colorado, United States - U3c1 | ecosystem: Environmental > Terrestrial > Soil > Riparian zone | place: USA: East River... | reverse complement strand
GCGTCGCCACGACGATGCCCGCATAGCCGATTCCGAGGCCGGGGTTGAGCGCGTCCGGGTCGAGCGCCTGCGTCACGTTCGTGACCTGAATCGCCCCGGCGAGGCCGGCCAGCGCGCCCGACAGGCACAGCACCGCGACGATCGTGCGGCGCACGTCGATGCCGGCGTAGACGGCGGCGCGGCGCGAGTCGCCGGCGACGCGCACGGCGTAGCCCCAGCGGGTGCGCTGCATCAGCAGCCACACGCCGAGCGCGACCGCGACGACGAGCAGGATCCCGACGTCGGCCTGGTCGAAGAACGGCGGCAGCAGGGCCGTCTCGGGCACCTGTCTGCCGATCGGCTGGGCGCTGACCGGGTCGCGCCAGAAGCTGCGGCTGCCGAGCACGAGATAGGTCATCAGGTTCAGCGCTACGAAGTTGAGCATCAGCGTCGAGATGATCTCGTTCGTCCCCAGGTAGGCGCGCGGGACGGCGGCGATCGACGCCCACAGCGCGCCGCCGGCCACGCCCGCCGCGAGCGACAGCGCGATCGTCGCGAGACCGCCGAGGTCGTCGCCGAGCGCGAGCGCGACGCCCGAGGCGCAGATCGCGCCGATCACGAGCTGCCCGTCGGCGCCGACGGTGTAGAGCCGCACGCGGTAGGCGACGGCGGCCGCGAGGCTCGTGAGGATCAACGGCGTCGTCACGACGAGCGTCTGCGAGAACGCCTGCCGCGAGCCGAAGCTCGTCTCGACGATGTCGCCGTAGACGTCCAGCGGCGCGTAGCCGCTGACGGCGAGCAGCAGCGCGCCGCCGGCGAGCGCGACGAACAGGCACGCGGCGATCGTCGCGACGCGCGTCCCGAGCGCCGCGTGCGGACGCGGCTCGACGACGAGCGCGAACCGCGGCCGGCGCGCGACGGCGGGTGCGGTCGCGTCGGTCGTGGGGGTCGTGTCGGTCGCGCTCATGCGCGGTCCTCCTGCGCCTCGCGCGCGCCGTCTGCGCGAGCGGGCGCGCCGCCCGCCATCAGCAGGCCGAGCCGCTCCGGCTCCGCCTCGGCGACCGGCAGCTCACCGGCGACGCGGCCGGCGTACAGCACGACGATGCGGTCGGACACGTCGAGCACCTCCTCGAGGTCCTCGGAGATCAGCAGCACGCCAGCGCCCCGCTCGCGCTGCGCGCGCAGCAGGTCGCGCACCGCGCGCGTGGCGCCGACGTCGAGCCCGCGCGTCGGCGCGGCCGCGAGCACGAGCGTCGGGCTGCCCGACAGCTCGCGCGCGAGGATCGCCCGCTGCACGTTGCCGCCCGACAGCGCCCGCACGGGCAGGCCGGGGCGCGCGCCGCGGATGTCGAAGCGCTCGATCAGCCCGGCGGCGACGCGCGCGCAGCGGCGCCGCGACAGGAACGGCCCGCGGCCGAGCGCGCGCTCGCGGTAGGAGCGCAGCACGAGGTTCTCCTCCAGCGACAGCCCGGACGCCACGCCCATCGCGAGCCGGTCCTCGGGCACGTACGCGAGCCCGCGGGCGGCGCGCTCGCGCGCCGGCGCGGTCGTCACGTCGCGGTCGTCGAGCACGATGCTGCCGGCGCTCGCGCGCACGACGCCGGCGATCGCGTCGGCCAGCTCGCGCTGGCCGTTGCCGGAGACGCCCGCCACGCCCACGACCTCGCCGCCGCGCACGTCGAGGTCGAGCCCACAGACGGTCTCGTGGCGGCGCCCGTCGCGCGCGCGCAGGCCGCGCACGCGCAGCACGGTGCGCCCGGGCGAGGCGGCGCTCGCCGCGGCCGGACGCGGCGCGCGCATCGTCGCACCGGCCATCGCCTCGCCGCGGTCGACCATCATCCGCGCGACGCTGCGCGCGTCCGTCTCGGCGGCCGCGAGCGTCGCGATGCGACGGCCGTCGCGCAGGACAGTGACGCGGTCCGAGACGGCGAGCACCTCGGCCAGCTTGTGCGAGACGAAGACGATCCCGCGGCCCTCCGCGGCGAGCCGCCGCATCACCGCGAACAGCCGCTCCGACTCCTGCGGCGTCAGCACCGCGGTCGGCTCGTCGAGGATCAGCACGCGCACGCCGCGCACGAGCAGCGCGAGGATCTCGACGCGCTGCTGCTCGCCGACCGTCAGGTCGCCGACGCGGCGGTGCGGGTCGAGGTGGAGGCCGAACGCCTCCATCGCCTCCCGCGCGCGCGCCTCCAGCCGCCGCGGGGCGACGCGGTGCGCGAGGTCGGGGTGGGCGAGGAAGAGGTTCTCGGCGACGGTGAAGCGGTCGACGAGGCGGTAGTGCTGGTAGACCATGCCGATGCCGGCGGCGAGCGCGTCGTTCGGTGCGCGGAAGCGCCGCGGGACGCCGCCGACCGTCAGCGTGCCGTCATCCGGCCGGTAGGCGCCGGCGAGGATCGAGCAGAGCGTCGACTTGCCGGCGCCGTTCTCGCCCAGCAGGGCGTGCACCTCGCCGGCGCGCAGGTCGAAGTCGACGGCGTCGTTGGCCTGCAGCCCGTAGAACGCCTTCGAGATCCCGGCCGCCTGGACGAGGCAGGCGGGCACGTCCCCCCCGCCCGGTCGCGGCGTGCGACCGGGCGGGGGCCCGACGGGCTCGACCGGTGTGGGGGTCAGGTCGGCCACCGGGCGCTCACGAGCCGGCGCCGCCGACGCTCGCGCCGCTCGCGCCCTCGACCAGCCAGTCGCAGCAGGCGACCAGCTGCTCGGGCTCGGTCAGGGACTCGCCGGCAGGCACGACGACCTTGCCCTCGTCGCTCCTGAGCGGGCCGGTGAAGACCGCCAGCGTGCCGTCGGCGAGCTGCTCGCGCGCCTCCTCGACCTTCGCGACGACGTCGTCCGGCAGGTCGGGCGAGAAGGGCAGCATCTGGATCGTGCCGTTCTCGAGCGTCCCGTAGTAGGCGACGGGCTTCCACGACCCGTCCTGGATCGCCTCGACCTGGTCCTCCACGAACGGGCCCCAGTCGTACGTGAACGCGCTCAGCCACTGCGGGCTCTCGCGCTTCGTGCCGTAGCCGATCAGCCCGACTCTGCGCGCCTCGGCGACGGCCGGCACGGCCGGCGTGTTCGTGTTCATCGCGAGCACGTCGGCGCCGTCGTCCACGAGCGCCTCGGCGGCCTGGCGCTCTCTGCCGGGGTCGTTCCACGAGTTGATCACGAGCGTCTCGACGGTCGCCTTCGGGTTGACCGAGCGGGCGCCGAGCGTGAAGCCGTCGACCCCGCGCAGCAGGAACGGGATCGGGTAGCCGATGATCTCGCCGAGCTTGCCGCTTCTCGAGGAGGCGCCGGCGACGATCCCGTCGAGGTAGCGCCCCTGCTCGAGCGCCGCGTCGAGCGTGGCCAGGTTCGGGCGCGTCTCGCGCCCGAGCATCGCGACGAACTTCGTGTCGGGGAAGTCGTCGACGACCTTGAGCAGGTCGGCGTCGTGGCCGCCTGCCGTGCCGACCACGAGGTCGTAGCCCTGCTGCGCCAGCGTGCGGAAGGCCCGCTGCGCCTGAGCGCCGGGGAACGTGTTGGCGACGTAGGTGACGCTCGTGCCGGGGATCGCCTGCACGGCCGCGTCGCCGGCCTGCTTGAAGAGCAAGTTCCAGCCGCCGTCGTCGGTCGGACCACCGAAGACCATCGCGACTCTCACGTCCTTCGCCGCCGGCGCGCCGCCGCTCGTGCTCGCGCTGCCGCTGTCGCTGTCGCTGCCGCAGCCGACGCCGAGCAGCGCGACGACGAGCGTCACCGCGATCGCGAGCGCAGCCGGTCGCGCGCGCAGCGTCCGCTGCGCACCCTTCGTGGAGCGTCTCATGCCTCTCCTCACCTGTTGCGGGCGCAGCAGCCGACGGCGATGCCGGGCAGCGCCCTTGTCGATCGGCGCGGCGCTGAATTCAGCACCTCGCCTCATCTGCAGCCTCACTCGTTATGACTCCGGCTCGTCACGTTAGACCCGGAGGTGCACGACGGTCCAACACCGCCTCTCGATCACCTGATAGAGCGGCTCTATGCGTGCTCGACCTGCTCCTCTGGCGGGCCGGGCACCGGCAGCAGATGGCCGAGGCGCTGCCGCTTCGCGTCGAGGTAGGCCGCGTTGTGCGCGGTCACGACCGGCGCGATCGGCATCCGCTCCACGATCTCGATGCCATAGCCGTCCAGGCCGTTGTACTTCGCCGGGTTGTTCGTCATCAGCCGCAGCCGCGTGACGCCGAGGTCGCGCAGGATCTGCGCGCCGATGCCGTACTCGCGGCTGTCGACCGGGAGCCCCAGCAGCAGGTTGGCGTCGACGGTGTCGTGCCCGTCGTCCTGCAGGTTGTACGCCGCCAGCTTGTGCGCGAGGCCGATGCCGCGGCCCTCGTGTCCACGCAGGTAGACGATCACGCCGCGGCCGGCCGCCGCGATCGCCGCCAGCGCGTCGTCGAGCTGCGTCCCGCAGTCGCAGCGAACCGAGCCGAAGACGTCGCCGGTCAGGCACTCGGAGTGGACGCGCACGAGCACCGGGTCGCCGCCCTCGACGTCCCCGTGGGCGAGCGCGAGGTGCTCGACGCCGTCGATGCGCGAGCGCCAGGCGTGGCAGATGAAGTCGCCGTGCCGCATCGGCAGGCGCGCCTCCGAGATGTGCTCGACGAGCCGCTCGCTGCACATGCGGTGGCGCACGAGGTCGGCGATCGTCACGAACGGCAGGCGGTGCTCGGCGGCGAGCCGCTTGAGCTCGGACAGCCGCGCCATCTCGACCTTGTCGGGCGTGACGACCTCGCACAGCACGCCGGCCGGCGCGAGCCCGGCCATCCGCGCGAGGTCGACCGCCGCCTCGGTGTGGCCGGCGCGCTTGAGCACGCCGCCGTCGCGGCTGCGCAGCGCGAACACGTGGCCGGGGCGCACGAAGTCGGCGGGGCGCGCGTCGGGCGCTGCCAGCGCCGCGATCGTGCACGCCCGGTCGGCCGCCGAGATCCCGGTCGTGACGCCATGGGCGGCGTCGACCGTGACCGTGAACGCCGTCCCCTGCGCCTCCTGGTTGTCGGCGACCATCTGCGGCAGCGCGAGCACGTCGCAGCGGTCGCTCGTCAACGAGGCGCAGATCACGCCGGACGTGTGGCGCAGGAAGAAGCCCATCTTGTCCGTCGTCACCGCCTGCGCGGCCATGATCAGGTCGCCCTCGTTCTCGCGCGCCTCGTCGTCGGCGGCGACGACGATGCCGCCGCGGCGGATCTCCTCGATCGCCGCTTGGACGGCGGGGATCATGCCCCGCCGCCGAGCTGGCCGAAGCCGCCGCGAAAGTACGCGAGCGGTGCGCCGTCGCGCGCCCACGCCTCGATCACGTGAGCGAGGAACACGGTATGCGTGCCGCCGGTGATGGTGTCCGACACGCGGCAGTCGAGCGACGCGAGCGCGCCGTCGACGAGCGGGGCGCCGGAGGGCCCGCGCGCGATCTCCACGCCGGCGAACTTGCCGCGCCCCTTGTCGGCGAAGCGGCGCGCGAGCTGCTGCTGGTGGTCGGCGAGGACGCTGACCGCGAACGTCCGCCGGTCGAGGATCGCGTTGCGCGTGTCGCTCGTCGCGTTGAGGCACACCAGCAGCATCGGCGGCTCGAGCGAGAGCGACGTGACGGCGCTCGCGGTCGTGCCGAAGTCCTCGCCGTCGAGCTGCGTGGTGACGATCGTCACGCCGGTGAGGAAGCGCCCGATCGCGTCGCGAAAGGCGTCCACCTCGACGCACGCGGGATGAGCGAATTGCGCCATGACCCCATTGAACTGCGCGCGACCCGCTGCGTCCAAGACCGCCTGTCGATTAGGTGATAAAGAGGCTCTATGCTGCGCCGGCACCCGGGCCGCGTCGCCCCCGCGCGCGACGACGGCCCTCCCCCGCCGGGCGGGCGGGGAAGGGCCGCTTGCACAGCTCCGCGCTCAGGCGCGGCTGCTCGTGCCGGCCGTCTGCTCGGCCAGCTCGATGATCGCCGGCTCGCTGTGGCCGGGGTACTCGGCCAGCAGGCCGGATCCGACGAGGTTCTCGCGCGCGGCACGCGCGAGCTCCGCGGAGGCGTACTCGACCATCACGTAGACCTCGTTGCGGTCCTCGACGCCGCGGAACAGCCGATGGCCTTCCGCCCTGCTGCGGGTGTTCGGCTGGTCGAGCTCGAACTTCGCCCGCCAGGCGTCGTAGTCCTCCACGTTGATGCGCGTCAACACGAACGGCATGCCTAGTTCTCCTCGGGCAGGGGGTACTCGATCACGTGCTCGGAGATGTCGACGTCTCTGTCGAGGAAGTCGTACTCGCGCAGCGCGTCGACCTGCGCCTGGATCCCGTCGAGGTCCATGCTCGTCGCCGCCTGCGGCAGGCTGACCTTGGCGGCGACGTCGGCCGGGATGTTCGAGAACGTCGTCAGCACCTCACGCAGCTCGTCCTCATGCGTGCCCGCGTACTCCATGGATCTCTGCACGCCGAGCTGGAAGCGCCGCACGACGTCGGGGTTCTCCTCGACGAATCTGCTCGACATGATCACCGTCGCGAACGGCAGGTTTGGCTGGATCTCGACGTTCGAGCCCGCGAGGATGTTGACTGACGTGTTGTCCACCAGGTCGGTCAGGAACGGCTCGACCTGGCTGACCGCGTCGACGCGTCTGGCGCGCAGCGCCGCGTTCATCGTCGCGAACGGCACGACGAGCACTCTCACGCTCTGCGGGTCGATGCCCGCGTTCTCGGCCGCCTTGCGCACGTGCAGCTCGGCGAGGCCGCCGACGGTGTTGACGCCGACCGTCTTGCCCTCGAGCCCTCTGATCGAGGTGATCCCGCTGTCTCTGAGCGCGACGATCTTGAGGAAGTCGTCCTCGGCGGTCGCTCCGCCCGTGTCGATCGGCGCCACGGCGACGATCGGCAGGCCCGCGCTCGTCAGGACCGGCAGGCTGCCCCAGGTCCAGCTCCCGCCCTCGACCTGGCCGGCCACGATCTGCGGCGGCGTGTTGGTCGGGTCGTTCGTCGTCTCGAGCTTCAGGTCGATCCCGTTCTCCTCGAAGAAGCCCTGATCGATCCCGAGCTGCAGCGGCGCGAAGCTGGCCTGCGGCGTGACCTTGAGCCGCACCTCCGCCGTCTCCGCCTGCTCTTGCGTCGCGGCCGTCGAGCCGCTCGCGGCGTCGTCGTCAGACGAGTCGCCGCATCCGACCGCCGCGACGAGCGCGAGCACCGTCGCGACGAGCGCGAGGATGCGCGCCAGTCCATGTGAACGAAGCATCGTTCCTCTCCTCCTTGTTGAATCCGCTTTCATTGGCTGCATCGCGTGCGTGCAGGGGCGCTCGTCGCGGCGCGCCGGGCGCTCCGCGTCGGGCCACCCTCCGTTCGACGTCCGCTACACCGGCACCGGCTCGTGCGCGCGCATGATCGCCCGGTACACGTGGGCGCGCAGGTGCGCGAACTCGGCCAGCTCCTTCGTCGCGATCTGATCGCGCGGGTTGGGCAGCTCGACGGCGAGCGTCTCGATCACCGTCGACGGCTGCTTCGACAGGATCACGATCCGATCTGACATGTACACCGCCTCGTCGATGTCGTGGGTCACGAGCAGCACCGTCACGCCGAACGCGCGCCGCACCTGCAGGACGAGATCCTCGAGATCCGTCCGCGTCTGCGCGTCGACCGACGCGAACGGCTCGTCGAGCAGCAGGATGCTCGGCCGGTACGCGAGCGCGCGCGCGATCGCGACGCGCTGCTGCATGCCGCCCGACAGCTGCCACGGGTAGTGCTCGCCGAAGCTCGCCAGGCCGACGGCCGCGAGCGCCTCCTCGACTGCCGCGTCGGCCTCCTGCGCGCGCCGCTTGCGCCGCAGCGGCAGCCGCACGTTCTTGCGCACGGTCAGCCACGGGAACAGCGACTGGCCGTAGTTCTGGAAGACGATCGCCAGCTCCTCGGGCGGCCCGTCGATCTCGCGGCCGTGCAGTTGGGCGCGGCCGCCGGACGGGCGCATGAGCCCGGAGATGCACTTCAGCAGCGTCGTCTTGCCGCAGCCCGAGGGCCCGACGACCGACACGAACTCGGACTCCTCGACGCTGAAGTCGAGCTGTGCGATCGCCTGCGTTCCCCCGCCGCTCGTCGCGTAGGTCTTCGTCAGCTCCTGGATCTCAAGCACGTCGCTCTCTCCCTCGTTCGGGCAGCGTCATCGTCACGCGCTCGTCGCCGTCGACCGCAGATGCCAGCGCAGCACGCGCCGCTCGACGAGGCTGAAGACCTGGTTGAGGCTGTAGCCGAGCAGACCGAGCAAGATGATCGCGGCCCACATGTCGGTGATTCTGAACGTCTGCTGCGCCTGGATCAGGAAGCTGCCGACGCCGTTCGTGCTTGCGATCCACTCGCTCGTGACGAGCAGCAGCACCGCGAAGCTGAGGCTCGTGCGCATGCCCGCGAAGATGCGCGGGCTGGCGGCCGGCAGGATCACGAAGCGCAGCCGCTGCCCGATGCTCAGGCCATAGACGCGTGCGGTGTCGGTGAGCGTCTTGTTCAGCTCGGCCGTGCCGTCGGCGGCGTTCAGCAGGACCGGCCAGACGCAGACGAACGCGATGATGAAGACGCGCATCGAGTTGCCGAGGCCGAGCACGATGATCGCCGGCGGCAGCAGCGCGATCGGCGGGACCGCGCGCATGAACGAGATCAGCGGGTGCGTGAGCGCCCGCAGCAGCGGCATCAGCCCGATCGCGACGCCGACGACGACGCCGACCACGACCGCCGTGACGTACCCGTAGGTCATCCGGACGAGGCTCGGGACGAGGTCGCTGCCGACGCGGTCGAACAGCCACACCTCCCGGAAGCGCGACAGCATGTCCGGCAGCGCGACGACGAGGTAGCTGTCGCTGCTGGTCGTGAAGAGCCAGATCGCGGCGAAGATCAGGGCCGTGACCCCGACCTCGAGCCCGAGTCGGCCGGCGCGCGCGCTCATGCCTCCTCCCCCGGTCGCTGCGACTGGTGCCAACGCAGGAAGTACCGCTCGGCGCGCCCGAACGCGAGGTTGATCGCGATCCCGAGGATCCCCGAGGCGACGATCAGCGCGTACATCTCGGTGAAGCGGGTCGCCTCCTGGGCGCGCACGATCGAGCTGCCGAGGCCCGGCGCGCCGGTCAGCAGCTCGACGCTCACGGCCACGATCAGCGCCATCGAGGCCGAGATGCGGATTCCGGTCGCGATGTACGGCAGCGCGCTCGGGATCAGCAGCCAGCGCACGCGATCGGCGCGCGTGAGGCGGAACGAGCGCGCGGTGTCGCGCGCGACCTCGTCGACGCCCTGCGCACCGTAGAGCGCCTGCACGAGCATCGGCCACACGCAGGCGAAGGCGACGAGCGCCCACACCGCGCGCACGCTCTGCCCCCAGATCAGCACGGCCAGCGGGATCAGCGCGACGCCCGGGACCGGCCGCAGGAACTCGACAGTCGGCCGCAGCGCGTGGTGCACGAGCCTGCTCGTGCCCATCAGCATGCCGATCGGCACGCCGACCGCGATCGCGATCCCGAGGCCCACCGCGGCACCGGCGAGCGTGCGCCAGACGGCGTTCCAGAAGGCGCTCTCGCCGAGCAGGCGCACGAGCTCGCTCAGCACCTCGCTCGCCGGCGGCACGTCCTGCGCCGGCAGCACGCCGACGGCGACCGCCAGCTCCCACAGCGCGAGCGCGCCGAGCGAGCCGATCACGCCCAGCAGCGTTCTCCCACCGGGCCGCCGCACGAGCGGCACGCGCGCGGCGGAGCGCCACGCGGACAGGCGGCCGGCCGGCGCCTTGGCGACGTCCAGCACGCTCACGTGACCTGCTCCGTGCCGGCGCGCCGCTTGCCAAGGCGCAGGCCCTCGTAGATGGTCGGCAGCGTGCGCTCCGGGTCGCCGAGCGGCAGGCCGTGGGTCGGCGCGATCAGCGCCACGTCCAGCTCCCGCCGCAGCAGCTCGTCGAGCCGCTCGATGTAGGGGTCGAGGTCGACGAAGCGCGTCCAGTAGAAGGCCAGCTCCGCGAACAGCGCGACCATGTCGGGCAGCGCGAGCTCGTCCGCCTCCTCGGCGAGCGCGCCGCAGTGCCCCTCGTCGTGGTAATGGCTGTAGGAGAAGCCGTCGCCGGCGAACAGCACGCGCCGTCTCGTGTCGAAGCCCCAGCGCGTCGTGACGAGGTCGCGGAAGACCGCCTCGACGGCGACGAACCGCGTGCCGCCGAGGTCGATCTCGTCGCCCGGGTCGAGCCGCACGAAGCGGTCCGTGAACTGCGGGAAGACGAGGTGCAGGTCGGACACGTCGCCGCACGCGACGACCGACGGGTAGCGCTCGAGCAGCCGGCCGACGCCCGCGCAGTGGGGCGTCTCCGTGTGCGTCAGGAAGACGTAGCGCAGCTCCGGCAGCCCGTCCGCGATCAGCGACTCGAGCTGCGCCTCGATCGTCTGCAGGTCCTGCGGGTGGCCGGCCTCGATCACCATCGAGCAGTCGTCGCCGGCCAGCACGTAGACGGAGTTGTAGGCGTGCAGGAGCCGGCCCTGGTACCTCACCTTCAGGCAGTCGCCCAGCCAGAACACGCCGGGCGCGATCTCCCGCGGAAGCCCCACGGCGCCGTCTCGGGCGTGCGCGCCGACCTGCGTGCTCATGCGACCCACCGCCCCGCCGCGACGCCGACCGAGGGAGCGGCGCCAGCCAGCTCGAGCGCCTCCTGGAGCAGCTCGTGATGGCGCCGCGCGACGTCGCGCCCGTGCAGCACGCAGCCGAACGCCGGCGCGATCGTCTCCACCTCGTGCGTCGCGAAGACGTCGGCGATCTGCTCGGCGATCAAACGCGTGTCGGCGCCCGCCAGCCACCAGAAGCGGCTGCGCGTCATGTGCGCGCAGACGGCGGCGGCGTCCGGCGCGTCGTCCACGTCGCGCACGACCCAGGGCCCGCGCTCGTCCGCCCGCCAGGCGTGCGTGAAGGCGTCGGCGGTGAACAGCGTGCGCGTCGCGCGGTCGTAGGCCCAGAAGGCGGGGAGCAGTCTCAGCGGCGCGGGGAAGCAGTCGACGACGCGGACGCCGCCGGGGTCGACGGTGAGCGTCGTGGCGCCGCTCAGCAGCGCAACGTCGAGGTCCGCCATCGCCCCCTGGCGCGTCGGCGAACCGTAGGGGGCGTGCTCGGGGCGGAAGTCGACCCAGAGCGCGGGATCGCCCTGGCTGCCGTAGAGCGTGCCGGTCGCGAAGCGCTCGACGAGTGCACGCACGTTGCAGATCGGCGCGAACTCGCCGATGCGGGTCGGCAGCAGCGAGAGCGTCGCATCGGCGGGCAGCAGCGCCTCGAGCTGGGCGATCAGCGCGTGCTCGTGCACGCTCAGCCCGGTGTCGACGAGCAGTGCGGCATCGCCCTCGACCAGCAGGTACGAGTTCATCGGGGCGAAGCCGCGCGCGTCGGCGGCGTGCGTCGACACACGCCCGTCGAGCTCGTACGGGTGCGCGAGCGCCCACAGCGCTCCGTCCGCGAGCGCGATCGGAGGCGGGGAGGCCGCCGAGTCGGCGCCCGCCACGCGATCCCGCGGTTGCCCGAGGCGCCGGGTCATCGCGGCTGCGGCGGTCGTTCTACGCCGCCGTTCATTGAGAACGTCTCCACACTCGCTCCTTGCCCGCCGCCGGGTCGGGGCACCCAGCAGCATCGAAGACGTTACGGCGTGGACCGCGCGGCCGTCCAAGACCCCATCTCGATCGGCGCATAGAGCACCGCTATCGTCCCGGGCGGACGAGCTCGCGGCGGCGCCCGGCCTGGGGGTCGCGATCGTCGCCGAGGTCGCGCGCGCACGGCGGGAGCGTCGGCGGCGAGGGCGCGCGATCGTGCCGACGCTGTCTTCATGGAGACGGCCGGCGCTGGCGAGCGCGTGCTGCGAGAGGCCGCGGCGCTGCCGGAGCGCCCGCACCGTCGCGCCGAGGCCGGGCACGCCGCCGATCGGCAAACTCCCGACGTGCAACGGGGCGTTCATTCGTCGCGTACCAGGCGAGGAACGGGTGCTGCTCCATCACCGTGAACTGGACGACCACGACACCCGGCCGCCACCACACTCGACCGCCCACGAGGCAGTGGATGAAGAGCACTCGGCCGCCGGCATCGCGGCCGGGCGCGACGAACCGCACGCCGGGCTGAGCCTCGACCGCCGGCACCATCACGTCGACCAGCCGGACCGACCGGCGGCGCGACCACCGGAGGAGCTGCACCGCCAGGTCGCGCTGGAAGCATTCGGCGTCGAGCTGTCCTAGCGCATCGCGGCTTCGCGCACGGACTTAGGCCGCGCAGGCCGCGCGGCTCCAGGTGGGTGAGGACTCCAGCCATGCGGCCGGATGCTGCGATGCGCAGGCGCGCTCACGCAATGCCCACTCCAGAACGATCCGCTGTTGGTGAGGGGAAAGATTGACCGGGTTCGGCCGACTAGAGCGCGCGACGCAGCCGAAGGAGTCGGATGAGCGTCGGCGCCGGATCGCCGACCGCCGACAGCGTGCGACGTGACGCCGCACGACTCCTCGGTAGCCATGCCTCGGGCATCGAGAGATAGAAGCTCACCATCCCCGCGAGGATCACCGCCTGCCGCTCGCCGGCGTGCAGCGTGTCCGCCGCTCGGCGGGCGCTCCCGGCGATCGTGTCGAGACGCGCGCCGGCATGGCAGGCGTCCACGTAGTAGCGGGCGAAGCTTTGATCGCCGCTGCGTTCGTCGCGGTCGAAGTCCACGAGCGACTCCAACAGCGTGTTCAGGGCACCGAGCAGGACGCAGTATCCATGCTCGGCTGCGCGGGCCTCCGCGGCGGTGGTCCTGCGCTGGCTGCCGAGCGCCAGCATGGCGTGGACGGTGAGCGACGAGCTGGCCGACGCGGCGAACTCCCACCAGTGCAGCTCGCCTGCCAGATCCGGGTAGCGCGACGCCCAGCGCGCGAGCGAGGCCGGGTGGTCGCCAGCGCCGTGGTTGAGCGCTTGGACCTCGCCCGCGCGCGCCGCCGCGTCGTGCGCGGGCGCCTGCACTCGCGCGAACGAAGGAAGATCCACGGCGACCGCGCGGCAGGTTTCCACCAGCTCGCTCATGTATCCCCCGTCCTCGCGTCGGCCGTGGAGCCCGTACCAGTCCGTGCAGGCAGCGCCGGGGTGGAGCGCGTCGATCAGCGCGCAGTGGAGCCGTCGCGTGTCCGCGCGACGGCTGGGCGGCTGCTCGCTGATCGTGTCGAGGTAGTCGAACAGGACTTGGTAGGCGACCAGCAGGCGCACGAGTGAAGCGGTGAGTCGCCAGGGGGCGATCGTCGCGAAGATCGCCGCGCCCTCAGCGTTCATCCGCTCCTCGCGATGCGTCAGGAGCGCCAGACGTCGCAGCTCGGGATCCGGAATCGCCTCAGCACGCCTGCGCCAGCGCCGCAGCTCGCGCCATGCGAGCGGCCAGATCGTCAGCCCGTACCGCG
>Ga0193706_1001027_pt1 | contig 13358 bp, 14 predicted proteins | sample U3c1metaG_FD_160130 | JGI IMG/M metagenome (GOLD analysis project Ga0193706, IMG submission 160130) | Soil microbial communities from a riparian zone of the East river system, Colorado, United States - U3c1 | ecosystem: Environmental > Terrestrial > Soil > Riparian zone | place: USA: East River... | reverse complement strand
GGAAGCAACAGGGTAATACTTGCCACCGACGGAGATTTTAATGTGGGGCTTACTTCTGAAAAAGCGCTCGAGGACCTGATCACTAAGGAACGCCAAAGCGGAATTTACCTTACCTGCCTGGGCGTTGGTATGGGCAACTTTAAAGATTCCAAATTGGAAACACTGGCAAAAAGAGGTAATGGTAATTATGCTTACCTGGATGATATCGCTGAGGCCGAAAAAGTATTGGTAAAAGAACTTACCCAAACATTTTATGCGGTTGCGGATGATGTATTTATGAACCTGCAATTCAATTCTAAATTTGTCAAAGAATACAGGCTGATCGGGTTCGACAACAGGAAAGATGCCGTATCGGACAGTACCATTGACCTGGAAGGCGGTGAGATCGGCAGTGGTAACAGCATCCTTGCCATTTTTGAAATAGTTCCTGCTACTGATAACCTTTTTACAGAAGGATCATCCGGCAAAGATAAACTGGTGAGTGCGGTTACCCGTTACAGCCTTTGCAACGATACGATGCATGTGGAAATGATAAAAAGCTGCCCGCCTAATTTTACGGAATTTAAAAATATTGATAAAGAGTTCCAGTTTGCAACGGCTGTTGCCATGTTCGGGCTTAAGGTCAAGCAATCAAAATACCTTAAAAATGTAGACTGGCCGGAAATACATGCCATTGCACTGGCATCTTATGATCCCAACAGTTTTCTCCAGGCAGAATTCCTGCAATTAATAGGTAAAGCAGAGAATATCTACTCCCGTAAAAAGAAGAAGAAAGGAAATTAAGAGAACATCTCCCGCACTTTGTCAAAAAATGATTTCTCATTCTTTTCAGGCTTAGGCTTGAAATTTTCTGAGTGCTGCATTTTGTCCAGCATCTCTTTTTCCTGCGGTGACACATGTTGGGGAGTCCACACATTTACCTGTATCAGCTGGTCGCCTTTTTCATAACTGTTCACGTTAGGAAAGCCCTTGCCTTTTAACCTGAATATTTTTCCGCTATGTGTACCCGGAGGTATTTTTATTTTTGCCCTGCCATCAATTGTCGGCACTTCTATTTGTGTTCCAAATACGGCATCTGGTATGGAAATGTGCAGGTCAAAAGCAACATTCAAACCATCCCTGTGCAGGTGCGGGTGTGCTTCCTCTTCAATTAATACAATAAGGTCTCCGTTGGGTCCCCCGCGTTCACCGGCATTTCCCCTTCCTCCAACGCTTAATTGCATGCCTTCCTGTACCCCGGCAGGTATGTCGATGGTGACGGTCTCTTCGCCGTAGATCCTTCCGTCTCCCTTGCAGGCGGTACATTTATGGGTAACTGTACTTCCTTCTCCACTACAGGTAGGGCAGGTGGTAACAGTTTGCATCTGCCCTAAAAAAGTATTCTGTACCCGTCGCACCTGGCCGCTGCCATTGCAGGTGCTGCAGGTTTGTACACTGTTCTTATCTTTGGCACCACTGCCGCTGCAGGTATTGCAAACGACGTATTTTTTTACTTTGATGGTCTTTTGCGTGCCTTTGGCAATCTCTTCAAAATTAAGTTTCAGTTTAACCCGAAGGTTGCTGCCCCGGGTACCACGGCTTCTTCCGGCGGAACTTCTTCCGCTGTTACCTCCTCCAAAAAAACTCCCAAAAGGGCTATCGTCTCCAAAGATGTCTCCAAACTGGCTGAAGATGTCATCCATATTCATTCCGCCGCCGCTATATCCTCCGCCGCCCCTGCCCGGGCTAAATGCCTGGTGACCGAACCTGTCGTATTGCGCACGCTTATCTGCATCACTTAATATCTCGTAAGCCTCCGCAGCCTGCTTGAATTTTTCTTCTGAAGATTTATCACCGGGGTTCCTGTCGGGATGATGCTGCATCGCCACTTTACGGTACGCCTTTTTTATTTCATCCTGGCTGGATGATTTGGATACACCTAGTATTTCGTAAAAATCTTTTTTAGACATTTTTTAGCTTCTGTATTTAGAGATATGCGGCAGGGAGTAAATTTTAAACTCTTTTATAAAATAAAAAATCCTTTTAGTCACTTATGCTGGTTCCCCCTTTAGGGAGCTAGGGGGTGATATTATTTTCCAACCACAACTTTTGCAAAGCGGATCAGTTTATTATTCAGGTAATAACCTTTGATAACCTCATCCACTACTTTTCCTTTCATTTTTTCGGGTACAGGAACTTCTGTAATGGCTTCATGTTTCTCTACGTCGAATTCGGTATTGATACTTTCCATTGGTTTTAATCCCTTCGACTGCAGGATATTCCTGAGCTTATTGAATACCAAAACAACCCCTTCCTTATTAGATTCGAGATCCCCGCTTTCTTCCAGTTGCTTTTCTGCACGGTCCCAATCGTCCAGTACTTCCAGTAATGAAATGATCACGTCCTTACCGGCGGTTTGGATCATCTCTATCTTTTCCTTTGCAGTACGGCGCTTGAAATTGTCGAATTCTGCAACCAGGCGGAGGTATTTGTCTTTTTGTTCCTCCAGTTCAGCCTGGAGGTTTTCTGCTACATCTTCAGCCCCTTCGTTACTAAGATGGGTATTTCCCGGTACATCGGCGTCTGCATTGATGTTCATTTCTTCGTTGTCCGTTGTTATATCTCTTTCTTTCATATACAGGATTTTAAAATTGGTTGCGAAGGTACAACAGTCAAAGATTTTGCCAAGCTTGTTTTGCGGTCAAATTGGCAAATAAACAGGTAATATGTGTCTGGGTACCCTCAAACTCTATGACATGCACGTACCTTTGGGCCATGAAGAGCATTTTTCTCAATAAGAACATCAGCCGGAGGGTAGAATGGGGTCATCCCTGGATATTTGCAAACGAAGTTAACAGGGGCAAAGCGCTTGATGCTGCGGCAAAGGCCGGGGAGGTAGTAAATGTATATACCCATGATAAGAAATTCATAGGAAGGGGCTATATAAACCCCCAATCGCAGATAATGGTTCGTTTGCTCACAAGAGACAAGGATGAAGCCATTAACGAGGGGTTTTTCCTCAACCGCCTGGAAAAAGCCTGGGCATATCGTCAAAAGATAGGGTATACCGAAAACTGCAGGCTGATCTTTGGTGAGGCAGATGATATGCCCCAACTCATCATTGACAAGTTCAACGATTATTTTGTAATTCAAACACTGGCATTGGGAATAGATGTGTGGAAGCCCGCAATAGTGCAGGCCATAGAAAAAATATTTTCACCCAAAGGAATTTACGAACGCAATGATGTGCCGGTGAGGGAGCTGGAAGGATTGGATCAACATAAGGGTTTTCTTTCTGATGAATTTGATACCAATATTATCATAACGGAGAATGCCCGCCCGGATGACCCGTTCGGACGGGGCGTAAAGTATCACGTGGATATTGCCAACGGACAAAAAACAGGATTTTTTTTAGACCAGCAGGATAACCGCAGGGCTATCCGGCATATTGTAAAGGATGCCGACGTACTGGGCGCATTCTGTTATACGGGTTCTTTCGAGATCAGCGCTGCGCACTACGGCGCAAAAAAAGTTTTGGGACTTGACATCTCCCAAAACGCGATCGACATGTGTAATAAAAATGCTGTGTTGAATGGAGTTGAAGATACCTGCAGTTTTGAATGTGTAAATGCATTTGACGCATTAAAAGAATGGTCAAAGGAGGGTAAACAATGGGATGTTGTAATGCTTGACCCGCCTTCCTTTACGAAAAGCAGGGCAACAATTGATAAAGCGGTTGCAGGTTATAAAGAGATCAACCTTAGGGGAATGAAACTGGTAAAGCCGGGGGGATTTTTAGTTACATCAAGTTGTACTAACCTCGTTCAGCCCGCGTTATTTTTAGATATCATACAAATGGCAGCAACCGATGCAAAGCGCAGGATCCGCCAGGTTGTTTTTAATGCGCAATCAGCAGACCATCCCATCATAAGCGGACAGGAGAATACACACTATCTTAAATTTTTGATCGTACAGGTGATGTAAAGCGGGAATTAAAGAGAAGATTATTTTACTACCTGGAACCTGCCGGAATCTATGATCTTTCCGTTCTTATCCCTTAACTGGTAAATGTAAATGCCACGAAAGAAATCATCCAAAGGCAGCGTGATCTTTTGAGGGATGCTATTCATCTCATTCACTTTCTTCCCCATGAAATTGTATATCTGTAAAGAGAATGACTTATCGTAACCATATAGGAAATCAAAATTGATCACCGTAGTGGCAGGAATTGGATAAGGCTTTATCAGTTTTGCAATGGGTTCTCCCGAAGCTTTATTTTGTGCAAAAGATGTAAAAGTTATTCCAATTAGTAAAATGAATATGTAAATAATTTTTTTCAACATAGTAAAAATATGGAAAATGTTTCAAATAATCAACACTTCGTACATTACTATTTACTTGCTTTTTATTTGTTAAATATATCAAAAACAATTTCTATACCATATTAACGGAATAATCCCCGTAAAATTATAAAGCCAATGAGGCCAGGGTTTGGTTTATCCGACCAAAATCAGGCGTATCTCCCGCATTTTCAATGACTTCGGCATATTGTATAACACCCTTTTTATCTATAATAAAAGCAGATCTTTTACTCACACCCTTCATTTCAAGTATCCATTCAGGATACAAGCTGTCATAGGCCACAGAAACTTCTTTATTAAAATCACTCAATAAGGGGAAATTATAATGCTGGTCCTCCTTATATCTTCTCAGCGTAAAGACCGAATCCACAGATATGCCGATCACCTGTGCATTTACATTGCTATAGCGGCTGATATCATCCCTTACTGCACATAATTCTTTTGTGCACGTACTTGTAAAGGCCTGTGGGAAAAATAAGATCAAAACATGCTTATCCTTAAAATCGGCAGGACTTGTTTTCTTTTTATCTGTATCAAACAAACTGAAATCCGGTGCAGGCTTTCCAATCTCAATAGCCATAAAATTGATTTTTGTAAAGATAGCTGTGTAAAAAATGTTAACAGCTATTGCTTCCTTTTGTTTAATTAGCAGGCTAATAGTTTTTAAACCAAAACCAACTTTATTATGAACAAGTACTTTACCGAGTTTATTGGAACCATGTTCCTTGTTTTAGTTGTAGGAGTAGCTGCGATAGGAGGTGCTGCGGGCTCAATGGCTCCGGTTGCAATAGGTACTATTTTAATGGTCATGATCTATGCAGGTGGTCACATATCCGGGGCGCACTACAACCCTGCCGTAACATTAGCTGTATTGATCAGGGGCAGGATAAATATGGGAGATGCTTTAACTTACTGGATAGCACAGGTAGGTGGTTCAATAGCAGGCTGGGCCATTGCTAAATTTATTTTTGAAGTAGAAGGTTCAGACATTAGTGCAGTAAAGTCTGTAAGCCAGGGATTGACCGCTGAATTTTTAGGAACATTTGCACTTGCTTACGTAGTGCTTAATACGGCCACAGCCAAAGCACACATCACTAATAGCTTTTATGGTCTTGCGATTGGATTTACCGTAATGGCCTGTGCCTTTACTTTCGGCGGATATTCAGGTGGGGCATTCAACCCCGCAGTAGCAATAGGTGCTACTTTACTTAAAGGATTTGTATGGGCTGATATATGGATCTACCTGGTAGGTTGCTTTGCCGGTGCTGCCGCAGCGGCCTATGTTTTTAACATGAATAACCCTGATGATAAATAAAAAACGTTCCTGCTTTAAAATTAAAAAACCCTTCTCAAGAGAAGGGCTTTTTTTGTTATCCAAACAATCCATAAAAACAAAAAATCTTTAGTTTGTTAGCACACGATTTTAAGATCAGGATCGAACATTCGGATATCAGTATTTAGTTTGTATTGAAAAATCCTTGCTGTGTTGTAAAGGGGGAACGGTCAGTAATTGAAGTAAAATAACAGGCCCGGTAAAGACTTGCGGTTCTTTTCTCATAGGATCGAATTTTTATTTTTTTCAGGTCAGAATATAAACGGGTTTTTTGCCCTTTTATTATAGATATGTTTAAGGATGCGGATGATTTTATATTAACACCTGTGGATAAAACCCAACTCTTATAAACCGCTTTTTAGTAATATAAAAGCCCCTGCAATATTACAGGGGCTTTTTCTAAAAATATGATGAGCTTAATTATTATTACTCTTGTTGAGTGTTGGCTTTGAATTTTTAGAAGTCTTTGTTTTATCAGACTTCTTCTTAGCATCATTTTCCACTACCCATTTGTCATAGTCTTCCACACTTAAAACATCACCGGTAAGCGTAATGCTCTTTATTTCATCAACGCCTGCAAATTTAACGGTCAGGTGTTTGTCAAAGTGATTTAAAACAGCTGCATTGAAAGTAGCTGTAATGGTACCGGTCTTTCCTGGTGCTATCGGCGGCTTGGTATAATCCCCGATGGTGCAACCACAGGTTGGACTCGCCTGCACAATAATAAGCGGTTCTTTGCCGATATTGGTTACTACAAAAGTAGCCGTAGCAGGGATACCCTGTTTCAGTTTGCCCAGGTCAACGGTTTCAGTAGTGAATTTAGCCACATCCGCTACCATCTTTTGTTGCGCAAACAGCACAGAGGTAAGGCTTAAAGCCAATACTGATAATATCATTCTTTTCATGGTCATATTGTTTTTATTATTTCGATTAATTTTTTAGATCATTTAAGCCTTTATTCTCAGGAGCAGAGCTTCCAGGTGTTTTCCAAACCTCGCCTTTAATGGTTATTTGTTTGGTTTGCGCACCGTTATAAGTTACAGTGATGAACTTGGTGAACACGCCTTCAGCCGCTGCATTGTATCCAACGGTGATCCTGGTAGACTCACCCGGTGCAATAGATTTCTCTTTTTCCCATTCGGGTGTAGTACAGCCACAACTTGCCTGGACATTCGCAATTTTTAAAATTTCGTTGCTTTTATTCGTTACTTCAAAAATATGCGTAACAGGCTTTCCCTGTGGTATCTTGCCAAAATCAAATTCTGCTTCTTTCAAAGTCAAAAGAGATTCGGGAACTACTACCACGGCAGCTACTTCTGTTTTAACTTCAGTGGTTGATTTCGCTACAGCAGGAGCTGTTGTCAATTGCTGGGCATTCAATGCCGCAACCATACATGTTGCCAAAAGGACTGTAAAGATTTTTTTCATATTGAGTTTTTTAATAAATGAGCTTTTCAAAGATACTAAAACGGATTTATCTGGTTCAAATTGCCGGCCTGTTAGGAGATTTTTAACAAAGCTCCCCTATAATTTATATTTTTGTTGTAGTTTAAAGTATATGGATACAAATAACAATAAAGATGCTGCTTTAGCTGATAAGCTGAGTTTTGATAACTTCCGGAACGAGGTCCTCAAAGATTACCGAATAGCCTGTGAGAGCAGGGAAACCAGCTTGTTGGGAAGAAAAGAGGTACTGACCGGGAAAGCCAAGTTCGGCATCTTTGGTGACGGCAAGGAAGTGGCCCAGGTGGCCATGGCGAAATTCTTTAAACCGGGGGATTTCAGGGCGGGCTATTACAGGGACCAGACCTTTATGTTTGCCAGCGGCCTGGCTACTATTGAGCAATTCTTTTCTCAGTTATACGCTGATCCCCATGTTGAAAACGATCCCTTTAGCGCAGGCCGGCAAATGAATGCCCATTTTGCCACAAAACTGGTTGATGAGAACGGGGAGTGGCTTGACCTCACTGAACTGAAAAATGTAAGCAGTGATATAGCGCCTACCGGCGGCCAAATGCCGAGGGCTTTAGGGCTTGCATTTGCTTCAAAAGTTTTTAGAAATGTTAAGGAAACAAAAGACCTGAAGAACCTCAGCAATAATGGTAATGAAATTTGTTTTTGTACCATTGGTGATGCCTCAACAAGCGAGGGCCATTTTTGGGAAACTATAAATGCAGCAGGTGTGTTGCAGGTGCCATTGGCTGTTTTTGTGTGGGATGATGGTTATGGCATTTCTGTTCCCAAAGAATACCAAACAACAAAAGGATCCATCTCGGATGTATTAAAAGGTTTTCAAAAAAAGGAAGGAACCAATGGTATTGACATTTATAAATTAAAAGGATGGGATTATGCAGGAATGTGTGAGATACTGGAACCGGCTATTCAAAAAATAAGGGATACACATACACCCGCGGTCTTTCATGTGGAAGAGATAACACAACCGCAGGGACATTCTACTTCCGGAAGTCATGAGCGTTATAAGAACCAGCAGCGCCTGGAATGGGAGAAGGAATGGGATGGATTGAAACAAATGAGGGAATGGGTCATCGCGAATGCATTGGCGGAAAGTGAAGACCTTGGCAGGATCGAAGAAAATGCTTCCTTATTTGCAAAAGAAAGCAAACAAAGGGCCTGGGCAAAATTCATTAACCCAATAAAAGAACTGGTTGCAAAAACAACGGATATTTTAAAAGCGTTGGAACATGCCGAGCCTTCCATAAAAAAACTTTCAGACCAGTTAGCAGCTGAGCGTGAGCCCATGCGGAGAGATGTTATGAAGACCATTGCTGCTGTTCTGGATATCGCTGGAAATGCACCTGGAGCAATTGCTCTAAATGAATTTTATGCCCAGCTAAAAAAAGACAGTGCCGGTCTATACAATAGTTTTTTATACCATGATGGTCCACGATCTGCATTGAAGGTGCCTGTTATTGATCCTTACTATACTGAGGATGCTGCGGTGGTAAATGGCTACGAAGTTTTGAATAAATATTTTGATGAGTTATTCACAACAAATAAAAGGGTCATTGCATTTGGAGAGGACCTCGGCCAGATCGGTGACGTTAACCAGGGTTTTAGCGGCCTGCAGGAAAAACACGGTAATCACCGCATATTCGATACCGGCATCAGGGAACTCACGATCATGGGACAGGGTATCGGACTGGCTTTGAGGGGGCTTCGCCCTATCGCTGAAATCCAATACCTCGATTATTTATTGTACGGTTTACAACCGCTTAGCGATGATGTGTGCACAACGCATTACCGTACCGCGGGCCAGCAAAGTTGTCCACTAATAGTACGCACAAGAGGTCACCGGCTCGAAGGTATCTGGCACAGCGGTTCTCCCATGGGCATGATCATTAATGCACTCAGGGGCATGTATGTTTGTGTGCCCCGTAACATGGTGCAGGCTGCCGGCATGTACAATACATTAATGCAGGGTAATGACCCGGGACTTGTGATAGAATGTTTGAACGGGTATCGCTTAAAGGAAAAGCTCCCTTCTAATTTAATGGCCTATACCGTACCGTTGGGTGTGCCGGAGATCGTAAAAGAGGGAACAGATGTAACCATTGTAACCTATGGCTCCACCCTTCGCATCGCAATGGAAGCAACAGAAACACTGGATAAAATGGGTACCAGTTGTGAAGTAATTGATGTGCAGACATTATTACCTTTTGACCTCAACCATACAATTGTTGCCTCGCTTAAAAAGACCAACCGCATAATTTTTATTGACGAAGATGTACCGGGGGGTGCGGCAGCTTACATGTTCAATAAAGTGATGGAAGAACAGGGAGGTTATAAATATCTTGATGTATCTCCAAGAACGATCACGGCCAAAGCACATCGTCCGCCCTATGGCAGCGACGGTGATTATTTCAGCAAACCAAATACCGAAGAGATTGTAGCCACCATTAAAGAGATGATGAGTGAGTAAGGGGCAGGATGGATCCTGGATTCTTGATAAAAGTCTTGGAATTATTGAAGTCATCCAGTATCCAGTATCTTCAATGAAGACATGTCTTCACGATCTACATCCATTTCTTTATAAGTACCAGCTTATATGACGAGTATCGGATTTTTACAGCTTATTGATATACTAGGCACTTTTTCCTTTGCAGTATCAGGTGCTTTCTTCGCCATGGAAAAAAAACTCGATCCATTTGGTATACTCATCCTTTCTTTTGTTACAGCTATCGGCGGAGGTACGCTCCGCGACATGATGATCGGCAACCTGCCTGTAGGATGGCTGCAGGACGAAACCGCAACTGTGGTAATATTCTGTGCAGCCATAGGTACCATGCTCTTTAGCCAATGGCTTAAAAAAATAAACGCCACCTTGTTTTTATTCGATGCGCTTGGCCTCGGACTCTTTACCATCATTGGTATAGAAAAAGGATTGGATCTCAATTTGAGCATTGGCGTATGTATTGCCCTTGGTACCATCACTGCAAGCTTTGGCGGTGTTATAAGAGATGTACTTTTAAATAATGTGCCCCTTGTATTCAGAAAGGAAATTTATGCATTGGCCAGTATCATCGGCGGCCTTTTCTACATCCTGTTAAAAAGCAGCAGTCTTAATAATGACGTGGCTAAGATCATTTGTATATTACTTATACTCGCTATTCGCCTGCTCGCTGTAAAATACAAGCTGAGCCTTCCGTTATTTTATGCTAAAAAAGAAAAATGATGAAACTAACCCTTTACCAGGTCGACGCCTTTACCGATAAACTGTTTGGCGGCAACCCTGCAGCCGTAGTTCCATTGGAACACTGGCTTGATGACGTATTGATGCAAAGTATTGCAGTGGAAAATAATCTTTCAGAAACTGTATTCTTTGTGCCCTCTGCAGATAAGGGTGCTGATTTTGATATCCGGTGGTTCACGCCGGGATATGAGATCAACCTGTGCGGGCACGCCACACTGGCCAGCGCCTTTGTACTGTTCAATATTTTAAAATTTAATAAAGAAGAGATCCGCTTCAGTTCTAAAAGCGGGGTATTAAAAATAAAAAGAGAAGATGATTGGATATCGATGGACTTCCCATCCTGGAAGCCCGGCCGGCTTGATACCTATCCTGAAGAACTTTCTGCTATCTTATGTAGTTGGTGTGTATAAGAACAGGGATATTTTAGTAGAATTGGCGGATGAGGATGCCGTAAAAAAATGTGCACCTGATTTTACGCTCATGAAAAAGCATATCGACAGGATGATCATCACTGCCCCCGGAAAAAAAGTTGATTTTGTATCCCGGTTTTTTGCGCCCGGTGCAGGTATTGACGAAGACCCGGTCACCGGTTCTGCGCATTCACAATTAATTCCTTTCTGGAGTGAAAAATTAGGAAAGAATGAACTTCATGCCCTGCAATTATCCGCCCGGGGCGGCGAACTTTTGTGTGAACAAAGAGGCGACAGGGTAGTTATGAAAGGTAAGGCCGTTTACTATATGAAGGGTGAGATCAATATTGAATGATATGACGTCCCCGCCTGATCATTGTGGTCCTTTTCACGGTCAGACGGGAACGTCAGACCGTGGTATTATTTCAAATTATGATAAACCTTCTGCACATCCTCATCCTGCTCCAGGTGATCGACCATTTTTAAAACTTCGTTGCTTTGTTCTTCATTTAATTCCATAGCATTTGAAGGTATCCAGGTAAGCTCTGCGCTGATCACTTCGATCTTTTTTTCTTCAAGCGCTTTACTCATATTGCCATATTCATTGAATGGCGTGCGGATAACAATATTGCCATCTGCATCTTCACCTATCTCTTCCAGACCATTATCGATAAGTTCCAGCTCAAGGTCATCAATATTCAGTCCGTTATTCTTTATTTTGAATTCGCTCATGTGCTTAAAACCAAAAGCAACACTGCCGCTTGTGCCTAATGCGCCATGTCCCTTTGTAAAATGCATCCTTACATTGGCAACGGTCCTTGTTGGGTTATCTGTTGCGGTCTCCACCAACACAGCAATACCATGGGGTGCATATCCTTCATACATGATCTCTTCATAATTGCTGGTATCCTTGCCCATCGCTCTTTTAATGGCAGCCTCTACACGGTCCTTAGGCATGCCAACGGACTTAGCATTGATATAACATCTTCTTAAGGCAGGGTTGTTATTAGGATCGGGGCCGCTGGCTTTTACAGCAATAGCGATCTCTTTCCCGATACGGGTAAAGTTCTTTGCCATCTTATCCCAGCGGGCAAACATGCTGCTTTTTCTGACTTCAAATATTCTTCCCATATCTTGGTTAATTCGTTAATTAGTTAATACGTTAATCCGTAGGCAGGGCGCAAATTTAAGGAACTTAGGACTAATTTTAAAGATGATGAAAAAGTATACCTCAAAGTATGCAGGCTCCGGTTCCCTTTAGGGATTAGGGGCAAAATTATAGCCAACCGAAAATTTCAACACGCGGTTGCGGGCATCAAAATTCTCATTCTTATCCAGTCTTGATAACCCGTGTTCATAGCCGGCCTGTATGTTGAACCCGTTCTCAAACTTATACCCGATGCCACCGGTCAAACCGAGATCGGCCTTATTAAAGCGCCCGGTTATGCCAATTCCTTTGTTGAATAAAGTAATACCCAGTATGCCAAGCTTTGCATTTAAACTGCTTCTTACCAGGTAAGAAAACTGCGGGCCTGCATATACCTGGAAGCCTTTATAAACATTTGCCCTTAATACCAGGGGGATATCAATATAATGGGACTGCACTTCTGCACCTATATCGATACCAAAATATTTTAAAGCAGGGATCTGGAAATCTCCTTTGATACCGTATCCTTTTTTTGAATACTGGAGGCCGGGTTCAAAAGAGAATGTTTGGGAGATGGGAATGTTCACATAGCCGCCGAAGTGGAGGCCTTTCTTTCCTTTGGTTACAATATAACCTTCGGTCTTGTCAACCAGGTCTTCAACGACCTGCAGGTCGTCACCTTCCCATTTGGAAAAATTTATTCCGTTCCTGATGCCGAAACTGACCTGTGCATGCATAGTGGTAACCATAACTACGCTGATAACAGCGAGTGTAATTTTTTGCTTCATATGTTTTGCAGGGGGTTTTATTACTGCCGGCGATCTGTCCGGAAATCTGTGCCATGAATTTTTTGTTTGCACAAGTAATTGTTAAAGCAGGTTATGTTTACTACCGGTTAACGAAATACATAGCTGTCTGGCCACTATCAGGAATCAATAATTTACAACAACGCTTAATTACTACAGACTCTTAAAATTTAAACTGCTGTTAGTGGCCTGACAGCTAATAGAAATCATGTAAGTTTGCTTTTTATAAATACTACTTTATGGACAAACCCGTTTACTACGCCGACTATTTGCAACTTGATAAGATAACCAATGCACAGGATCCTGAAAGTTTTAGAGATGGGAAAACCCCTGCGCACGATGAAATGCTTTTTATCATCATTCACCAGGTTTACGAGCTATGGTTCAAACAAATACTTTTCGAGGTGAATTCGGTAATAGAAATAATGGATAAACCTGCTGTAAACGATAATTCATCAGAAATGCAGACCGTTGTGCACCGGCTAAAAAGGGTGGCAACCATATTAAGGGTGATCGTTCAGCAGATCGATATCATGGAATCCATGACGTCGATGGACTTTTTGGATTTCAGGGATATGCTTCGCCCGGCATCGGGTTTCCAAAGCTACCAG
>Ga0193706_1001026_pt1 | contig 13365 bp, 13 predicted proteins | sample U3c1metaG_FD_160130 | JGI IMG/M metagenome (GOLD analysis project Ga0193706, IMG submission 160130) | Soil microbial communities from a riparian zone of the East river system, Colorado, United States - U3c1 | ecosystem: Environmental > Terrestrial > Soil > Riparian zone | place: USA: East River... | reverse complement strand
GATAAAGCGCGTCGGGTTCGCCGTACTCGAACACGTTTCCATCCATGACCACGAGGCGATCCTTCAACGACGGCGGCACGGTAAGTTTCCCGCGCACCATTTGCAGATCCACTTGGCCGCGATCACGAATGTCGTCGATGCGATTGTTGGCCACGTAAAGATCAAGCGTGCCATTTCCATCCACGTCAGCGAAGGCCAGCGTGACGCTCGCGTGTTTGCTCGCCAGGCCGGATGCGGCCGTGGTGTCCGCGAATTTTCCACGCCCATCATTGGTGAAACACAACACGCCCACACCCGTGACCGTCAGGAGCAGATCGAGCGGGCCGTCACCGTTCACATCCGCGAAGACGGCGCCACGATAATTAATTCCCGGACACACAATGCCGCTGCCGGCCGTGATGTTGGTGAATTTCCAGCCGCCGAGGTTTTTATAGAGTGCGTTGTGGCCAGCGAGACTTGGCCAGTAGAGATCGGGCAATCCATCGCCATCGATGTCACCGACAGCCACTCCAGAACCAGATTGAAGCACGCGGTTCGATGCGCTCTTCGGCTCATCAAGCTCATTGGTGAAGAAGATTCCCGTCTGTTGCGGCGGCAATAATGTGAAGCCAGTTTTCCCGCCGACGGCTGTTTCCAACGATGCCCAGCGAAACCCTTTCTCCGATTGCCACACGCGTTCCGCCGCGCGCGCTAGTCCGCCCCGCACGAAACAAACCGCGGTCGCGATGAGCAGGACGAGCAATCGGGTTGAGCACAGCATGAGGCAAATTCGGTTCACGCGACTTCTCGCAGAAACGCAAAATGGTCGCAACTTGGAACACGGGCCGCGGGCAAGGGCACGCCAAACATGGTACGCAGCGCGGATCAACGCGGCAGGAAACGCACCTTGCGCACGTAGCCGGCATCGTGCTCGGTGATGAGCATGTTACCTTCGCGATCGAGCGTTACCTGGCGGACTTTGCTCACTTTCTGCGCGCTTGGATCGTAGAAGTAAGCGCCATCTCCGGAATGCGTGTGTCCCGTAGAACCGTTCAGGAGCAAATGAATGCGCTGGTCGAGATCGACGTACCAGACCTGGCTGCCGTTATCGGTCGCGAGCAGAAGACCACCCGTCGGTAATGTCCAGACGCCGCGCACCTGGTTCAATGGACAATTCGTCGCGTAAGCTCCGTCGATTCCCGCGCCCGTGCTTCCATTGCCAGCGATGCGAATTTTAAGTGGTTGGATATCACCGGCATCGACCAAGGCATAAACCGAGTGTGCGCCACGATCTGTCACCGCCATTCCCGAGAATCCAATCGAGATATTCCCGAGCTCCGAATAGCCGGTGGAATAATTCTCCACTCCGCCCGCGAGCGTCCATCGCTTCAAGACCGTCCCGGACGCGACGAAAGCCATCGTTTCGTCATCGCTAACCCACAAGCCGCGACCGCTCACAATTCCGCCGGGAACGGTGAACAGCGTGGTCGCAATCCCATTGGTGCCGACCTTGCGAACCTTCGAGTTCACGAGATCAAGAATGTAAAATGTCCCGTCGCCACGTAGCCACAATCCATTCGGCTCGTTCAGTGCCACCGCAGTCGCAAGCGTTGCCGTGTTCGGGCCGTCACCGGGCACGCTGGTGCCGGCAACCGTCACGATCGTGCCGTCCGGTCGGACCTTGCGAATGCCGTGCGCGTCCTTGTCCGCGATGTAAATATTTCCCGCATCATCACTGAGCGCGATGTGCGGACGAGAGAGCAAGGCGTTGGTGGCCGGCCCATTCTCGAAGCTGCTTTGCCACTTGTTAATGGCGCCGCCCGTCACACCGCCTGCTCCCGCCAAAGTCGTCAACGTGGAATACGCCGTTACCAAGTTGCTGAAGCCATTCGCACCGTTGAGGTCAAAGACGCGAAGTCGAAAGTACTCTGCGCTGTTCGTCAGCTCGACACGTGGAGCAATGCTGAATCCCTCTGCACTGTAGAAATTGCGGACAGCGGGCCAGTTCGTGCATATGCCCGTGAGAGCATTGGTCACTTCCAGCGACACGATTGCGTTCAGGGGGATTGTGCGAACCGTCACCTGCCCGGTGCGCGACAGTTCGAGTTCGGCTGCGATGGTGATGTGCGTGAGCCCAACCATCGTGATGCTTGCGAGCAATCTCATGATTTCTCCTGCGAACCGGGGTCGCGGATTTGTAGTCGGCAGCGCAGTGGAGGGCAAGCGCGCGCAACGCCCGGGCAGACGCATCAAACGCACTAGCGAGGTGGGACTCGTCGCGCCGCGTTCAGCGGCCCGTCCGAACGATCGAGGCGTGCGCCACTCGGGCCACCCGCTGAACGCGGACGGAATGGCCGCAGCGCGGCATTTCGACCATTTCCGTTTTGATGCATCTGCCCTGCGCGCAACGCAAGTTCAAGAGACGCTTCATCTCGCATTCCACATTCGACATTCGTCACGCGCCCGTTATCTTCCGCCGCCATGTTCGAAACGACGCGTTCCCAGCTCGAAGCCGCCGCCGACACTGTGTCTCACTTGCGGAGGTTTCTTTGACGTACCAGGCTGTCAACGGCGTCTCGCCGAGCTCGAAATGCTCATGTCGGGGGACACGTTCTGGAACAATCGCGAGCAGGCGCAAAAGCTGATCGACGAAGCGTCTTCACTCCGCAAGAAGACCGAGCCCCTCATTGCCGCCGAGAAACAGCTCGACGACATGCGCACCATGCTCGAGCTGGCCGAGGGCGAGCCACCCGCGCAGCAGGAGAGCCTGCAAGCCGAGATGGATGCAGACCTCGTGAAGTTCCACCAACACCTCGAAACGCTTCAGCTTCGCTTTCTCCTCAACGGTCCGCATGACGCGCGCAACGCGATCTTCAGCATCCAGGCCGGCGCGGGCGGCACCGAGGCGCAGGATTGGGCGGAGATGTTGTCTCGCATGTATGGGCGATGGTTCGACAGCCGCGGATGGAAATGGGAAGTGACCGATGCGCTCGCGGGCGACTCGGCGGGATTGAAGAGCGTGACGTTTCGCGTGGAAGGCGAGAACGCGTATGGCTTCACCAAGGCGGAACGCGGCGTGCATCGCCTCGTGCGCATCTCACCGTTCGATTCCAACAAACGCCGTCACACGAGTTTTTCCAGCGTCGATGTCGTGGCTGAGTTGAGCGACATTCAGGAAGCGGACATCGTCATTCCAAAAACCGAAATTCTGCGTGATACGTTTCGTGCTGGCGGCAAGGGCGGCCAGAACGTGAACAAGGTGGAGACGGCAGTGCGACTGACTCATTTGCCGACGGGACTCGTCGCCGCGTCGCAAGCTCAGCGCAGCCAGGTGCAAAACGAATCCACCGCCATGGCGATGCTCGTGTCGAAGCTTTATGCGTTGAAGCTGGACCAGGCGAAGGGCGACATGGATCGTTTTTACGGCGAGAAGGGGAGCGTGAGTTGGGGCAACCAGATTCGCAGCTACGTTTTTCAGCCGTATCGCATGGTGAAAGACCTTCGCACCGGCGTGCAGACCAGCGATGTGCAAGCGGTGATGGACGGCGATCTCGATCAGTTCGTCAACGGCTGGCTGCGCAATGGTTGTCCCACCAAACGAATTCAGGGAGTGAAGGATGAGGAGGAGTAGAAAAATGTCGAATATCGAATGTCGAATGACAAGAGAGCAACCTGCGAAACAACTCCATTCCTCATGGATGGTTCATTGGTCATTCGTCATTGGTCATTCGTCATTGCGAAGCCATGTCTAACATCCTGGAAACCATCGTTGATCAGAAGAAGCGTGAAGTCGCCGCACTGCCAGATGAGATCATCTCCGTGCAGACATTGAAAGACGCGCTGACAAAGCGCGGTGATCATCGCGGGTTCACTTGCAACCTGAGACATCCGCGCCGTGGGTCAATCGCGCTGATTGCCGAGGTAAAAAAAGCGTCGCCCTCGGCCGGCGTCATTTGCGCAGATTTCGATCCGGTTCGCATCGCGCAGCAATACGAAGCGGCGGGAGCGAGTTGCCTGTCGGTGCTGACGGATGAGAAGTTTTTCCAAGGCTCGCTCGCTTACCTCAAACAGATTCGCAGCGCCGTGGCTCTGCCGCTACTGCGCAAGGATTTCATAATCGACGAGCGCCAGATCATGGAAGCCATCGAATGGGGAGCAGATGCCATCCTGCTGATCGTCGCCATTCTCACAGACGGGGAGCTCGAACGTTTTCACCGTCTCGCAGCGGAAGCCGGGCTCGCCGTGTTGGTGGAAGTTCACGACGAAGAAGAACTTGAACGCGCATTGCGCATCGAGGCGCGCTTGATCGGTGTGAACAATCGCAATTTGAAAACGTTTACCGTCGATCTCGGAACCACGGAACGTCTCGCGGACCGGCTCTTCTCCAGTGTCGGCTCGCCCGATGATGTTTTGCTCGTGGCCGAAAGCGGCATTCACACCCGCGCGGATGTCGAACGCCTCGCGCATTGTGGCGCGCGTGCCATTCTCGTTGGCGAGTCGCTCATGCGCGGCGGCAACATCGCAACGAAGGTGGATGAGTTGATCGGCTGATCACAGTTCGTCTTCGCGCTCCGCGTAAAACAATTGGTGCGCGCGATCGTAATCCGTTTCCGCAACGAGCACTGGGGCAGTGCGATTCAAATCCTCCTCATCGGCCGATTCACCCGCTGCGAGTTCGTGTTTCGCCACGATGCCATTCTTCTCCAGCATCACCACGAGCATCTCGGTATTGATCACCGGGCCGGTGTAAAACAGTTTCAGTCCCACGCCACGGGACTGTGACTGGCGGGCAGCGGCGAAGCGACTTCCTTGTCCACGGGAATGACGAGCGGACGGCGATGCCCGCCGCGGTCCACGAAAATACTCACACCTGCCAGGCCGAGATCGATGCAATGGCGGAAAGCATCCATCGATGTGGGGAAGTTGCGCGCGGCGGCGGCCACCGCGACCCAGTTGTTCGGTTCTCGGAGAAACTTCTGCGTGCGACAATCCTGTATGTGAATTCTCATTGCTGGGATTTGTGTACCACAACGCCGGGTGCGCTGCATTGAGGGGCACAGCCGGAAAATTTTCTCAGGTGCAACACCGGGTTGCCTCACCGGTGCATGGACGGTTGCTACTCGGTGAGCAGGTCCAGAAAATTAATTCCCTGCGACGTCAACTGCCACGAACTGCCGCGTTGCGTGACGAGTTTCCGACATGGGTTCTCCTTCTGCACCACAGCGTTGACCGAGAGAACCTGATAGCGTGTCTTGCTTTTGATTTCGCTGCCGGCACGCGGTGTGATCGCGATCGGCACACCGTTGAAGTCGAGCGCGAGTTCGTGGCCGGCCACGCCTTCAGTCTGCGCTGTCGGATTGTTTCGCACGAGCATGGGATAGCGCTTCACAAAGGAGAAATTCGCATCTCGCACCAGCACGCGGCACAACTCGGGACGGCTGCGGATGAATTCGAGCAAGCTGAACTTCGGCCCCTTTGCCTGCTGTTCCAGAAAGACGAGGCGCGGATCGATGCCGACGAGGTTCATCCCGTTCCAAACGCCATGATCGTCCGGCTCTTTCGGATGATGCTTCTTGTACCAGGTCGGAAAACGCTCGCTGAGCTGAAGATCGATTTCGAAATGGACGTGCGCTCGCTCCTGCGAGATGCGCTCGCGCGTGTTGCTGGTGCGTCCCATCGTTGCGATGGCTTCTCCCGCGTTCACCGCTTTGCCCGCGCGCAGGTTTTCAGCGAAGGCGCTCAGGTGCGCGTAGAGCGTGAACACTTCCATACCTTCGATCAGATGGCGCAGCACGATGTAGTTGCCGTAATTCGAAGTGCCGGCGCGCTTGTTGATGTAAGCAACCGTGCCGTCCGCCGCGGCCATCACCGGATCGAGCGGTTCACCGCGTTTGGAGCGTTGCACGGAACGGATGTCGAGGCCCTCGTGCATCTGATAGCCGCTGGTGCGCACGCAACCGAACATGCCGCTCATCCAGGGTTTTCCGGTGGTGCCCACGAAAAACTTTTCCTCGCCGCCGCGCTCCAAGAGAGCGCGATTCGCGGTGGGCAATTGAAACGGCTGCGCGGCGACGGCGCACGCGCTGACGATTACAAACAGTGAAACCCACTTCATCCGACGAAGATCAACGATCAAGCGCGGCGGGGAAAGGCCAGTTCTCTTTGCGCTCCAATTTTCGGATCACATTATTGAGCCCACGCACGATACGCTCTGATTCCTCATGTGAAGCATCGGGGGTGAAGGTCAACATGCCGGTGCTGTTCTTCCCCGTGATCAGCGGCGCGGCGAGCCAGCGTCCTTCACCGAAGTAACTGAAGATCGCGAGGTGCTTGCCGCGATGCGACACGCTCGTGCGTTCGAGAATCCACCCACCACGGCGATCGAGCTCCAACTGGATGGCGAACGTGCCGTCCGCCTGTTCGAGCAATGTGGCATTGTTCATATTGTGCTCGTCGAGGATCGGCTCGGCTTCCACATTGATGCGGATCGGCGCTGAGCGAAGCACGCTGATGGCTGAAGACCGATCGCCACTCTGGTCGCTTTCGATGTGGACGCGGATGTTGCTGAGCTCCTTCTTCTTCTTGCGCTCTTCACTCGTGGAGCAACCGGTGAGAACGAGTGTCGCCATGAGCAAGAGAAAGAAATTGAACACGTGCCAGCGACTCTTCATATTGCGCATCCAAGCAAAAGCATCAGCGATTTAAAGTAAAGCAACTATGGGCAAGCAGCACAACAAAGTGGAAAAGCGCAGTCGTCGTAAAGCGTACCTGAAACGCAAAGACAAATTGGTGAAGACGGTCAAAGCCAAGAAGCCGAAGAAAGCGTAAACGGATTCGAATCATCAAGGCGGGCCCACATGGTCCGCCTTTTTTGTTTTGGTGCGGAACAGACCCGCGTGGAGTGCCAATCTCCGGTTCGCGTTCAACACGTTTTGAATATTGAGCGCCGCCAGAGCGCGGACTACATTCCGCGCCGATGAAGACAACCGTGATGACCAAAAGCTTTTTCAGCACTGTCGCGCTCTGCGCTTTCGCACTCGCCGCCCGCGCGGCTGATCCCACCGCCTTCGACCTGATCAAGGAGGGCAATCGTTACGTGGGCGAAGACGCCAAGGACAAGGTCGTTCAAATCCGCTCCGAGAAATCCATCGGCGGCCTCACGCCGAGCACATGGTGGATTGTGTTCTACGACATCGATGCGCGGATGAAGGCGACCGAGGTGCGCTTTGATGGCGGCAAGAAGACGGACGTGCAACGCCCGTTCCGCTTGTTCGAGCGCGCTGGCAGTTACAAGAATTTGCTCGATCGCTCGAAGTTGAAGATCGATTCCACCGAAGCGCTGAAGATTGCGCAGAAGGATGGCTTGCTCGACCGCGTGAAGCTCACGAACTCGAAGTTGCAGTTGGAGCGCTGGGAAGACATGCCCGTCTGGAAGGTCACCTTCTGGGCCGAGAAAGCGCGTAACGCCAGCCAGACTGTCGATGTCGGCCAGATCTTCGTGAACGCTGAGGATGGCAAAGTCGTTCACCGCGACCTGCACATCAATCGCGTCGATTAACGTGACTCCCCCGGCGCCAGCGCGTTCGTACGACGTCGCCATTATCGGCGGCGCGCTGGCCGGAGCAGCCACCGCGATCCTGCTGCTCCGCGAAGAGCCAAAGCTGCGCGTGCTCATCGTCGAGAAGACGACGAGCTTCCCGCGCAAGGTCGGTGAAGCGACAGTCGAAGTCAGCGCCTATTTCCTCGGGCGCGTTCTTGGCCTCACGCAATATCTCAACGAAGCACATCTCTTGAAACAAGGGATGCGCTTCTGGTTTTCCAACGAGCGCACACAAACGCTCGATCAGTGCAGCGAAATCGGCGGGCGCTATCTCGCGCGTGTGGCCGCGTATCAAGTCGATCGCTCCACGCTCGATGCGGAAGTCTTGCGCCGCGCCGTCGAGCTCGGCGCGGAGTTGTATCGGCCAGCGAGTGTTCAATCCGTTGAACTCGTTGCCGGCGGCGAACAGAAGCTCGTGCTGAAGCGCGAGGAACAAACCGAAACCATTCACGCGCGTTGGGTCGTTGATGCCTCCGGTCCCGCTGCGTATCTCGCGCGACAAAAAGGCTGGTGGCGCGCTAACACCGAACATCCCACCACCTCCGTCTGGTCTCGATGGCGCAACGTGAAGGACTGGGACGGCTACGAACTTACGAAGAAATTTCCCGAATGGTCGCTGCAATGTCATGGCATCCGCGCCACGGCTACGAACCATTTCATGGGCGACGGCTGGTGGGCCTGGTGCATCCCACTCAAGGGCGGCGATGTCAGCATCGGGGTCGTCTTCGATCAACGCCGCGTCGAGTGGCCCGAGGAGGGCTCGCTCGGCGAACGGTTGAAAACTTTTCTCTGCAAACATCCCGTCGCCGCCGAGATCATGCGCGACGCGACGTGGACGGAAGGCGACGTTCACTGGCGCAAGAATCTTCCCTACTCCTGCACCACCGTGGCAGGCGACGGCTTCGTGCTCGTGGGGGATGCGGCCGGCTTTATGGATCCGTTTTACAGCCCGGGCATGGACTGGATGTCCTTCACCACGTGGCGCGCGGCCCACATGATCGTGGCGCAGCAACGTGGCGAAGATGCCACGATGCTGGCGCGCAAGTACGACGACGATTTCACGCACAGCTACGACTGTTGGTTCCGCGCGCTCTACAAAGATAAGTACGATTACCTCGGTGATTTCGAGCTGATGCGCACGGCGTTCCTACTTGATCTCGGACTTTATTACCTCGGCGTCGCGGGCTTGATTTACAAGGAAGGCGACAAAGCACTCGACTACGGCGTGTTCATCACCGCGCGTTCGGGGCCGGTTTTCAAGCTGATGAGCACTTACAACCGCCGCATTGCCGCCATCGCATGCAAACGCCGCGAGCTGGGAACATTCGGCCGCATGAATGACCGCCAGCGTTTCCTTTTTGGCGGCTACACCTTCGAGCGCAACAACATGAATGGGAAATGGTTACTTACTGCATTTCGCCAGTGGCTCTGGCTGGAAGTTACCGAAGGCTGGCGCTCGTGGTTCCAACCCCTCTCAGTCCCACAGCGCGTTGCGCCCGCTGTCGAGCCAGTGGCAGTGAAGTAAGCCGGTCGCACGCCGCCTGAGCTGGATTACTGATTACTGATCACTGGACAGTGAAGGTCTCGACTCGATCAGCGCGGTGCGACACACAACCCGGCTTGCGGCTGCACTCCAGCGAAACTCATCACGCCGCGCTCCGTGCGCACGCCGCGGTAAGGATCATTCGTGATCAGCACGTTGCCATCGAGATCGAGATAATCCGTGAGTTCGGCTAGGTGCGCGCCAGCGGAGATGAGCACGCTCGATTCGATCATGCACCCGAGCATCGTCTTGAGCCCGGCACGTCGCGCGGCGCTCAATGCTTCGAAGCCGCGGGTGACGCCGCCAGTCTTGCAGAGCTTCACGTTCACGGCGTGAAAACATTCCGCGGCAACCTCGAGTTGCGACGCGTTCAGATACGACTCGTCCGCCATGATCGGCAGCGGCGAACGCTCCTTCAGCCATGCGTAATCAGCGCGCGATGCACTGGCAGGCATCGGTTGCTCCACGAACTCGATGTTCGGATCGCGCGCGAGCCATTCGAGCTTCTTCAGCGCTTCCTCTTTTGTTTTCCAACCCTCGTTGGCATCGACGCGCAAGCGTTTCGTCGGAGCTTCGGCCCGCACCGCCGCCAAGTTCTGTTCATCATTTGGTCCGCCGACTTTGATCTTCAGTACCGGGAACTGCTCCGCCTCGCGCGTCTTCTTCCGCATCATCTCCGGCGTATCAATGCCGATCGTGAACGACGTGACATGTTTGCCTTCCGTGAAGCCGAGCCCCAGAAACTCGTGCAACGGCTTGCGCGCCTTCTGCGCCGCGCCGTCGAGCAACGCGATGTTCAATGCGCCCTTCGGTGAAAAGTCTTTCGGCGCGAGCGACTCGATGTAAGCCATGCTGCCGGGCACATCTTCGAACGAAAGCTGCGACACATCCACTCGCGCCAGGAATGCCGCTGCCGTCTCGCCATTCTCCGCGTAAGTGCTCGACGGCGCCGACTCGCCGACACCGACCACGCCGTCGCCATCGCGCAATTCAATGAACACGACCGGGTAAATATTTTTGCCGCCCGTGGCTACGTTGCTGGCGATGGTCCACATGTGCGTGAGGCGCAAGTCAAAGCGGCGGAACGTGAGTTTCACGGCGCGAAGGAAAAGGAAGAATCACGGGTTCTGCAACCACCATCCACACCCGACCGCTCCAGGGGGAACTGCGTGCTTTGCTCAGGTCTCACCCGGTTTCTGCGCCGCCAGTTTCTTCAATTCAGGCTTCAGGACTTTCCCCGTGGCGTTTCGCGGCAGCGCGGACATGACAACGATGCGCTTGGGCACCTTGTAATCAGCCAATCGTTCTTTCAGGAATTGCTGCAGCGCCTTCGAATCGATCGAAGCCTTCTCGCTCGCGACGACAAAGGCCATAGGCTGCTCTCCTCGCTTTGCATCCGGCACTCCGACGACGGCGGCTTCTTTCACGCCGGGAAATTCGTAGATCACTTCCTCGATCTGTCGCGGATACACATTGACGAGCAGCATGTCCTTTTTGCGATCCGTGATGAAGTAATAGGCGTCCGCATCGCGATGCCCAACGTCGCCGGTGTGCAGCCAGCCGTCGCGAATCGCCTGGGCAGTTTCCTCGGGCTGATTCCAATAGCCGATCATGACGTTCGGGCCACGCACGCAGATCTCGCCCGTTTCTCCATCGGCGAGGACATTTCCCGCATCATCCTTAATGGCGAGCGTGACGCCCGGAATCGGCACACCGATCGAGCCGGCTTTCCACGGGCCTTGGATGGGGTTCATGGTGCAGACGGGGCTGGCTTCGCTCAGTCCGTAGCCTTCGATCAATGGCACGGGCATCTTCTTCGTGAACTCGCTGAGAATTTCCCCTGGCAACGGTGCGCCGCCACTGATGCAGAGGCGAAGTGGAAAATCTTTCGGCACGGGGACCTGCGCCAGCGCTCGAAAAAATTGCGGCACCGCCGGCAAGATTGTAGCGCGCCGCTGAAGGATTTCCATGATCACATTCTTTGGCGGATGCACCGACTTGATCAGCAGCATCGAGCCGCCCACAAGCACGGGCAGCAGCACGCCCACCGTCATCATGAAGCTGTGAAACATGGGCAGCAGAACAACGAAGCGATCGTGATCCACTGCGGCGAGCACCTGGCGGCAACTCTCGACGTTGCTGAGGAGATTGCCGTGGCTGAGCATCGCGCCTTTCGGCTTGCCCGTCGTGCCGCTCGTGTAGATCAACACCGCGAGATCCCCTTCGGAAGGCGTGTTGGCAAAATCAAAGTCCGGCGCCGCCGCAGCCGCTTCTTCATCCTCCACTTGTAAGAACGCAGTGCCCGGCCGCATTTCGATGAGCTTCGCCGCCGGTTCATCCAGGCTGGCGTCACGAATCACGACGTTCACTCGGGCATCCCCGAGGATGAAGTTCACCTCGTCGGCTTTGAGAAAATTGTTGATCGAGACCACGACGCCACCGGCAAAGAGCACTCCGAAATAGGCGGGGATGAACTCAGGGCAATTCTTCATCCAGAGCGCGACGCGATCTCCGGGTTGGACCTTGAATTCGTCGCGCAATCGCTTGGCAACGCGAAATGTGGAGGCGAGCAGCGCGTCGTAGGCGATCTCTTCGTCGCCCCAGAACACAGCGGTTTTGCCGGCGTGTACACGGGCCGAGTTCAGGAATGCCGTCGCGAGATTCAGCGCCCGAATTCTTTGCCGTCGAGCCGCTGGACAGTGGAAATTTTTTTTGCCTGCCCTCATATTCGCTCACGTGATCGACACAGAAGAGAAGCTGCAGGCGCTGTTACCGCCGCTGCGGGCTACGCCCTGGATGGCTCTCGACACGGAAGCGGACAGCCTGCACGCCTATCCTGAAAAGCTTTGCCTGCTCCAAATCAGCAGCGAAGGCGTCGAGGCATTGGTCGATCCATTGGCCAGCCTGAACCTCGTGCCGCTGCTCGAGATTTTTCACGATCACCAGTTGATCATGCATGGCGCGGATTACGATTTGCGCCTGCTGCGCAAGACGTTTGATTTCAAGCCGACGACTATTTTCGACACCATGCTGGCCGCGCGCCTGATCGGCTGTCGTGAGTTCGGGCTGAGCAACCTCGTGGCGAAATACCTCGGCGTGAAGCTCGAGAAGGGGCCACAGAAAGCCGACTGGGCACGGCGCCCGCTCACACCGCGCATGGAGGAATACGCGCGCAATGACACGCGTTTTCTCAAGCCCCTTTCAGAATTGCTTCGCGAGGAGCTGAAAGCCAAGGGCCGCCTGTCCTGGCACGAGGAATCCTGCGCCATGCTCATCGAAGAATGCGCCATTGTGAGGATGCCCGACCCCGATGGCGTGTGGCGTGTAAAAGGCAGCTTTCACCTCGGACCTCACGCGCTCGCGGTGCTGCGCGACCTATGGCATTGGCGCGAAAAGGAAGCCGTTGCCGCCAATAAGCCACCGTATTTTATTCTTCAGCCCGAACAGATGATCGGTCTCTCGATGGCTGCGGTGGAACATCGTCCGTTCGAGGCGCTGCTGCCGAAGCGATTTTCGCCACGTCGTCATGCCGCCTTGATCAAGGCGATCAATCGTGGACTGCACGCGCCGGACAAGCCACAGCCGGTTCGCGCCATTCACTATCGCCAGAGCGCGGATGAGAAGCGTCGCTACCATGACCTCGAAAAACGCCGCGACAAGTGCGCGACCGAACTCGGCATCGATCCCACGATCATTGCGAGCCGTTCCATGTTGGTGCAACTGGCGCGGCGCGATGCGCAACCCGGAGACAATGGCCTGATGTCCTGGCAACGTGAATTGTTGGAAGCAAACGTCGTGAATCGTTGACGGAGCGCGGTAGTGCCTATACAAACGGCGAGTCAACAAACTGGAGACTTTTATGCCCCCGAAAACTGCTGAGAAACTTGTCGTCGATACGAAGCCCGAAACCAAAGCCCTCGACGGAACAAAGGTGAGCGCCACGCGCCAACGCGACCTCGATGCCGCCATTTCATCGATCACCAAAGCGTACGGTGACGGGAGCATCATGCGCCTGGGCGATGCTCGGGCGTTGCGGAAGATCGAAGTGATTCCCACCGGCGCGCTCGCGGTGGATCTCGCCCTCGGCGTGGGCGGCGTGCCACGCGGACGCGTCGTGGAAATCTTCGGTCCTGAATCCTCCGGCAAGACCACGCTGATGTTGCACATTATTGCCAATGCGCAGAAAGCCGGTGGCCTCGCGGCGTTCATCGATGCCGAACATGCGCTCGATCCCGCTTACGCG
>Ga0193706_1001025_pt1 | contig 13372 bp, 10 predicted proteins | sample U3c1metaG_FD_160130 | JGI IMG/M metagenome (GOLD analysis project Ga0193706, IMG submission 160130) | Soil microbial communities from a riparian zone of the East river system, Colorado, United States - U3c1 | ecosystem: Environmental > Terrestrial > Soil > Riparian zone | place: USA: East River... | reverse complement strand
CGCATCCCGATCACGGAGAGCGGTTGCGCGGCGGGCGGTCTGGCCCTGGGTCTGGCCCACGCGCTGGCGCGCGGCGGCGAGCGCGTGCTCGTGCTCGCGGTCGAGGTCTGCTCGCTGACCTTGCCGCGCGACAAGCGCACGCGCACCGACCTCGTCGCGGCCGCGCTGTTCGCCGATGGCGCGGCGGCTGCCGTGGTTCAGCCCCAGGCGACCGAGACACCCTGCCCGCGCATCCTCGCGACCGGTTCCTTCCTGATTCCCGGCACGCTCGCGACCATGGGCTTCGACGTCGGCACCCACGGGTTGCGCATCGTGCTGCAGCGCGAGCTGCCCGATCTGCTCGCGGTCAAGCTGCACGAAGCCGTCGACGCCTTCCTCGCGCGCCACGGCAAGACGCGCGCGGACATCGGCCTGCACCTCCTGCATCCGGGCGGACGGCGCGTGCTCGAAATCTGGGAAGCGGGCTTCGATCTCGAGCCCGGTTCCCTCGTGTATTCGCGCGAATCGCTGACGCGCTACGGCAATCTTTCGTCCGCCTCGGTGCTGACGGTGATCGAGCTCGCGCTCGAGGCCGGAGCGCGCGTCGCACCGGGAAAAGTCGCGCTGGCCGCCGCGGTAGGCCCCGGTCTGGCGCTCGAATTCCTGCTGCTCGAGTGGCCGAGCCATGGCTGAACTCGCCTGGGATCGCAGCACGATGCTCGCGGGAACCGTGGCGTTCCTGGCGGTCGAGCGCACCTTCGAGCTGGCGCTCTCCCATCGCAATCTGACGCGGCTTCGCGCCAGCGGCGCGGCTCACGAAGCCTCGTCGGGCGCGGCGGAATACGCGCTGATGGTCGCGGTGCACACCCTGTTCCTGTTCTGCCCGTTGCTCGAGGTGAAGCTGCGCGGGATGCGCGGTCCGGACTCGCTGGCCCTCGCCGGAATCGCAGCCATCGCCGCCGCGCAGGTCTTGCGTTGGTGGACGATCCGCACGCTCGGACTGCGCTGGAACGCGCGCGCGGTGGTCGCGCCCTCGCTCGGAGTCGTCCACGGCGGCCCGTATCGCTTCCTGCGCCACCCCAATTATCTGGCGGTCATGGTCGAGTTCGCGGCCCTGCCGCTGGTCGGCGGCACCTGGCTCGGCGGCGGCGCGATCTTCCTGGCCAATACCTGGCTGCTCGCGCGACGGCGGCGCCAGGAAGAAGAGCTGCTCGCGAGAATTCCTGGATGGCGCGAGGGATTCGAGCGATGAACGACTCTGACGTCGATCTCGCCGTGATCGGCGGCGGTCCCGGCGGAAGCGCTTGCGCACTCGCCGCGGTGCGCGCGGGTCTGTCGGTCGCCTTGTTCGAGCCCCAGCCCGGGCCGATCGACAAACCTTGCGGCGAGGGTTGCCTCGCGAGCGGCGTACGCGTGCTCGAGGAGCTGGCTCTCGGCGACCTGCTGCAGCGCGCGCTCGTGCTCCGCGGCATCACCTATTCCATCCCCCGCGCTCCGCCGCTGTGCGTGCCCTTTCCCGAGGTGGGTTGCTCGCTCGAGCGGCACGAGCTCGCGGCGGCCCTCGACCGCGCCCTCGCTCGCGAATCGAAGCTGCAGCGCATCGCGAGCGCCGCGCAGGTCGAGCGCGCGCAGGAAGGCTTTCTCGTGCGCGGCGCGACGGCCGTGCTGCGATCGCGCACCCTCGCCGTCGCGGATGGAACGCGAGGGCACGCCGCCGACTGGCTGCGCGGCGAGGGCTGGGTGGACAGCGGCCGCTTCGGCCTGCGCGCACGCTGCGAAGCGCGTGTGGAGCTCGAAGGCGTGATGATCCTGCTCGGCGATCCGAACGCGCAGATCTACGTGACTCCCCTGCCCGGCCGGCGCTTGAACATCGCGCTGCTGCTCGATCGCGCGCCGTCCGAGGGCGGAGCCAAGGCCTGGCTCGCCCAGGCCCTCGAACATCCGGGCCTGCGCGATCTCGCAGGCGATCCGATCACGCCGCCCGAAGTCCGCTCCCTCGCGCGCCGAGCGCCGCGGTCCGTGACCGAGAGCGGCGTCTTCCTCGTCGGCGACGCGGCGGGCAGCGTCGATCCGGTCGTCGGCTGCGGCGTGTCGATCGCGCTCGCGACCGGCGTGGCCGCGGCGCAGGGAGCTCGAGCCCTGGTCGATGGACGTCCCGCGCGCGAGGTGGAACGCAGCTACGCTCGCGTGGTCCGCCGAGAAACCGCTGCGCGCGCGAGATTGGCCGGCGCCCTGCTCGCCCTCGCTCGTCACCCCGCCTGGGCTCGCGCGGTCGTGCGCCTCCTGGCCCGCGCTCCCAGGCTTGCAGCGGGAATCGCTCGCGTCGCGGAGGGCTGAGCTCCGCTCAGACTCCGGTGTCCTCCGAAAGCAGACGCCGCCCGAGCGACTCGCCCGCGCGCACCTCGGGCAGCAGCACTTCGTCCGCTCCGAGCACCGTGAGGATCTTCTCGTGGCGATGCGAGGGCGCGCGCGCGATCACGCGCGGCACCCCCTGCTGCTTGGCCAGCATGACGACCAATTGGTTGGCCTCGAAGTCGTTGCCGATGCAGGCGACGAGCACGTCGACCTTGGCCAGCCCTTGAGCCGCGAACTCGCGCTCGTCGGTGGCATCCATGCAGACAGCGAGGGCCACCTCGTCGCGCATGATCGTGATCAGCTGCAGATTCGTGTCGACCACGATGACCTCCGCGCCCGAGCGCGCCAGTTGCAGCGCGAGTGCCTGGCCGAACAGACCCATGCCGACGATCGCGATCTTCATCAGGAAATCACCACATCCTCTTCGGGGTATCGATAGCGCAAGCGCTCGCCGCGCGCCAGGAACGTCCAGACGATCGCCAGGGGGCCGACGCGTCCGAGCAGCATCGCCACGGTGATGATCACCTTGCCCGTGCTGTCCAGCCGCGGCGTCACCCCATGGGTCAGCCCGACCGTCGAGAGGGCGGAAATGCTCTCGAACAGGAGATCCAGGAACACGATGCCGTGCTGCGTCGCCGCGAGCAGCGTGGTCACGCTGGCCACGCCGATGAAATACAAGGCCACGACGGAGATCGAGGCGTGGACGATGCGCGCGGGGATGGCGCGGCCGAAGGCTTCGACCTGCTCGCGGCCGCGCATCATGGCGCGGATGGTCAAGAACACCACCGCGGTCGTCGCCGTCTTGATCCCGCCGCCGGTCGAGACCGCGGAGGCCCCGATCGCCATCAAGGCGATGATGAGCAGCAGGGTCGGAAGGGCGAGCAGCTCGAGATCGACCGTGTTGAAGCCCGCGGTGCGCGTCGTGATCGATTGGAAGATCGAATCCGTCGCCGCGCCGAGACCGTCGCGTTTCGCCAGCACGCCGTCCTGCTCGCTGAAGTAGAACAGCACGGCGCCGACCGCGATCAACAGGCCCGTGGTGACCAGCACCAATTTACTGTTGAGCTCGAGCTTGGAGGGACGCGGCAGCTGCAGCGCGCTCGACGGCGAGCGCAGCCAGGGGAAGAATCCCCACTTGCGCGTGATCCAGCGCACGCGGCGCACGCTGGAAAGCCTGGTGCGCGCGAGCTGGAACAGATGCAGGGTCGTCAGCTGGAAGCGCAGGAGATCGATGATCACCGGGAAGCCCAATCCGCCGAGCACGATCAAGCCCGCGATCGTCATGGTGATCACGGGACGGTCGGCCCAGGGGACGAGATTCTGCGCGGACAAACCGAAACCCGCGTTGCAGAAGGCGGAAACGGAATGGAACAGGCCCCACCAGGCGCGCTCGAGCAGCGTCATCGACTCTCCGGGCAGCGACCCGATCAGGATCGCGGCGCCCGCCCCTTCGACGGCGAGCGTGATCAGCACGGTGTAGCGCAGGAAACGCCGCAGGGCAGCGAAGGACTGCAGCCCGAGCAGATCGTTGGCCAGTGCCACGAAGTGCAGGTTCGGCCGGCTGCGCTCGATCACGGTGATCGCCGTGCCGATCGTCACCAGACCGAGCCCGCCGACCTGGATCAAGACGAGCAGCACGCCCTGGCCGCGCAGCGAGAGGGCCGTGCCGATGTCGCGCACGGACAGTCCCGTGACGCACACCGCGCTGGTCGAGGTGAACAGCGCGTCGATCAAGGTGAGAGGCTCCGCCGCCGACGCCAGGCAGCGCGGCATCATCAAGGCAGCCGTGCCGACGAGCACGAGCACGACGAAGCTGATCAAGAGCAGCAGTGCCGGCCGGATCCGCGGGCCCGCGAAGCGCTCCTGCGCACGAGCCAGGCTGATCAGCGTGCGCATCACGATCAGGAGCTGCACTCCCACGAAGTACACGCGCGTCATGACGTCGCTACGCTCGCCCGAAAGCGCGAGCGCCAGGTTCACGACGAGCACGGCCAGGAAGGCCGCGTCCAACCAGTTCTCGCGCAGGAAGGCGCGCCGGTTCTTCGCGCCGAGCAGGTGCAGGGCCGCGTTGAACGTGAAAATTCCGACGACCGAGTATTCGATCGCGTGCAGGACCGCGAGGGTTTCCTCGTCGAGGCCGAAGCCGAATTCGGCGACCACCCCGCACAGCGCGATCAGCGCGCCCGCGCGCGTGAACCAGCGCAGAACTCCCAGCCAGCGCGACATGAGGCGGGATTCTAGGCACTTCGTCATCCGCGCGACGAACGTTGGGCGCCGAATCCGAAACGTGGGAAGACTCCCGCGAGCGCCGCGGCCGCGCGCGGTTTGCTATCCTGCGCCGATGCGTCAGCTCCTCCTGCTCGTCCTTCTTTCGATCGCTCTTCCAGGCTGCTACATCGCGCGACAGACGCAGAACGACCCGCTGCACGCGGATCGGATCGCGCAGCTCGTGCCGGGCACCAGCACGGCCGCGCAGGTGGTCGAGACGCTGGGCGCTCCGACCGAAGTCGTGCAGCTCGGCAAGCGAACCGCCTATCGCTACGACTACACGGCGACCAAGGACACCGGCGTGCTGCTCGTGGTCGTCGGCCTGTTCAACAGCGATACGCGCGCCGACCGCGTCTGGGTCTTCTTCAACGAGAACGAGGTCCTGACCCACGTCGCCTCCAGCCTGCACGCGAAGGACGCCAGGTACGCGATGCCGTGGCAGACCATCCGCAGTCGATGAATCGCGCGAGTTCCATGGCGAGCGCGCGGGCTGGACTCGCACTGCGTTGGTGCGGGCTGCTGCTCGTGGCATCGACTTCAGCGGGTTGCGTGCAGCTCAGCTTCGAGCGTGAGGTGCGGCTCGAGCCCGTGCCGAAGGACGCCCTCGCCGACCTCGTTCCCGGCACCAGCGACCTGGGCACCGCCTTGAACCGGCTCGGGCCTCCGGTTTTCGCCTGGGAGCTGCCGCAACAAGGAACCGCGCTCGCCTGGGGCTGGTTCCACTCCTTCGGCTGGCGGCTCAAGGCCAGCGATTCGAACAAGAGCGGCGTGTCGGTTTCCTTCAACTACGACAACGCGATGTCGCACATGCACGGCGCGGTGCTCTTCTTCGATCGCGATTGGCGGCTCACCGCGGTCCGCGAAGGCGTGTTGAGCGAGCTGCGCAACTCTTCGCGAGCACGGCCCGCGGACGTCGAAGCGGACTGAGATCCTCGTGCACGCCCAACCCGACGATCCGGAAGACTCTCCCGACCCGCGCCTCGACCAGGCCTGGGATGCCCTCGAGGCCGGGGATCCGCAGGCTGCCCTCGATCTCGCGAGCGCAATCGAGGCCGAGAGCCATGCGCGCTGGATCCTCGAGGCCTCGGCGCGGCTCGAGCTCGACGATCTGCGCGGAGCGCGCGAGGCCCTCGACCGCGCGAGCGCCGATCGCTCGCTCGAGGAGGACGCGGATCTGTGCTGGACCGCGGCCGAGATCGCTCTGCGCGAATGGAACCTGGAAGAGGCGCGACGGCTCTTCGAGCGGACGGCGTCACTGGAGCGCACCACGCCCGCGCTCGGGCGTCTCGCCCTGTGCGCCGATGCCCTCGGAGATTTCGCCGCGGCCGATCGCTTCCTGCGCGAAGCGGAACGCATGGACCCCGAGGGCTGGACTTTCCCGCCGCGGCTCTCCGAGGACGAGCTCCACGAAGTGCTCGACGAAGCGATCGGCAAGCTCGACGAAGACTTCCAGGAGGCCCTGGAAGAGACGCCGATCCTGATCGAAGCCATGCCCTCGCGCGAGCTGCTCGACTCCGACGACCTGGCTCAGACTCCGCCGGACATGCTCGGATTGTTCGTCGGCGCGTCGCGCCTGGAGCGCGCGGGCAGCGAAGCGACCATGCCCGCGTCGATCCATCTCTTCCAGCGCAACCTCGAGCGCGCCTGCGCCGACCGCGAAGACCTCGTGCACGAACTCCGCGTCACGCTGTACCACGAGATCGGCCACATGCTGGGCTTCGACGAGGACGGCGTCGATCGCATGGGCCTGGCCTGACGCGCCGAGCGCCGCTCGCTCAGCGCGCGATCAGCAATCCCTCCGGGAAGGAGAGCTTGACGCGCCAGGTGATCTGGGTCTCGCCGCCGCGCGGGACCTTGACGGCCCAGGTGACGAAGCCCTGCTCGTCGCGGTCCTTCTTCCAGCGCGCGTCGGTGCTCGGCTCCGGCTTCGCGTCGGCCAGCTCGACCTTGATGCGATCGTCGGTGGCGCGCGGCAGGGCTTCGCGGACGAAGACCGTGGCGCTGCCGTCGGGGCCGACGACCAGGGCGCCGGTGTTCTTGATTTTCACGCGCCAGCCGTCGACCTGCGTCGTGCGCGAGCCGAAGACGCCGGGTTGCTTGGCGAGGTCTTCGGTCTGCACGCGCTCGAGAGTCAGGCCCGGATCGCGGCCGAGGTGCAGGGTGAGCTCTTCGCCGGGTTGCACGGCGGCGAGGTCGGCGTGGCCCAGGAAATCCGCGCCGAAATAGACCGCGGCGCGTCCGGGGAGGATCGTCCATGCGGTCGTGTTCACGGCCTTGCCGCGCAGCCACACGTTTAGGTCGAGCGCGGGCGTGCAGAAGTATTCGCTGGTGACTTTCAAGCTCTCTTCGGCGACCAGCACGCGCGTCGGCTCGGGCCGCGAGGGAAGTGTTTCATGCTTGGGCAGGTGGAAGCGCACGGAGAGGCCCTGGCTTTCGACACTCGCGAAGGGACGCGGCGCGGGAGCTTCAGCAGGAGGGCGAGGGGCAGCATCCTTCGCGTCTCCCCTCCCGAGGTAATATTCGTCTCCACTCGCCTCCTTCTCGTAGTCCTTGAGCTCCACAGATCCGGCGGGCGCCCTCGGATTGATGAGGCTCACCCACGCCGCCTGCGGCTCCGGACCCTGAGCGCCGACTTGCGGCTGCGCGGTCGAGAGCGACACGTCGACGTCGTTCCAATCCTCGCCGCTGCGCTGGTAGACGTCCGCGCGGTAAACCAGCTCGACGCTCTTCGCATCCGCCGCCGCGCGCAGATCGTAGGTCGGATGCCAGCCCGCGTTGGAGACCACGTATTCGACTTCGAGCATCACCGCGGCGGCGGCGATCACCTCGAGCTTGACCTGCCGCCCGACCACTCCGCCGGCGACGTCGGCCGCGCCCAGGGCGTTCTGCAATTCCTGCTTGCGCCGCATCGCTTCCTCGCGGCGCTCCTGCAGATCGCGCAAGGCCTTCTTCTGCTGGCGCAGGCGCGAGAGCAGGGCGTCCTGGTCGCTCGACCATGCGGCGACGTCGAGCTTGCCCGTGATCACCTCGGGCTTCGACGCATTGGACCCGAGGGTCATCATCTCGGAGACCGCGGCCACGCTGGCCTCGAGGATTCGACGCTCGTCCTCCATCGAGGCCTCGTCGCGGCCGAGCTCGACCAGCTGGCGGCGCAGCTCCTCACGCCGCGCGTCCGCCATCGCGGGCGCCCGCGCCTCGGTCACGTCGACGTTGGTCACGTCGCCGCCGCTGCAGCGCACGCGCACCTGCTCCGGATCGGCGCTGAGCGGCAGGCCCGAGACGACGAAAGAGCCGCCGCCCGCGGGAATCTGGACCGTGCGATGGACCAGGGCGCGGTCCGCGAAGACGGTGACGTCGCGGATCGTGGTCGAGAGCGGGCGCGCGTCGGGAGCTTGGAAGGCGAGCAGGGCGAGAGCGAGGGTGTGCATAGGAAAAATCGTCGCGAGTCGTCGGCAGGATTTCGGGCACAACGTCGGTCGAGCGGAGCTTGCTGGCGGAAGCCGAGCATAGCGAGCGGGCTCGCGCGACTCGCCGCTGCGGCTGCCGTACCCTTGAGCCCATGGCCCTGGTTCCCCTGCCGATCGACGAGCACCTCGACGCGATCGCGATGGAGCTGCGGCGCCATCCCGCCCTGGTCCTGGTCGCCGAGCCGGGCGCGGGCAAGACGACGCGCGTGCCGGCAGGCCTTGTCGCTCGCGGCCTCGCTGGCCTGCGCGACCAGGTGGTCGTGCCCCAGCCCCGGCGCATCGCGGCTCGAACGGCGGCAATGCGCATCGCCCTGGAGCACGGGGACGCCGTCGGCGGCTTCGCGGGTTACCAGGTGCGCTTCGATTCGAAGGTCAGCGCGCGCACGCGCGTGCGCGTGATCACCGAAGGCATCCTGACGCGCGAGCTGCAACAGGATCCGTCCTTGTCAGGCGTCGCGGTGGTCGTGTTCGACGAGTTCCACGAGCGCAGCCTGCACGCGGACCTCGCCCTCGCCCTGTGCGCTCAAGTGCAGAAAAGCCTGCGGCCGGATTTGAAAATTGTCGTGATGTCCGCGACCCTCGATGCCGCGCCCGTCCAGAGTTTCCTGGGCGATGCGCCGCTGATCGAAGTTGCCGGCCGGGTGTTTCCGCTGACGATCACCTCGTGCGAAGTCGACGAGAGCCGGCCGCTCTTCGTGCGCACGGCAGCGGCGGTCCGGCGCGCGATGAGCGAAGGCGAGGGCGACGCGCTGGTCTTCCTGCCCGGCGTCGGCGAGATCCTGCGCACGCAGACCGAGCTCGCGGCCCTCGCGCGCGCCCAGGATTGGCTGGTCGTGCGCTTGTACGGCGATCTGAGTCACGAGGAGCAGGACCTGGCCCTCGCGCCTTCGCGCCAGCGCAAGGTGATCCTGGCGACGAACGTGGCGGAGACCTCCTTGACCGTGCCCGGCGTGCGCGCGGTGGTCGACAGCGGCCTGGCGCGCCTCGCTTCGCACGATCCGGGCCGAGGCATCGATCGGCTCGAGCTGGTCGCGATCAGCCGCGCTTCCGCCGCGCAGCGCGCCGGTCGCGCGGGAAGGCTCGGGCCCGGCCGCGTCTACCGGATGTGGAGCGCGGCGGCGGACCTGCAGCGGCGCGAGCACGAGCTTCCCGAGATTCGCCGTGTCGATCTCGCCGGCGCCGCGCTCGAGCTGCACGTGTGGGGCGAGCGCGATCTCGCGCACTTTTCGTGGTTCGAAGCGCCCGAAGCCAGCGCCCTCGCGCGCGCCGAGCAACTCCTCGTGCGCCTGGGCGCGATCGATCCGAAAACATTCGCCGCGACGGCCGCGGGCATCGAGCTGGCGCGGATTCCGGCGCACCCGCGGCTCGCACGGATGCTGCAGGCGGGAGCGGCCTCTGGAGCCTTGCGCGAGGCTGCGCTCTTCGCCGCGCTGCTCGGCGAGCGCGACGTCGTGCGCCGAGCGCGCGAGCACAACGCGCGACTCTCGAGCGGCCCCAGCGATCTGCTCGCGCGCGTGGACTTGATCAACGGCCACGAGCACGCGGCCGGCCTCGAGCTCGATCGCAATGTCCTGCGCAACGTCGAGCGCGTGCAGCAGCAGCTCGAGCGATCCGCGCAGCGCGCCTTCGCCGACGTCGCTCCCGCCGAGCACGCGGACGAGGAAACTCTGCTCTGGATCATTTTCAACGCCTTCCCTGACCGCGTGGCGCGCCTCAATGCAATCGGCGCGCGCGAGGGTCGCATGCTCGGCGGAACGGGGATCGTCCTCGACGAAGCGAGCGTCCTGCACGACGAGCCCTTGTTCGTGGTGCTCGAAGCCGACCTCGGTCTGCGCGGCGAATTCCTGCGCGCGCGCGTGCGCCAGGCCAGCGCGATCCGGCGCGAGTGGCTCGCCGAAGTCGCCGGCGGCGCGCTGCGCGTGGAAAATGCGACGACCTGGGACGAGACGCGCGAACGCGTGGTCGCAACGCGGCGGACGATGTTCGAGGACATCGTGCTCGACGAGGTCGAGGTCTCCGAGATCGACCGCGACGAAGCCGCGAAGCGCGTGCTGGAAATCGCCGCGCGCGATCCCGTGCGCGCGCTGGCCTTCAGCGAAGGCGTCGAGCGCTTGATGGCGCGGATCAGCTCCCTCGCCCATTGGATGCCCGAGCTGGACCTGCCGAAGCTCGATGCGGCGCGCCTGGTGAGCCTGCTCGAGCCCTGGTGCGGCGGCGTCATCTCCCTAGCCCAGCTGCGAGCCTTGCCTTTCCACGAGGTCGTGCTCGCGCAGCTCGATGCTCGGCAGCGCTCGGCCCTCGATCACCACGCACCGGATTCCCTGACCACTCCCGCCGGATCGAACCGCCGCTTGGATTACACGCCGGGCAAGCCGCCGGTGCTCGCCGTGCGCCTGCAGGAGTTGTTCGGCCTCGCCGCCACGCCGACCGTCGCCGCCGGCCGCGTGAACGTCCTGCTGCACCTGCTCGCCCCCAACCATCAAGTCGTGCAGGTCACCAGCGACCTCTCGAGCTTCTGGAACACGACCTACCAGCAAGTCCGCAAAGACCTCCGCGCCCGCTACCCCAAACACTCCTGGCCCGAAGACCCTTGGACCGCGCCCCCGACATCGCGGGCAAGACGTACCCGGTAAACCACCACCATCCTGAACTTGACCGTTACACGGTGTCGGTACGGAGCCAGGTGAATTCGTCCGGAGTCGTGATGGCATCCCGCGCACCGCTTTCGCGGTGCGCGGGACGCCATCACGACTCCGGACGAATTCACCTGGCTCCGTACTGGAGATGACCTACCGACTCCGTTCCCAGAGCAAGAGTGAGATGGCAGCGATCACCGCAAGGGCGGCCGAGACAGTGAAGGCCGTTGGAGCACCAAAGGCTTCCCACAGCCAACCGGTCGTCAGGCCCGCGGGGATGGCGCAGGCACCGACGACGCCGTGGAACAGACCGAAAGCGCGGCCGCGAATGGACTCGGCGGCGAGGTCGCGGACCAGGGCGCGCTCGGCTGGCTCGCAGATGCCGGTGTGCAGGCCGTAGACGACGAACAGGGCCCACAGGTGCCAGGCTTCGTCCGCGAAGCTCAATCCGAGGTAGCAGAGGGCGAAGACGAACCAGCCCGTGGCCACCAGCCCTGCGCGCGGGAAGCGATCGGCCAGCCGTCCGCCATAGAAGGTGCAGACCATCCGCGACACGTTGAGCACGGTCCACAGCAGCGGCACCGAGGTGTCGGACACTCCGATCTCCCTGGCGCGCAAGAGCAGGAATGCGTCGGAAGAATTGGCCAGGGAGAACAGCACGATGATCCAGAGATAGCTTCGGAAGGCGCGCGTCTGGCGCCCGGGCGTCGCAACCGGTGTCTCCTCCGCGCTGCGCACCGGTGTTCGTGCGCCCTCGCGAACCGCGCCGACCGCGACCAGCGAAACCAAGCTCGGAACCAGCGCCGCGAGAAAGACCTGCCGGAACGAGCAGCCCATCGCGAGCATCGCAGCGGCGCACAGCGGGCCGAACACGGATCCCGCGTGATCCATCGCACGGTGGAATCCGAACGCGCGACCCGCCTCCTCGCCGGGCACCGACGCGGCGATCAACGAATCGCGCGGCGCCGTTCGCAATCCCTTCCCGACTCGGTCGATGACGCGGATCCCGAACACGTGGAAAGGCGCCGTCGCCAAGGCGAGCAGCGGCCGGACACCGCACGGCAGGCCGTAACCGAACATCACCAGCGGCTTCGAGCGCTCGAGCCGGTCGGCGAGATAACCGGCGATCACCTTGAACAGGCTCGCGGTCGCGTCGGCGACTCCTTCGAGGATGCCCAGGTAAGTCGGGCTCGCTCCGAGCGAAACCAGGAAGAGCGGCAGGAGAGGAAAGCTCATCTCCGACCCGAAGTCGTTGAAGAAGCTCGCCACGCTGAGCGCGACCACCGTCGCCGGAAGACGGAACCGCGGCCGCGCCCGGGGTTCCAGGCTCTCGCTCACCGCGATGCGTCAGCCAGGAGCTTGTCGATCGTCGCCTGTGCGATCGGGTGGTAGCCCGGCCGCGCCTTGGCGTAGATCGCCTGGGCGCGCGCGAGCCCCTCCGGAGTCTTCACGAGCTCGGTGTACAGCGGCTTCAAGAATTTCCGCCGGCCGATGCCGACCAGGAATTCCTCGAGGCGCGGATAAGCCGGCTCATACTTCGCACGCACCGCGATCTCCAGCCATTGCGCCGCGATTTCCGCGTTCGTGCTGCGCGTGAACTTGTAGAGCTCGTCGAGGTGCGACAGATTCGTGAGCGTCATCGTCGCGGGAAGCTGCTGCAGGAAATGCAGCCACTCCGCGGTGTTCCAGCTCGCGGCACCCGAGATCGCCGTCTTCAGTTCGCCGGTCCGATACGCCTGCGCCGCCGCCGTCGGTTGCGCGAACACGTCGACGTCGAACTCGGGCGCATCGCCGCGCAGACCCTCGCCGTCGATCCAGTCATCGAGCTCGAGCGCGCCAGCCGCCGCCGCGTCGCCGCCGAACAGGCGCGCGATGATGAAGCGCTTGAACTGTCCCGTGGTCACCGGCTGGAAGGCGTGCTCGTCGAACCAGGCGCGCAGGAAGGGATCGAACTTCGCGCGACCGACCGCGCGCTCGAGCCGGGTGAGGAACAGACAACCCTTCTCGTACGCGACGTCGGTCAATCCATCGTCGGGATCGCGGCCGGCGAGATCGATGAAGAGCCGCGTGTCGGCCGCGGGCAGCTTCGACAAGGTCTGCGCGAGATCCTCGCGGCCGAGCAGCGAGGCCTGGGTCGCGGCGCGCTGGCCGTAGAGGCGCTCGACGATGCGCCGCTCCAGATAGACGGTGAAGCCTTCGTTGAGCCAGAAATCGCGCCAGGTCGCGTTGGTCACGAGGTTGCCCGACCACGAATGGGCGAGCTCGTGCGCGATCACGTTGACCAGCGACTTGTCGCCCGCGAGCAAGGTGGGAGTGGCGAAGGTCATGCACGGATTCTCCATGCCGCCAAAGGGGAAGCTCGGCGGCAGGACGAGCACGTCGTAGCGACCCCAGCGATAAGGCCCGAACATCGCCTCGACCGCGTCGACCATGTTCTCTAGATCAGAGAACTCGCGCGCGGCCCCGGCGACGACCGAGGGCTCCGACCAGACGCCGGTGCGCTTTCCGATCGGCCGGAACTCGAGCTCCCCCACCGCGATCGCGATCAAGTACGAAGGAATCGCCCGCGTCATCTCGAAGCGGAACACGCCGCGCTCTTCCTTGCGCGAACGGTTCTCGGCCGACATGACGGCGACCAGGCCGTTGGAGACGCGCACCGTCGCCTTG
>Ga0193706_1001024_pt1 | contig 13406 bp, 12 predicted proteins | sample U3c1metaG_FD_160130 | JGI IMG/M metagenome (GOLD analysis project Ga0193706, IMG submission 160130) | Soil microbial communities from a riparian zone of the East river system, Colorado, United States - U3c1 | ecosystem: Environmental > Terrestrial > Soil > Riparian zone | place: USA: East River... | reverse complement strand
GGGCGGCGAGAACCGCGACTTAGAGATCGCCGACTTCCCGAAGCTGGGGAAGCGAATGGTGCGCAGCGGCGACAAGGTCGAGATTTACGACATCGAGGACGCGAAGCCCTTCGGCCCGCTGTAGGAAACGCGTCATCCCGGCGAAGGCCGGGATCTCAGCGAGCCCCACCGTGACTTATCGCCACGAGATGCCGGCCTCCGCCGGGATGACGCGATTCAACGTGTAAATTTCTCCCCGGCCTCGGCCTTGTCCGCCAGCATCTTCGCGACTTCGAAGCCGCGCCGCTTCAGCCCCTCGACGATCTTGGCAAGCCCCTCGGTATCGGCCCAGAACATCGGCCCGCCGCGATAGACCGGCCAGCCGTAGCCATAAACCCACACGACATCGATGTCGGAGGCGCGCTGGGCCATGCCTTCCTCCAATATCTTCGCGCCCTCATTGACCATCGTGTAGAGCGTCCGCTCGATGATCTCCTGATCGGAAATCTCCCGCCGCTCCACCCCTTCCTTCCTCGAGAAATCCTCGATGATCTGCTGGACGACCGGGGACGGGGAGGGGCGACGCTTCTCGTCATAATCGTAGAATCCGGCGCCCTTCTTCTGGCCCCACCGGTCGACCGCGCAGAGCGCGTCGCGGACATTCTCGATCCGGCTCGGGTCGCGGTGCCAGCCGATATCGACACCGGCGAGGTCCGACATCTGGAACGGCCCCATCGGCATTCCGAAATCGACATGGACCTTGTCGATCTGCTGGGGGGTCGCGCCCTCCAGCAACAATTTCATCGACTCGACCTGGCGCGGCATCAGCATCCGGTTGCCGATGAATCCGTGGCAGACCCCGGCGACGACCGCGACCTTCTTGATCTTCTTGGCGAGCTGCATCGCGGTAACCAGCACGTCGGGGGCCGTCTTCGCGCCGCGCACCACCTCGAGCAGCCTCATCACGTTCGCCGGCGAGAAGAAGTGAAGGCCGACCACGTCCTGCGGCCGCGAGGTCGATGCCGCGATCTCGTCTATGTTGAGATAGGAGGTGTTGGAGGCGAGGATCGCACCCTGTTTGGCGATCTTGTCGAGCTTGCCGAAAATGTCCTTCTTCACGTCCATATTCTCGAACACCGCCTCGATGATCAGGTCGCATTCGGCGAGATCGTCGAGGCTCAAAGTCGGCTTCAGCAGACCCATCGCGCCCTCGACCTGATCGGCGCTCATCCGCCCCTTGGCCGCGGTCGCCTCGTAATTCTTGCGCATCGTGCCGGTGCCGCGGTCGAGCGCCTCCTGGGCCATCTCGACGATCGTCACCGGGATCCCGGCGGAAAGGAAGTTCATCGAGATTCCGCCGCCCATCGTCCCGGCGCCGATCACCCCGACCCGCTTGATCTCGCGCGCCTTGGTGTCCTCGGGCAGGCCCTCGATCTTCGAGGCCTTGCGCTCCGCGAAGAAGAAATATTGCTGCGCGCGCGCCTGGGTGCCGGTCATCAGCTCCATGAACAGGCGCCGCTCGTCCTGGACGCCCTCGGCATAGGGCTTGGCGACCGCGGCCTCGATCGCCTTGACGTTCGATTCCGGCGCGTCGAACCCGCGGAACTTGCGGGCATTGGCCTTTCGGAACTCATCGAAGATGCCCGGGTTCGAGCGCGCTTCCTCCAGTTTCTCGTCGCGCTCGCTGCTCTTCGGAAGCGGCCGGGCGTCCCTCACCTCCTCGGCGAAGGCGACCGCATGCTGTTCCAGATCTCCCTCGATCAGCCGGTCGACGAGCCCGATCTCATAGGCCTCCCTGGCGCCGATCGGATTGCCGGTCGCCGCCATCTCGAGCGCTTTGCCGACGCCCGCCACGCGCGGAAGTCTCTGCGTCCCGCCGGCGCCCGGAAGCAGGCCAAGCTTCACCTCGGGCACGCCCAATTTCGCCGACGGAACGGCGACCCGATAATGGCTCGCCAAAGCGACCTCGAGACCGCCGCCGAACGCGGTGCCGTGGATCGCCGCCACAACCGGCTTGGTGCAATTCTCGATGATGTCGACCACCTGCGGAAGCATCGGCATCTGCATCGGCTTGCCGAACTCGGTAATGTCCGCGCCGGCGAAGAAGGTCTGGCCCTGGCAGACGATCACCACCGCCTTCACCCCATCGTCGGAATCGGCTTCCTCGATCGCCTTGACCAGCCCCTCGCGCACCGCGAAGCCGAGAGCGTTCACCGGCGGATTGTTCGACGTGACGATCAGCACGTCGCCATGACGCTTGGTCGAGATCGGGCTCATTCGGGCTCTCCGGACGGAAGGGTTTCGAAACGCGATTGGCCCCTCTTTACGTGAACGTCAACCAAGTCAGTTCCTCCCCTGCATTCGCAGGGGAGGGGGACCGCACGAAGTGCGGTGGAGGGGCGTTCTTCGGACGGTGCGGAAGGGCCCCTCCACCCATGCTCCGCATGGTTCCCCTCCCCTCGAAATCGAGGGGAGGAACTTGGCAACTCAACCCTTTCTCAAGCCCGCGCGGTTATGAAGCGGCACCATGCCTCGCTTTGCCCGCCTCAAGCCCTGGTGGCCGCTCGCGCTCGTCTACGGCGCGACGCTTCTCATCGAGCTGGCGCTGGCCGAGCGCAAATACGGCCTGTTCGGCGGCGGATTCGGAGCATCGCACGTCATCGACCGGCCCGTGGAGATCATCCTCTTTCTCGCCGGCCTGGGGCTTGCCCACGCTGTCCTGATCGGCCTGCTTTACCTCCTGTTCCGGGCGCTTCACCGGAAGCGGCCGGATTCGCCCCTGCTCCCCTTCAATTTCGCCTTCTTAACCCTCGCGGCCTGGGTCGCCTTGCTCACCGCCAAATATGAGGTTTTGAGCTATTTCAGCGACGCGATCGGCTTTCAGCTGATCCGCAGTCTCGGCGGCGGTAGCCTGTTCGACGCCCTCCTGTTCGTGATGGACGAGGCCGGCCTCCTCGCCATGGCCGCGCTCGGCGCCTCAGCGGCGTGGTGGCTGCTGCGCAGGCTGGTGAAGAGGTTCGCGCCGCCGAGCGTGCGGCCCGCGCCCCTGCGCTGGAAGCATCTGCTCCTGCTCGCTCTGACCTTGCCCTTCTCCTTGTTCGCGGCGGCGCGCGATCCCGACCCGCGTTACGCGCTGTCCCGATTCACCGCGCCTTATGCGGCGAGCGCGGCGCTGGAGGAGGCGAGCGACTTCGACCGCGACGGCTATGGCTGGTTCGGCGCTCGGATCGACAAGCAGCCCTTCGATCCCGTCCGCCACCCGCTCGCGCTCGACGTTCCCGGAAACGGGGTCGACGAGGATGGCTATGGCGGCGACTTCCGCTTCGCGCCCGCGCCGCCGGCCGCACCGCCGCGCCTCCCGGCCAAACCGAAGCATCTCGTCTTGATCGTTCTCGAAAGCGGCCGCGCCGATGCGATCGGGCGCCTTTTCGCCGGCCGCGAGGTGACTCCGAACCTCAACGCCCTCGCCCGCTCGGGCTCTGCCATCCCGGAAGCCTACAGCCATGTCGGATTCACGACCTCCTCGCTGAAAAGCCTCTTCTCCGGCCGCCTCGACCCGGCCGCGGGCGGCCCGTCTCTGTTCCGCGACCTGAAGGCGAACGGTTATCGGATCGGAGTCTTTTCCGGACAGCCTGAAAGCTTCGGCGACATTTCCGAGGTGGTCGGGATGAAGAAGAATGCGGACGTCTTCGTCGACGCCGAGACCTTGAAGGAGGAGCGCGCCTTCAGCTTCGCCGCCAAGGGCTCGCTTCTGATCGACGGCCGTATCCTGCTTCGCGAGCTCGACCGCAATTTGGGCAAACCGGCCGACTGGGCGAAGCCAAACTTCCTCTACATCAACTTCCAGGAAGCCCATTTCCCTTATTCGCATCCCACCATGATGCAGATCCTCCCGGGTCAGCCGATCGCGCGCGGCGACATCCGCATCGAAAACCGTGCCGCGCTCGAACGCACCTATTGGAACGCCCTCGCTTATGACGACTGGCTGATCGGCCAGGTGATCGCCCGGTTGAAGAAGCTCGGAATCTGGGACGACACATTGCTGGCCGTCACCGCCGATCACGGCGAGAGCCTTTTCGACGACGGCTTCCTCGGCCACGGTCATATGATCAACGTCCAGCAGACCCGGATCCCGTTCATCCTCAACGCGCCGGGAATCGCGGCGTCCGGCCCGGTCGGACTCGACGACTATCGGGCGATCCTCCTCAACGCGCTCGGGGCACGGGTGCCGGACAGGCCGGAAGGCCCCGTCTTCCAGCATATCGGTCCGCTCGACGCCCCGACCGCGATCGGAATGGTCCAGAAGGGCGGTATCTTCACCGTGATGATGCTGGAGAGCGAGCAGGTCAGCTTCAGCGACACCGGCCGCTCGGCGCGCTACGCCGATCTCGCGCCCGGTTCCCTCGAACGCCGCCGCGCCGACGCCCTCCTCGATCTCTGGGCCCGAGAACGCTGGATCGCGCATCTTGGGCGCAAATAGCTTTCTTGGGTGCGCGGGAGACGAGAGGAATCCGTCAGAGCCCGTTGTAGATATATCCTACGGTGATCGAGCGGACGCGGTCCTTGTGGAAGCTCAACGTCAAGATCTCAACATCTTCACGATCAGTCGACAAATCGAGCGACTCGACCGCCTTTGCCTGCGCCCACAGCTCCTCGGTGCTATACAAATCGGCACCTCCGGCCCGGTTGTCCCCCCAACTGATCGGTTCAACAATGAATCCGGACTTTGCGGCTACTTGCAGCGCACGCTCCCGGGGCATGCCCACGGCAAATCCGAGCGCCGTCCCATCAGAGTAAGTTTCGACGAAATTGCCCAAGGGTGGCGAATAGAATGCAGCGCCTCGCGGGTTGGTGCGGCCAAGCTCCCGCTCATCGACACTGACATAGGCGATGACGGGCCCGCCAATGACGCTCACGGCCGCCGCCGCGATGACGGCCCGGCGCGTCCATTTTGGTCGGCCTCCCGCTGTCACGATCTAGACCGAAGTCCGTCCGAATTCCTGGCTGTTGAACGGATGCGACACCGATAGCCCGCCGTCGACGACCAGGGCATGCCCATTGACATAGCTCGACTCGTCCGACGCCAGGAACAGGGCCGCATTGGCGATCTCGGCCGGCACTCCGCCGCGCCTCAGCGGGTTGAGGTGGCCGATCCTCTCTTCCTTTCCCGCCGCCCGCGCCATGTCGTAGAGCGGCCGGGTCATCCCGGTTTCGATCAGCCCGGGGCAGATCGCGTTCACGCGGATGTTCGCCCCGCACAATTGGGTCGCGGCGACCTTGACCAAATTGATCACCCCCGCCTTGGAGGCTGAATAAGCCGGCCCGCCGGCGCCGGCCCGGATTCCGGCCACGCTCGCGGTGCAGATGATCGATCCGCCGCCGTTTTTCTCCATAACCGCGGCGGCATGCTTGATCGCAAGGAACGGCCCGATCAGGTTTACCCGCAATATCTCCTGCCAGTCCTCGGGCGTCTGCTCGAACAGCGAGGCGAGCCCGCCCGAGACGCCGGCATTGGCAAAGAAGATGTCGAGGCCGCCGAACTTCTCGATCGCGGTCTGGATCAGATCCTGGACGTCGCTGTCGGCGCCGGCATCGGCCTCCACCGCGACGGCCGCCTCGCCGATCATCTCGGCCGTCTCGATATGCCCGCTCAGGTCAGAGCAGACCACCTTCGCGCCTTCGTCGGCGAAGGCCTGGGCAGACGCGCGTCCGATCCCCGATCCGGCCCCAGTGACGATCGCAACCTTACCGTCCAGTCTTCCGGCCATGAATTCACTCCGCCGTCGCGGCCTCAGCCGCGATCCCAAGCCGACTCGTTGCGGCGCTTTGCCCGTCCCGTTCGCAGCTTCGCTGGAATGAAGCTCTAAAGTCCAGCCCCCGTCGTGCTTCCGCCGTCGACGATGATCGTCTGGCCGGTCATGAAGGTCGATGCCGGCGCTGCGAGGAAGACCGCCGCCCCCGCTATTTCGTGCGGCTCGCCGATCCGCCGCAGCGGCGTGTGCCGGGTCACCGCCTTCAGAGTGTCCGGGTTTTCCCAAAGCGCCCGGGCGAAATCGGTCCGCACCAGCCCCGGCGCGATGCAGTTCACCCTTACGCCCGAAGGACCGAACTCGGCGGCCAGGTTGCGGGCGAGCTGGAAGTCGGCCGCCTTGGAGATGTTGTAGGCACCGATCATGGTCGAGCTGGTCAGCCCGCCGATCGAGCTGACGATGATGATCGATCCTTCCTTCCGCTCGATCATCTCGGGCGCGACCATCGCGATCAGCCAATGATTGGCGATCACATTATTCTCCAGGATCTTGCGGAACTGCTCGTCGCTGATCCCCGCCATCGGCCCATAATAGGGGTTGGAGGCGGCGTTGCAGACGAGCACGTCGATCCTGCCCAGCTGCCGCCGCGTCTCGTCGACCAAAGCCTGAAGCGCCTCCTTGGAGGAGATATTGGCCGGAACGACGATCGCCGTCCCGTCGCCATGTCTGTCGTTGATCGCCTTCGCCGCTTCCTCGCAGGCATCGGCCTTGCGGCTCGAGATCACCACTTTCGCGCCTTGGTCGGCCATCGCCTCTGCGATCGCCCGCCCGATCCCCCGCGACGAGCCCGTGATCACCGCGACCTTACCGGTCAGATCGAACAGATTCATCCGTACTGCCTCCCTAATTCGTCATCCCGGCGAAGGCCGGGATCTCAGGACCAGATGTCACGGCGCGTCTCGACGAGATCCCGGCCTTCGCCGGGATGACGGTTAGCCCGCTGCGTGCTTCCCGAACTCGATCCGGGCGATCGCCCGATTGTGCACTTCGTCGGGCCCGTCGGCGAGCCGAAGCGTCCTGATCCCGGCCCAGGCCCGCGCAAGCCCGAAATCCTGGCTCACCCCCGCGCCGCCATGCGCCTGCACCGCGTCGTCTATGATCCGAAGCGCCATGTTGGGCGCGAACACCTTGATCATCGCGATCTCGGCCTGGGCGGCCTTGTTGCCGGCCTTGTCCATGATGTCGGCGGCCTTCAGGCAAAGCAGCCGCGCCATGTCGATGTCGATCCGCGCGGCGGCGACCCTCTGCTCCCAGATGCTGTGCTCGATCAGCCTCTTGCCGAACGCGACCCGGCTCTGGAGCCGCCGCACCATCGCCGCGAGCGCCTCCTCGGCGACCCCGATCGTGCGCATGCAATGATGGATCCGGCCCGGCCCCAATCGCCCCTGGGCGATCTCGAATCCGCGCCCTTCGCCCAGAAGCATGGCCGAGGCCGGCACCCGCACATTGTCGAGAAGGATCTCCATGTGGCCGTGCGGAGCATCGTCGTAACCGTAGACGGTGAGGTGCCGCTCGACGTTCACGCCCGGCGCATCGAGAGGCATCAACACCATCGATTGCTGCTGGTGCCTTGGTCCGTCCGGATCTGTCTTGCCCATGACGATCGCGACCTTGCAGCGCGGATCGCCCGCACCGGACGACCACCATTTGCGGCCGTTGAGGACATATTCGTCGCCCTCTCGCCTGATCTCGCACTGGATGTTGGTCGCGTCGGACGAGGCGACCGCCGGCTCGGTCATCAGGAAGGCCGAGCGTATCTCGCCGTCCATCAGCGGCTTCAGCCATTCGTCCTTCTGCTCGCGAGTTCCGTAGCGGTGGAGCACCTCCATGTTCCCGGTGTCGGGCGCGGAGCAGTTGAACACCTCGGCCGACCACATGATCCGGCCCATTTCCTCGGCGCAGAGCGCATATTCGAGATTGGTGAGCTGGGTGCCCTCGAACTCGAAGCTCTCGTCGACATGGCGGAGCGCCGATCCCGGCGGCATGAACAGGTTCCACAGCCCGGCCTCGCGCGCCTTCGGCTTCAATTCCTCGATCACGGCCACCGGCTGCCATCGGTCGCCCTCGGCGATCTGGCTCCTATAATCGCGATAGCGCGGCCGGACGTGAGTCTCGATGAAGCCGCGCACCCGGTCGCGGTAAAAAGCCTGCCTTTCCGTAAGGTCGAAATCCATCGCGGCCTGGCTCCCTGTTTTCTGCCCTCCGTCCCTGTCAGAAAGCGCGGTTTCGCGCCAGTGGGGGAGGCGGCCCGTGCACTTGAAGGGGCCGGTTGACTCCGGGCGTGGGTCCGGCAATTGACGTTAACGTAAAGGAGGGCGCCAATGAGCGATCTCGATACTTTCCGCAGGGAGACCCGGGCCTGGCTCGAAACCAATTGCCCGGCCGGGATGCGCGAGCCGATGCGCGACGAGACCGACGCCTGCTGGGGCGGCCGCAATCCGACGTTCAAGAACGACGCGCAAAAGGCGTGGATGGACGTCATGGCCGGGCGCGGCTGGACCGTCCCCGACTGGCCGGTCGAATATGGCGGTGGCGGCCTCTCGCCGGCCGAGACCAAGATATTAAAGCAGGAGATGGCCGCGATCGGCGCTCGCAATCCCCTGATGAGCTTCGGGATCTCGATGCTCGGGCCGGCTCTGCTCAAATATGGCAGCGAGGAGCAGAAGAAGCGCTTCCTCCCCGAGATCGCCCGAGGCGAGATACGCTGGTGCCAGGGCTCTCCCGAGCCCGGCGCCGGCTCCGACCTCGCGTCGCTCCAGACCAAATGCGAGGACAAAGGCGACCATTGGCTGGTCAACGGCCAGAAGGTGTGGACCAGCTATGCCGACAAGGCCGACTGGATCTTCTGCCTGGTCCGTACCGATCCCGAGGCGCCCAAGCATAAGGGCATCAGCTTCATCCTGTTCGACATGGCGAGCCCCGGCGTGTCGACCAGGCCGATCCTGCTCATCTCGGGCAACTCGCCCTTCTGCGAGACCTTCTTCGACGACGTCCAGGTGCCCAAAGACCGGGTCGTCGGCGAGATCAACAAGGGCTGGGACGTCGCCAAATATCTGCTCGGGCACGAGCGCGAGATGATCAGCGGCATGGGCCTTGGCGGCCAGACCGGCTCGCTCGGCGAGGCCCTGGTCGAGACGATCGGACGCGACGGGGAGGGGCGGCTCGCCGACCCGATCCTGCGCGCCGACATCGCCCGCTTCGACGTCGATGCAATGGCCTTTCGCGCCATGTCCGAGCGCTTCATCGATGAGTTGAAGGCCGGCCAGGCCCATCCGGCGCAACCGTCGATGATGAAATATGCCGGAACCGAGCTGAACAAGGCGCGCCACGAGCTTGTGATGGCCGCGGGCGGCTCGAACGCGCTCGAATGGGAAAGCGACCGCTCGAAGAAGGGCAAGTCCGCCCGCGAATGGCTCCGAACCAAGGCCAATTCGATCGAAGGCGGCACCAGCGAAGTCCAGCTCGGAATCATCGCCAAGCATATCCTGCAGCTGCCGGGTACCTGACCGCCCAATACGTCATCCCGGCGAAGGCCGGGATCTCGGCGAGCAAGACGCCGAGCCCTTGATCCCCTGAGGTCCCGGCCTTCGCCGGCACGACGGAGCCAAAGAAAAATGCCGCTCTACCTCAATGAAGACCAGATCATGCTCCGCGACACGGCGCGCGATTTCATGGCGGCCGAGGGCTCGATCGCGAGCCAGCTCCGCAAGTATCGCGACACGGACTGCAAAGACGGCTTCGGCCACGCGCTCTGGATGCAGATGGCCGAGCTCGGCCTGACCGGAATCCTCGTCGACCAGGCGGACGGCGGCATGGGCCTCGGCCACGTCGAGGCCGGGATCGTTCTGGAGGAGATCGGCCGCAATCTCACGCCCTCGCCGTTCCTCGTCACCGCCGTCGCTGTCGTCGAGGCCCTGCGCGGCACCGGCCAGCGCGAGCGCTGGCTGCCCGGCATCCTCGCCGGCGAGACGGTCGCCGCCCTCGCCGTCGACGAGGGGCCGAAGCACCGGCCCGAGTCGATCGAGATGCGCGCCGAGCGTTCGGGCAACGGCTTCAAGCTGAACGGCCGCAAGCAGTTCGTCGTCCAGGGCGCCTCGGCCGACCTGATCGTCACCGCCGCCCGCACCGACGAGGGCCTCACCCTGTTCGCGGTCGGGAAGGATGCCAAAGGGCTGGAGGTGGAAGGCGTACGCCTGGCGGATTCCAGCATCGGAGCGCGCATCGATTACAGGGACGTCGAGGTCGATGCCGACGCCGTGATCGGCGAGGTCGGCCAGGGCGAGGCCCTGCTCGGCCGGGTCCTCAATGCCGGCCGCGCCGGCGCGGCCTCGGAGATGGTCGGGCTCGGAAGCCAGGCCATGACCATGAGCGTCGACTATCTCAAGCAGCGCAAGCAGTTCGGCAGATTGATCGGCGAGTTCCAGGCGCTCCAGCACCGCGCCTCGCACCTTTACTCGGAGCTCGAGATCGCCCGTTCGGCCGCGATCAAGGCGCAGCAGCTTTTGGACGAGGGCAGCCCCGAAGCCGAGGCAATGGTCTCGGTCGCCAAGGCCAAGGCGGGCCGCGCCTCGACCCTCGCGGTGCAGGAGGGCATCCAGATGCACGGCGGCATCGGCATGACCGACGAATATGACATAGGCCTCTACATGAAGCGCGACCGGGTGCTGAACGAGCTGTTCGGCGACCCCGCTTTCCACGCCGACAAGCTGGCGCGGATGAAAGGATATTGACTGATTTCCCCTCCCGGATTTCCGGGAGGGGATTAAGGGGTGGGCGCGACCCCGGATTTGATCCGGGGGAGCTCTTGAAGAAGAAGGCCCACCCCCGGCCCCACCCGGAAAGCCGGGAGGGGGAGTGAGAGTAGAGCGATGGCATTGGACCCCGAAACCTTCGAAGCCCTCCTCGCCACGATCCGCCGCTTCGTCGCCGAGCGGCTTCGCCCGCTCGAGGAGCAGGTCGACCGCGACGACGAGGTGCCCGCCGAAATCGTCGGCGAGATGCGCGACATGGGACTGTTCGGCCTGTCCATCCCCGAGGAATATGGCGGCCTCGGCCTGACCATGTCCGAGGAGGTGCGTGTCGCCCTGGAGCTCGGCGGGACCACGCCCGCTTTCCGCTCCACCTTCGGAACGAATGTCGGCATCGGCAGCCAGGGCTTGGTCATGGCCGGAAGCGATGCGCAGAAATTGGAATGGCTGCCCGGGATCGCCTCGGGCGAGATCGTCACCAGCTTCGCTCTGACCGAACCGGGCGCCGGCTCCGACAGCGCCTCCGTTCAAACGAAGGCGATCAGGGATGGCGACACCTACCGCCTCACCGGCACCAAGCGCTTCATCACCAATGCCGACAAGGCGTCGCTCTTCACCGTCATGGCCCGGACCGGCGAGCCGGGTGCCAGGGGCGTCTCGGCCTTCCTCGTCCCAGCCGACCTCCCGGGAGTCTCGATCGGCAAGCCCGAGAAGAAGATGGGCCAGCAGGGCGCCCATGTCTGCGACGTCAATTTCGACGAAGCGCCCGTGCCCGCCGCCAACCGGCTCGGCGAGGAAGGGGAGGGGTTCCGGATCGCGATGCGGGTTCTCGACCGCGGCCGCCTTCACATCGCCGCCGTCTGCGTCGGAATCGCCGAGCGCCTGATCGCCGACAGCGTCGCATACGCCTCGGAGCGAAAGCAGTTCGGCAAGCCGATCGCCGAGTTCCAGCTCATCCAGGCGATGATCGCCGATTCCAAGACCGAGGCGATGGCCGCGAAGGCGCTGGTCCTCGATTCCGCTCGGCTGAAGGACGAAGGCGAGCCGATCACCCTCGAAGCCGCCGCCGCCAAATATTTCTCAAGCGAGATGGTCGGCCGGGTCGCCGACCGCGCCGTCCAGATCTTCGGCGGCGCCGGCTATATCGCCGACTACGGCATCGAGCGCCTCTACCGCGACGTCCGCCTGTTCCGGATCTACGAAGGCACCAGCCAGGTCCAGCAGATCGTCATCGCCCGGGAAACGATGAAAAGGGGCGGGTGACCGAACGCTCCGTTCGCCCTGAGCCTGTCGAAGGGCCTCACTTTTTCCTGGCAGAGCAAGGAAGGGGCTTCGACGGGTTCAGCCCGAACGGTTCGGGTGGCCCTTAGTCTTTCGTCGGCGCATTCTCATTTCCGCCGGTCTCCTCATCCCCGAGTTGCCCGGTCCCATGATAGCCCGTCCCGCTCTGGCCGCCGCGCCCAAGGAAGCCGTCTTTCTCCGGCTTCTTGCCGCTATGGGGATTGGGATATGGCCCGCCGCCCGAATCTCCGCCGCCGCCTCGGCCGCCTTGCTTCTCGTCGCTCATATTCGCCTCCGCCGGTCCGACGCTCGAGGCGACGCTCAGTTCCTTTGCTCGCCCTCGGCGCGGCGAAGCAGCAAATTCATATGCGCCGCCGCGATCGGCTTGGCCCGGTCCTTCTGCCAGGCATGGGCCTCGACATTGGCAACCCGATTGCCGAGCCGGGTGATCGTCGCCGCCGCGAACGTGTCATGGTCTGTCCCGCCCCGCATGAAGTCGACCGTTACGTTGATCGGCTTCACCTTCACCCCCTCGCGCCCGCCCAGCGCCTCGTAGAGCGTCCCGAGCGCAGCGAACTCGAGCAGACCGGCGATCGCCCCGCCATGCAGGAAGCCGGGCCGCCCGACCACCTCGTCGCGGAACGGCATGATCCAAAGCGTTTCGCCGTCCCGGCCCCGCTCGGTGCGCAGGCCCAGCAGCTCGCCATAAGGGGGGAGGGGATTCATCGCGCGGGCCTACCCTCCACGTCATTCCCGCGAAAGCGGGAATCCCGCATTTTCTTCTCCCCGTCATCCCAGCGAAGGCTGGGATCCAAGCTGACTCACTATGGATTCCGGCCTTCGCTGGAATGATGAACAAGTGAGAGATCGCCAGGCTCATCCACGTCACGCAACGTCTCTCCCACGCGCAACGACCACCCTAGCCCCTCGATCCGCTCGATCGTCTCCGCGGCCACGCGATCCGTGCTCCAGGGAATGTCCGCGAACACAGACTCGTCGAACCTCCGCAACCCTAATAAGGCATAGCCTCCATCCTCGGTCGGATGGATGAAGGCGTCGTGCGTCTCCAGCTCTCCCGCCGCGGCGCGCAGCCGGGCGGAATCCATCTCGGGGCAATCCGTACCCACCAGAAGCGCATTCTCGCCGAGCAGGATCGTCCGCTTGGTCGCTCGCCCCAGCCGTTCGCCGAGGTCGCCTTCGCCCTGCGCGGTCACGCGCAAATGCGCCTCGGGCAGGAATCCGTTCCAGGCCTCGTCGAGCGGATGGGGATCGACGCACAGCTCGGGAATGGCGAGCGTCGCGTCGAGCGCCGCCGCGACCGTAGCCTTCAGCATCTCGTTGGCCAGCCGCGCCGCGCCGATCTCGCCCAGGGCCGGGATCAGCCTCGTCTTCACCTTCCCCGGCACCGGCGCCTTTGCGAAGATGATGATCCGCGTTCTTTTCACCCGCGCCGCCAGCGATGCCAGCGCTCGACCCAGGCGAGCAGCCGCTCGGGCTTGTGCGCCTTCTTCCACTCGCCGGCGGCATATTTGTTGGCTTCGGCGAGGGTGGGGTAGGCGTGGATGGTGCCGAGAAGCTTGTTGAGGCC
>Ga0193706_1001023_pt1 | contig 13421 bp, 8 predicted proteins | sample U3c1metaG_FD_160130 | JGI IMG/M metagenome (GOLD analysis project Ga0193706, IMG submission 160130) | Soil microbial communities from a riparian zone of the East river system, Colorado, United States - U3c1 | ecosystem: Environmental > Terrestrial > Soil > Riparian zone | place: USA: East River... | reverse complement strand
TCAAACGCCGCGCGAGCTGCTGCCCTCCGGCGAAGCCTTCACTCTGGCTCGACCACAGCTTCACGCGCACGCTGGCGAGCGCGTTCCGAGCGCGCGCGTGGAGCGCCGTGACAGCGCGCGCATCGTCCACCCGCTCGACCGAGAAGTTCGCCAAAGCCGCGGCGCCGAGGCTGGCCGCGTCGTGGCCCAATGCTTCGTACCAGGTCGGGTCGGTATGCTTCGCTCCGTTGCCGACCCTCGGGAATGCGCCGGTCGAAATCACGAGCGCGTCCCGTTCGGCGAGGCCCGGCGCGAGCTCGGCGCATTCGAGATCCAGCACCGCGCGAGGGCGTACGCCGGCCTTGTCGAACTCTTGCAATACCCGGCGCACACAGCGGGCGTCGGTGCTGAACAGGATTCCGCCGGCTTCGCGTTTCCACACGGCAAGTGGAAAGCGCTCCTCGTTCGCGTCGCTGGCTGCGCGGCACGGCCAGCCTTCGCCATCGAAGCGTAGAAAGGACGAGACACCGCGCGCCTCGAGCGCCTTCTCCACCTCGGCGTCCACTAGCGTTCGGTTCGCACCGAGCACGAAGGTGAAGCGATCCGTCGGGCCCGGTGGCAGCGCGAGAACCATCACGGGAATCGCGCTGGTCGCGGCGTAGCGTGCCGCGCGCTCCGCACCGGCCGTGTCGACGCCGGCGACCAGAATCGCCGCGCCCTCGCCGGCCAGGCTGGCCAGCGCGTTCTCCATCTCGCCGGCAACGCCGTTCTCCGATCGCAGCAATAGCGCCACTGAATCAGGCCCGCGCCGTCCGCGGGGCAGACCGAGTGCGCGCGTCATGCCCGCCGCGACTTCCGACGAGCGGCGCCGCGAATCGGCGCTGCTCTGGCTCAGCACCAGACCAATCGAGCGCCCGGCTACGTAAGGAAGCGCGGTCTCGCTGCTGGCCAGCCGCACCAACTCCGGACCGCGTGGCGCGCGCCGCAGCGCCGGCGCGGCGTTGAGCAGGCGGCCGGCGAGCGCGGCGTCGCGGCGCGTGATGGCGCTTTCGACCAAGCGCTCGCGCAGGACTTTGCGGAGCCAATCGCGCGCCGGCAAGAGCTCCGTGGATTGATATTCGTTGTCCGACTCCGCGTCCAGAAACTGCAAGCGTTGCTCGAGCGCCAGGAGCGGCACCTGCTCCAGCATGCGCGCCGCTCTCTGCTGCGCGCTCTCCACGTCTTCCGTCTGGACGTGTGCGAGCCAAGCGATCGTATGATCGATCGCGGCGCGCCAACGCCGCGCGGCCAGCGACGCGGCCACGATCTGTTCGCCGAAGACGTAGCGCTCGTCGGCGTCGACCAGCTTCCCCGTGAGCGGTTCGAGCAGCTCGAGGGCTCGCTCGGGCTTACCAGCGCGCACCAGGATGGCGGCCTCGGCGACGCGCGCGAAGTCCCGCGCCGTACCGCGTGGCTCGACGTTCAGAGGTTCGAGCACTTGGCGCGCGCGGCCGAGCTCGCCGCGGTCCACGTGCACCAGAGCCAAGTAGACGCGCACGAGCCGCGTGCGATCGTCTCCCGCGAAACGCACGAGAAAGCTGCGAAACTCTGCTTCGAGCTCGGATCGGTCCGCGCTCGAGAGCCAGAGCGCCTGGATGCGCCGGAAGTCCGTCTGCGCGGCGCTCGTCTCCGCTAGCGTGGCCTGCGGCTGGGCCTGCGCCGAGCCGCCACGGCACGCCGCGAGGAGTTCGAGGCTGGCGGCGAGCGTCGCCAATAGGAGCGCTCGCCCCACGCGAGCACGCGACTTGACGCCGTTCGATGCCTCTCCGTAACATCGAACTCTGTAGGAAGCGAGCATCCGCGGGTGTCGGCAAAGGATAGACGAGCCGCGCTCGTGCGCAACCTCCACGGCTGGTGTGCCGTCCTGCCGCTCGGTGTGTTCCTCGTGCTGCACCTGCTCCTGAACGCACGCGTTCTGCTCGGCCCGAGCTGGGATTCGGAGTTCAGTGCCTTTGCGTCACCAGCGTTGTTTTGGGTCGAGGCGCTGCTGGTGTGGGTCCCGCTCGCGCTTCACACGGCCTACGCTTCGTGGCTCGCTCTGGCGGCCAGCACGGAAGCCAGCGGCAAACCCCGAGCGGCCACGCTGCTGACCCGGGCCAGCGGCTTCGCGGCTTTGTCGTTCGTGGTGTACCACGCGCTCGAGTTTCGCATTCCTCATGCGAGCGGCGCGTTGAATGCCGCCGACATTCCCCAGAAGCTCTACGCAGAGCTGTCCGCGACGACGCAGTCGGGCATGCCGTTGACTGCGGCGCTGTATCTACTCGGGCTGGCAGCGACCGTGTTTCACGCCGGCCACGGCGCGTACTGGATGTACGCGCGCTCTCACGCAGGCGCGGACGCAACCCGAGCCGCACGCTGGGTCGGATCGTGCGCGACTCTGCTCTTCGTCTTGGGAGCCCAAACGGTAGTCTACTGCGCCACTGGGTCGCGATTCTTCTTCTGGTAGGGCGTGGTAGAGGTATACGCCTGGACGGAACGCCCGTGCCCAAATGTTATCTGCTGACCCTGACGAGCGGCTCGTCGCTCGACCAATATTCCAACAACGTTACTTTGTTCAATTTGGTCGAACAGATCAACATGCCACCCAACGCAGAGCCGCCTCCCGGTAGTTTGTTGCCGCTGGAGATCCACGCCTACTTCCAGCTTCTGCCGCACGAGATGCACCTCAACTTCGAGATTCGCTTCGTGCTGGTGAGCAGCACCGGAGTCGAAACGGCCACGCAAACCTTCACGCACAAGTCACAGACCCCACGCTATCGCACGCGTGCTTTCGGATTGCCGATCCCGCCGCTCTCCGATCAGTATGAGCTGCGCGTCGACTTTCGCATCGAGGGCCACCAGAGCTGGACGCGAGACAACGTCCTCTGGCCGTTCACGATGGTCGAAGCCACGCCGCGTGAAGTCGTCACGCACTGAGAAACGCCCCTCTCGAACCCGCCGTCGCCACCATGGATCTGATCCGCATCGATGCTCTGGAGCTAGCTTGTATCGTGGGCGTGCGACCACGGGAGCGGCGGCGCAAGCAACTCGTGCGCGTGCATCTCGAGCTCGGCCTCGAGCTGTCGCGGGCGGGCAAGAGCGGTCGGATCGCTCACACCTGCGACTACTCACGCGTCATCGACGAGATCACCGCGCTCCTGCAATTTCGCGAGTATCAACTGATCGAAGTGGCCACCGAGGAGCTTGCCGCCATGATTTTCGGCGTGCACGAAAACGTCGCGGAGGTGACGATTCAACTCGAAAAGCCCGCTGCCCTCGGCGGGCGTGCGCGCGCGGCCGCCGTGCGCATCGCCCGCCGGCGCGCGGACCTGGCCGTGGGCCGCAGTAGCCGCTGCGGGGTCGAGCGGCTCACGCTGCTCGAAACTCACGAAGCCGGGCTGTATCTGTTCGGAATCGAGCCGGGTCGCGTGCTCACCTTCGAAGAAAGCTACGGCGGGCGGCGCCTCGAGTGGCTCGTGAGTGGCGAGCTCGCCAGCGGAGACCACACGCTGCACGAAGGGGACCTACCGGACGCGCGCCGCGAAGGCGCCCAATTGCGGAACCGGGGCAGCGCCGCCAGCTGGCTATTCGCTTGCACGACGCCGGCGCTACCGACCCCGAACGGCCCCTGACGCGAGTGACGGCTGCAGCGCCGGATCTCTCACAGCTGCGTACGATCTGCGCCCGCTAAACAAGGCGAGGGTCGGGCGCGGTCATGATAGCGTCCACGTTGCCGGAGGTTTCAATGTCGAAGAGCGTCCGATTCGCGCGTTCATCTGCCGTCGTTCTGTTTGCCCTCGCGTGGCTCTTGACTACATCGCTCGCGCTCGCCGTGGGACGAGTGGACTGGAAGAGCAAGACGATCAAGGAAGCGGACAACAAGTCCTGGAAGGTGGAGATCGCCATTCACCTGCCAAAACCTCCCGATCTGCCGACGATGCCCATGAAATTCGAGTTTCAACCCGCGGTGTATTACGAGCGCTCCATGCTCGACGGGGACAAGCTGGTCGAACGCAAAGTCCAACTCGAGAATCGGCAAGCTTTGATCGAGAGCGTGGACGTGGGATTTTTGGATCCCGGCTCCGGCAAGATCGAAAAGCGCACCAAGTTCGTGTTCAAGGTGACGCGCGCGCATGGCTACGAAGCGGGCGAGTATCAAGTCACCATTCGCGACGGCCGTTCAGGCAGTGTGATCGGCGCAACGGTTCGCCTGATCTTCCAGGGCGAAAACGAGATCATCGATCGGCGTGCCATGGTGTTCGCTGGCAACGACAAGAAAAAGAAGAAGCCGGAGACCGAGAAGAGCGCTGCCGCGAGCGAAGGTGAAGGCGATTCCAACGCGACGGCCGGTTCGTCGGAAGAGAGCGGCAGCGAGGCCAGCGCGGAGGGCGAAGCCAGCGCGGACGCCGAGAGCACGGCCCCGAGCGAAGAGCCCGAAGCTCCCGGCAGCGAGCCCGAGGCGACCGTGAAGGAAAAGCCTGGTGGTTGCGGCTGCCGCGTGGCGGGTTCGAGCTCACTCGCCAGCTCTCGCTGGATGCTGCTCGGCGCGGCAGGAGCTTTGGCGGCCCTGCGCCGCCGCAAGCGTCAGCGCAGCGCAGCGGCAACGTGAGCCGACAAGCGCTCCACGCCTTCTGAAAAGGTCTGCTCCTCGGTGAGCAGGCTCAGCACCACGAAGGGCTCACTGAAAAAATCGTAGAAGTAGCCGGGCTCCACCAGCACGTTCTCGCTGTCGAGCAGCGAGAGCACCCAGTCCTCCTCGGGCATCACGGCTGGCAGCCGCAGCACGGCGTACCAGCCTCCCTCGGCGTCCAGGAACGTCGCCGCGGATCCTTTCAGTGCGTTCTCGAGCGTGGCGCGATTGCTGGAGAGCCGCCCGCGGATCGCCGAGCGAATTGCGCTCCCTTGCTCGAGCAAGTCGCCGAGAGCGAGCTGCACGGGGGTGCCCGCGGACAGAAACGTGTCGGCGATGTGTTCGAGCCGCGCGCGGCACTCGCTCCTGCGCGGCTCGGGCCCGGAGAGCACACACCACGCAAGCTTCATCTGCGGCAAACCCACCGATTTGGACAAGCCCGCGAGCGCCAGTACGAGTGCGTCCGTCTGCTCGAGCGCCGAAAGGGCCCGGCGTGGATCGGGGCGAAACGCATATTCGGCGAATACCTCGTCCGAGATGATCGGCAAGCCGAGCTCCGCGAGCGCCTCGAGCTCGTCTCGCTTCACGAACGAACCCGTGGGATTGTTCGGATTCACGAGCACGATCGCGCGCGAACGGCTGGTCCTGCTCGCGCGCAGCGCTTCGACATCGATGTGCCAGGCGCCATCGTACAGCAAGGGGTAGCTCGCCAGCGCCACGTTTTCCAGCCGTGCCAGCTGCTCGAGCAGCGGGTAGCTCGGTCTGGGCACGAGCACTTCATCGCCGGGATCGCAGAAGAGCTTGAAGGCGAAGCCATACGCTTCGCTCGTGCTCGCGCTGAGCAGCACATCGGCCGGCGCTACCTCGATTCCGCGCGCTCGGTACACGTCGCACACAGCGGCGCGCGCGCTCGGTATGCCGAACGGCTCCGGCTCGTAGCGCAGCATGGCCGGAGCAGCGAAGGCGCTGATCAGCGCCTGCACGGGATACTCGATGCCCGCCCGAGTGGGATTCGATTCGGTGAGATCGAAGAGGCGCGTGCCTTTCGCGCGCAGCCGTTCTACGGCCTGGGCGCGTGGGTTCGTATCCGTGCCGAAATGACTGCGCTCGGAAAACACCTCGCGATTGTCGAACGACGGGCGCGTCGAACGCAATTGGCACGCAGCTTGGAAAGCGGCCTACTTGAGGCGTAGACTAGCCGTGCCATGAGCCCGCTCGACAACGAATGGCCCAACTTCACCGGCGTACCCGAGGACGACACGCTGCCGCTGCACCGGCCGAAGGGACAGGCGCTGGCGCGTTACGTCTGGGCGGACGGCGAGCTCTGTGAGGCCCAATCGCTCAACGTGCACTACTACGCCAATGCCCTTCACTACGGCACCGCCGTCTTCGAGGGCATTCGTTGTTATCCGAGCGAGCGCGGACCGGTGCTGTTCCGCGTGCAAGATCACATCGAGCGCATGATCCTGTCCGCCCGCATCTATGGCATGAAGCTGCCGTTCGAGCTCGAGGAGCTGCTCGCGGGAGCGCTCGCGGTCACTAGCAAGAACAGTATCGAGAACGGCTACTTGCGGCCGCTCGCCTACTTCGGCCGCGGCCCCATCGATCTGAAGCCGAAACGCGAGTGTCCGGTGCGGGTGTTCATCGCGGCGCGCGAGCTGGGCTCCTTCCTCGGACCGGACGCGCTCAGGAACGGCATTCGCGTCACGATTTCGAGCTTCCGGAAATTCCATCACACCATGCTACCGACCATGGCCAAGGTCAGCGGCCATTACGCCAACAGCGTGCTCGCTGCTCACGAGGCCCTCGATCGCGGCTACGACGACGCCATCCTGCTGAATCAGGAGGGGACCGTCGCTAGCGCAACCGGCGAGAACGTGTTCTTCGTCAAGAACGGTACGCTGTACACCAATGACGAAAGTGCCTCGATCATCCCGGGCATCACCCGCGATTCGATCCTGACCTTGGCCGCCGAGAACAACGTACCCGTGGCGATTCGCCACTTTCTTCGCGAGGACCTGCTGCGCGCCGACGAAGTGTTCTTGACCGGCACGGCGGCGGAGGTGACGCCGGTTCGCGAGCTCGACGGGGTGAGCTTCAAGACGGGCCGCAAGACCGTGGGCGCGCTCTTGCAGCGCGCGTACTTACGCGCGGTGACGGGCAAAGATCCCGCACACCAGGCCTGGCTCACGCCGGTCGGCTGACTCAGTCGGATTCGTCCGCCGTGAGCAGCTCGGCCGCTTGGCGCACGGCTTCGGGGAGCGCGCCAGGGTCGACGGCCATCAGCACCTTGCTGAGCTTCAGGCGTCCGGCGGCGCGCTCGATGACCCGCGGGAAAGCCGCCGAGACCAGCGTGGCCGCGACGGACGAGCTGATGGCGATGCCGAATCCCACCGGCCCGAGCGGGCGGCACCCGAAGAAATGGCTCACACCAGGAGTTTGCACGAGGCCCGTGAGCACGGCGCTCGAGGCCAGGCTCGTCACCACCACCGGTGTGCTCAACCCGCCCGAGACCAAGGTCTGCCCGAGCTGTGTTCCCACGAGCGCGAGCAGGCTCACGGTGCTCGCGCGTTCGCTGCTTCCAGTCAGACGCGCCAAGACCCAAGCGGTTCCCGCACCAGCGGCGGTGACCGCTGCGCGCGCCACGATATCCCGATCCAGCGGATGGCCGAGCGAAGCGTCCGGACCTTCGTGCGCGAGGGATTCGAGCGCGGCGGGCGAAGGCGGGCGCAGCGCGATGGCCATCGCCGGCGCCACGTCCGTCAGCAGGTTCACGAGCAGGAGCTGGCGTGCGTTCAGCGGCGGACGTCCGTCGACGAGGCCTGCTCCCAACACGAAGGCGATTTCACCGAGGTTACCGCCGACCAGGATCGAAACGGCGTCCCGCACGCTCGACCACATGGCGCGTCCCTCGACGATGGCGTGAACCAGCGTTTCGATGCGTTCGTCGATCAGCACGATGTCGGCGGCTCCGCGGGCCGCCGCCGTGCATTGTTCACCGATGGCGATGCCGACATTGGCCAGGCGAATGGCCGGCGCGTCGTTCGCGCCGTCACCCACCATCGCGACCACGCGCTGAGCGCGTTGCAGCGCGCGCACGACACGCACCTTTTGCGAGGGTGTGACCCGGGCGAACACAGCTATCTGCTCGATGCGTCCATCTAGCTCGTCGTCGCTCATCGCGCCGAGCTCGGCGCCGGTGAGCACGCCTTTGCCGCCCAAAAGTGACAGCTCGCTCGCGATCGCCTCGGCCGTGCTCGGATGATCTCCGGTGATCATCACCGTCTCCACGCCGGCCATCCGCAGGCGCTTCAAGGCGGCTGCAGCAGAGGGCCGTACCGGATCGCTGAAGGCGAGAAAGCCGTAGAACGTCAAGCCCACGAGTCGATTCGGGTCGAGCCGATCGTCGAGGCCGACCGTGCGCTCCGCCACGGCCAGCACGCGCAGGCCGCGCCGCGCCAATTCGGCGGCCACGTCGTGCAGGCGCTGCGCGGCGGCGTCATCCAGCGCCGAATGCTGAGTGCCCAGCCGATAGCGCGTGCACGTCGGCAGGATCACCTCGGGTGCACCTTTGACGCTGAGTATCGCGCGGTCCTCCGTCACACCGAATACGGCGTGGTAACCGCGCGCGGCTTCGAAAGAGATCTCGGAGCGCCGCTGCCAGGCGACGTGTCCGTAGTCCGGGGCCACGCCCAGCGCTTGCGCGCTCCGCAGCAACGCGGCGTCCGTGGGATCGACCTGCGCCGGTGTGTTGCCGTGCTGCGGCGTCGCGCGCAGCCCAGCCGCGAGCACGGCAACGCGCGCCGCGCTCAGATCCGCCGCGGGTTCCTCGGTCACCCCGTCCGAGACGCTGAACAGATCGATACGTCCCTGTGTCACGGTTCCGGTCTTGTCGACGCACAGTACGTCCACCCGGCCCAGAGCCTCGATGCTGCGCGCGTTGCGCACCAGCGCTCCGCGTTTCGAGAGGCGGTCGGCCGCGGCGAGCTGCGCCGCAGTCGCCAGTAGCGGCAAGCCTTCGGGGATCGACGCCACCGCCAAACTCACGCCCGACCCAACCAGATCGGCAAGACGTCTACCGCGCAGTAGCCCGCCTGCAATCAAGCTCACGCCGGCGCCGAGCGCGACGGGACCCGTCAAGTTGATGAGCGAGCGCAGCCTCTGTTCGACGCCGCCGCGCGCGGGGTCGCGCATCGACCCTGCGCCGCGCCGCGCTTCCGTCTCTTCGCCGACCGCCACCACGACGGCGCTGCCCCGGCCCGCGGCGATCGACGTGCCCTCGTAGAGCATCGAGCTGCGATCGGCGACCTGCAGATCGAAGGTGGGTTGCGCCGTCTTTTTGACTGGCAAGGACTCGCCGGTGAGGCTCGAGGCATCCACTTCGAGCGATTCACACTCGATGATGCGGCAATCGGCCGGCACCACTTCGCCGGCGCTGAGGCAGACCATGTCACCGCGGACGAGCTCGCTCGCCTCGATGGCGCGAAGCTCACCGTTGCGCAGCACGATCGCGCGGCGGATGGCGGTGCGTGTCAGATCCTTGATCTTTCGTTCGGTGAGGAAGCGCTGCACGCCACCCACCACGCCGTTCAACAGCACGACGCCACCGACCATGCCGGCGTCCGCCGCGGAGCCGACCACGGCCGACAAACCGGCGCCCGCGGCCAGCAGCGGAGCGAGGGGATTCAGCATCTCGCTCGCCACGGCGTCGAAGAGCTCGAGCGCAGCCGGCTTCGGCGTAGCGTGCGGATTTCTGCGTTGCTGCACCTCGCGGCGCGAGAGTCCCTGTTCCGAGGACTTGAGCTTCGCGAGCACGCCTTGCGGATCGAGCGCGTGCCACGGCGTGCGGTCGCGCGGCGGAGGCATCGGGCGCCGTGCCAGTTGAATCGAGCTGCGCACGCCGTTGGCCATGGAGAGCAAGGTCGCGGCATTCACGACCGTGATCACGCGCCGAGTCGAGCGCGGCAACAGGCCACCACCCGTCACGAGCGCTCCCACGGTGGCGGCGCCGAGCGCCACGTTCACGCTCTGCTTCGCCACGCGCCGCGCTGCCACGCAGGCGCCGAGCAGAAACCGAACGTCGGAAAGATCGTGTTTGCACAAGATGTGCGCGCCCCACGGTATCCGTTGATCGGGAAGTGTGAGGCCGATCGCGCAATCCGCCGTCTCGATGCCCGGTGACGTGCCCGTGGCCACCAGACACACGGTGCGACCCTCGCGCTGCAGCCGGCGAACACCGATGCGCAAGCCCTCCCCTTCCGGGATGGTGTCGTCCGCGGGAACGCGCTGCAAAATGCTCTCGTCGTTCGAAGCCACCACGACGCGCATGTGGGCCTCGTGCGCCGCGCTGATGAGCTCGTCGATGCCAGTCTGCGGAATGATGCGAATCTCGATCAGACCGACGACGGTGCCGTCTTTCGCCAGCCCGAGCACGAGCGCGCCGCTCTTCGCCAGCTCGTTGCCACGCTCCTCGAGCTGCCCGCTCAAGGTCGAACCGAGCAGCCGCGGGGGACCGAGAGCCCAGCGCTTGTTGCGCTGTACTTCGACGGGGCGGTCGGCATCGAAGAGCTCTTGCACCTCGGCGCGCGCGAGCTGCTTGTCGAGCCCGGCATCGCCGATAATTTCGCCGATCTCGAAGCGGTCGCGCGCCACGAGCGCGCCTTCGAGCACGAGACAATCCACGCGATCGAGCAGGCGGAGCACGTCGCAGTCCCGTACGAGGACGCCGCGCCTGGCGAGCGTGCGGCCGAGCTCCGCGGCGAAGACGTCACGGCCCAGGCGCGCCGGCTTGGGCAGACCGCCAAACAACGCCGCAACCGCACGCTGCAGGCTACGCGTGGTCAGAAAGCTGAGCGCAAAGCCGCCGAGCGAAACGACCCAGGCACGATCTGCGTATTCCTCGATGGGACCGCGCGGAAGCGGAAGCGGACGCGCTTCCACCCGACCGGCCCCCGGCTCGTGCTCGGCTGCCTTTGCACACAGCTCTGCCTCGCGCGCCTGCCATACGCGCCGGCGCGCCTGAATCTCACGCAGGAGCGCGCTCGAATGCGCCACATCCACCAGCGAGGCCAGCGGCCGCTGCGCGAAGCCTTGCGAAAACGATGAAATCAGCGCCATCGCCAGGTCGGCGCGCCGCGCGCCCAAGCGTTCGTCCAAACCGCGGCGCAGCTTCGGTGACGCGCGCAGGATAGCGATCAGGGCGGCACTGCTGGTGCCGATCGAGGACGCGCGGAAGGGGGAAAAGCGCAAGGTCGTGCCCAGCATCAGGCCGGCCACGTCGCCGAACAGCTCGACCAGCAAGCGCTGGCCCGGTTCCACGTCTGCAGGGTGCTCCGCGCCCTCTTCGAAAAACCCAGCGCGGTCCAGCGCTGACGCGCGCTCGGCCTGCTCCACCGCGTGAATCAGTGTTTCCAGGCTGTACGCGTGGTCTTCGAAGCACACCACCACACGCCGTGTGTGCGGATTGACCTCCACCCAGCGCAAGCTTGCCAAAGCACCGAACGCGCGTTCGACCTGACTGCGAAAGCCAGGCAGCTCCTCGCTGGCCAAATCCCTGTATTCGACGTGTGCGCGGTTCTTGCTCATCCACGCGCGGCGCGTTCGCGGGCCGAACAGCGAGATGACGGTCCCGAGCACATCGGCGAAAGGCATTCCGCCGAAGTATGACCGTAAACTCCGGAGGATGGCACGCGATTTCGCGCGAGCAGCGCTCCCGCCGCTCGGCCCACTTGCCAGACCGTCAGCGTGTGGCGTTACTGCACTGGCAAAAGCCAGCTGAGCTCGTCATTCGAGCTCACGGCGCGCTCCGCGGGGCATTGGCGCAAACCCACGAGCTCGCTGATTTCGGGAGCGAGCGTCGGCTTCTCGCTGCGCAGACGATCGAAGGTACGCTCGCGCACGGCAAGCGCTGGCAAGCGACAGCGTGAGCCCGTGCCGTACATGGCGAACATGCCGTGCTCCCACGACGCGGGACCCGAGGCGCAAGCATTGCGCGACCTCACGAGCATGCGCATCCCGATCTCGAAACAGCGCTCGAGCGCTGCAGGCTCACCGCCCAGGATCGTCTTGGCGAAGCGCTCGCGCGCGACTCGATTGCTCGAAACGCGTTTGCGCTCTTCGAGCGGAAGCCAGCTTGCATAGAGCGGGGCCTGATCCACGGCGACCTGCACGAGGCAGACTTCACCGGCTGGCCCACGACCGAGCGGCGGATGGCCGCTCATGATGTCTTCGCGCAAACCGGACTCGTGGAGGGCTACGGTGAGTCCGGCCAGCGCCAGCATGCGCTCCGAATCCGGCCAGTTCTCGGGCTCGCAGTTCGGATCGACCACGCCCTCGGCGTTTTTGCAGGTGACGAGCCGGGTCGCGCTCGCCGCCGCTGCGTGCGCGATGCGGGAGTAACGCAAAATCGCCGTCTCGCGTGACTCCACCTGCACCCACGCGGAGCGCGGCTGCGACCAGCGCGGCGGCGCACACTGCGGCCCGGGTTCATCGCAGACGCGCTTCATTTCACACTTGGGCGCTTTTGGGTCGGCCCCACAGGCGGGCAGAGGTTCGAACGAATAGAGCGAACGACCCGGTGCTGCGTGAGTGATGGCCAAAGCAAGAATCAATTGTGCGAGCGGGCACATCGTAAACGCTCCTTCGACATGAGTTGCGGATGACTCGAATCCGCGTGACGCGCACTTTCACGGCCGCGCGGTCAGCCGACGCACCGGACTTACCGAGCTACGCAGCTAACGACCGGCAGGCACTCGGGACGACTGCTGCTCCTGTGTGTTGCTCGATGCGACAGGACTCCAATGCACCGGCCACTCTAAGCATCCGAGCTGCATTTTCAAGCACGAAGAGTCGGCATACCTGGACAGATATCGAGTGATGAAAAGGGCAAACATCGAAAATCACGCAGTTTGCCGCGCGCGGCCCGGCCGCAAAAAAGGTATTTGTTTGTGCGCTTGAACCTACAAATTCTGAGTCGCGTTGCGGCACGCAGAGTCAAATTGCCACTCTTTGTAGGCTCTGGTAAGCGCGACTACTGCCCTCGGGACGCGACGCAAAATGCTACATCTCCCGGCAGTACGCGGTGCAGCGCGCGCCACGACACTGAAATCTACGCCGCGAGATATCGAAACTAAATCCCGCTCGCAATGCACCCATCGCGCCTCATGATTGCAAATCTGCAATCACGGCTTGCAGAGTCGCGCCGGCGCGCTCGGCATACGGCCGGTAAACTCCCGCGCATGGCCTGCGCCTGCGCAGTGGACGCCTCGCGGCCCCTGACCGATGCGCCGGGCGGCGCCGAAGCCACGCTGCCTAACCGAGAAACGCCTGTCTTTCGGCCTCTGACGCCGTCGGGCCTGCCCCCGGGCCGGCAATCCCGTGCAGTCCGCCGGCAAGGATGGTACGCGCCGCCTACATGTCTCAACACGGCGGAAATGGCGCGGGTAGCCCCGCTGATCTCACGGCGGCGGTCTCCACCGCTCGTCGAGGACTGCGCAGCGACGTGCGGGTGTTCATGGAAGCACTCGACCACGGCGAGTTGTTCGCGCCGCTGGCTGCAAAAGTCGAAGGCGCCGTCTACGGCGAGCAGATGCAGGTCGAGGACGAGCTGAAGCTCACTCCGCACATGCTCGTCGATGCCGAAGGCAAGATGTATTGCGCACTGTTCACGCGTCCGGAGATGATCGAGCCGCTCGAAGAGCAGCTCGGCTGGACCACGGACGGACAGCCGCTCGAATACTGTGCGATCCCGGCGCGTGCCGCCTTCGACATGGCTTTGCAGGTGATGGATGACGAA
>Ga0193706_1001022_pt1 | contig 13424 bp, 6 predicted proteins | sample U3c1metaG_FD_160130 | JGI IMG/M metagenome (GOLD analysis project Ga0193706, IMG submission 160130) | Soil microbial communities from a riparian zone of the East river system, Colorado, United States - U3c1 | ecosystem: Environmental > Terrestrial > Soil > Riparian zone | place: USA: East River... | reverse complement strand
CTGCGACGGATTCATGTCGTGCGTGGCTTCACCCTTGCCATCGCACACGGCGCCCTTCTGGACCTGACCGCAGCTCGACATGAATCCGTCGCAGTCCCACGAGCCATTGCTGGACTGGTGGCACTTCAACCACTCCAGGCCGTCCTTCACCGGACCGGCGTCCTTGGCGGGCTTGGACGGGCCGGCATCCTTGGCGGGCTTCGATGGCGCGGCTCCGGGAGCGGGCTTCTTCCCCGCGGGTGTCTCCCCGTTCGCCGCCGGCACGGCGACCAGTGGCTTCCATTGGATCGACTTGGCGATCAAGCGCGTGCCCGCGTCGGGCGTGATCTCCAGCCAGGCATTGGCGGCCGCACTCGGCGCTGCTTCCGGTTGCTCATCGCCGGGGATGCGTTGGAAAAGCGTCATCCCTTCCATCTCGATCCGCGCGTAGCCCGGTTGCGCGTGGACGAGGATGCGCGCGCCGCCCTTCTTGAAGATCCCGCCGCCGACCGCGGCGTCCAGCTCGAACTTCGACACGTGGTATTCGAAGGGCCCGCTCGAGGGCTCCATCCCGCGGATCAGCACTCCCTCTCCATCTCCCTCGCGGGTGAGCAGGAACTCGATCTTGTACTGAGCTGGAATCAGGCCCGCGAACTTGAGCGGACAGATCGGGTGGCTCGGATCGAAGTCGCGGCCCTTCTCGGCCACGAGCGCGGGCAGCATCGATCGATAGGAAGCGAAATCCGTGCAAGCCTGGAAGGCCTCGAGCTCGCAAGCCATTTTCCGACGCAGGCAAGCCTGGTTCTCGCGGTTGGCTTCCGAGCCCGCCTTCGCGTAGGCGACCGTCAAGGCCCGTCGGATCGCCTGCGATTTCGAAACCGTCGCGATGTCGTTGCGCAGCGAAGCCGGCCAGGTCCCTTCCTTGTCGAGCAGCCGCGCCTCGTCCTCGCGCTGGCGCATCCGGTCGCTGGCTGCCTGGGGATCTTCGTTGGGCGCGCGCTGCACCGCCTGCGTCAACGCCGTCCCGACTTCCCAGCAGAAAAGGCGCAGGGCCTCTTCGTAGTCCGCCTTGGCCCGGGCCAGCTCGATGACGGTGAGCAGCTCCATCTGCGGCTTGCCCCCGCAGTCGACGGGTCTTGCGGGATCCGCGTTGGCGAGCACGGATTCCTGCTTGATTCCGCGCAGCGCTCGCCAGGCGATCGAATGCAGCCGGATCCGCGTGCCGCCTTCGGGCAGGACTTCGAGCAGGGGCTTCTCCGGCGCGGGAGTGCCGGCGCCTGCCGCGGCGGGCTCGGACGAGAGCAAGTCGAGCGTGCGTCCTTCGAGTTCGATTTTCACGAGCCCGTCCTGCACGCTGAACACCAGCGCGGCGCCGGGCTTGCCGGACAAGCGATTCGCAGAGACGGCGTCGAGGGATGCGAGCGTCAAGCGGAACTCGACCGGGCGACCTGCAGCATCGAGCACCTTGAACAGGACCGGCCCGCCAGCGGCCAGCTTCTCGATCACGAGTTCGAGCTTGTACTGCGGATGCCAGGGAATCGCCGACGCGGGAACCTGCAAGGCCGGCGGCGGCGCCTGAGCCTTGTCGTAAGCCGGGCTGAGCAACCCGCCAGCCGAGCGCACCCAGGCGGAGGCGCCGCTGCCCACGCTGGCGGCTTCGACGAGCGGCTTCCAGCTCGCGAGATCGCTGATGGCGCGGAAGGCCGTCAATTCCTTGGCATAGATGTCGCGCGCCTTGGAATCGCCGTTGCTCGACGCGGCGTCGAAGGCCTTCTTGTACGCGTCCTCCAGCGCGGCCTTGAGCGTGCGCTGCGAAGTCAACAGGACGACGTCGTTGGCGATCGAAGCCGGCCACTCGCCTTCGAGCTCGAGGACTTCCACTTCCCGCTCCATGCGCGCGGCGTCCTCGTTTACGGCGACGAGGTCGAATTTCGCAGGAATGATCAGCGGCGTGAGCCCGTGCCGCTTTTCGAGAATCAGCTTGTTCAGCCCGAGCCGCAGCGAAACTATTCCCTGCTCGTAGGTGGTCTTGGCCTTGGCGAGCTGCGTGTTCTCCGGCCCTCCGATCTGGATCAGCGGCCTGGCTGTCGCTTGCGCGGCCGCGGCAATCGAGCAAACCGCGAGCAGCAGGAATCGGCTGGGACTGAGCTTCATGCGGGACGAGTCGCTCGGTCCTCGCGGACCGTCGGAGGGAAATCCGGGCTGGCCGAGTAGACGTTGGCCGTCCCCGTGCTGTCAACGCGCGATGCGAAGTCGCGGCCCGCGCGGATCCGCTCGCGACTCCGCGGCGCCTACCAGGGGTTGCCGCTCAGGGATTTCGCCGAATGGTTTGTCACATGTCCCCCGACTCGCTGGGGGGGATACCATGCTGGTGTGGGATCGGATCACCTGTCGCACCGTGCGCCCGCTGGGAATCGCCTGCTCGGCAGCGCTCGCCGCGGCGGCGGAATGTGGCGAGGCGGAACATCCAGGGGAGGCTTCGACTCTTACCCAGTCGTGAAGCGTCGCATGAACACTTCGTGGCCCAAGGCCTGGATCGCGCTCCTGACAGCTCTCCCGCTGGCGGGTGAGCTGCACGCGCAGGTCCCCGTGTCGCTCTCGAAGGCCGTTGGGACTCCCTTCGTCGAGAACCGCGGCCAATGGTCCGATGACGTGCGCTTCACGGCGATCGGCGGCGGCTGGCGCGTGGCGATCGAGGATCGCGGCTGGCGGCTGGCCGTCGCGGGCGAGTCGGGCCGAGGCTGCGTGGTGCGCATGCAAGTGAAGGGCTGCGAGGGCAGCGTGCCGTTGGGCCTGGACGCGGGCGCCGCGCTCAGCAACTACTTCCTGGGCGAGCGCAGCGGAATCGGCGCGCGTTCCTTCGCGCGCGTGCGCTACCCCGGGCTCGTCCCCGGCGTGGATGTGCTGCTGCGCAGCGAAGCGGGCAGCTTGGAATACGACCTCGAGCTCGCGCCAGGAGCCGACCTCGACGCCCTGGTGTTCGAGATCGAAGGTGCGACCCTGGCCGAGATCGGTGCCGACGGTTCGCTGACGCTGGAGACTCCCCTCGGAGCCCTGCGCCAATCGCCCGCGCGCGCTTTCGAAATCGACGCCTCGGGAGCCGTGCACGACTGCGCCAGCGCTTTCGTGCGCCTCGATGACACGCACTTCGGTTTCACGGTGCCCGAGCGCCGCGCCGACGCGCGTCTGGTGATCGATCCGGCCTTGATCTGGTCGACGTACATCGGCGGCACCATCGCGCAGTCCGCGCACGCGATCGTCGACGCCCACGACGGCACGGCGGTGATCGCGGGCAACACCGAATCCGGCGATTTCCCGACGACTCCGGGCGTCTTCGACACGACCTTGAACGGCGCCAACGACGTGTTCGTGTCCGCGATCGATGGGCAGGGCGCGTTGCTCTGGTCCACGTTCCTCGGCGGACTGGCGGACGACTTCGTCGAAGCGATGGCGATCCATTCCAACGGCGCGGTGACGATCGCGGGGACGACCAGCTCGACGAATTTTCCGGTGACGGCCGGCGCGTTCGACACGAGCTTCGGCGGAGTCGCCGACGGCTTCGTCGCGCGACTCTCCGCGGCAGGCACGCTGCTCACCTGGTCGACGTTCCTCGGCGGCACGCAGCGCGACGAATTGCACGCCCTGGCGATCGACTCCGCCAATGGCGTGAGCGTGGGCGGCTGGACGCGCAGCGGCAATTATCCCGTGTCGTTCGGGGCCTACGACACGCAGCTCGCCCCCGGCGGCAGTTCGGACGCCTGCCTTTCCTACCTCCTGGCGGACGGCAGCGCCCTGAGCTGGTCGACTTTCCTGGGCGGCTCGTCGGTCGACGGCATCGCGGGCATTGCTCTAGCGCCCAGCGGCATCCTGGTCGGCGGCGCGACGCAATCGGTCGACTTCCCCTTCCTGACCGGCGTCTACCTCGGAGGCGAGGACGGATTCGTCGCCCGGTTCAATCCGGGGGCGACGCAGCTCCTGATGTCGGTCGCGATCGGCGGACCGGGCGACGATCACGTGCGCGCGGTCGCCAGCGACGCGAGCGACCACGCCTTCGCCGCGGGCCGCACCAACAGCAGCGGCATGCCCGTGACCGCCGGCGTGTTCGGTCCCTTGCACGGCGGACTCGACGACGGCTTCCTCGTGCAACTCGCGCCCAGCGGCGCGACCCTCGCTTCCACGTTCCTGGGCGGCACGGGGTCCGACGACGTCCTGGCGATGGTGCTCGGCAAGAGCGGCGATCTGTTCGCCGCGGGCTGGACGGATTCCGCGGACTTTCCCACCACGCCCGGAGCCTTCGACCGCGCACTGAACTCGGGCTCGCCCGGTCCTCCCGGCGACATCTTCGTGATCCGAGCGACGACGGACCTGGAGAAGCTCGGCTACTCGACTTTCTTCGGCGGCGCTGATGACGAGCGCGCCTTCTCGATCGCGGCCATCGACGCGGACACCGTTCTTTTCGCTGGCGAGACCGCGAGCTTCTTCTTTCCGACCACACCGGGCGCTCACCGCACGGTGCGCGGCGTCTCGGCGACGATGGAGGGATTCGCCTCGCGCCTGGATCTGCTCAAGCACCCGATCGAATTCGGGCTCGGCAAGCTGACTTCCTCGGGCGCCAGCCCGCTGATGCGCTCGCAGGGTTTCCCCAGCGTGGCCGACAACAACTTCCGCCTCGTCGTCGATTCAGCGATGCCCAACCAGACCGCGGTGGTCTTCGTCGGCGGCGCGAGCTGGAATCAGCCCTTCCTCGGCGGCACGCTCTACGTTCGTCCGCCGGTGAAACGCGTCGGCGTTCTTTCGCTGGACTTCGTGGGCTACGCGGAGCTGCCGTACACGCTGACCGCGCCGAAAATCGGCACGACGTTCTTTGCCCAGGCCTGGTTCCAGGATCCCGGCGACAGCCTGGGCTGCGGGATCAGCTCGGCGCTCGAAGTGCTCGTGTATCCCTGATCGATCAGGGACAGACAGCGTATTCGATCGCATCGGACAGCAGAGTCCCGATCGCGACCGAATCGCGGCCCCACCATTGGACCTGGATGTGCTGGCCGATGGTGTGCAGCGAGGCCGAGGGATTGCCGCCAGCCTGACCTGAGGCGAAGGCGTTCATGTCCATGCGGAAGACCGCGTCGCACACCGGTCCCGCGCTGCCGCCGATCGCGGTCACCAGCGGACCGCGACGGATTCCTGGCCCGGCGAGACACAGGGTCCCACCTTGGAAGGGCAGGGCCGCGGGTCCATTCGTGCCGTAGAGCAGGAGACCTTGCTTGCCAGCGCGCGCGCCGCTGGACTCGAGCACGAAACCGCTCGCGGCCGAGGCGCTGGGCGCTCCCTGAAAGGAAATCGCGGGCAGCGTGCCGCAGGAATTGAGCTTGGCCGTGCAGTAGGTGAACGCGCCCGAGTCGCAGGGCGTCGCCTGGTACGCGAGCGTCGCGGAGCTGCCCGTGTTGCCCTGCTCGTCGCGCGACACGACTCGGTAAGTGATCGTCCCGACGAGCTGGCCCGGGATCTCGGCGCGGAAGATCTGGCCGCCAGCCCAGCGCATCGGCAGGCTGCTGAAGGCTCCCCCATTGACCGCGTACTCGATCGAGGTCGGGTTCTCACCCGTCTGGTAGCTCGCGGCATTGTCGTACACCTGGGCCCGCACGATCGTCGCGGCCGCGCCAGCCGCCCGATCCGCCGCCTGCACGAGGTGGGGAATCCGCGGCGCGAAGCTGTCGGCCACTCCGCCCGCGTTGATCAACAGCTCGTTGGGCTGGTTCAAATCGTTCGCGACCAGGGCGTCGCTGTCGCCGTCGCCATCGACGTCGCAAAGGTCGGCTCCCCAGGAATGCGAGCTGGACGCGGGCAGCAGGACCGTCCCCGGAGCGAATGCGTAACCGCCCGCCGCGCCTGCATTGCGCTGGACGCGCTCCGAATAGGACAGCCTCGTCAAGAAAACGTCGATGTCGCCGTCGTTGTCGTAATCGAGGAAGTTGGCCTGACTCTCGCGCTGGCACGAATCGCCCACGTCCGAATACGTGAACTGTCCCGTGCCCTGGTTGGTGAAGATCGCGTCGCAGAAGTCGTCGATCCAGTTCATCCCGTAGATGTCGAGATCGCCGTCGTTGTCGAGATCGCCGAGCTCCTGCTCGTACTTGCCCGAGCCCATCACCCAGTTCGAGGGCAGGGCCACGGCTGTGATGTCGCGGAAAGCGAGCTGCCCACCCTGCTCGACGTCCAGGTTGCGGAAGATGCGCGGCGTGGTCGTCCGGTTCCCGTGCAGGATGTCGATGTCGTAGTCGCCGTCGAGATCGCCGAACTCGAGCGACATAGCCAGGGTGGCGATGTCCGCGCGCTGGCCGACCGTGTTCGTGGTCTGATCCTGCTGGGTTCCCTGGGCCCACAGGGCAGGCATGCCGTTGGAAATCTCCGTGCCCGAAAGCTGGAACCCGCTCGGATTGAACTCCTCGAAGACTCCGCTGCCGTCGTTCAGGAAAATGCGCGCGGGCACATTGCCGCCCGACAGGGCTCCGTACGTGCTCTGGAACAGGTCGCGGAAGCCGTCGCCATCGAGATCGGCGAAGGACGAGTCTCCGGACCAGTCGATGAATCCTCCGGCGGCGAGGGTCAAGCTCGAAGCGACGGACGACGAGCTCGAAGCATTGTTCACGCCGATGTTCCGGTAGCGGGTCGACGTCTGGTCCGTGAAGAACCCGGCCGTGCCGCCCTGGATCCCGCCCATGTTGATCCACCAGCGACAGGTCTGGTTGACGATCTGCGACGTGTTCGAGGTGAACACGTCCGCATCGCCGTCGTCGTCGATGTCGATGAAGTCCACGTCGCGGCTGTCGTCGATCAAGCTCGGGAGCTGCGTCGAAGTCCGATCCTGGAACACACCGAGCGTGCCGCCCTGAGCTCCGCCCATGTTGATCCACAGTCGGTTCTGATCGTTCCCGAAGTCGCCGCCGTCGGCAAAGATCGCGTCCCAGTCGCCGTCGAGATCGACGTCGGCGAAATCGAGCGACTCCGTGTAGGACGCGTTGAAAGGGGCGCCCTGCGGAACGAGCTGCGGTGCCAGCTGGAAGCTCTGAGCGGTCGCGCCGAGCGAGACGGTCAGGAAGGCCGCGAGGTAGGCGAGGATTCTCGAAGGAACGCCAGGTGCGCTAAGGGTTTCCACTGACTCGATGATAACGGCCGACCCCGGCATCGCCAGGGTCGGCCTGCGGGTCAGAGGCCCCTCACGGAGTGAAGGTCACCGCCAGGGCATCCGAGGAATTGAGTCGCTGCGGAGTCCCGGAATAGGCGAACTGGAAATACCAGGTCGAGCCGATGGTGAAGGGACTCCCGGGGCCGAGGTCCACGGCGCGGGCCAGCGTGCCCTGGCTCGAGATCGGCATTGCCGGCCCGAACCGACGAGCGATCGATCCGACGCAGAGGACCCCGCGCCAGTTGGTCACTGGGTTGAGTGTTTTCAAGCTCGCGGTCCTGCCGCAGAAAAGCAGGCCCAGCTGTCCGGGAGCTGCGCTCGAAAGCGTCATTGTCAAGGCATTGCCCGAGATGCTCGTCGAGCCCGTGAAACCGATCGCAGCGCTCGTCAGCACCTCGTTGACGCCTCCCCAGCAGTAATTGGTGGGAGCGGAGAATCCGAAGCGGCCGCTGTAGACGCGCGTGCTGCAGAAGCCGCTGTAATTGGAGGCCGTGGTGACCAGGAACTCCTCCTTGCCGTCTCCGTCGATGTCTCCGAGCGCCGAGACGTTTCGGCCGAGTCCCGGGGAGCCATCTTTTCCAACGAGGGTCTGCAGGACGGCGCCCGTGCGGCCGGAGAGTATCCTCGCATAACCGGGGCTTGGAGAGCCGATCAGCAGCTCGGGGAATCCGTCGCCGTCCATGTCGCCGATGCGCGAAAGGGAATAACCGAACCAGTCGTAGGGGCCGATGCCGCCCGCGGCATAAAGGATCGACAGCGTGGCACCCGAGATCACGCGCACGCCAAAGTCCAAGTCGCCTGCAACGAAATCGTCCGTCCCGTCGGAGTCCACATCCCCGAGCGCACGGACCTGTGCGCCATGCCCAGGCAAAGTCGCTTCACCGATCTGAGTCAGGCTGGCACCCGAGTAAGTGTGCACGGGAGGAAAGCTCTCGGGGAGGTAGGGTCGGAGGAAGTGCCCGATCGCCAGGTCGTCGACCCCATCGCCATCCAGATTGCCGACGTTCGCGATCGATCCGCCGAACCCGCGCCTGTTCCCCGGACCGTAGATCGTGGTCAGCAGATTTCCGCTCTGCCCCGAGAAGACCTGGACGTAGCCGTGCCCCGCAAAGGAAAACGTCCAATGGTCCCCGCCTCCCCATACCGAGGCCTGAGGGGCGCCGACCGCGAAGTCCGCCGTTCCATCCCCGTCGAAATCGGCGGTGCGCGCGACCGAATACCCGAACCGGTCGATCGAGGGGCCAGTTACGGTGTACAAGGGTTGGCCGGTCGCCAGCGAGAACACACGCACCGCCGCATCCGAGCCGGCCGCCAGGTCCTTGACTCCGTCCAGATCGACATCGCCGATCAGGGCCAGGCTGGATCCCAGTCGGACGGTCTGGGCATCTCCGACGAAGGTGTAGATCGGCAGCTGCGTGGCGCCCGAAAACACGCGGACCGTGCCGCCTCCTTCATAGGAAGCGGAGACCGCGAAATCGGCGATCCCGTCGCCATTCGCATCGCCCAGGGCTGCGAGCTGCAGACCGCTGTCTCCAGGCAAGTATTGTGGATGCTCGAAGAGCAGGTCCTGGGCTAGAGCGGTGGCGGGGAGCGTGCAGAGCAGGAATGCGAGCGCGAACGGCGAACGAAGCGGCGACATGAGTTCTTCCTTTCGGTGGATAGACGCAGGCGGGCCAGACGTGAGCGCGGAGTAAGGCAAGTTCCGATCCCGGGCCTCCGCGGCTGCCCCCAGGGCGCTCAGGGCGACACGGATGTGGTGAATCCGTAGCGGCGCGTGGCTTTACGGAAGCATCACGAAATCGCCCGCGCTGTAGGACCCGAGCGATTCGGCTGCAGCGCTTGATCGAAACTTCAAGCAGCGCCGCGACGGCGCTTGAGGCAACGAACTTGAGCTTGGGGAACAGGCCTCTCCGGTCCTGCCGCACCCAGCCAACCCTCGTCACCCAAGCATCCCCCATGAATCTCTCCACGAAACGACCCCTGGGACCGCGCTCCGCGCTCTCGTGCATCCAAGGCCTGACGGCCTCCCCTCTGACCTGGCTCGCCTGCGTCCTGCCCTGCGCGCAAGCCGTCGCGGACGCCGGCACCTTCACGCCAGGCAATGTCGTCGTCGTGCGCATCGGCGACGGAAACGCCCCCTTGAGCAACGCGGCGACCGCCGTGTTCCTCGATGAGTACACGCCCGCTGGAGCCTTGGTCCAGTCCGTGCCGCTGCCGACGACGGCCTCGGGCCTCAACAGCTCCTTCGCCAACAGCGGCACCGCGACATCGGAAGGCGCACTCACTCTTTCCGCGGACGGCCGCTACCTCCTGCTCGGCGGCTACGACGCGGCGCTCGGCACCACGGCGGTGGCCAGCTCCCCGACCACCAGCGTGCTGCGTGTCATCGCGCGCGTGGCCCTGGACTCGACCATCGACACCTCGACGACCACAACCAGCTTCAGCGGCAACAACATCCGCGGCGCGGCGAGCACCGATGGCAACGACCTGTGGGCCGTGGGCGCAGCGACCGGGGTCGTGCACAACACGCTCGGCGGCAGCGGCGCGGGCACCGTGGTCAGCTCGACTTTCACCAACATGCGCGTGGTCGACGTGTTCGACGGTCAGCTGTACGTCTCCTCGGCTTCGAGCACGCTGCGCATGGGCGCAGTGGGAACGGGAACGCCGACGACCGCCGGGAACACGATCATGGGACTGGCTGGCTTCCCGACCAGCGGCACCAGCCCCTACGGTTTCTTCTTCGCGGATCTCGACGCGGGCGTCGCGGGAGTCGACACCGTCTACGTCGCCGATGACGGCGCGGCGGGACTGCAGAAGTGGTCCTTGGTCGCCGGGACCTGGACGCTCAACGATGCCTTCGGCGGCTCGTCGGATGCCTATCGCGGTCTGACCGGAAGCGTCGGCGGCGGGGCGGTGACGCTGTTCGCGACGCGCAAGGGCGGCAGCGGCGGAAGCGGCGGCGGCGAGCTGGTCACGCTGATCGACACGGCGGGTTACAACGCCACCTACAGCAGCACGACTCCGACGCTGCTGGCCACGGCCTTGACGCAGACTTCGCTGCGAGGCGTGCAGATCGCTCCCGCGAGCTCGACGCCGACGGTGTACTGCACCGCCAAGGTCAACTCGCTCGGCTGCACGCCGACGATCGGCGCGACGGGCACGCCGAGCGCGACCGCGGGTTCCGGGTTCACGATCAGCGCCGGCAATGTGATCAACAACAAGCCCGGTCTCCTGATCTACTCGAACACGGGTCAGGCCGCCGTTCCCTTCGTGGGCGGCCTGCGCTGCATGAACGCTCCGGTGCGCCGCTCGAGCGCATTGAACTCGCTCGGCAATCCTCCGCCGAACGACTGCTCGGGCGTCTACTCGATCGACATGAACGCCTTCGCGGTCGGCGCGCTGGGGGGAATTCCCGCGGGCTACCTGAGCGTCCCGGGCACCGTGGTCGACGCGCAGTTCTGGGGACGCGACAACGGATTCGCGCCGCCGAACAACGCGACTCTGTCGGACGCGGTGGAATTCAGCGTCGGACCGTGACCCGAGGTGAATCTGTCAGCTCCGCGTTGACGATCACGCTGATCTGAGTGCTCCGAGGCCAGCTTCCGCGATGGAGGCTGGCCTCGATCGTTCGTGGCGTGGCACCCCACGAACGCGGCATTCGATATCGGGCTTCACTACGCGCCCAGGAACCAGTGGATGAAACCGCAGCGACCGCAGACGCAGCAGTCTGCCGTCAGGCTTGCCCACGCAAAATGGAAGAAGGACGCTCCTTTCGTGTGGAGCTGGCCCTGGCGCTCGAAGAATAGCTCGAACCCACACCCCAGGCAGGTGAGCTCTTTTCCGGTGCGCACGACGACCCGCTTGGGTTCTTCCTTCGAGAACAATCCCATGCTCAACCTCCCTGGAGTTCCGCGAGTATGTCGAGGATGCCGCGCCGTCCTGGCTATCCGCGCACCACAGGCGCCTGGTTGAGCAGGAGCCAGTAGAGCCCCAATTCCTGCACCGCGCGCGTGAAGCTCTCGATACTGACCGGCTTGACGATGTAGCTGTTCACGCCGAGCTGATAGCTCTGGATCACGTCCTGGTGCTCGCGCGAGGAGGTGAGCACGACGACAGGGATATCGCGCGTGCGCGGATCGCCTTTGATGCGGCGCAGCACCTCGAGGCCCTCGATTTTCGGAAGCTTGAGGTCGAGGAAAATGACCGCGGGCTTGTCGCCGATCGATCGGCCGGCATGCGCACCCTCGCAGAAGATGAAGTCGAGCGCTTCGGCGCCGTCGCGCGCGAGCGCGAGATGGTTGGCGAGGTTGGCCTTCATCAAGGCGCGCCTGGTCATCTCCATGTCTTGAGGGTCGTCTTCGACGAGGAGAATTTCGACGGGTAGTGCGGCGCTCATACGGAGGGTGCTCCTGCCAGGGTGAAGAAGAACGTAGCTCCATGGTCCGGCTCTGCCTCGGCCCACACACGGCCACCGTGGCGATGGATGATCCGCTGCACGATCGCCAGGCCCACGCCCGTGCCCTCGAACTCCTCGCTGCGGTGCAGGCGCTGGAATACACCGAAGAGCTTCTTGGAATAGCGCATGTCGAAGCCCGCTCCGTTGTCGCGCACGAAGAAAACGCGCTCGCCGGCCTGCTCGGTGCTGCCGATCGTCAGTGTGGGATGCTCGCGCTTCCCGGTGTATTTCAACGCGTTCGAGAGCAGGTTCGTCCAGACCTGCTTGAGCAGCGCGGGATCGCCCTGGCACGGCGGCAGGTCTCCCAGATCGATCTCGATCTCACGGCCCGTGCGCTCCGCCTGGAGACTCGTGAGCACCGCGCGCACGAGCATCTCGGTCTGCACGGTCTGCTTGGTCAGCGCCTGCCGGCCCAGGCGCGAGAACGACAGCAGATCGTCGATCAATCGGCCCATGAACTGCGCGCTGGCGCGAATCACGTTGAGCTGGCGCTGGCCTTCGGCGGGAAGCAGCGGTGCGAAGTCCTCCACCACGGCCTGGGCAAACCCGTCCACGGCGCGCAACGGGGCGCGCAGGTCGTGCGATATCGAGTAGGAGAATGCCTCGAGCTCCAGATTGGCGGCTTCGAGCTCGAGCGTGCGCATGGACACACGCTCTTCCAGCTCGACGTTGAGCTGCTGAACTTGTTCCTCGGCGGCCCTGCGCTGGATCGTGGCCCAGCAGCGCTCGACGACTTCCCTGACGATGGCGATTTCGGGCGGCTTCCAATCCCTGGGCATCGACTGGTGCACGGCCATCATCGCTCGAAGCACGCCGTCCTTGACCAGCGGGCAGGTGATGATCGCCTTGATGCCGATCGCGTTGAACATGTCCGCGCCACTGCCCGGAAGCAGTTCCCTGTCCACGTCGCGGATGATCAGTGTCTGACCGTGCTGGAGCGTGGCCACCGCTCGCGCGCCGAAGAGCGAGAGCCGGTAGCTGCCCACCGTGCTCGCGCAACCGTCGGTGTAGTCGTGCAGGATGTTGAACTTCTCGCCGTCCTTGTCCACATCCGCATACGCGCAGCGCGACGCTCCGAGGTGGCGGCCCAGCATCCGCGTCATCACGGACATGATCTGCCCGGGGTCGGCGAGCCTCCGCGTCGACTCGGCCAACTCGTTCAAGAAACGGAAGTGTTCCTCGCTGTCGCGGATGGCTTCTTCCGCACGCTTGCGCTCCGTGACGTCGCGGTAGTTGGTGACGATCGCTCCGACCGCGGGATCGTGGAGCAGATTGGTCGCCACGCCTTCCAACCACAGCCAGCGGCCGTCCTTGTGCTGGCGCCGCCAGAGCACGGGCACCGGCTGACCAGGATGGGCCACCAGCCGCTGGACGTACCCGTCCAGGAGCGGCAGATCGTCCGGGTGTGTGTTCTCCGTCCCGTTGCGGCCGATCAATTCCTCGGGTGTGAAGCCCTCGACGGACTGCACGGCTGGACTCATGTAGAGGATCCTGTTTTCCGCATCGACCAGGGCGATGCTGTCGGCACTGTGCTCGAGGATCGCGCGTGAGCGGCGTTCGCTGTGGCTCAGCGACTCGTTGGCGTGAACCAATTCAGCCGTGCGGGCAGCAACTCGCGCTTCGAGCTGGTCGTTCGTCCCGCGCAACGCCGCTTCGGCCTGCTGTCGCCCGGCGAAGTCGCGCCGTACGGCGAACATCGAGAGCCACACCAGGGCGAAGGCCAGGACTCCGCCCACGAGGATGATCGTCTGCGTGACGGCTGCGCTGCGGCTCGACTGCGAATCGCGGCTCACCAACAGGTCTAGC
>Ga0193706_1001021_pt1 | contig 13429 bp, 8 predicted proteins | sample U3c1metaG_FD_160130 | JGI IMG/M metagenome (GOLD analysis project Ga0193706, IMG submission 160130) | Soil microbial communities from a riparian zone of the East river system, Colorado, United States - U3c1 | ecosystem: Environmental > Terrestrial > Soil > Riparian zone | place: USA: East River... | reverse complement strand
TTCCTACCGAAATCGTTCTGGCGCGCGCTCTCTTTGCCGAGGCGAGAATGGCTGAAGACGTCAAGGATTGGCCGTTGGCGGCTTCCAAACTGCAGGAGGCCATCGCCATCAAAGAAACGGGCGGTCTCCGATTCCACCTTGCCTATTGCGAAGAACAGCAGGGCATGCTGGTCGAAGCCTTGGTCGATTACGAGCGATCGGACGATCTCACGGCGGGAACGACGGAGGAATTTCGCGCTCAGCTGCCAGCCAAGCGCGAATCGCTGCGGCGCCGAATTCCCACCATTACACTCTTGGTTCCACCCAAGCCGCCCAATCAGGCGCTCACTGTCGACGGCCACACCATGCCGTCCGCGGTGCTGGGAAAGCCCATCCCTTTGAATCCGGGCCACCACACACTGGTTCTCACCGCGCCGGAACATGCTGCATTCACGACCCAGGTTTCGCTCAATGAGACGGACGCCGTCGTGGCCAACGCCATTTTGGCGCCACTGCCCAAACGTCCTCTGGTGTCGACATTGAAACCATCATCACCCTCAGTCGCGTCCGCGCTGCAGCCAACTCCCGACATTTCGGCGAACAATGGATGGCCCACCCGGACCTACGTGTTGATTGGCGAGGCGGCCGTGGCGCTCGGCGCGCTCGGCGTCGGAATAGGCTATACGCTCCAGGCCTCGTCTAAAGACGAACTCGCCGCTCGGTTGAGGCAGCAGGTGGGCTCTTCGAATGCGTGCGGGGACCAACCGGCGCACCCTGAGCAGTGTGCAGCCTTGCAACGCGCCAACGACGACGGCAAGACCGGTCAATTCATCGCGCGTATCGGGTTCATTGGCGCCGGCGTGGCCGCGGCGAGCTTCGTCGGTACATTGATCCTTTGGCGTCCACCAGCGAAAGTTGCAATCATTCCTTCGTTTGCGCCTGGTGCCGCGCAGTTGTCGGTAGCGGCCCATTTCTGAGTCGTGTTAAGCCGTACGGAACCGAAAATCCTTTCGGTCCTTGATTCCAGCAGTTTTTCGAGGGGGTATGCAGATACTTCTCTCTCGACCCGTTGGACGAATTCGACCAAATCGAACACTTTCGTGACCAAGTGCCTTGACGAAAGTCGTAGAGAAATTCGAATGCGCGAGCGATAATTCATTTGCAAAATGGTTGCGGTGTGCGATAAGCCGCCCTCATGGGAACTCTACGTACGGAACTCGAACGAATTGCCTCCTCCTTCGTTGCGTCAGTGCTCGACGCAATGAGAAACGCTTCTCTCAGCGAACTGGCCGATCAGAGCGGCGCCGGTCGCGCTGCGGGCGGCGCTATGGGTACTGGCCGTACGCGCGGTCGGCCGCGCGGCCGACCGGCTGGAAGCGCCGGCGCTCCCGCCTCTGCGGTTCGCCGTGGCGCGGGCCGGAGGCGTCGTCGTGCTTCTCCGGACGAGGTTGCCAAGCAGAAGGAAACGGCGCTTTCCGCAGCCAAGGGTCTGCGGCCCGGTTTCAGCAAAGGCGACGTCATGTCGAAATCGGGGTCGAAGGTCGACCTCGGTCGCGCACTCTCTCTTCTCGTTGCCGAAGGTAAGCTAACGAAGAAGGGTGATCGCCGCATGACCCGCTATTGGGTCAAGTAGCAACGAACGTCGCGCGCGCCTTCTCGCTGCACCGAGGGAGGCGCGCCAGCACTCCCCTAAGGGAGTGAGACCCTCAGCCTCGTTCGCCCGATCGCAATTTCGTCGCCATCGAGTATTTCTCTCTGGCCGGTGATCCGCACGAAGGTTCCGGCCCGCGACCCCAAGTCGGTAAGAACGATGGCCCCCGCCTGCTCTTCGACGGCGGAGTGGGTATCGCTCACGAGGGCGTCGTTGGGGAACGTCATATCCCCTTGCTGACGCCCAATTTGTAAGGTCGTACCTCTTGCAACGCAGGCCGCTCCGTGCTGGCCCCCTTCCCATATCTGCACGAGGCGAAACGACGAATGCCAACGGGGCGACGCGTAGAAGTACGTGGGCCCCGGGCCGGGACCGTCGTCAGCGGGCGGATTTGCCAGAAGACAGAGGACTTGATCGCCGACCAGGAACTCGTCCCCGAAGACGAGCTCTACCGGCTGGCGAATGCGCACGAATACGCCGTTGCCCCCTTCGAGGTCGATGAGCATGACCTTGCCGCCGCGGTAAGAGAAGGCTGCCTCATTCGGCGCCGAAAAATGCTCTCCCGTGAGCGCAATATCACCTTGAGACCCAATGACGACATCATCGCCCTTCGGCTCGTAGTGCTGCGGTCCGCCCCATAGACTGCGCACCGTCGTGAGCCGAACGCGCATCACGGCGGCGCTCGTGGTGCGGTCGGCGGAAGGGGGCGCCTTCTTGCGCACGGCCTCGCCCGCGCCGCGACGCACGGTGACTTCGGGGGGGCCTTCGAGCACCGTCGTGCCCCCCACCGCGCGACCGGCAATGACTTCGTCGAATTTCCCTTCCCGCAGCGCGATGCACATTTCCATGTGCTGAGCCTTCATGAGAGCGCGCACGTAGGCGACGACGTCGGGGCGCTGGACCTCTTTCGCGTAGGTGCGCTTGTGGCTCTTGATGACGCGACCCCCGTCGGCAAAAAGGTGCGTAATGAGGTGGGGGCGGTCGATGCCGGAGTCTTCCGTTTGGACGTGGTAGGTTGCGCCTCGGTACTGAACGTTGTTGTTGAAACCGAGCTGCGCCCTGTGGAAAACGGGACGCTTGTACTGCTTTTCAATTTCGGCCAGCGCCTTTTCGTCGAACTTGCCGATAGCTTCGTCGAGAGGGCCGAATTCGCCGGGGACTCCCTCCATGCGCTGGAACGCCATGCCCGCCAGCGGGCTGCCCGGACTGAGCCGGAGCGCTTCGCCCAGGAGCTCCTGCCCCTTTTGGTCATTGGGACCCGTTGCCGCCCACGCTGCCAACACCGCCACCGCCTCTTCGCTACGGGATTTCTCGACCAGAAGCGTAGCGACGCGGTGCGCGAGCTCTCTGCCCTTGTCCAATGACATCGAGCCCCCGCCTCGTTAAGGTGCCTCAGTGGACATTGGCTGGACCGTGATCGGCTCCACCTTCACCCGCCGATTCTTGGAAGATGACGACCGGTTCCAGAATCGACATCTGCTCGCGAGGAACCCCCACGCCGCGATCGGAGAACCAGAGATCATTTTCGGCAAGAGTCGTTCGCACCTGTCCGATGAAGAGTATCGGATCGGCATTGCGGGTGTACCCCAGTTGCACCAGGGCCCCCTTGGGCCATGACCCGCCTTCGAAGGAGAGGTCCCGGCGCAGCGTGTAAAAGCCTTCGACCGGCACCTTGACCAGCGTCTCGGCCCAGGAGAGCCCGCGAAATTCGACGCCGGGGCCGTGGAAATGCCAGCGATTGTAGACGTTGTGATCGGGAGCCAAGACCTGCGGCAGGCCCGAGTCGGAATGGTTGTGGAAGTAGACCAAGAGGCCTATCGGAAATTGTTCTTCGTGGCCCGTCAACGGCTTGGTGGTGCGGTAAAGACCACAAGCAGGAAGCGAGCTCTTCGACGGTGCGGACATGAATGACGACTCCTTTTGCAGTCGGGTGGCCGCGTTCTCTCCTCGTCGCGACACGCAGGTGGCATGAGGCTAACCCTAGCACTACGGCCTTGGTCTCGGCGGGAGCAGATCGCGGTCGGGCGCGATGCTAGCACTACTCCGACGTCCTTTGGCAGGCAGCCGATCTTCGTCGAAGTCGCGCGAGCCGGCCCGTGTGAGGTCCTCGCGACCGACGCGACCGACGCGACCGACGGCTCCGCCAGATTTTTCGTCTTCTCGACTTGACGGCAGGGTCGTACCTTGCAAAGTCTCTCGAAGCGACCGTGTCAGTTCTTCGCCCTATCGGATCACGATCCCGCCGTCCGGCCATGCGGCACGGAACGCGCGTCACCGCCGCCGCACCGGGGATCGGACGGCAAAGACCGCAGCAAGGACCGCAGCAAAGACCGCAGCAAAGACCTGGAGAGCGTTTGCGTCTGGATTTCGGGGAAAGGAATTTTACGAGATCAGTCCGGTGGTTGAATGATGGTGCGGCTACTTCGTTGATCGATCCGGCAGAGAATCTGACAGAGTAGTGCTAGTGCTAAGACGCCCCCGCCCTCGATTCGGAAACTCCTCATGTCCGTGAATCCCACCGAGATACGGAAAGCTCTCCTTGCCGCCGGGTTCGAGCTCTATCGCACGCAAGGCGAGCAGGTGCATATCGCCGATCGGGTGCGGGACAACCTGATCATGGACTCCGGGGTCTCGGTGTCGACGGCGCTCAGCGTCAAGTTCGTGGTCCGCTCGCAGCGCAGCGACTTTCCCAACGATGCCACCGCCAAGCTTTTCGAGCGCGCCCGCGCGCTCGCCGCCTCGGCACTCGATCGCGGCTACGTCGAAACGGGGACGGTCACGAACCCCATGCACGACCCCGTCGACCCCTCCCGCACCCTCGACACCTGGTACGAGATTTCCTTCGAAAAAACGGTGACCACGCTGGACGAGGCGATGGCCGAAGTCGGCTTTGCCCTGGCCATCGAGAAGACCGCCCGAACGGCTGCCCCCACCTCCGTCTAGCTCTCGTCGGTCAAATGCAGCGTCCCGGCTTGCCGGGGAACGTGGTTTGTCCGCCCTGCGAGTGCATGGTATGTGGGCCGGCCGCTACCCAGGTTTCGATCCAACGATGCTCAAAGCATTTCGACAGCAGGGTCTCACCTCCGCCATTTATGGACTCATCATCGTGGCCACGGTGGTGGTGTTCGTCGTGCAGTTTCGCCCTGGCGCCCAGGGATCCACCGGCAGCATTCGCCAGGAGTGCGCCGCGCAAATACGCGGGCGCTGCATCGACCCCAAGGACTACACCGCCGAGCTGATGCTGGCCGCGCCGGGGCGCATGATCGAAGCCTCCCAGCTCAAAGCGCTCGGTCTGCGACGGTTCGTGCAGGAAGGTCTGGTGGAACGCACCCTGCTGGTGCAGGACGCCGAACGTCTCGGGATCACGATCGCTGAAAGTGAGCTCGACAACGAGCTCATCGCCGGTCGGGCCCATGTATCGCTGCCGGTCGAGCATGCGCGCATGCTGAGTTACTCCCTGCGTCTCGGTAGCGACGGCGTTCGACTCCTTCCCGTCACGACGCCCGAAAACAAAGCGTTCGACTACAAGGTCTACGATCGCGTCGTTCGCCAGTTCACCAACCGCAGCCCGACCGAGTTCAAAGCCATGCAGCGCGAAGAGGTGCTGGCCGCGCGGATGCGCGATCTGGTGCGAGCGCGCGTGCGGGTGGGAGACGATGAGGCCTACACCACCTACCAGCGGGAAAAATCGAGTGCGACCATTCGTTTCGCGGCTTTTCGGCGGAGCTGGTTCGCCCATCACGTGCTCGATCTGTCCCCCCACGCGGTGGACGCCTGGACCAAGAGCCACCAGGAGGAAGTGGATCGCGTCTTCGAGACGCGCAAGGCGCAGTACTTGCCGGAGTGCCGGAGCGCGCGTCACATCCTGGTGAAGCTCCCCGAAGGGGCCACCGACGATCAAAAGGAAGCAGCCTCGAAGAAGGCGGGCGATCTGCTCGATCGCGTGCGCAAGGGAGAGGATTTCGCCAAGGTGGCGCGCGAAGAGAGCGACGACAGCTCGGCGTCGGAAGGGGGCGATCTCGGATGCTTTCAGCGGGGCCGCATGGTCAAGCCGTTCGAGGACGCGGCTTTCTCCCTGAACGCGGGGCAGATTTCCGACGTGGTACCGAGCCAGTTCGGGTTTCACGTCATCAAGCTCGACGCCATCTACAAGGATGACGCTGCACTGGCTTTTGGCCGGCGCGAGACGGCCAAGAGCTTGATGGTGAACCTCGAGGGGGAAGCGATGGCAGCCGAGACGGCGAAGAAGGTCCTCGCCGCGGTGAAGGGCGGCGGCGCCAAGTTCGATCAGGCCATCGCCGACGCGCTCCCAGCCAAAGCGAAAGGCAAAGCCGAGAAGGACAAGGCCCAGAAGGCGGATGGCGACGCCAGCACCAAGGAGACCGGCGATGCCGATCGGCCGCGCGTCGAGATTTCTGCGCCCTTCAACTCCGGCGGCGACCCCATCTCCGGCGCTTCGAAGGGACAAAGCGTCGCCCAGATCGCCTTCCGACTCGAAAAGGACGGCGATGTCCCCGACGACCTCATCAAGCTCGAGGACGGCTATGCCGTCATGCAATTGAAAGAGAAGAGCGCCGCTTCCCGCGAACAGTTCGAGAGCGAGCGCGAGACGTTCGTGGCCGCGATGCTCGCCGCCAAACAAGCCGACGCGCTCAACGGTTATGTCCTGCGCTTGAAGGAGGCCGCGAAGTCGGAAATCAAGCTCAACGAAGCCTACGGCAGGGCGCCGGAAAAAGAAAAGCAGCCAGAGGGTGACGAAGAGTGAGGTGGAGGCTGCGCCATCACGAGCGCGTCCTCGCCAATGGGCTCCGGGTACTCGTCGTCCCCACCCGAGCCTCCCATCGCGCCGTGCTGACCATGCTCTTTCGCGTGGGCTCGCGTTACGAGAAGGCGGAAAATAACGGCATATCGCACTTTCTCGAGCACATGCTCTACCGCGGTTCGCCGTCATTCAAGACGGCTCACGAGCAGGCGCTCGCTTTCGAGGAGCTCGGCGCATCGCTCTACGCCGCCACCCAGGCCGACTACGGCTCGATGAGCTTGGGCTTGCCGCCAGAGTCGCTCGCGCGCGCCACCGCGATCTTCGCGGAGGTCGTCACCGAGCCGCGATTTTCCGCCATCGAGATCGAGCGCGGGATCGTCCGCGAAGAGATCCTCGAGGATCTGGACGACGAGGGGCGCCAGATCGACGCGGACAACCTGGTGAGGGAGCTCGTGTATGGAGCGCACCCACTCGGCTTCACCATCACCGGTTCGCTCGACCACCTGGCGCAGTTCGACCGAGCGATGCTGCGCAGGCACCATGCGCGCCACTACACGGCTGAAAATGCGGTGCTGTGCTTCTCGGGCGCGGTACGCCCCGCCCCGTGCTTTCGTCTCGCGCAGAAGCATTTTGCGGGCCTGCCGCGCGGCAAGCGAATCGTGGCCGCGCCCGCGACCCTCGACCAGGGACGACCGCGTCTTTTGCACGTCCCCAACGTCTCCAGTCAGACCACGCTGCGGATCGCCTTTCGCGCCATGTCGGACCACGACCCACGCGAGCCGGCGTTGGAAATGCTCCTGCGCGTGCTCGACGATGGGATGTCGACTCGCCTCTACGAGCGCATCTGTGACGACAAGGGGCTCTGCTACGACGTGGGGGCTCTCTACGAATCGTACGAAGACGACGGCGTTTTCGACGTTGCCGCCGAAGTGCAGCACGAGCGCGTCGTGGATGTCACGCGCGAGATCGCGCGCTTGCTGGAGGACCTGGCGTCGAAGGGCCCCACCTCGGCCGAGCTCGATCGCGCCAAGGCGCGGAACTCGTGGCAGACGCAAGGGTTGCTCGATGACCCCGATGGCCTCGCCGGCTACTACGCCCTTTCCGCCCTTTCACGGCTCGCCCCGACGCCGGGGAAACGGCACGAGCAGCTGCTCCAAGTCACGCCGGGGGACGTGCGCAAGGTGGCAGCGGAGGTGTTTCGCGCCGATCGCGTCAGCCTCGTCACGGTGGGCACCTTGAGCGCGGCGCAGGAGCGGGCGCTGACCGCGGTGGTCGAGTCGTTTCCAGCGACTTCTTCGCGGAGCTGATCAGGTTTCCAGCCATGACCAGGTACGGTGGTCGGGAGGCCAGGGGCCTCGCGATGGGGTAGGCGATCGGCCCGGGGCGCGCTAGCCTGTGCCCGCGAGGCAATCATGGGCAAGATCACGCCGCTCTTCGGGGGCAAAGCGGACGAACCAGTGACGAAGGACGAACCCGTCCTCTCGGGGCTCATCGGCGAGATGACGCCGCACCTCATCGCCGCCAAAAACCAGGTCGCCGACAGCCAAAAGGAAGAACGGCGGCTCGCCAAGCAGGCCGAAGCCGCCGCGCGTGCGGCGGGCGATTGGGAGCAGCGCGCCATGGCCGCGGTGCGGGCCGGCGACGACGTCGTCGCCCGCGACGCGCTTTTGCGCAAGCGCCAGCACGATCGGGAATACGAGCAAATGCGCGAAGGGGAGACGGAGCAGCACCAACGAACGGCCGCCCTCACCCGCGCGCTCGAGTCGCTCAACTTCCGCATCGAAGAGGTGAAGCACAAGCGAGATGCGTTGGTCGCCCGCGCCGAACGGGCCGATGCTCTTCTCGCGCTCGAGAAAGAGGCGAAGGACCCGGCAAAGCTTTCCGTGGACGAGATGCTGAAGCGCCTGGAAGCCAAGATGACGGACATCGAGACCGAGCTCGAGCTCTCCGACGAAGCGATTGCCAACTTGGCGCGCGATGCCGAAGATGCCCTCCGTACGCAGAACGAACTCACACGGCTCAAACGCGAAGCGAGCGACCCCGCGCTCCTCGCGAGCAAACCGCTGGCCAAAACGGCGCCGAACGACGCGGAGAGCGCGCAACCGTCGGCGTCGCAAGTTCTTGGCGTTTCTGGGCCACAACGGACGAAGCGTTGAACGACGAGGGGAGGGTTGCGGCAGCAGTCGCCCCACCGGACCAAGTTGCCGAGAGGCCGCCGCACGCAGAAAACGTGGAGCGCCTGCTGGAACGCCTCCGCGTCGAACCCGCCCATGGCCTCTCGAGCGACGAGGTGCAGGGGCGGCTGCGTGACCACGGCCCCAACCGTCTCGACGAACCCCCGCGCAAGAGCGCCCTTCTTCGGCTCCTCAATCAGTTCGCCAATCCGCTCGTCCTGACGCTCCTCGGCGCGGCCGCCATCGCCGTCGTCGTCGGCGTGACCAATGGAGGGGAGCGCGGCTTTCTCTCGAAGTTCGGCGATGCCCTCGCCATCCTGCTCATCGTCGCCGTCAATGCGGCCCTCGGCTTCGTGCAGGAGAACCGAGCCGAGGCCGCGCTCGAGTCGCTGAAAGGGATGACCGCGCCCACGGCGCGCGTCCGTCGAGACGGACTGGTCGCGGTCGTCAACGCCGTCGATCTGGTGCCGGGCGACGTCCTGGAAATGGAAGCGGGCGATTTCGTGCCGGCCGATGCGCGGCTGCTGCAGACCATCGATCTCGCCGCCGACGAGGCCACGCTGACCGGCGAAAGCAACGCCACCACCAAGGATGCGCGCCTGCCCCTCGCCGACGATGCGCCGCTCGCCGAAAGGGAGACGATGATCTTCCTCGGAACGACGATCGTGCGCGGCAAGGGGCGCGCCGTGGTGACGGCCACCGGGCCGAAGACCGAGCTCGGTCGCATCGGCGAGCTCATCTCCGGCGCCGGGGACGAGAAGACGCCACTCGAGATGCGCCTCGAGAGCTTTGGACAGCGCATCCTCTGGGTCTGCCTCGGCATCAGCGCGCTCCTCTTCGCGTGGGGCATGGTCAAGGGGGGACGCGCCTGGCACGAATTGCTCCTCGAGGCGGTGAGCTTCGCGGTGGCGGCGATCCCCGAAGGTCTGCCGGCCATCACCACCATCACCCTCGCGCTCGGCATGCAGCGCATGGCCAAGCGCGGCGCCGTCGTGCGCAAGCTCTTGGCGGTGGAAACGCTGGGAGCCGCGAGCATCATCTGCACCGACAAGACCGGCACCTTGACCCAGAACGAGATGACCGTGCGCCGCATGTTCGCAGGGGGCGTGAGCTACCGCGCCAGCGGCGAAGGGTACGATCCGCGCGGGCATCTGGAGTCGTTCGATGGACAGCCGCTGGACAAGCTTCCGGCGACGCTCGATTACCTCTTGGCGACCGCCGCCCTCTGTACCAACGCGCGCCTCGAAATCGACGCGGAAACGAACCGCTGGAAAGTGATCGGCGATCCCACCGAAGGGGCGCTTCTCACCCTGGCCGCCAAGGGCGGCCGCGCCAAAGAATCGGTGGCCAGCACCCACACCGTCGTCCGCGAGGTGCCTTTCGATGCCGATCGACGGCGAATGACGGTGGTGACGCTCGACGCGCGCGGGCGCGCCATCGCCCACGTGAAAGGGAGTCTCGAAGTCTTGCTCCCCCTCTGCAGCAAGATCTCCAGTGACGACGCCGTACGCGCCATCACCGACGAAGACCGCGCCGTCATCCAAGCCGAAGCCGATCGCATGAGCAGCGACGCGCTGCGCGTGCTCGCCATCGCGCGCCGCGTGCAGCCCGACGACAACCCGGAAGAAGCGTTGACGCTGCTCGGCATCGTCGGCATGAAAGATCCTCCGCGGAGCGGCGTGAAAGAAGCGGTGCGCGTCTGCCGTGACGCCGGCATCCACATCGTGATGATCACCGGCGACCACCCCATCACCGCCGTCGCCATCGCCCGCGAGCTCGAGCTCTGGAATCAAGGTGACGAGGCCATCACCGGGAGCGAGCTCGCCAAGCTGAGCGATGCTGCGCTTGCCGCACGCGCCCTGCAGCTGCGCGTGTTTGCGCGCACGACTCCCGAGCAGAAGCTACGCATCGTCAGCGCGTTTCGCTCGCTCGGGCATGTCGTTGCCATGACCGGCGATGGTGTCAACGACGCCCCCGCGCTCAAGCAAGCCCACATCGGTGTGGCCATGGGGCGCTGCGGCACCGACGTCGCGCGGCAAGCTGCCGATCTCGTGCTCGTCGACGACAATTTCGCCACGGTGGTCGACGCCGTGCGGGAAGGTCGCGCCATTTACCGCAACATTCAAAAATTCATCTTCTTCCTCTTGTCATCGAACGCCGGCCTGGCGGTCGCGGTGTTCGTCGTTTCGTTTCTCAAGGAAGGCCAGCCACTCACGCCCCTGCAGATCCTGTGGATCAACCTCGTCACCAATGGGCTCCCCGCACTCGCCCTCGGGGTCGACCCTTCCGATCCCGGACACATGAAGGAACATCCGCGCCCACCGCAAGCCGGGCTCCTCAGCGGGCGCGACATGTTCGACATTGCATTCGTGGGAGGCGTGATGGGCCTCGCCGCAGCCGGGCTCTACGTGTTTCCGCCTGCCGCGGCGGGCACCGACCCGAGCTTCGTGCGCGCCATGGCATTCTCGCTGCTCGCGCTCTCTCCCTTGTTTCACGCGTTCAGCTGCCGCTCGACGACGCAATCGATTCTGAAGATGCACCCGGTCATCAGCTGGCCGCTCGTCGGCGCTTGTCTGCTCTCGGCGGCCGTGCACCTCGTGGCGGTACTTGTCCCGGGCCTGCGCCCTGTTTTTCGCACCTTTCCAATGGACACAGCGACGTGGCTTCTTGTAATTGGGCTATCGTTCGCAATCGTTCCGTCTGTTGAGCTCATGAAAGGGATCTGGCGTATGCGCCCGTCATGGTGGAAATTTGCGGCGGGGGCGTTGCTCGTTCTCTTACCGGGCCTGGCGCGAGCCGACGGTTTGGCCATTCGTCCCGATCTGCTGAAGCCGGGCGAGATCAAGCTCGATGGCATGATCCGGGAGTGGCCGACGGCGCTGACCACGCTCGGCAAGACCATTTCCGGCTCGCCCGGGCAAGACACGAAGATGCGCGGGACCATCGCCTACGACGAGACCAACATCTACATCGCCGCCGAGTTCAACGACGAGAAGCTCGTGCGCACCGCCAAGTGTGTCGACGCCGAGGATCACGCGTCGCTCCTCCTCGCCTTCCCGAACCATGGGTCCTATACGCTCCACGAAGTCGATCTCTTCCCTGGCGATCCGGGCAAAGCCGCCGGTTGCGTCAAGATGAAAGGGGCGCCCGTCGTCGGCGCCAAGATCATCGAAGCGCCACGCGGCGTCCCCGGGCAGTATTCCTTCGAAGCGGTCATCCCGTGGAAGACCTTCCCCGAAGCCGCACGGTTCCGCGTCGGCCTTCGCGGCGCCCTCCGCTATTACGACGGCGACGGGCGCAGCATCAAGGCCATCATCAGCACCTCGACCGACGTTTCCCCCGGCGATCTTCCGCGGCTCGCCATCGACGCCGAGCAATCGCTGGAGGACGGTCTCCTCAAGGAAAAGCGCATCACGTCTCCGCCGGTGCACGACAAGTTCGCCGACCTGTTCGGTGACGGAATGGTGGAACGCATCGCCGTGTACGACCGTTATCTGGTCGTGCTCGGCCCGCGCTACCGCGAAGGCCGGGAATACTACTTCAACGATCTCGGCGTCGACGTCAGCGCGGGGCAGCTTCCCATGTTCGACGTTCGCGACGTCAACGGCGACGGCAAAGCCGACATCATCATGCGTCGGCGCATCGGCAAGCCGGGCGAGTATCGCGAGATCCTAGTGGTGCTCGGCATGGGAGCGAGCGAAGCGCCCTTTCAGCTCTTTCAACACGAGGTCGGCATCCGCGGGCCAACGGGCAGCATCAGCAACGAGGTCCGCTTCGGCCCGAAGAGCATCGAGATCCTGCCCGGCACCGTCACCGGGTATACGGCTGCCAACTACCGCGAGCCCGTCGAGAGCCAGATGGACCCGCTCCTCTTTCCGTGGGGGCCCATTCGGTCGCAAACCTACGAATGGAACGGCAAGACGTACATCAAGTCGCACGAGGAAAAGCAGGCGCAAAGCCGCGTCGCGCGCACGAAATCGCGGGCACTTCCGCCCCCGGCGCGCCCCCCGACGGCGGACGAAATGCAAGATCAAGTGTACGCGCTCTACAAGCGCGACCGCCGTGTGAACGGCAACGAGAAACCTCGTTTCGACGTTGCCACCGATCTGGCCGAGGACGAGCGCAACGAGCGGGTCCTTTTGCACGGGCGCGATCTGGTCGTCTTCGGCAAAGGTTTCAAGAGTGGCGCCGGCTACGCGGTCCTCACGCTCGAGCAGTTCAACGACGCGAGCGACGTGGTGGATCTGAGCGCGCGCGACATCACCGACGACGGCAAGGCCGAGATCTTCGTGCGCGGTGTGATGCGCTCCAAAGCACCCAAGGAATCGGGCATCAAACCCGGCACCATGGTGGGACGCGAAGTCTTGCTCGTCTACTCGGTGGGGCCGCGCGGCATCTCGCGCGTGTTCGGCGCGGAAACCGGACGCGAGCTCGCGGGAAAACGCGTGCAAGGCGCGCTGGCGTTCCTCCCCGGCGCCAAAGGGCTCGACATCGAGGTGCGACCTGGGCAGGCATTTGGGTTCACCGATCGTACGTATCCATTCGCGCAAGATCGCGACAAGGTCGGCGGGCTCGAGCCGCTCCTTTTGCCATGGGGCGGCTCCGCGCAGACGCGCTACCACTGGGACGGGGTGCAGTTCGTACGGTAGGTGCTGCTGGGGGGTGCGGCGGGAGGACGGATCGGCCGCCGGAGGTGGGCTGCGGCGGGTGGCGAACCCGCTTCGCTCGGCCATCGTGTCGCGACGGGGGGATGGGCGCCGTTTGTGTTCTGCGTTGGGCGTCGCGAGCAGACTCGCGGGGTCGCGCGACGGAACGGGAAACGCCGGCTCGGTTGGCGCGGCCGGGCTCAGGGGTCGCCACCCA
>Ga0193706_1001020_pt1 | contig 13461 bp, 7 predicted proteins | sample U3c1metaG_FD_160130 | JGI IMG/M metagenome (GOLD analysis project Ga0193706, IMG submission 160130) | Soil microbial communities from a riparian zone of the East river system, Colorado, United States - U3c1 | ecosystem: Environmental > Terrestrial > Soil > Riparian zone | place: USA: East River... | reverse complement strand
GCATCGTCGAGTTGTTCAAGCAGATCCAATACAACCCGATGCCGGTGGAAGTTCAGTCGGCGATTCTGTGGACGATGCAGAACGCTCTTCTCGACGACGTAGCGGTGGAGAAGGTCAAAGATTTCCAGACAAAGCTCACGGATTTCCTTTCGAGCCGCAAAGGCCCTTTGATGGAAAAGATTCGCGTGGAGAAGGCATTCAGTGATGCGCTGGCGGCGGAACTGAAAGCCGCCGTGACGGAGTTCAAGCAGACGTATCGGTGAGCATCATGATATCGCAATCTGCGATATCAAACGCGTTACGAACATGTATATGGCCAACGAACCAGCAATCGCACCCCTCGCGGAGATGGATGGAAAGATTCATCTCATTCGCGGTCAGCGTGTGATGTTGGATTCGGATTTGGCGGCTGTTTATGGCGTTACAACGGCGGCCTTGAATCAGGCTTTGAAGCGCAACCTGAAGCGATTCCCATCCGACTTCACGTTTCGACTATGTCGCGAGGAATTCACAAACTTGATATCACAAATTGTGACATCAAGTTCGCACGGTGGCCGGCGGAAGCTTCCTTGGGCGTTTACCGAACATGATGCGATCATGCTTGCAGCAGTCCTGAATAGTGCTCGCGCAATCGAGATGAGCGTGTTCATCGTCCGCGCGTTCGTGCAGATGCGCGAGGTGCTGATGAGCGATCACCAACTTTCCGCCAAATTGGACGAACTCGAAAAGCGCGTGGGCGGACATGACAAAGTTATCGCGCAACTCGTTGCGGCAGTTCGGCAATTGATCGAAGCACCCGAAGATAAGCCGAAGCGCGAGATTGGTTTCCACATTCGCGAGCAATCGCCGCCTTACAGAATTTCACGGAAGAGCTAAACCATGCCCTCAACACGCGACATTCGCCGGCGCATTAAGTCGGTCAAGAACACGGCGCAAATCACGAAGGCCATGCAGATGGTCGCGTCGTCGAAGATGCGCAAGGCGCAGATGAGCGCACTTGCGGGCCGTCCTTACGCGACGCTGATGAACGATGTGCTCGCGGCGGTCACGCACGGGGCAGGGGACTTTGCTGATCCTTTGATCGAGGTGCGTCCGGTGACGCGTCGGGCCGTCATCGTGATCAGCACGGACAAAGGACTTTGCGGCGCGTTGAATTCGAACCTCCTTCGCGAGGCGGCGAAGTTTGACAAGAACACGACGGTTTACATCACAGCGGGCCGGAAGGGATCGCAGTTCATCTCGCGCACCAAGCGTGAACTCGCTGCTGAGTTCACTTACAGGGACGCGCCACTTTTCGCTGAGGCGCGGGCCATTTCGAGATTCGCCCAGGATCTTTTCCTCAAGGGCAACGTGGATGAAGTCGTGGTTGTTTACACCAACTTCATCAACACGCTGATGCAGAAGCCCGAAGTGCGGACACTGTTGCCCATCGGCAAGATCAAAGGCCTGGAGATCGGTGTGGATGGACACGGCGAAGGCGTGGACTTGAAGCACAGCGGTCACGAGTATTTGTTCGAGCCCAGCGCCGCAGGTGTGCTCGGCGGTCTGCTGCCGCATTACGTGAATTTTCAGGTGTTCCAATTCCTGCTCGAAGCAAAAGCATCGGAGCACAGTGCGCGCATGGTCGCCATGAAGAGCGCGACCGACAACGCCAAGCAGATCATCAAGGACCTGACGCTCGAGTACAACAAGCTGCGCCAGGCGAATATCACCAAAGAACTTTTGGAAATCACCACCGCCCAGATGGCGATGGGTTGATGTCAGACAGGATTAACAGAATTAACAGAATGATTGAGGCACGGAGAGGCAGATGATCAGAATCCGATTCTGTAAATCCTGTTAATTCTGTCTAAGAAAAGAAGACCATGAACAAAGGCAAAATCGTTCAAATCATCGGCCCCGTGGTGGACATCGAGTTCTCCGGCGAACTCCCAGCGATCTTCAACGCGCTGACCGTGGAGTATGATCTTCCTGGCCAGGGTCGCACCAAACTGACGTTTGAAGTGCAGCAGCACCTCGGCGACAACTGGGTGCGCGCCGTTGCCATGAGCACCACCGAAGGTCTCAAGCGCGGCATGGAGATCACTGACATGGGCAAGCCGATTTCCATGCCTGTCGGTGAAGCCGTGATGGGCCGCGTGTTCAATGTCACCGGCGACGCCGTGGACGAGCAAGGCCCGGTCGCCGCTGACAAATACAATTCCATTCATCGCAGCGCACCGCCGCTCGTGGACCAGACGACGAGCCCCACAGTTCTCACCACTGGCATCAAGGTCATCGATCTCATCTGCCCGTTTTTGAAGGGCGGCAAGGTCGGCGCGTTCGGTGGCGCTGGCGTCGGCAAGACCGTGATCATCATGGAGCTGATCAACAACATCGCGAAGCTGCACGGCGGCGTCTCGATGTTCGCCGGCGTCGGAGAGCGCACTCGCGAAGGCAACGATCTCTACAACGAAATGATCGAAGCCGGCGTCATCAAAGTTGAGCTCGACGAAAAAGGCCATCCGAAGAAAGGCGCCAATGGTTTACCAATCATTAAGCCCGGCTCACGCATTGGTCTTGTCTATGGCCAGATGAACGAACCCCCGGGCGCACGTCTGCGTGTGGCGCTGTCGGCGCTCGCGGTGACGGAGTATTTCCGCGACGAGAAAAACCAGGACGTGCTTCTGTTCGTGGACAACATTTTCCGTTTCTCTCAGGCAGGTTCAGAAGTATCGGCGCTGCTTGGCCGCACGCCTAGCGCTGTCGGTTACCAGCCGACACTCGCTGCTGAAATGGGCAATCTTCAGGAACGCATCACCTCGACGAAGAAAGGTTCGATCACCAGCTTTCAGGCTGTGTATGTGCCTGCGGACGATCTAACAGATCCTGCGCCGGCGACGACGTTCGCGCATTTGGATGCGACGATCGTGCTCGAGCGTTCCATCGCTGAGTTGGGCATTTTCCCGGCTGTCGATCCGCTGGCATCGAACTCACGCGCGTTGTCGCCTGACATCGTGGGCGAAGAGCATTACGCCGTCGCGCGTGGTGTGCAGAAGGTGCTCCAGCGTTACAAAGATTTGCAGGACATCATCGCCATTCTCGGCATGGACGAGCTTTCGCCTGAAGACAAGCTGATGGTTTTCCGCGCGCGCAAAATCCAGAAGTTCCTCAGCCAGCCGTTCACGGTGGCGCAAGTCTTCACCGGTCGCGAAGGCAAGCAGGTGCCGGTCGCTGATACGGTGCGTGGCTTCAAGGAAATCCTGGATGGCAAGCACGACAGTGTGGGTGAGAACGAGTTCTATATGCGCGGCGGCATCGACGAGATCAAGGAAGGTTGATTTACGATTTACGATTTACGAATGACGAGTCTCTCACGACATTCGCGCGTAAATCGTAAATCCGAAATCGTAAATCATTTATGGCCAGCACGCTGAAACTAGAAATCGTCACTCCCGAAGGCGTGAGCTACTCGGAAGACGTCGAGATGGTGACATTGCCCGGCTCTGAGGGAGAGATGGGCATTTACCCCAATCACATTCCACTGCTCACCCAGGTTGTGGCCGGTGAAGTCACCGCGCGCCGTTCCGGACGCGATGAATGGCTGGCGGTGGGCGATGGCTTTGTCGAGATCACGGGCAACCGTGTCGCGATCCTGACTGACATGGCGTTGAAAGCGGAGAACATCGACGAGGCGAAGGCGGAAGAAGCGCGCAAGCGTGCTGAATCACGGCTGGCCGAGAAGCTCGATGATGAAGAAGCCGCATTGGTCAGCGCTTCCCTGGCGCACTCTCTGGCGCAGCTCAAAGTGAAGCGCCGCGGACATCGTTAAGTCCGAACCGACTCTTCAAGTCGCCGCGATTCGTTAAGAACTCGCGGCGATTTGGTTTTCAGTCCAGGCCGTATTTCTCGATCCATGACTGCGGCAGCGTGCCGAAGCCAAGTAACCAATCGTTGAATTGCTGCAGGTTCCAGCCACGACCTTCCATGAGACGCTTGCGCAAGCGCTCATTCTCCAGCCTGCCCAGCCAGTAGCTCATCGGGACGGTGGCGGAGCCGGTGTACCAGTTCACATCTGCTTCCGCCCGGGCACGGGTGAATCCCAAGTGACGCTGCATGTGTTTCACGGCCGCGTCGTAAGTGAAGCGGCCGGTCTGAAGGCGCAGATCGACAAGAATCCGGTGCGCCCGCCAAAGGGCATCGTGCAGTTGCTCCACGGAGAACGATCGACGCGCAGGTCCACCATCATCTGCTCACACCAGAGCGTCCAGCCTTCGTAGAAAACCGCGTGCGCAAAAAGCCGGCGCCACTTGCGTGGATGCTGGTTTGCCGTGACGAATTGCAGGTGATGACCGGGATACGCTTCATGCGCGCAGGTGAGCGAGAGGCCGAAGTGTTGCTGCCGTTCCTCGCGTTTCTCGCTCTCGCTTTCTTTCGTGATGCTCAGGTCGTTCACCCAGAAAACGCCGCGCTGCCGCTTCTCAAAAGCCCCCGGCGATGAGTAGGCCGCAGTCGGAAACAAGTGGCGCATGAATTCAGGAACGGGACGCACGTCCAGGGATTCGTTTTTTGGAAACGTCACGGCTTTCGCGTCGCGAAACGCGTCAGCGACTCGTTTCGTTTCATCGCGATAAACGCCGAGCAGATTCTCGCCGGGGTCCCATTTCGAACGCTCGTCGGCGATGATCTGTTCGGGCTTGGCGTGCTTGCCGAAACGGACGCACGCTTCCGCGAGCAGGTGATTGATCCGCTTGATCTCGCCGAGCGCAATCGCTTCGATTTCGCCGAGTGTGTAGTCGAGTCCGAGTTGATCGCGCACTCGCCTTTGCGTCGCTTCAGCACCGATGGCGAACGAGTTCTCCGGTGCCGTTCGCTTTGCGATCACCGCGTCGTGATAACCAACCACCGCCTTTAACGCGGCGGCGATGAGTTTCTCATCGCTGGTCTTCGCCGTGAAGAACTTCCGCACCGCATCGAAGAGCGACGGAGCGCCCGCGGCCGATTGCGCCATAATTTTGCGCCAGACGCGTTCGGGCCGTTGGATCAAGGATGCGGCTTCGTGGAGGTAACGAGGTGTTTCACGAAGCAGTCCGCGAATGTTCGTTGCCGCGCGCTTTGGTTCTTTGTCGCCGCGTTGCAGTTCATGGAGAAAAATCCCGAGCACCGTGTCGATGGCGTTGGGGTCGAGATCGTGCCGCCCGCGCTTGAACTCTTCACACTCGCGAAGCAACTGGCTGCGCAACGCAAGGCGATCCAGTTGCTGATCATTGTTGAGCAGGCGAGGGGAGATGCTGTCGAGCGCTGCCAAGGTTTTCAGCCGGCGATCTTGCCAGCGCTGTTCGTGACGCAGATGCGCGTGGCCGAGTTTGCCTTCGCCATCGCGAAGCCCCGCGTAAGTTGCCGCGATCGGATGTGCGGCTAGTGACCGTTCAAAATAATCGTCGAGCAAACCTTCAAAACGTGTGTTTTCGCGCTGCATGTCGCGAACAAAGCCACGCGTGCGCGAGTTCTGCAAGCAGACGTGTTCCTCGCGGGACCTTGCCTTTAAGTCGGTCGCATTCGCGAGGCTTAGCGGTTGTAACACGAACGCGAATTTGCGAAGAATACCGGCCGATGTTCACCACTTTGCCCCGTCAACTCGTCCAGCTTCTCGTAGTGTTCTCAGGGTTTGTAGGCCTTCTGGAAGCCCAAGTCCTGACTGTACAAGTCGGCACGCCTCCTTCCGCACCTACGCCTCTCGTCAACCACGGCGATATCTGGCGCTGGCGCAGAGGAACAAACGAGCCGCAGGCAAACTGGAAAACAGCGCCCGACGCCGGACTTGATACGACTTGGGCCAGCGCGCCGGGGGGATTTGGCTATGGCGATACGATCGCGACGGAAGCCACATCCATCAGTGGTATGCGGAACTCTCACACCACGCTTTATATCCGGCGCACGTTTCAAATTACCGACGCGATAGACTCGTCGGCTGAGTTGCGGCTGGTCATGGATTACGACGATGGTTTCGTCATTTACCTCGATGGCGTGGAGCTCAATCGCATCAACCTGAGCGGGGTTTCCAACAGCCCGGTTGCGTTCAACGCTGATGCGCCGGCCGATCATGAAGCGTCGTGTTGCAGCAGCCCCAATCCGCCGAGCACCTTCAATCTTGGCGCAGCGGGATCAAGGTTGTCAGTCGGAACGCATGTGCTCGCATTCATTGGCCTGAACGACACGATCGACAGCAGCGACATGCACATCATTCCAGATTTCAGCGTCGCCCCGGTGCAGGGCAGTAGCGGGATCGTAAACAATGGACTGTATACGTTGAGCACATCCAACACGCTCGTGCTGACGGGCACGAACACTATTGCAGGCTCGACCCGTGTCACCGTGAATGGCGACGACGCGAGCTTCAATCCTGGCTCCGGCACATGGACGAAAACTCACACGCTCTCGCCGGGAATGAATCGCTTGTTCATCGCGGCGCTCGACAACGCCGGGAACTTGCTTTCAAGCGTGAGTCAGGAAGTTGTTTACGAAGCGAACTCCGTTTCGATCAGCGGCGTGCTTGGTGCGAGCACCACGTGGAATGATCCGGCGACAATCATTCATGTGGCCAACAACACGTTCATCCCGGCGGGTGGCTCGCTCACGATCGGGCCTGGCGTAGTGGTGATCTTACCGGCGAACACTTCGATCATTGGCACCAACGACAGCGTATTCGCCGTACAGGGAACGGACGCGAGTCCCGCCTACTTTCTGCCCGTGGTCACCAACGGTTTCGGCAGCCTCACTGTCGATGGAGCAAATGCCTCGCTGGCGATCCGGCAAGCGCATGTCGTGGCGGGGCAAGTGCGTTCGCAAAATGGTGCTGCGATGTTGCTCGAAGACGCGACGGTGCGCGATCTGCCAGATCTCTCACGTGAAGTCGTGAAAGCAACCGGCGGCTCGTCGCTCACGATGCGTCGCGTTTACATGACACGTTTTTCGGAGATGGATTCGCGCGATACGCCGGTCGTCATCGAGGATTCTTTGATGGAAGGGTTTCTCGTGGATGGCGCTGACATCAAAGCCACCAACTCGCCCCTCGTCGTTCGGCGCACCACGCTTCGCAATGCCGATCCCGGCAACTCCAACGCTGATGGAATCGACTTCGGCCCGGGGGCCGGTGCGGTGGAGGATTGTTTGATTTACGGCTTCCCAGACAAAGGCGTCTCCATTGGCGGCGCCTCCGGATCGAGCGTGCGCAATTCGCTGATCTACAACTGCGGCGTCGGCATCTCGTGTTACGCCTCGACGAATGTGCTCGTGGAAAATACGACCATTTCGTTGTGCCTCACGGGCATGTTCTTCCGCGCCAATCCTACTCCCGGAATCGGCGGCGCGACGAATGTGATCGTGTGGGGAAATAATTTCGACACCGTCATCACGGGCGGATCAACAATCAGCTTCGCCCACAGTGATGTGGCGGGCGGCGTTCGTCCCGGTCCCGGCAACATCTCCGGAGACCCGATGTTCGTCGATGCGGCGGCGCGCGACTTTCGGTTGCTCCCCGGTTCGCCCGCGAGCGGTACTGGACTCGGCGGCATGAATATGGGTTTCACGCAATCCGTGGGCGGCCTTCCTCCGGCACCGTTCAACCTCGCCGCAATTTCGCTCGGAACTAATTTCGTCAGCGTTCAGTGGCAGGAGGATGCGGCCAATGAAGCGGCGTTTCTTCTGGAGCGTTCCACCGATGCGTTGCTGTGGGAGCAAGTCGGCAGTGTCGCTGCGAACACGACGAACTTCGTCGATACGACCGGCCTCGTCAGTCAGAAGTATTATTACCGCGCGCGGGCAACCAATGACTCCGGAGTCTCACACATCTCAAATATCGCGAGCGGCATTCGCCAGCCGCCAGTGATTTTCGTCGGTGGAACGATCGCTGCGAATGTCACCTGGCCAATTGGCGTTTCCGTCGTTGTCACTGGCAATGTGGCTGTCGCAGCGGGCGTGACCGTCACGATCGAGCCGGGTGTGAACGTGTTGTTCAACCAGGGATTTAATTTCGTCGTGAACGGTTTGCTCATCGCGGAAGGCACAGCGGAGAATCACATTATCTTCAAGCCCAACGCGGGCGCGACGACGTGGGGCGCACTTGATCTGTTCGGCGTGGGTAACACTCACAGACTGGTTTACTGCGATCTTCTCAGTTCCAGCGGCAACATCGATGCCACGAGCACCGCGATTTACCTAGATCACATTGGCTGGACGAACACGACCGCGCAATTGGTTGATTGCGTGAGCAGTTCTCTAACGCTGCTCGACTCATACATTCCCGGCAACGTCAGCGGCGAGCCGGTCCACTTCAGCACGATGCCGGCAAACGGTTATGCCGTGATCAAAGGCAACGTCTTTGGTGCGCCATCGGGTTACAACGACAACGCCGACCTGACTGGCGGTAACCGGCCGGGCCCAATCCTGCAGTTGATCGATAATGTGTTCCTGGGCTCACCGGACGACTGCCTGGATCTCGACGCCACCGACGCCCACATCGAGGGCAACATTTTTATGAACGTTCACCAGAGCGACTATCGTCCGAGCAGCGCGAACGCCATTGCGCTCGGGGAAGGCAGCGGCACGTCCGAGGCCGTGGTGGTGCGTAATATTTTCTATAATTGCGATCATGCGATGCTGCTGAAGGATTTCGGTTCAGCGGTATTTGAAAACAACACAGTGGTGACAATCCAGACCAACCAATTCTCCACGAATGCCGCCGCCTATCTGAACTTTGGAGAACCGCATCGCACGCGGCCCGGCGGGCGCGGCATACTTTTGAACGGAAACATCCTATGGGACCTGCACAGTTCCACGCCGTTTCTGAATTTCAGCAACAGCATGTTCATGGTCGCCAACCAGAACATCATCCAGGGAACGAACATCACGACGGGCCTTGGAAACTCGACGAGCGATCCGCTGTTCGTGAACTGGCAGACCGGCATCACGTACCAGAACATCAAGAGCAACCTCGCGCTCCTGCCCGGTTCGCCAGCCATCGGCACCGGACCGAACGGTCTCGATCGCGGTGCGCTGGTGCCGAGTGGCGCGTCCATTTCCGGTGAACCCAATGGCGTGACAACGAATCGATCGGCCACACTGAAGATTGGCGGCCCGGGCGTGTACGCCTACCGCTGGAAATTGAACGACGGGCCGTGGAGCATTGAAGTGTCGTTGACGAACAATTTTCTGATCACAGCCACGATGTTCGACAACGCGTCCCCGATCGTCTTGAACAATCTGACGAACAGCACCTACACCGTTTACGTCGTGGGCAAGAATTCCGCGGGCTTTTGGCAGGACACCAACAGCGCCACCATTTCAAAAACATGGAGCGTAGGAACGACGGATACAGACGGCGATGGCATTCCCGACGATTGGGAAATTTCTTACGACTTCGACGAGAACGATCCTGGTGATGCGACTGCGGACGGCGACCTCGACGGCATGAACAATCTCCAGGAGTTTCTCGCGGGAACGAATCCGACCAATAGCTTGAGCCGGCTGGCGATCAACATCGAAGTGCCGACCCCGAGCGGTGTTCCGTTTCAGTTCGATGCGCAATCGAACAAGAGCTACACGGTGCAGTACCGAACGTCGTTCAGCACGGGAACATGGTTGAGGTTGCAAGACTTCGCGCCGGCGGAATCCAATCGCACGGTTGCGGTTACCAATTCGCCCGCTGATCCAGCGCGCTTTTTCCGTGTGACGACGCCTCAGCAACCGTGACAGCCACCGAAGCGTCAGAAGACAAGGATGCGGCACGATCGCATCCTGGTCTTCGACAAATGACTGCGAATAAGCCATCTTCCACGCAATCCATGTCGCACAATCATAGTCCGTCTGCCCTGTGGCGCTGCGTCTTCGCAGTGCTCGTGTTCGCGTGCGTCATCGCCTCCGCGCAGAACATTGTCATCAACGAGATCATGTATCACCCCGCATCGCACGACCCGCGAGAGGAATACGTCGAACTTCACAATCGCGAAGCGACGAACGTAAATGTCGGCGGATGGGAACTCGACGGTGGTGTCGACTTCGTTTTGCCACCCAACACGGTTGTTCCGGCAAATGGATTCGTGGTCGTCGCGGGCAATTTGTCGCGGTTCCAGTCTCTCTACCCAGACATCGGGAATGTGGTGGGAAGTTTTGTGGTCATGCGCACTACCAATATCGTCGGCAACACGCTGACGAACTGGGAAAACACCCTGAGCAACACTCGCAACACGCTTCGAGTGCTCAAACCAAACGGTGACGAGGTGGATGAAGTTGCATACGCCGACGAAGGCGAATGGGCGCAACGGCAACGGGGAATTCTAGATGCCGGTTATCGCGGATGGACGTGGTTCGCAGCGCATGATGGTCTCGGCAGTTCACTTGAGTTGATCAATCCCGCGCTGCCAAACGAACATGGCCAGAACTGGGGCGCGAGCCAGACCTTTGCAGGTTCGCCGGGCTCAGCGAACTCGATTGCGACTGCAAATATCCCTCCGCTTATCATCAACCCGGCGCACTTTCCGCTTGTGCCGCGGTCCACAAACTCCGTTTCCGTCACCGCTCGCATCGTGAATGAGACAGTAACGGGCGTCAGTGCAAGTCTGGCGTGGCGGGCAGATGCGCTGACTCCAGGGTCGTTCACTACGAATTCAATGTTCGATGACGGTGCGAATGGCGACGGTGTGGCAGGCGACGGAATTTACGGCGCAACGATCCCGCAACAAACAAACAACGCGATCGTGGAATTTTTCATTATCGCGCGCGACGCCCAGAACAACACCCGCACCTGGCCCGCTCCCGCGTTGGCTGCGCTCGACGCGCCTGGCCCCTCAACGCAGAGTGCCAATGCGCTCTTCCAGGTGGACAACAGTCCGCTCAACGACTTCGCTGGCACGCCGTCGCAACAACCCGTTTACAAGGTCATCATGACGGCACAAGAGGCGAATGACCTCCAGAACATGCCGTGCAGCGTCTCTGGTCCGATTGTTTGCCGCACTTCAGAGGCAGAGATGAACGCCACGTTCATCAGCACGGAGAGTGTTTCCACCGAGCTTCGTTATTTCGCCGGCATCAAGAGGCGTGGCCACGGCAGCCGGACAGCGAACCCGCGCAACTATCGCCTGAACTTTCCGTCCGATCGGCGCTGGAAGAACGTTTCGGCGCTCGTGTTGAACACGCGGCAGGTTCACATCCAACACCTTGGCGCTGTGATTGCGAACAAAGCTGGAGCCGCAGGCGCGTTTACTCGCGCGGTACAGGTTCGAGTCAATAACGGCAACATGGCGGAGACGACCGGGCAAATGTTTGGCTCCTACGCGGCCAACGAAGTTTATGACAGTGATTGGGCGGAGAATCATTTCCCATTCGATGACGGCGGCAACGCCTACAAGGTGATCCGCGACATCGTGCCGCCCACGTTTGATTACCGCGGGACCAGCATCAACGCCTACACCAACACTTACTTCAAGGAGAGCAACTCCGCTGAGAATGACTGGCTGGATTTGATAACCATGCTCTCGGTCATGGGCGAAAACGCGGGCGGTGCGTTCACGGAGCCCAATGTGAGACAGGTCATCAATCCTGAGCAGTGGCTGACTCACCTGGCCGTGATGAATATTCTGGCCAACGCAGAAACGGGGTTAAACAGCGGTTACAACGACGATTACTTCATGTACCGCGGTGTCAACGATCCGCGGTTCATTCTTGTTTACCACGATCTGGATTCAGTTTTTACCACTGGCATGGGATCAGGCAGCGGTATCTTCACCGCGACGCAAAATCGGGGAATCGGAAACGCGTTGAATCAGTTTATGCGGTCGCCGTCGTTCGAGCCGCTCTACTACACAATTCTGCAACAGTTGCTCGACACCACTTTCTCCGCAGCGGAGTTCAATGCCACTGTTGACGCGACGCTCGGCAGCTATGTCTCAAGTACCACCATCGCTGCCATCAAGACGTGGATGAACGATCGCCGTAACTCGGTGCAAGGCCAGATCAATGGCCTGGTGCCGCCCGCGACGAATACGCCAATGGCAACGATCACGGGCGAGCCTCGCCCGCGCACGCCCAGCCGCAACGCCACGATCACGGTCGGCGGCACGATCATCGTGAGTTACATGTGGAAGCTGAACAACGGCGCCTATAGCGCCGAAACGCCGGTCGGCACGCCGATTTCGCTCTCCAACCTTCCGCAACTCAGCACGAACATGGTTTACGTGCTGGGAAAGAATGCCAATGGTGTTTGGCAGAATCCGGCGATGCCAACAGTGTCAACCACATGGATCGTGGACACGAACACGCCGACGATTCAGCTTAATGAGGTGTTGGCATCGAACAGCGGCGCGGTGATTCACTCCAGCGGCACGCCAGACGCGATCGAGTTGTACAACCCCGGTCCTGGCACAGCTCAACTCGACGGATTGCGGCTCAGCAACAACAAGGACTTTCCCAACCTCTTCACCTTCCCGAGCAACACAACTCTCGGCGCAGGTTTTTACCTGATCGTGTACGCGGACTTTCCAGACGGCTCGCCTGACTTCCAAACCGGTTTCACACTCGATGCCGAAGATGACGCGGTATACCTCTTTAGCCGCGCCACCGACGGTGATGTGGTCCTCGACTTCGTGAACTTCGGTCCGCAGCTGCAGAACTTCTCAATCGGCCGCACTGGCACGAGCGGCACGTGGCAACTGACTCAGCCCACTTTCCTCGGCGCCAACATCCCTGTAACGCTGGGCGATCCAAACGGACTGCGGATCAATGAATGGCTCGCGGCCGGAAATCCGGGTTCGGAGGATTTCATCGAACTCTACAATCCTGCCGCGTTGCCCGTCTCGCTAGGCGGATTGTATCTGACTGACAAGCCCATTGGTGCGCCGACCTTTCATCGCATTGCTGACCTGAGCTTTATTCCCGCGAATGGATTCGTGGCATTCACTGCAGACGCTGACGACACCAAGGCCAATCACGTCGGATTTCAACTCGGGGCGGAGCAAGGCGAGATCGCGTTGCACTCAGTCACATCACAGCGCATCGATTACGTTGTTTACGGCGCGCAATTGGTCGGCGTTTCAATGGGGCGTTGTCCGGACGGCTCGGTAGCAAATCTATCACTCGCCGTGCCCACACCTTCGTTCTTCAATGCATGTCCGGCCGCACCATCGACCCCGCAATCAGTCACTTTGATCAGCTATTCGGACACATGGCGCTACAATCAGACGAGCAACCTTTACGCGACGAACTGGACTGAGGCCGCATATCCGGACTCAGCATGGCCAAACGGCGGTCCGGGTGCCCTGGCATCTGGTGGGATCTCCGGCGTCGCCGTGAACACGCTGATTAACAACACCACTGGCACGGTGTATTTCCGAGCGACATTCGTTCTGCCCACGAACGCGAACTTCACAAGCATCTTGCTCTCGCACTTCGTTGATGACGGCGCAGTCGTTTATGTAAACGGCAAGGAAG
>Ga0193706_1001019_pt1 | contig 13486 bp, 8 predicted proteins | sample U3c1metaG_FD_160130 | JGI IMG/M metagenome (GOLD analysis project Ga0193706, IMG submission 160130) | Soil microbial communities from a riparian zone of the East river system, Colorado, United States - U3c1 | ecosystem: Environmental > Terrestrial > Soil > Riparian zone | place: USA: East River... | reverse complement strand
GGGCGTTTCGCCGTATCGACCGCTCACGCGTTTGAGGCCACAGGGTGGAGCCTATCGCCATCATCGGGTTGGGGTGCCGATTTGCCGGCTCCATCGACGATCCCCAGAGCTTCTGGCGCCTCATTCGGGAGGGTGGCGACGCGAGCGGGAGTGTACCTGCCGATCGCTGGGATGCGGACGCCTTTCACGCTGATGCGCCCGTCATCCCGGGCAAGATAGCCTCGAAAAGGGGCCATTTTCTGGACGGCATCGATCGATTCGATGCTGCTTTCTTCGGCATTGCTCGACCGGAAGCCGCGCGCATGGACCCCCAGCAGCGCCTGCTTCTCGAAGTGGCGTGGGAGGCGCTCGAATCGGCGGGCCTTCCCCAAGAGAAGATGTCTGGTACGAGCACCGGCGTTTTCGTGGGAATCAGCAACAGCGACTACGATCGCATGCTGTGCGCTCATCTCCCCTCGCTCGACGCTTACAGCGGTGTCGGAACGAACTACAGCGTTGCGCCCAGCCGTTTATCCTACTTCTTCAACCTGCGGGGGCCGAGTATCGCCGTCGATACGGGCTGCTCGAGCGCCCTCGTCGCCATGCACCTCGCTTGCCAGGCGCTGCGTAGCGGCGAGTGCGACTTCGCTCTTTGCGGCGGGGTCAACGTCATTCTTGCACCCGAGAAATCCGTCACGCTCTCGCAAGCCGGGCTGCTCGCGCCAGACGGCCGGTGCAAGACGTTCGCGGAATGCGCCGATGGCTACGGGCGCGGAGAGGGGTGCGGCATCGTCGTTTTGAAACGTCTTGTCGATGCCGAGCGCGACGGCGACACGGTGCTCGCCTCGATACGAGGATCCGCCGTCAATCATGACGGATTGAGCAATGGGCTCACCTCACCGAGCAGTCTCTCTCAGCAAACAGTGATTCGGCAGGCCCTAAAAAACGCGTCGATCGCTCCGTCGCGCGTGGGCTACGTCGAAACGCACGGCACCGGTACGGTCATCGGCGATGCGATCGAGGTCAAGGCACTACATGCCGTACTCGTCCCAGGCCGGACGGCGGAGCAGAAATGCGCACTGGGCGCGATCAAGGCGAACATCGGTCACACCGAACCGGCGTCCGGCATTGCTGCCGTCATCAAGGTGATCCTTTCTCTGCGCGCGCGCACGCTCGTGCCTCACCCTCACCGTTTGCCACTGAACCCTCATTTGCCATTGCAAGGCGAGCCGCTTTATCTCCCAGAGCGACTCATGCCATGGGTGTGCCCCGAGGGGACGCGCATTGCCGGCGTCAGCGCCTTCAGCTTTTGCGGCACCAATTGCCATGTCGTGATGGAGGAAGCGCCGCAACGAGCAGCCGCGCCGGCGTCGTACACGAAGCATCTCCTCACCCTTCGTGCGAAAAGCCAGAACGCGCTCCGCGCACTCGCATCTCGGTACGCGCTAGCGGTGGCGAATTGCGACGATCTGGCGGTGCTTTGTTATTCAGCGAACACCGCGCAATCGGAGCACGATTATCGCCTGGCGCTGGTAGGCACCCGCGAGACGTTGCGGTCGCAACTCGAAATTTTCGCCGCCGAGGCGACCATCGAAGGCGGATGGACGGGGGTCATGCGTGCGCGACGCGCGCGCCGTATCGCGTTCGCCATCCAGGGGGGGAAAGCGGAAGACCTCGACGCTCCCGCCTTTTTGAGCGCGCGGCAGCGCGCTCGAGATGCCGGGGCTACCGAAACGTTCGCGGGCGCCTACGGCGTGGCGTCGCTGTTCGCATCATGGGGCATCGTAGGCGCAGGCGAAGACCCGATCAGCTGCTGCGTGAACGGTCATTGCTCGCTCGAGGAGGCGATCCACCGGCCGATGCCCGAGCCCGCGCGAGGCAGTCTCGTGGTCACTTTGGGCGCTGCATCGTGGGATCGTTTGCTCGGTCAGGTGGCTGAGATCTTCGTGCGCGGTGGCCGGGTTGATTTCCGCGCCTTACGCCCTGCGCCCCGCCAATTTCTACCCACCTATCCGTTCGAGCGCCAGCGCCACTGGATCGGCACCTCGGACGAGGAAAAGCGCCCGGCGACGACCACCTCTGCGGCCGCTGCCGAAGGGCTTCGCGCACGGATCGAGAGCGCTCTTCCGCATGAACGCGAAGACGTTTTGGCGACATTCTTGCGGTCAGAAATTGCCGCGGCGATCGGTTCGACCGAAGAGCTCTACGTTCGCCAGACGCTCTTCGATCTCGGGGTGACGTCACGCATGGCGATCGCGTTGAAAAATCGCATCGAGACGGCATTGCACCTTTCGCTGCACACCACGATCATTTTCGACTATCCGACCATCGAGGCGTTGTCGCGCTACCTCGTCGCGGAGCTCGGCGGCGCGCCGCCAGCTGCGCCGATGCCGATGCCAACGTCGGCATCGACATCGGCATCGGCGCTCGACGCCCTTTCCGAGGCGGAGTTGGCGGCGCTCCTGGCCGACAAGATCGAGAAGCTGAGAAAGAGTGAAGTTGCATGAGTGAGGGCCCGCATCGAACGCTACTCAAGGAAGCATTCATTCAGATCGAGAAGCTTCAGGACGAGGTGGCGCGACTCAAGCGGACCGAGCCTATCGCCATCATCGGAATGGGCTGCCGTTTTCCCAGCGACGCAAACGGTCCTGACGCGTTCTGGGAGCTCATTGCGCAGGGACGAGACGCGGTGGGCGACATCCCTGCCGATCGCTGGAGCGTCGATGAGTATTACGCCGACGATGTGCGGGCGCCGGGGAAAATGAACTCGCGCAGCGGAGCGTTCGTGCGCGACGTGGACAAGTTCGATCCGTTGTTTTTTGGCATTTCACCGCGCGAAGCGCGATCGATGGACCCGCAGCAGCGCCTTCTTCTCGAGGTAAGCTGGGAGGCGCTCGAGGACGCGGGCCTCGCGCCGGAAGTCGTTTATGGCAGTGCCATGGGTGTGTTCGTGGGCATCAGCAGCTGCGATTACGTCATCACTCGGACGCGGGCGCTTGGGCTCGACGACATCGATGCCTACGCTGGAAGCGGAGGATCTCACGCCGTCGCGTCCGGTCGGCTTTCGTATTTTCTCGGCGCGACCGGGCCCTCCCTCGCGCTCGACACGGCATGTTCCTCGTCGCTCGTGGCGCTGCATACGGCGGTCGAGGCACTGAGGCGACGCGAGTGCGATGCGGCGCTCGTTGGCGCGGTCAACCTCCTTCTCGAACCTGACGCCAGTATCGCGTTTTCCAAGGCACAAATGCTTTCTCCCGAAGGGAGATGCAAGACCTTCGACGCGTCCGCGAACGGTTACGTGCGCGGGGAGGGATGCGGCGCCGTGATTTTGAAGCGCTTGTGCGATGCGCGTGCCAACGGTGATCGCATTCGCGCAGTGGTTCGGGGGAGCGCGCTCAACCAGGACGGGGCAAGTGGCGGGCTCACCGTCCCCAATGGGCCGGCGCAGCAAGCGGTGCTCGAGGCGGCGCTCGCCGATGCCGGCGTCGCTCCGGGAGACGTCCACTATGTCGAAGCGCACGGTACCGGGACGCAGCTAGGCGATCCCATCGAAGTGCGCGCCATCGCCGCTGCCTACGGCGGTGCAAAGCGTGAAAGGCCTCTCTGCATCGGGTCGGTAAAAACGAACATCGGACATCTCGAAGCTGCTGCCGGCATCGCTGGCCTGATCAAAGTCGTCCTCATGCTCGAGCGAGAGACGATCGCCCCCCATCTTCACTTCCTGCATCCGAGTCCGCATATCCCCTGGAGCGACGCGCCGCTCGAGGTGCCCACCCGGCCCGTTCCCTGGCCGCGCGGGACGGCGCCGCGTCTCGCCGGCCTCAGCTCCTTCGGCTTCAGTGGAACCAATGCTCACGTGGTGATCGAGGAAGCTCCGCCGGAACCCATTGCCGAACCGTCCCTGCGTAGCTCGCACATTCTCACCCTTTCGGCGCGCACCGAAGAGGGACTCGACGAGCTGACTTCGCGTTACGTGCAACACCTTCAAAGCACGCAAGAAGTCGCCGACGTTTGTTTCAGCGCGAACGTGGGGCGTGGGCGGTTCAAACATCGGCGCGTTGCGGTAGGCGCAAACACGGCGGAGCTTGCTCGCGATCTTGCCCAGCGGTCGCGGCGTGCGGCGCCGGCCCGCGCCCCCGACATCGCATTCCTCTTCTCCGGTCAGGGCTCGCAATACGCGGGCATGGGCGAAACCCTGTACCGAACGCAGGGTTCGTTCCGTTGCATGATCGATCGCTGCGCGGGCGTGCTGGCCCACCTCGGCCTCCCCCTGACTTCGCTCCTCTGGGGCGACGCTGCGGGGCAATTGGGGGAGACGCAATACACCCAGCCGGTTCTCTTTGCGCTCGAGGTGTCATTGGCCACGATGCTCGTCGATTGGGGGCTACGACCGGCTTATTTGGTTGGCCATAGCTTGGGTGAATATTCGGCGGCCTGCGTGGCCGGTGTGTTCAGCGTCGAAGATGGGCTTCGCCTTACCGCGGCGCGTGGTCGTCTCATGCTCGAGCGGACCGAGCGCGGGTCGATGGCCGCCCTCCTCGCGCCGGCGATAGAGGTGCGTGATGCGATCGCGCCCTACGACCGCGTATCCATCGCCGCCGAAAACGGCCCGAACAACGTGGTCATCTCGGGGGACAAGGTTCAGGTTCGTATGGTCGCCGCGCGCATGATGGAGCGCGGTTTCGAATCGCGCGACCTCGAAGTGTCACATGCGTTTCACTCGCCACTGATGGATCCCATGTTGTCCGCATTCGGAGAAGTTGCGGCCAAGGTGGCGTACCGGGAACCCAAGATGCGCGTCGTTTCGAACGTGAGCGGCGAAGTTGCGGCCCGCGAGCTGTGCGATGCGGCTTATTGGGTGCATCACGTGCGCGCGACGGTAAAATATGGGGCCGCGGTGGAGCGGGTCGCGGCGAGCGCGACGCGCCATTTCATCGAGGTGGGTCCAGGAGCCGGCCTTCTCTCTGCGGGGCGCCGCGTCGTGGACGATGGGAGATGGTTCCCCACCATGCGCCGCGGCGAAGAACAGTGGCCTCTTCTCTTGGAAACTCTGGGCGAGCTTCATCTCGATGGCGTGAATATCGATTGGTCGGCATTCGATGCCGACCGACGCCGGCGCAAAGTGCCGCTGCCCACCTACCCATTTCTCCGCGAGCGCTACTGGTTGGTCGCGGAGGAGAGCTCCGCGCCGCGTCCTGACATTCGTAAAGAGCGCGATCCCGTCGCCGATCTCGTACTGGAGCGCGTATCGTTGCTGGGCAGCATTCCCGTCGCTCTTCTCGATCTTGGGCAGCGGCTCGTCGACCTCGATTTCGATGAGGCAATGACGCTGGAGCTGTCAGAAGCACTCGGTGTGCCGCACGACCTGGTCACTTCGGCATCCCTCGCCGATATCGTCGCGTTCGTCGCCTCGCGACGCGAGGAGCCAAAAGTTGAACTCGTGTTCGAGCGGGCGCGCGGTACGATTGCGGCGTGGGAAACGAAGCCGTCGACGGCCGCTCATCGGTGCGTAGCGCGCATGCAACATCTAGACAACGACACGTTCGTCGCCGAAATTACCGCAATTCGCGCCAGCGAACCGCTGTTTCATCTGCTCGAAGCGGCGTGCCATGTCGTCGGCATCCGCCCTCCCGTCGTCTTCAGCGAAGTACACGCCAGCGGGATCGACCAGGTGAGCTCGGAAAGGCCGACTTTTCTCGTGGGAACGCTGCGCGACAAGGTTTACGTGGATGGCGCGCTGTCTCGCGCGCGGGCCGCGATGTCGGTGGTTCAGTCAGGCTCGCCCGTCGGCGAGATGATGGTCTCGGTAATCAAGGACGATCAGGCGTTTGCCCAGCTGCCCACCCGCGTGTAAGCAAGACCGGCGCAGGTGGCCCGCGCGACCAGGATCTCGTCGCCCGACGATTCGCCGCAGACGGACACGCTGACAAAGGTAATGGACCGGCCGCGCCGGATGACGTTGGCGTTGGCGATGAGCGCTTCGTCCGGCCGCGACCGGCGGAGAAAACTGGCATTGAAATCGGTCGATACGCCGGCCATGCCGCCTGCGACGACGCGCGGATCGCTCAGGAACGCGCATCCCGAGGCGTGATCGGCGAACCCCATCACCGCGCCGCCGTGAAAGATGTCTCCCTGCCGCAGCACGCGCTTGTTGTGCGGCATGCGCATCGATATCTTGTCGATGGCGAAGCTCACGATGCGCACGCCGAGCGTCTCCCCGAAATAGCCCTCTCCTTCGAGCTGCGCCTGAATGTGAGCGAAGTAGCGGGTCAGCGCAGCAGAGTCTCCCCCGGCCGCGGCTTCCGCGATGGCCGTCAACGATTCTTCAACCATGGTCTGCTCATTATAAGAAATAATGGGATGCTGCAAGATGGTAAACTTGACATCCGCGCGCCACGATACGAGAGCGGACACCCATGATGACCGGAGGGCGTGGCGGAGCGGTAATCACCGCAGTGGGGCATTTCTTCCCATCCAAAGTAGTACCCAATAGTTACTTCGCCTCGTATCTCGATACCAACGACGAGTGGATCGTTACTCGGACCGGCGTTCGTGAGCGCCGGTTCTACGAAGAAGGCCCTACGTCCGATATGGCCGAGGCCGCCGCACGGTCCGCGCTCGCGCAGCGCGGAATGTCACCCGCCGAGGTGGACACGATCATCGTCGCGACGACCACGCCGGACACGATCTTTCCCTGCACGGCCTGCATCGTGCAGCACAAGCTGGGCGCCGTGCGAGCCTGGGGCTTCGACTTGCTCGCCGCATGCTCGGGATTCGTCTATGCGCTGACTACCGCCGCCAAGCTGGTGAGCGGAGGCGCATCCCGCAATGTGCTCGTAATCGGAGCGGACAAAATGTCGTCCATTCTCGATATGAATGATCGTGCGACGTGCATCCTGTTCGGGGATGCCGCCGGAGCGTTTCTCGTCGAAGGAACGGACGACCCGAGCATGGGCATATTGGGACATGCGAACATTTGCGATGGCGCGGGCGGCCCGGCTTTGATCATGCCTGCCGGTGGCAGTGCGATGCCCACGTCGGCTGCCACGGTCGCCGAGCGTCTTCACTACGTTCACCAAGATGGTCCGATTGTTTTCAAGGCCGCGGTGAAGGCCATGGCCGAAGCTTGCCAAGCGCTCCTCCAACAGCACGGCTTGACGGTAGACGACGTGGCCTACGTCGTGCCTCACCAAGCGAACATCCGCATCATCCAGTCGAGCATGGCGCGCATCCCCTTTCCCATGGAACGGGTAATGATCAACCTCGACCGCTATGGCAATACTACCGCCGCCACCATTCCCACCTGCATTGCCGAGGCGCAGCGGAAGGGGCAGCTGAAGCGCGGAGACAATCTCGTGCTCCTATCTTTCGGCGCTGGATTTACCTGCGGCGCCCTGCTCGTCCGATGGGGAAGCTGAGTCTCTTGCGAACGGCGTCGTTGCTGTCGTGACAAAGGATCCTCGTTGTGGCAATGGGCATTGCAATGAGGCGCCACCGGCCGATATTCGCGAATCCAATCATCCACGAAAGTGCATGCATTTATTCGGTCGATGACTACATCGACATGTCGCGCTTGCCCGAAAATCTCACAAGCGCCGTACGCAAGCGCCAGGTCGAGTTTCTGGCGGGTCGCGATGCGGCACGTCGAGCCCTGCTGGAACTGCGGCCCGAGCACACCGGGTCTATCGGCATTGGTCCTCTGCGCGAACCGGTGTGGCCGACGGGGGTCGTAGGTTCGATAACGCACACCGAAGGTTATGCGGCGGCGGCCGTCGCGAGCGCGAAAGACTGCATCGCAATCGGTATTGACATTGAGCGCGTGATGTCGCGCGAAGTCGCCGCGGGACTGGCCGCGGGGATCTGCTGCCCGGGCGAGCTCGGGAAATTCGGCTCGTCGTGCTCTTCGGTAACGATTGCATTTTCGGCCAAAGAGAGCCTCTACAAATGTCTCTCCCCGTCTGTGCGTAAGGTTTTCGATTTCCACCACGCCCAGATTGAGGAGATGGATTTCGAAACAGGCGGCTTTGAGATCCATCTGACGCGCGATTTGAATTCAGTTTACCGCTCCGGCTGGCGAACAGCGGGCCGATTCTTTTTCGATGGCGAGCTCGTCCACACGGGGGTTGCGCTCGTGGCGAACGGCATTGGCGATACACTCGCCTCGTAGTCGCATCGACGCAATTCCCTGCGTGCGGTTCATTTGCATGATTGCACCCAGCACGAGAATGCAAACTCCTTCGATCCGAAAGAAAAGAACGCCGGTGTGACTAGGGCATCTACGTCGTCAGGGTGCCGGGAGCGCGGATGCAACGACGGAAAGCGAGGCGAACCGTGCCGCTAAGATCCGCAGGAGCGCCTCGCGCGCATCGTTGATGAAAAAATGCGCACCGGGTAGGACGTGGATCTCAAAACCGGCGGAGGAATGCTGCCGCCAAGCTTCGACCCGTCCGGGCGTCGCTTCTGCATCCTGCGAACCCGCAAAGGTGACGAAGGGCACGGGCAAAGGAGCGGCATCGCGATACTCATAGGATTCGACGAGCTCGATGTCGGCGCGCAGGAGAGGTGTGAACAGCTTTCGCAACTCCGGGTCGTTGCGCACAGGCTCGGGAACGCCACCGTAGCGGCGATGCAGATCATTCAAAAACTCGACGTCCGCCAAGCTCGAGCTGCGCGCCCTGCGCCCGCCGAGGTGGGGCGCGCTGCGGGCGGCAAGAAAAAGGCATTCCGGCAAATTCATGCCCGTCGCGCGGAACCGCCGACAAAGTTCGAATGCGATGATCGCACCCATGCTGTATCCAAAGAGGGAATACGGGCGCTCGACCCGCCTTCGAAACTGAGGGACCAACGTGTCGAGTAGCAGCGGCCAGTCACGGACCAGCGGATCTCCGAGCCTGTTCTCGCGACCGGGCAAAACAACGGCGTTTACCTCTATGTCGCTCGGCAAAAGAGGCGGCCACGTTCGATACGCCGCTGAGCCGCCGCCAGCGAAGGGAAAGCAATACAGACTACACCGAGGTTGATGCACGTCCTCCATGCGAACGAGCCAATCTCGGCTCTGTTCCTTTGCAGAATCTTGTGGCATAGCGCGTCCAACTCAAGCAAACCCTCTACCCGGCGTCGGAGCATCTCTTTTCCGAATGGCGAAGAGTTCGTAGCCGGCCTTTCGTGTCCCTCAAGATGATGAGCGAAAGCTGCTCACCGCGGGGGGGGGAGGTTGTGTCCGAGCGTCAGGCAGACGAGTGGCGAATCGTTGCTCGACGCGGTCGCAGACGTCTCGCAAGCGGCTCGCGACGTCGAGAAGGTCGCGACAACTCTCGGGCGATGGCTCGGCTGCCGCATCCAACAACTCAGCGCAGGCTTCGGCGCTGTGCCGCAACATGCGTGCCGTGCGGTAGAATATGGAACGTGGCTTTCGTCCGCCGCGTCGTCGCTCCGCAAAACGATCTTTTTCGGGCAGCGCGGCAATCTGCTGACGGAGTTGTCGTACGGGCCACCGTTCTGATTCGGCTGCCTTGAGAAGGCGCTCTTGCTCGTGCATGGGCAATGGCAGCACGAGGCGACAATGGCTCGTGCAGATGTGCTTCCACTCCTTCGCACCCAGGCGCTCGCAAAGCTCGTAGATGGCTACGCAGCGGTAAAGAGAGTCTGCGCTCATCGGTATGTTGGGATGTTCAGCCAGCCGCCGAAACGAATTGTGTTTCTTCCCGCGATGCCGCCAGGTACCAATATCTCCGCCGTAGAGCCCCTTGATGATGAGAGAACCCACCGAGAGTGCAAAATCGAAAGTCGCCGCTCTTCCCAAGGCGTTGAGCTCTTGCACAACGCGCTCGATACCGGGATCGCTATGGGACGACATCAACTCGATTTGCGACGGCATGATCGAAGCGTTCTCGGGCGAGGGTCGGTCGAAAAGTAGTTCGCTCGGCCCCACCGCGCTGGGCAGGTGTTCGTGATCCCGTCGCGACATCGGACCTTGTTTAATCAGCAGAAATCAGCAGGTCAAGCGCGTTTACTTAACAAGTAAAGGCCGAAAAGTCTGGAGTGCCGTCGTGTCTGGCCAGGATTAGTCATTCGTCTCGGCACGGTCGTGCCGAGGGGAGACCGAGCGATCCCTTGAGTGATGGCCGTTGTCGACATGGATGATGGTTCCGGGGAGCCGCGCACCAAGGGCGCCACTGCCACTCATAGCGCCTCGATGTCGATTCGAATGCCTCGTTCTTACCTAAGTGAGCGCGACGGCTGCACCCTCCTTCTCATGAGCGCATCATGCGTGCGGATCATGCTCACCATTGAATAAGCTCCGCCCATTGACCGTCACCAGATATTCTTTACGCGTCGTCAAAAGAAATGGTTTCAATCATTTTCTGGTCCGTTCGCGGCGGAGCGTGTGGGGTAGTCAATTGGCCTCGCCAAGGTCTTGCAGGGGCAGCGGCAAGCCCAGCGATCGTGAAGTGTTCCCACTCACGGTGACGATTGTGTCGAGATTGCTTCGGGTACTTCTCCATCGAAACTCGGCATGAGCGCGTGGATGCGCTCGATGTCGAGTCATGGATCGTCCAAGTTCACGGGATGATCAAGAAAAAACTCTCGAAAACTTTCGACACATCGGTTCGCCGAAAAAATTTGAAATCGCGCGTGTGCCGGCGCCGAGCGACATCATGCAGTGTCCATACTCCAACGTGGCAATTGAGCCCTACTCCTCTCTGCTTACTCGCGGCGTGGCGTTGGTTCGGTTGATCCGAATCCGCGACGCTTCTCAATCTCGTGGATCGAACTCGCCATGATCGATCAAAGTTGTATTTCTTGGCACGATCGTGCCATCGCCAGGAACACCTGATGTCCGACCGCACATCGGACGTGCGTGCGCGACGATTCGTCAAGGTGGCATCGCGGCTGCAGCTGAAAATACCGACTAGTCACAAGCGAGCTCAACGGCGTCAGCGGTGTTGATACGCCGCAACATCGAAGGATGTTCCCCATGAAGCCTGAAGCGCGGAGCGACACCATGCTCACAGCGCTTTAAATATAGTCAATGCGTGTAGAGTGCCATTGGTTTCGGCATTCGAGCAACGACATTCATTTGACAAAGAAGGCTGATCGCAATTCCTTATTGACAATGGCGGTGCGCGCCAGGGCAGCGGGGCGCCGCGGCGAGTTTGCGGCGGGCAAAATCGCGTTGGCGGACAAAGGGCAATCACTCGCCTTTCTGCAAACGGACTCGATCCAAAAGCATTCCGGACTACGACCCGAGGGCAGCGGCGCGATACGGGAATGTTTGGTGGCGTGTCTCCCGTAAGCACGCGCGCAGCTGACCGGCGAGTTCCCGACCCCATCGCTGCTCGCATGGATGCGCGTGAAGGGCGAACTCCAGGACCGTGCTGATCGATCTCGTGGCGATGTTGAGTCTGGCGTTCACAAAACCTCCTGCTGGCTCAGGTCGTTGGTCGGTCGCGAGATGCTGATAGACCAGCTCGGAAACGGCGTTCTCCGCAATGCAAATGACGCAAAATAAGGTCCCCTTGACTCTGTAGGGCTCTAAAGTGAAGCTTCGGGGGACCCTCAATCTTCCTCTGCCCAGCGAGGTGCATCATGCGAGCTCTTCAGATCCTTTTACCGGCCGGGCTGCTTTGGGGCTTGATCGCCTGCGGGGGCGACGACACAGCGCCTCCTCCCACGGGTGGAACCGGCGCTTCTGGGGGAAACGGCGGGGCGACCGGTGGATCGGGCGGCACGTCAGTGGACGCATCGGTCGACACGAGCACAGGTGGCGCGGGTGGTTCGGGCACGGCTGGTTCAGGCGGTGCGTCGGGATCGGGCGGTGCAGGTGGCTCCGGTAAGGGCGGGTCTGCGGGGTCGGGCACCGGCGGAGCCGCCGGATCGACGGGAGGGGCTGCAGGGACGGGCGGCACCGCCGGCAAGGGTGGCAGCGCCGGCACGGCAGGATCGGCGGGCGCAGGCGGCGCGGCAGGCACCGCGGGATCGAGCGGCGCGGCGGGCGCTTCGGGCGCAGCGGGTAGCGCCGGAACAGGCGGCACGGGTGGGACCGACGCCGGTGGGCCATCGGTGTCCGTCCTCGAATATCACAACCATCCCACACGCGACGGCGTGTACGTCGACCCTGTCCTCACCAAGGCAGCCGTGGCGACGCTGCATATCGACACGACTTTCGCGATGGCCACCTACGCGGCGTCGGTTCTCGCGCAACCACTTTATCTGGCGGGCAACGGAACGATTCCCGATCTCGTGATCGTCGCCACCACGCAAAATCACGTCATCGGTTTCAACGCCGCGAACGGCGCCAAGGTGTGGGACCAGACGCTGGCGCCGCCAACGCCGAGCTCGGCATTGGCCTGCGCGGGCAGCATCAATCCCGTCGGCGTCGTGGGCACCCCGGTCATCGACGGCGCCACACGCACCATCTACCTCAATGCGATGACCAACATGAGCGGCACGCCGCAGGACTTGGTCTACGCGCTCGATGCCGACACGGGAACGACTCGAACGGGATGGCCCATCGATCTGAATGCCAGGGTCACGTCGGGATCGACGACTTTCACGACCCGCGCGCAAAATCAGCGCGGAGCGTTGAGCCTCGTTGGCGGCAAGGTCCTCGTTCCGTTCGGCGGGCACCGTGGCGATTGTGGCGATTACCGCGGTTGGGTCGTCAGCGTTTCCGCCGGTGATCCGACGCAGCTCTCGACGTTCGTCACGCGCGCTCTCGGTGGCGGGATATGGGCGCCGGGCGGTCTCGCGAGCGACGGCACGTCGATCTTTTTTGCGACCGGCAACACGATGGGGACCATCAGCAACCCGATGTCCCACCCCGCCGTGTACGGTGATGGCGAGAGCGTCTTCAAGCTCCCACCCACGCTCGCCAAGACAGGCGCGACGACCGAGTTCTTCGTGCCGACCAATTGGATCGAAATGGACGACACCGACGCCGACATCGGTGGCACGGGCCCGCTCATCGTCGATGTTCCTGGCGCGACCCCGTCGAAGCTTATCGTTCAGCTCGGCAAAGATCGAAAAGCGTACCTCATCGATCGCGACAACATGGGTGGCCAGAGCGCACCGCTCGCCGCTCCCGTCGTCGCCGGTGGCGCCATCATCAATGCGGCAGTGACCTACAGGACCGCGATGGGTACTTACGTCGTCTTCCGGGGCGGCGGGGCGGGCTGCCCCGCCGCGGCGGGCTCGATGACAGCCCTGCGGATCACGGCAGAAGCGCCGCCCAAGGCGACCGTCGTGTGGTGCGCCGGGGCGGGGTCGAACAAGTCCCCTGCCGTCAGCATGGTCGACGCTGCGGGAACGGACACGCTGGTATGGCTCATGGGAACCGACAACAAGCTCCGTGCCTACGATGGCGATACCGGCGCGGTCGTTTTCAACGGTGGCGCCGCGGGCGACACGATGACGGCTTCGAGCCCCTGGGTCACGCCCATTGTCGCCAATGGCCGTATCTTCGCCTCATCGAACACGCAGACCTACGCGTTCAAACCCTGAACCT
>Ga0193706_1001018_pt1 | contig 13502 bp, 12 predicted proteins | sample U3c1metaG_FD_160130 | JGI IMG/M metagenome (GOLD analysis project Ga0193706, IMG submission 160130) | Soil microbial communities from a riparian zone of the East river system, Colorado, United States - U3c1 | ecosystem: Environmental > Terrestrial > Soil > Riparian zone | place: USA: East River... | reverse complement strand
TAGCGAACGATGGCGTCTTTAAAATCAAGATAAACGGCCAACTTCGTTGTACCCACACCATAACCTTCATCACATCTTTCTTTTGCTGCCCTTGATGCCACGTCTCTGGGAACAAGATTTCCAAAAGCGGGGTACCTGCGTTCCAAATAATAGTCTCTTTCGTCTTCAGGTATATCAACAGCCTTACGGTTATCGTCTTTCTTCTTTGGTACCCATATCCTTCCGTCATTGCGTAAGCTTTCGCTCATCAATGTTAATTTACTCTGGTATTCGCCACTAACGGGAATGCAGGTAGGATGAATTTGTGTGAAGCAGGGATTGCCGAAGAATGCGCCCTTCTTGTGCGCCTTCCATATTGCAGTAACATTGCTGCCCATAGCATTGGTGCTTAAATAGAATACATTTCCATAACCACCGGTGCACAGCAAAACGGCATGACCAAAATGCCTTTCCAGTTTACCACTCACCAGGTCTCTTGCGATAATGCCTCTTGCCTTACCATCGATCTTTACCACCTCCAGCATTTCATGGCGGTTATACATGGTTACATTACCAAGCGCCACCTGTCTTTCCAAAGCACTGTAAGCGCCCAGCAGTAATTGCTGGCCTGTTTGTCCTGCTGCATAGAATGTACGCTGCACCTGTGTTCCGCCAAAGCTCCGGTTACTTAACAAACCACCGTATTCTCTTGCAAAAGGAACACCCTGTGCCACGCACTGGTCAATAATAGCAGCGCTTACTTCGGCTAAGCGGTGTACGTTACCTTCTCTTGCACGGTAATCACCTCCTTTAACGGTATCATAAAACAAACGGAAAACGGAGTCCCCGTCATTCTGGTAATTTTTTGCAGCGTTGATGCCACCCTGGGCTGCTATGCTGTGTGCACGGCGCGGACTATCCTGGAAACAAAATGCTTTTACCTTATACCCCATTTCACCCAAAGATGCCGCTGCAGAAGCACCGGCCAAACCCGTACCCACAACAATGACTTCAAGCTTACGCTTATTGGCAGGGTTAACCAGTTTAACATGGCCTTTGTAATCAGACCACTTTTTGTCCATTTCTCCTGCCGGAATTTTTGCATTTAAATCCATGTGATATTTATTTTTTCTTGCCCTCCGTAGCTTTAGCGCAGGAGGATGATTATGTACTTAGCTTTTATGCTACTATTGAACTTCATTGGCGTCGCACACTTGTACTTATTCTTGTCCATTCATCCTTCCCTCACATATCGCCCCTATGGGGCTCAACAAATCTTTATATGCATCATCTACCAACCTATCGCTCCTACCGAGCTAAACAAACACAACAATACGCTTCATAATCCTTTTAGTGACATTATTCGATCCACTTTAAATAGATCGAGATGGGCATCATCGCAAACAGCAAACAAATGATCACCGAAAATGCCACACCAACAACTTTAATGAGCGGTGTGTATTTTTTATGATTGATGCCAAATGTCTGGAATGCACTTTGAAATCCATGTATCAAATGCCAGCAAAGAGAGAGGACACCTGCGACATAGATGATGACCACCCATACATTCTGGAAAACGTCGATCATTGCTTTATAAAGATTATGTGCTTCTTCATCCGCATAGTCACTTAAGATAACAGGGTCCAGCACTTTTACATTGGCCATCCCGCCCAGCCTTGACGGAACCCAGAAGTGATAAAGATGCAATACCAGGAACATTAAAAGAAGCGTTCCCAGCAGACCCATGCTACGGCTGTACCAGGTACTGCTCCCCGACTGGTCGTACTTAGCATACTTAACAGGACGTGCTGACCTGTTTTGCGCCCATAGTATCAAACCCTGTATGATATGAATGATCAGGCCTGCAAACAATCCTAACTCCATAGTGCGTACAATAAGGTTGCTGCCCATAAAGTGTCCCCAGTGATTAAATGTCTGTCCGCCATCATCAAAGAAGATCATCGAATTTATGAAGCAATGAACGACCAGGAAACTTATAAGAAAAAGACCCGTGAGGCCCATGATTAATTTCTTGCCAATTGAAGAAGTAAAAAAATGTTTCCAGGTCATGGTGATAGCGTTAGAAGTTTGAGTTGGGATACAAAAATACGTTAGGAACGCCAAATACGGTAATCGGGAGGAGTTTTTATGGGAAGATGCTGGATACCGGATTCCTGGTACTGGTAAGATTTTAAAAAATGAAAAGGTCTTTAGCTGTTATACTCCATCAAGAATCAAGAATCCAGTATCCAGTATCCGGTATCAGTTCAACCTCTTCATCATCATATTATCCACCTGTTCAAAAACCAGCTCGGGCTTTAGGGTTCGCCATTGGGGGAAATCGATCAGTTCAATATAATTGGTGAGCCTGGCCTGCCTGAAATCATACTGGCTTTGCGTAGGCATATCAAGGATCACCACCCAGCCTCCTTCATCTTCCAGTTGTTCCCTCCATTCCTCGTAATAACTGTCATCACTGCTGTGAAAATTCAACACGTTCTCTGCAATAAGAATGAATTTGGTGATCCCTTTAGTGAACATGATGTCTGTAACGTCCCTGCGCAGTGTCATGATATCATTTTCTATGGCGTCATTCCATTCGCCCAGTAATTCGATGATGGCGAAATTCTGTTCATAATCCGCAAACAGGATCTTCATGTAAAGCGTCCTTGAACCAAATTCGTCCCATTGCGGGTGAATATAATAATTGTAAACGGTATGTGAGAATTCAAATTCGCTGTAGGTACGGCCATAAAAAGGCGAAAGCTTATCTTCTTCGGCGGTATATAAATGACGCCAGTTAAAATATGGTTCTATGTTCTGCAAAATCGAATCGCTGATTAAAATGATTTTTTTTGATTGCGCTGATCATCGCAAATTTCAAACAATTAATCTCTGCAGCAAAAAATATCGCGTATTCATTTACCATAGATTGTTTAAACGAAGCATAAACCAGATCCGGGGGATCAAAAAAATCATTCTCACATGCCGTAAAAAAAAGGGCCGCAACGAGTGCGGCCCAACTTATTAACCCAATAATTTTTTATTGTACAACGATCCTTTCAGTAAAAATGAATTTGTTTGATGCATCGGTAACTTTAACCATATACATACCCTTTGCCATCTTGCTGCTCAGCTGAACTGCTTCCACCTGTGTTTTTGCAGTAACGTTCACCACCCTGTTCATTACGGCTTTACCGGAAAGATCAGTAAGTGTGATATTATATTTTCCGGCCTCTTGCCCGTCAAAATACACTTTAAACTCACCTGCAGTAACCGGGTTGGGGAAACATGCGCATTGGGGGTAATAACCGGTACTACTGGACGGAAATTATCAGCGCCAAAGTTCCTGGCGGCGTCTGCCTCTTTCTGTAATAACAAATTACCATTGGCGAGGTCAGAAGCATTGTAAACCATATCAGAGCCCTCGATCTTCACCGCCGCGAGGTCATTGAGTTTAAATTTATAGTAACCTGCAAAAGTATTTGCGCTGGCCACTACAATAGCCCCATCCTTATCTACTGCTGCGCCGTTGGTAGTGTAATTTGCAGGCAGCCCGCTAATAATACCCACGTGTTTTGCCACCCTGGTATCAAGGTCCACCACAAAAACATAATGATTGGCAGAGATGATGTATAATTTATTATAAGCATCTGCGATCATATCACCACCCCAGCTTGAACACTTATTGTGAATGGAAACACCTTTGTTTGATTCATCATCAATAAGATTTCCAAGATCAGTAACGGTTACTTTTTTACCTGTTGTAAAACGGATCAGGCGGTTGGCATCATTGGTAACGGCATAGCCATTCCCGTCAGCGCCAATGACCATACGGGTAAAATGGTTGGCCTCATCCACCAGTGACTCATTTGAATTCAAAGGAGATGTACTAACGGTATAAAATTTTTGAGCGTCGCCTTTGGCGTTAAGGTCAAGCCAGCGCAATTCGCCGATCCGCATCGGGGTAAAGAATAATTTATCATGGTTTTTATCGTACGCTGCTGCTGCAACCATTGTTGCCGTGGGGTGAACAGGCGCAGTATAAACCTGGCCATTACGATTTAGAGTTTGCTCAACAGGCTGTTTGGTTGAAGCATCCATCATCAGGAATTTTGTCTTTTCCCTTTGGTAAACATCCTGTACGATCTTACCCGAAGAAATGTCAACCTTGCGGATATTCATCCACATGAAATCACCGTTACCATCGCCGGTAATAGCATAGGTTGTATTGGCATCCTGGGCAAAGGTGCCGAAACTTGTTGCGATAAGTGCTGTGGAAAGTAGAAATTTAATATTCATAAGAGGAGTTTTATGTAAATAATGAGATACGTAAATTAATAAAAATGCATAAATCGTCCAAGATTATTTTATAAACGGTTACTTTCGATCGCCTTCTTGACACTCCCTGTTTTTAAAAGCAGTTCCCTGGCAGCTTCATATTCCCCTATCTGTGTTTTTTCCATCAGCATTTTCACACCCCGGTCTATCAGTTTATCATTGGTGAGCTGCATATTCACCATTTTGTTATCCTCTACCCTGCCCAATTGTATCATAACCGTGGTAGAGATCATATTGAGTACGAGTTTTTGCGCTGTTCCGCTTTTCATGCGGGTACTGCCGGTCACGAACTCAGGGCCTACTACAACTTCAATAGGGTGATCAGATACTGCACTTAAGGGAGATTCGGGATTACAGCAGATACTACCGGTTACAATACCCCCTTCCCTGCATTTTTTCAGGGCTTCTATAACGTATGGGGTTGTACCACTTGCTGCAATACCGATAACCACGTCCTTATCATTCACATTATGTGCCTGCAGATCGGCCCAGCCTTGTTTAACGTCATCTTCTGCAAACTCCACGGCCTTTGTTATGGCCGTATTTCCGCCGGCTATGATACCGATCACCAGTCCATAAGGCACCCCGAATGAAGGGGGGCATTCACTGGCATCTACAATACCCAACCGGCCACTGGTACCCGCTCCTATATAAAATAAGCGGCCCCCCATCAGCATCTTATCTACGATCGCGGTGACCAGCGACTCTATCTGCGGTATCTCTTTTTCGATGGCTGCCGGTACGGTTTTATCTTCTTTATTGATGTTGGTCAATAGTTCCATTACAGACATCTTTTCGAGGTGCCTGTAATCTGATTGCGATTCTGTTATTTGTTTGAATGCCATACCCAATCCGCCAGCTGGCGGAGCTTTAAAGACTCCATATGTGTAAGTTTATTCTTTCCACAAACTTCCGTCTGGTTATAAAATATTTTTTCTTTTCAAAAACACTATAAGATCATTGTACGCTCCCAGGCCCCTTTCACAGAACCCCTGCGGCAGCCGTCTAGGGGGCACGATGAAATTTTACCAATCCATCCATCGGTTTCTTTATCACTTTGCCCAATTGTAACTCATAGGAACTGCACATATCCTTCAATACATCCTTAAAGCCATGTGCCACGCTACCGGTAAAGTGAATGGGCAGTGTCCAGCTTTCCCTGTACTTATAAATATGGTTAAAAAAGAAATCATTGAACCCGTCCTCAATTATGTTCTCTATCATATAATGCCCCCTGTTCTCTGCGAGGAAAATGGCATAGGATGCCAGGTACCGGTTGGGTAATGGCTTTTTATAAACAGCGGTTAGTATCTCATCGCTGTTGGTATTGAATTTAGCATTAAAGCGGTCCATAAGATCCGCATCAAAAGTATTATATAAAAAGTATTGGATCACTTTTTTTCCAAGGTAAGCGCCGCTGCCTTCATCACCCAAAACATAGCCAAGCCCCGGGCTGTTCTTCACGATCTTCTTACCATTGTAATAACAGGAGTTGGAACCGGTGCCCAAGATGCAGGCCACTCCTTTATCATGGCCGCACAGCGCTTTGGCAGCACCCATCAGGTCGTGGTCAACAAATACAGCTGCATTTGTAAAGACCTTTTCCAGCGCTTTTTTTACCAGTTTTACATTGTTGGGATTGCTGCAACCGGTTCCGTAAAAATAAACCTCATCCGGTTCAGTATTTTTTAGTTTTGGTTTAAGTTCCTGGTCAACGATATATTCTATTTGTTCAGCAGAAAGAAAGTAAGGGCTTAGTCCTTGTGTGAAAGAGGTTTTCGTGGTCCTGCCATTCAATAAACACCATTCTGTCTTTGTAGAACCACTGTCAGCAATTAATTTGATCGCCATGTTGTATGTTGATATTACAGATTGAAGTTAATTCATTTTAAATACAAAGACGCAAGCTACTAGACTCAAGGGGCAAACTTTAGTGATTAAGATGTTTTAATTGTGCCTGCCGTATGAAGTTACATGGATCATTTGTCTAAAACTTCCCCCTTGCGGCTCTTCCCCTTGCAGCTTCTTCTTATCTTCGCAAAATGAATAACAAAAAGACACAGGTTTGGCTGCCCCTGCTTTTTAGTATGACCATGATAGCGGGAATGTACCTGGGCTATAAGATGAGGGACAATATGCCCGGCAGGAGTTTCTTTTTTACAGAGAAGAGGAGGCCAATACAGGAGATCATGGACCTGATACAAAATAAATATGTTGACGAGGTACAAATGGATTCCTTAGCCGATACTGCCATTCATGCCATGCTTAACAAACTTGACCCCCACTCCGTATTCATTCCTGCCGCAGAATTACAGGAAGTTAATGAAGACCTCGGGCAAATTCTTCGGCATTGGTATCGAGTTCAACATTTTTGACGACACGCTCAACGTGATCAATGTTTTAAAAGATGGTCCGGGTTATAAAGCAGGTTTGCTCACAGGTGATAAATTTTTAAAAGTTGGTGACAGCCTGGTTGCCGGAAAAAAAACAGACGCTGATACTTATAGAAAATTACTTAGAGGAGACCGCGGTACCAGGGTAACAGTTACTTTTTTACGTGGAATTGACCCGATACAAACAGTGATCACAAGGGATGCCATACCATTGAGCAGTGTGGATGCCAGTTATATGATCAATGCCGGGATCGGGTATATAAGACTAAATAAATTCTCTACACAAACCTACCGCGAATTCATGGAATCCCTGGAAGCATTAAAAAAGAAAGGTTTGAAAAAACTCGTGCTCGACCTGAGGGGAAACGGTGGCGGTGTATTGGATGAAGCTGTAGAGATTGCAGATGAATTTTTGGCCGGGGATAAACTAATTACCTATACAGAAGGTAAGCACATCGCAAAAAAAGAATACCGTTGCCGCAGGAATGGCCAGTTTGAAACCGGGCCCCTGGTTATTTTGTCTGATGAAGGTACGGCCAGCGCCAGCGAGATACTGATCGGTGCTTTACAGGATTGGGACAGGGCCACCATCATTGGCAGGAGGTCTTTTGGAAAGGGCCTGGTGCAGGAACAATTTGACCTGAGTGATAAAAGTGCTTTACGTTTAACCATCGCACGTTATTATACACCCATCGGAAGGAGTATCCAAAGATCTTATGCGAACGGTGGCAAGGCATATTACGATGAGATCAGTAATCGTTACCACGGCAGCGAAACGCAAAGTGCCGATTCGATAAAAAATGATACCAGTAAGATTTATAAAACAAAAGCGGGCAAAATAGTTTATGCCAGGGGCGGCATAACGCCTGATCATTTTATAGCACTGGATACAAGTCTTTTTAGTACAAATTCCGCAAGGGTTTATAACAGGGGCACCATCGGGAGCTTTGCTTATAAATTCTATTTGCAGAACCTCGGTACGCTAAAGAATTATGCAGCACCCGCAGATTTTATAAAGAATTTTTCTTTCTCTGAAGACCATTGGAAACTTTTTGTAAATGCTGCAGCAAGGGATTCTGTTGATCTCACCAGGGTCTCTCCAAAAGAAAAGCAGGACCTCGTAAACCGTATAAAATCAACCATCGCACGGCAGTTATGGCGCAATGAAGGTTTTTTTGAAAGCCTGAATGCCACGGATGAAGCTCTTAAAAAATCGATAGAGATCCTTAATAAATAAAAAGGTCCCGAAAAAATTCGGGACCAAAATACCGTTCTCAATTTTAGCAATTTTGTTTGCCTGCTTATTGAACGCTTCAAAGGTTGTTCGGTTTTTCCACGGATAGATGGAAAGTTTTCATGTGGTTTGGATAGTCTTCTTTAGGATATTGACGATGCAAAGATGCACCGTAATAATCCGGGGACCGGTAGATGCCCGTATAATTGTGCTGTAGAATATGTTCTATCTGATTTATTTCTTACTCCCGCCGCTGCCTCCCGCCTGGTAATATATATATGTGACCCATCTTCTGGGCAGGATCCGCAGCACACCCGACATTATCCTCGCCAATGTACCCGGTACGATAAGCATTCTTCCTTTTAATGTTTTACGAACGCATATCTCACCCACTTTTTTAGGACTCACGGACAATTGATCGCCAAACCAACCGAGTTGTTTTTTTGTATTCGCCTTGATGGATGGCTTGGTGTATACGGGGCCCGGGGCAAGACAACTCACACTGATATTTTTTCCTTTGAGCTGGTAGCGCAGCGAATAACTAAAAGATACAACTGCAGCCTTGGTAGCGGAATATACATTCTTTGCAGGGATCGGACCGAGTCCGGCCATGCTGGCAACATTGAGGATATAAGAAGGCGCATTTTTTTCAAGTAGTGGTAACAAGGTAAGACTAAGTGCCATTGCTGATTCTACATTTAAACGCACCATATAACGCACGCTATCCAGTGACAATTCGAGATAATCTTCATCGCCTCCTAAACCCGCAACATTGAAAAGCATTTTAAGTGGTATATTTTTATCGCTACACCATTTTGCGATCCGGGTTGCAGATTCTTCTTTGCTCAGGTCGTACGATAATAACTCCACATGAACACCGTATGCAGATTCAAGCTTGTTTTTTGCGATATTCAGCGTATCCCAATTCCGGGCGATAAGTATAAGGTTATACTTACGCTTTGCCAGTGCTTCAGCAATAGCAAAACCAATTCCCTTACTGCCCCCCGCCACCAGGGCATATGCTGAAGTATTTTCAGGACTTTTTTTTGAGGTCTCTGGTTCGATCATAAATTCCTGTATTTTTTTATCCCATGGTCCGCCCGCCCCTGGTAAAAAAATATTCGCAAGTATTGAAGCATTATCTGTTGCAGTCTGGGCATTCACACTAGTTATACTAAAAACAATAAAAAGCAGGATACTGATATTTTTCATATAGTAATATATGATCTTAATGACGTTATATGAACACGAAGGGTTGCAATCTGCACGATGAACAATCGTCATTAACAAACAAAACGTTGCCATCGCTTCAAATTATTACCTTTGCCACAAACAACGATTACTATATGTGGCTCAACAGCATTTTGGATACCATTGGCAATACGCCCCTTATAAAACTTCATAAGATCACTAAGAACCTTCCCTGTACCGTTTTGGCAAAAGTGGAATACTTTAACCCCGGCAATTCCATTAAAGACCGCATGGCTTTAAAGATGCTGGAAGTTGCAGAACAGGAAGGCAAAATAAAACCCGGTGGCACCATCATTGAAGGCACAAGTGGTAATACGGGTATGGGCCTTGCGCTGGCTGCATGCGTAAAAGGTTATAAATGTATTTTCACCACTACTGATAAACAGTCTAAAGAAAAAGCCGACATCTTAAAAGCTGTTGGTGCAGAAGTGATCGTGTGCCCTACCAATGTAGAGCCTGAGGATCCACGCAGCTATTATTCCGTAAGTAAACGCCTGGCAACAGAAGTACCCAACAGCTGGTATGTAAACCAATACGATAATTTAGCCAACCGTCTTGCACATTATGAGCAAACAGGTCCCGAGATATGGGAACAGACAGAAGGAAAAGTTACACACCTTGTAGTGGCAACCGGAACCGGCGGTACTATTGTTGGTACGGGTAAATACCTCAAAGAAAAAAATCCCAACATCAAAGTATGGGCGATAGACAGCTATGGTTCTTTATTAAAAAAATATTTTGAAACAGGCGAACTGGACCAGAAAGAAGTATATCCTTATATCAGCGAAGGTTTTGGCGAAGACTTTGTTCCTGAGAATTACGACATGAGTGTTATTGATGCCTTTACAAAAGTTACCGATAAGGATGGCGCTGTAATGGCAAGGCGTATTGCCAAAGAAGAAGGCATGTTCTGCGGTTACAGTGCAGGAAGTTGTTTGCAGGGATTATTACAACTAAAAGATTCTTTAAAAAAAGATGATGTTGTGGTGTGCATCTTTCATGATCACGGAAGCAGGTATGTAGGCAAAGTGTATAACGACCAGTGGATGCTGGAAAGAGGATTCCTGGATGTGAAAACATTCAAAGACCTGATAAGCGGAAGGGGCGCACAAAAACTCATACACGTAAATCCAGCCAATACGGTAGCTGAAGCGATAGAACTGATGAAGAAATATGATATTGAGAATATCCCGGTAATGGATAAGGATGCTAACGTAGGCGCCATATCCGAAAGCGGTTTATTCAACAAGATCCTGAACAACCCCGATATTAAAACACAATCGGTTGCATCAGTTATGGAAAAAGCCTACCCCGAAGTGGCATTTGAGACCCCGGTTGAGCGTTTGAGCACATTTATTACCAAGGAAAACGGGGCGGTTTTAAGTAAGGACGAAAGCGGTTCATTCCATATTGTGACCAAATACGACATCATACAGAGCCTTACCAAATAAGCTTACCGGTTTTATACGACAGGGCTAAAATACAGTACAGTGCTGCATCCAACGGGTGCAGCACTTTTCATATGATAAAAATAATACGATCCTGCTCACGTAAATCTACGATATGTTTTTACTTACCGGAAAGTAGTATTCTATAGCGTATTTACTATGGCAACAGTAATTACAGTAGTTTGAAAATAGCGCATTATCGCTCTATAAAGGAATGTTAAACTGTTGCATCTTTGTGTCAGAAGTTGATTGATAGAGATTAAATATCAATCGTTATCCAAGATCCTGATAAAAGCCAAAAGAATTCAATCCAATGTTTGTGAAGAACCAACAAACAATCCAATATCAGTCAACTTCTTTTTAAGTTTTTTGAATCCAATATCGCTTTAAGATCTTTCTTATCCGAAGAAAAACCAAAAGATCGAAGACAATATCCAATATCCAGCCTATGCTACAAATAGCGACGATGGCAAGAAGAACCGAAGAATACCAATATCCAGCCTATGCCGTAAAAAGCGATGATGGCGAAAAACCAAAAGAAAAACCAATATCCTGCCTATGCTGTAAAAGGCGACGATGGCAAATTGAAGAACACTGAAACCAGGATAAAAAAATTAGGTTACTCTGCTAAATAAGGTAACCCCCTTAAGAAAGCAGATCCTTAATCCTGAAAAAACCGACAACCGTGCTTGGTTGGTTTAAAAACTTGACTTCCACAGTTAATTGATACGTCAACGGGCTGCGGAAGTTTTTTTATGCCCTAACCCCTCCTTCTTCCTATTTTTATAGCATGATCCTCCACACAACATCGGCATTTGGGGCCATCCCTAAAAGGATCATTTCCCTTGTGCCTTCTCAAACAGAATTACTGCATTACCTGGGGCTGGAGCAGGAAACCATTGGCATCACTAAGTTTTGTGTACACCCCAGAGAATGGCTTCATAAAAAAACACGGGTAGGTGGCACAAAGGCTGTTAATATCAACCTTGTACATGAGCTGCAGCCCGACCTTATCATTGCCAATAAAGAAGAAAATGTAAAAGAACAGGTGGAAGAACTGGCAAAGGACCACGCCGTTTGGGTAACGGATGTAAATAACCTGGAAGAAGCTTTAGAAATGATAAAGGATATTGGTGACCTTACGGGAAAGTCAAAGCAGGCATTCTTACTTTTGAATGAGATTAACGACAGGTTCACCTGGTTAAGCTCCCAACAACAAACCACAAACCCAAAACCAAAAACCGCCTACCTCATCTGGCGTGATCCTTTTATGACCGTTGGCGGCGATACATTTATTAATGACATGCTGCTGAAATGTGGATTTATAAATGCTTTCTCTGATAAAAAAAGATATCCTGAAATAAGTACTGCTGAATTGAAGACCGCAAATTGCAAACTGCTTTTATTGTCTTCCGAGCCCTACCCTTTTAAACAAAAACACATTGATGAATTGGGTGCACAACTCCCGGGCTGTAAGATAATTTTAGCCGATGGAGAAATGTTCAGCTGGTATGGGAGCAGGCTGTTGCTGGCACCGGATTATTTCAGGGAACTTCACCTGTCCCTATAAGTTACAAGGGAAGGAGCTACAAGGGGGCAACTTTGATTAGCATGCTTCTCCCCTTGTAGCTTGAAGCTTGCAGCTCTCCTAAAGGGAAATTTCTGTACCCCTTCTGATTCAGCACTTTTTACATTATTTTTGCCCAAAATCAAACTAACATGGCGAATAAAAAAATCATTGAATTATTAGGTGACCAGGCTGATTCTTTATTAAATCACGAGTGCAAGACCATCTCTCAAAAAGACATCTCTCTCCCCAATCCAAACCACGTGGATGAAATATGGAGAGCCAGCAACAGGAATAACCAAACCTTAAAAAATTTACAGAGTATTTTAAACCACGGCCGCCTTGCAGGAACAGGCTATGTATCCATATTACCCGTTGACCAGGGCATAGAACACAGTGCAGGCGCATCCTTTGCTCCTAACCCCGTATATTTTGACCCTGAAAATATTGTAAAGCTGGCCATTGAGGGCGGTTGTAATGCAGTGGCTTCCACCTTCGGCGTACTCGGTATTGTAAGCCGCAAATACGCACACAAGATCCCCATGATGGTTAAGATAAACCACAATGAATTCTTAGGACTTCCCAATAAATTCGACCAGATCATGTTTGGACAGGTTAAAGACGCCTGGAACATGGGCGCTACTGCCGTTGGTGCTACCATTTATTTCGGCAGCCCTGAAAGTACACGCCAGATACAGGAAGTTGCCACGGCTTTTGAAATGGCGCACGAACTGGGTATGACCACCGTTCTTTGGTGCTATCTCCGTAATAACGGGTTTAAGGTAGATGGTGTGGATTACCATACTGCCGCAGATCTTACCGGCCAGGCCAATCACCTGGGTGTTACCATACAGGCCGACATCATCAAACAAAAATTACCCACCAATAACGGGGGGTATAATGCTACCAAGCATGGTAAGACATCGCCGCTTGTTTACTCTCAACTAACCAGCGATAATCCAATCGACCTTTGCCGCTACCAGGTAGCCAATTGCTATATGGGCCGTGTGGGTTTAATTAACAGCGGCGGCGAAAGTAAGGGCGCAACCGATATGGCTGAAGCAGTTACCACCGCCGTAATTAATAAGCGTGCAGGCGGTATGGGATTGATCAGTGGCCGTAAAGCCTTTCAAAAACCAATGAAAGATGGTGTTGAATTATTGAATACCATACAGGATGTATATTTGGATAAGAGTATTACGATAGCGTAGAACGTTTCAGTCGTTTAAATCGTTTCAGGGTTTAAGAATTCTGAACGTTTTAACGACTTAAACGATTTGAACGTTTTA
>Ga0193706_1001017_pt1 | contig 13506 bp, 11 predicted proteins | sample U3c1metaG_FD_160130 | JGI IMG/M metagenome (GOLD analysis project Ga0193706, IMG submission 160130) | Soil microbial communities from a riparian zone of the East river system, Colorado, United States - U3c1 | ecosystem: Environmental > Terrestrial > Soil > Riparian zone | place: USA: East River... | reverse complement strand
AATGGCAGATTCACAGCGGAGACGCTGGCGAACATCGGCCCCCAGGCAGGGATGCGCCCCAGCGTTTCGAAGGTGACCTGCTGCGCGACGATGAAGCCTGCGGCAATCAAGAACGGCCGGCCATGCTTGGGCGCTTGGCGGAACAAGTAAAGCGCGACGGCCAGGGCGATCAGGTTTCCACCCACCATGGCGTAGGAAAAATTCTCATCCGGTTTGAAGAAGGGGATTAGGTTGGCAAGCAACCGGAAGCCGATCGGAGAGATTACGAACAGCAGGGTGGCCAGCATATAGCGGGCGTGGAGCTGGACCTTGTAGCGGTACTTGAGGCCCGTCCAGAACAGCAGGGCAAAGGCGATATTGGCGAGCGGATCAAAAAAACCGAACTGCGCAAGCTGCTTGCCTTCAACACTGGTGAAATCGCCGGCCACGGTCGTCGCCTCGACATGGATGACCCACATTCCGGCGACTAGAAAGAACGGGAACAGCAGGAAGATCGCGAGCCCGGTCTTGCGGTGTAATGCGAGACGATTGTGGTGGGCCGTCCAGCTCTGCGCGATGGCGAGGATCATCCACAGGACGGCGCTGGCCGCATGATAATGGTGGGCCAGTTTCTTGTCTGGCAACTTTGAGAAATATCCGGGCCAGAAAGCGACAAAGGTCAGCGCGAGCAACGCCAGCACGTAAAGCCAGGCTTTGCGAAAAGGCATTGTGTCCCCCTTTTTCACCGGACACTTCGCACCATGGAGCAAGCATCGCAAGCAAGGTTATCCCAGGACGCTTGCTGGACTATGGCTGCTTTCCACCCATTCGTGCCCGTCCACTATCGACCCAAAGCAGACGTTCTCCACGCTTCAGCGGGTCGACCGCCGCCCCTTTGGCAACCATGCAAGCGGGGAGCCGTTTCTGCTGCGATGCGCCTCGCTATTCTCACTCTTACCGCACTGTCGGCTTGCGCCCCGACTGTCAGTCGCCAAATGCCACCGGTTGCATCGGGGCCGACGGATTACGTTGAAAATCTGCCCCCAGGCATTGCAGACGTGACGGGTGGCAACGTGCGCGCTCCCGAATAATTCAGAAGCTTCCAAGCGATCGGGTCAGACGAGCTTCAGCTTTCGCGCGACGAACATCGGCCCGACGACCGACAAGGCAATCCCGGCCAGCGAGCAAATCCCGAGCCAGATCGCCATGAGCGTCCCGCCCGCCTCGTACATGCCGTAGAGGACCGGCGCCGCGACAACGAAGCCGCGGACTTCGTTTGCCAGGAGAAGCGTGAGCCCCGCCTTGACCAAGAGTCCCACGAGAGAGGAGATGGATGCGCCCATCACCCGCTTATCTCGCGAGACGGTTAGGATCTTGTGTCGCTAGATGGTTAGAGAATTGTTTCCGCGGCGCGGTCAGAGGCGAAGACTAAGCTGATTTATCAACGTAAGAGCCGCCCCGCTAGCTCCCCTCCCTGCAAGGGAGGGGTTGGGGGTGGGTGAGCGCGAAGCGCTGCGCTAGGCTCGCGCCGATGAAACGCGTCGATCCTGGACTGACCGCCAACGCCCGCGCGCTTCGCGCCGCTGCAACTAAGGCCGAACGGACAATATGGCGATTCCTTTCGCCCTACCGGCCCAGATTTACGCGCCAACTTCCGGTCGGCCATACCATACTCGACCTCGCCTGCCGCGAGGCGAAGCTGGCGATCGAGTTTGACGGCAGCCAACATGTCGAATCAAGCGCAGACGGCGCGCGAACGCGCTTTCTTAAGGCCGAAGGGTGGACCGTCATCCGCTTTTGGAACAGCCAGGTGTTCGAGAACCCGGAGGGCGTGGCGGAAGCGATTCTAGCAAAGGTCGCCGAGTGCCTCGGCGGCACCCACCCCCAGCCCCTCCCTTCCAGGGAGGGGAGAATCAGGCGTCCGCGCAGTCGACTTTAAAATCGATCCGGCAAATTGACCGCCCCGACCAATTGCTCGTGCCGGGCAATGGCGAAGCGGTCGGTCATTCCGGCGATGAAGTCGCCGATTGAGCGGAGCGTGGTTTGTTCGTCGATATTCTCGGCGCACCAGCCAGCCGGGAGCAGCGACGGATCGGCGCGATAGGCGGCGGCGAGGTTGGCGACGATGCGTTGCGCCTCCTCGCGAATGGGCGTCAGCGCGGGTGAGTAATAGAGTTTGGCATAGAGGTGGCGTTTGAGCTCGCGCTCCTCGCCGCCGAGCGCGGCGGAAAAGCCGACCAGGGCTCGGCCCGCGGCGCGGACATCGTCGATTGTTTCGACTCCCGCTTCGGCGATGCGGCGGCGGGTTTCACCAAGCACATCGCCGACCATGGTGCCGATTTGGTCGCGAACCAAGGCGCGTTGCTTGCGGTCCTGGCTGAGACCGGGATGGCGCGCCTCGATCGCCCCCCAATGGCGCGCCACGATCGGCAATTCGAGTAGCGCATCCATGTCGAGGATGCCCGAGCGCAAGCCGTCGTCGACGTCGTGATTATCATAAGCGATGTCGTCGGCGATCGCCGCGACCTGCGCCTCGAGGCTTGGCCAGCTGTACAGGTCGAGCTGAAACGCCGCATCGGCTTCGGCCATCGCCCAGGTCGGCGCGATGACCGGCCCATTGTGCTTGGCGAGGCCTTCGAGCGCTTCCCAGCTGAGATTGAGCCCGTCGAAGCCCGGATAGCTCGTCTCCAGCTGGGTCACGAGCCGCAGCGTGTGGGCGTTGTGATCGAACCCGCCGGCGTCGGTCAGCGCGGCGGTCAGCGCTTGTTCGCCGCCATGGCCGAACGGCGGGTGGCCGAGGTCATGGGCGAGGCACAAGGCTTCGGTCAGATCTTCGTTGAGCCCCAGAGCGCGGGCAATCGTGCGCCCGATCTGGGCGACTTCGATGCTGTGGGTCAGGCGGACGCGGAAATGGTCGCCGTCGGGGGCGACGAATACCTGGGTCTTGTGGCGCAGGCGGCGGAAGGCAACCGAATGGACGATTCGATCGCGGTCGCGCTGGAAGATGTCGCGTGGTCCGCGCGGTGCGCTGTCGATTTCCCGATGGCTCCTGCCGCGCGATTTGCTGGGCTGCGCGGCGAGGGTGGCTTCTAGTTTAGTTTCGGCACCGGCCCGCGCCCCCACCCGGCCGCCCATCTAGGATATTCTGCATGGGCGGCCGGGTGGGGGCGCGGGCCGGAGCGGGCTTGCTGCAGAAAAACGTATCATTTGGGTGGGAGTTTCTCGATCGCCTGGCCGTTGGGGCTGGTCCAGCTAAAGCCGTCGATCCGGGCGTTGGCAAGCTGGTTTACATATAGCTGCGATTCATCCTCGCTCTTGAACGGCCCGACCAGCAGCCGCGTCCAGCCTTTCAGCTCGGCGACATAAGCGGTGCGCTTGGCGAACAGGGCCGGCTTCTTGCCCTTGATGCGCTTATATTCGATCGGCATCCGATCGGTCTTCGAGCCGCCGGCGAGCTGAACCCAATATTTGCCCGGCGACTTGACGATTTTCGCCGCGGGTTTGGCGGGCGCGGGAGCGAGCTCGTCGGGCTTGGCCTTGGCCTTTTTGGCGGCGCGCTTTTCGGCGGCGGTTTCGACCTTCGGCTTGGTTCGCGGCGGCGCCGCCTCCTCCACCATTGGCTTGTCCGATGCCGCGGCTGGAACGGCGACGATCGGTTCCTCGCTGGTTTCGAGCAAACGATCGATGTCGCCCAAACGATCGATCGCCGGCGTCGAGGACGCGGCAGCGATCTCGACCGGACCCGGCTCGGGCTTCGCCGGAGTCGGCTCGGCACTCGCCGCCGGCTTCAAGTCCGGCTCCCTGACCGCGACCACCGTCGGTTGCGGCGGGGAATAAAGTGGCGCGACGGTTAGCGCTGCGGGCGGCGCGACCGATTGGGTGACCGAAGGCATTGCCAGCGGCGGACTTACCCTCGCCGCGACGCGATCGGGAGCGCGCGTCGCCGATCCGCGCGACGTGGCTTGCGGCGGCACGATCGGCGGCGCGCTTGCGGCGGCCATTCGGATCGCGCTGTCGTCGGGGAAGCGTCCGAAATGGACCGCCGCGAGTTGCTGGTCGCGGCTCATGCGCGCCAATTTGGTGAGGAATGGCGCCATGTTGGCCGACGCTCCCGGCATTGCGGCATCGACCACGCGCCGTGCGCTCGGGACGTCGCCGACCAGCGCGAAAACGAACGCCCGTACCCGCTCGGTCGCGGGGTCGCGGCGGGCCATCAGCGGCGCCAGCGTGGCCAGCGCGCCGGCGCGGTCGCGGCCCATCGCAAGGCTCAGGGCAAGGCGGCGGCGGGCCTCGTCCCGGTCCTGACCGAATAATGCGGCACGATAATCGGCTTGGGCGCGCAGCGGCTCGCCGGTCAAATCATAGGCCAGGCCGCGGTCGGCGCCGATGCTTGCCTGGTTGGCGCCGAGCCGAACCGCCTCTTCGAAATAGCCGAGCGCCTCGACCGGCTGCTCCATCGCCACCAGCGCCGCGGCGGTGCCGGCCTTGGGCGCCGGGCTGCGCGGATAGACTTCTTCGGCGCGTCCGAAGAAGCCGACCGCGGCCTGAGTGTCGCCGAGCGCCAAAGCGGCCCGGCCGGCGCCGATCAGCGCTTCAAAACTGCGCGGAGACAAAGCCAGCAGACGGACATTGCGCGCCAGCGCCGCCGACGGATATTCGACCATCCCGCGGATCGGCGGTGCCGGTGGCGGCGGCGCCGCGCCGATATATTGCGCAGATGCGGCCGAAGGCAGTGCCGCGAGGGCGAACAGCCCGAGGCTCAAGGTCCTGGCAAAGGTCTGAGAATCGGGCATCGAGGAGCGCATGCCACACCGCAGCTTGCCAAATGCTTGCTGAAAAGCGCCGAGCGGTGAAGCGTGCACCCCCGGCGACAAGCCGGGGCCGCTGCGCAATGACCTACTGATTATTCTGGCGGTTGAGGAAGCGCGGGATGTCGATCGGCTCGCCGCGGACATCGGCGGCCGGCTGATCGTCATCCACTTGTGCCTTCGCGGCACCGCGCGCGATGTTCGACATGCGCTCGAACAAGGTGCCGGTTTCGCGCGCGACCCGCGGTGTCGCTGGCTCGTCGCCGGCCATCGCCGCGGTCGGCTCGATGGTGTCCATCTCATCGTCGGCGGGCGGAGCGATCGGCGCCGATCCCACCGGGCTGGTCAGGATATCGTCGCTGTCGAGCAGCAGCTCGTCCGCATCGCCGTCTTCGGCTTCACCGCTGAGGTCGGGCGGCACATTGTCTTCAACCACGGTCGATACGGGGGTCGGCGCGGCGGCGCCGGTGGCGCGCGCGGTCGGGAAGCTGAACACTTTGCCGGGCTGCGCCATGGTCCCGGTGTCGGCTTCGATCCCGGTGGCGACGACCGACACGCGGATGCGGCCTTCCATATTATTGTTGAACGCCGAGCCCCAGATGATGTTGGCGTCGGGATCGACCAATTCCTTGATGTGGCTGGCCGCTTCGTCGACTTCCATCAGGCGCATGTCCTCGCCGCCGGTGATAGAGATGATGACGCCCTTGGCGCCCTTCATCGAAACGCCGTCGAGCAACGGGTTGGAAATGGCTTTCTCGGCCGCCTCGATCGCACGATTGTCGCCGGCGGCTTCGCCGGTGCCCATCATCGCTTTGCCCATTTCGCCCATCACCGAACGGACGTCGGCGAAGTCGAGATTGATCAGGCCCGGCATGACCATCAAATCGGTAATTCCGCGCACCCCCTGCTGGAGCACCTCGTCGGCCATTTCGAACGCTTCCTTGAAGGTCGTTTCCGAATTGGCGAGGCGGAACAGATTCTGGTTGGGGATGACGATCAACGTATCGACATGCTGCTGCAGCTCGTCGATTCCGGCATCGGCGGCGCGGCCGCGGCGGGTGCCTTCGAAGGCGAACGGCTTGGTGACAACCCCAACGGTCAAGATGCCGCGGTCGCGCGCGGCCTTGGCGATGACCGGCGCTGCGCCGGTTCCGGTGCCGCCGCCCATGCCGGCGGCGATGAAGCACATGTGCGCGCCGTCCAATGCGCGCTCGATTTCCTCGAGCGTCTCTTCGGCAGCGGCGCGGCCGATTTCGGGCCGCGACCCAGCGCCAAGGCCCTGGGTAATCTTCAGCCCGAGCTGGATCCGCCGATCAGTCGATGCGGCGTTGAGCGCCTGAGCGTCGGTATTGGCGACGATGAAGTCGACCCCCTGGACGTCGGACTTGATCATGTTGGCGATGGCGTTGCCGCCCGCTCCGCCGACGCCGATGACGCTGATCCGCGGGCGGAGTTCGTCGACTTCCGGCCGGATGAAATCAATGCTCATGGACTTCTTGCCCCCTTCAACCAACGCGTTGAACCGTCAGGATGAATCATTGCACGAAGCGGATTCGCACCCAAGCGAAAAAGTTAACGGCAGTGAAAAAAGACCAAGTCGTGGCGGAGGAGACTCACTCCGCAATTCAATAACCCTGCTTCAAGGCGCTGATCAGCCGGCCGACCAGCCCCGATGCGGGGCGGCGTTCCTTGACGGTGCCCAAGGTCAGGTCGCGGATGTCGCCGGTGCCCGCCGCGGCTAGGCTGGCGAGGCCAACCAGGGCGGAAAAGGCGGGGCCGCTGTGCGCTTCGGGCAGTCCGGTGATCGTCCGCGGGCGGCCGACGCGGACCGCGCGGCCGAGCACGCCCTGCATGTAATCGGCGATATTCTTCAATTCCGCGCCGCCCCCGGTGAGCACCACCTGGCGTCCAACCGGGCCGGTGAATCCCAGGGATTTCAAGGCGGTGTCTATTTCGCTGGTCAATTCCTCGACCCGCTGGCGGATCACGGTCATCAATTGTGCCCGGGTAATCCGCGTCGGCTCTGCACCATCCTCGCTGCCGACCTGCGCCGCGTCGATCATCTCGTGATTGTCGCGGGGGGATGTCATCGCCGAACCGTGATAGCATTTGATCCGTTCGGCATCGCGCCGCTTGACCGCGAAAGCGCAGGCGATGTCGTCGGTGATGTCCTTGGCGCCCAATGGGATCGAGCGCAGCCCGACCAGCATCCCGCCGGCATGCAAGGAGACGTTGGTGACTTCCGCGCCAAGCTCGACCAGCGCCACGCCCAGCTCGCGTTCCTCTTCGGTCAGACAGGCCAAAGCGGCGGCGACCGGCGAGGCGACAATCGCTCGAACGCCCAAATGGGCCGAGCGAATGACGAAATCGATGTTGCGCAACGGCGGCGCGTCGGCGGCGACGACATGGATGTCGACCCCCAGCCGGTCGGCGTGGAGCCCGATCGGCGACTTGACGCCTTCGACGCCGTCGATGGTGTAAAGCGCCGGATGCGCGTGGAGCACGACCTGGCCGCCGCGGTCGATCGCGCCGCGCCCGGCGGCGAGCAATTCGTTGATGTCGGACTGCTCGATCTGGTGCCCGCCAAGCTCAACCTCGACATTGGCGAGGTCGCTGACCAGGCCGCCCGCGCCATAGCTCGCCCAGACTTCATCGACGGTCACGCCCGACATCCGCTCGGCCTGCTCGACGGCGGCGCGGACCGCGACCTCGCTCGCCTCCATGTCGGTGATGTAGCCGCGCTTGACCCCGCGGCTTTCGCGCTGGCCGGTGCCAAGCACGCGCAGCCGCCCGTCGGCGTCGCGCGTAACGATCATCGCGCTGACCTTCGACGATCCGATGTCGAGCGCGGTGATGAGCGGCTGGCCTGAGGACGACTTCATAGTTTCGGGCTCAGCCTTCGGACGGAGTTTCGGCGGCGATTTGCTCGCCTGGAGAACGCGGTAGCCTGACGACCATCTTACCGGGAATGCGTAAGTCGAACCGCAGGATGCCTCGACCGAGCAAGCCGGACGAACGGTCCATCTTGGCAAATCGCGTCAGCGCGGCGCTCGCCGGGCGATCGCCTTCGGGAAGCGCAATGGTTTCGCCCGATTGGAAATTCAAATCCCAACGGCGCCTCCCAACCCATGTCGCCGACGCCAATTGCGGCTTAAGAGTCGGCACGCCGGCGAGCAGGGCGTTGAGTTCACGCGCCTGGGCATTGGCCCCGGGACCGATGAGCAACGGCAGATCGGGCATCTTGTCGACCGGGACACGGTCGAGAACGACCCCTTCACCGTCGATTAGCGCAAGCCGTTGCTTGTCCTGCCACAAGGCCGCCGGCTCGCGCTCGACGATGTCGATGACCAGCGTATCGGGCAGCCGCCGCGACACCCGCGCATCCTTGACCCAGCCGAATTTGAGCAGGCGCTCGCGGATCGCGCTGACATCGACCAATGGCATGGCCATCGATTTCTGGTCGAACGCGATCTGATAGACGGGCATGCCATTCATCCGGTGGATGCCCTGGACGTCGACGCGCTTGACGGTGAAGCCGGCGCGGCCGACCGCTTCGCCGGCCTCGCCACCGAGCTTCGACGGGATTTCGAGCGCGATCAGCACGACCACCCCGATCGCCAGCAGAAAGGCCAGGAAAACGCCCCGCGCCAACCGGTTGGCTCCCGCCGGCCTGAGCGCCGCGCCAGCCATTCTTCGCGGCGAGCCGCGCTTGACCGTCTTGCGTGCCGATCGACCGTTCGATGGCCGCCGGCTCACAGCGCCTCGGCGATGATTCGCTCGACGAGCTCGCCGTAGCTGATACCGCGCTGCCGGGCCTGCTCGGGAACCAGGCTTAGCGGGGTCATGCCCGGCTGGGTATTGACCTCGAGCAGATAGACGCCGGCCTCGCCCTGCTCGTCGTCCCAGCGGAAGTCCGAGCGCGAGGCGCCCTTGCAGCCAAGCAATTTGTGCGCTCGCGCCGCCATGTCGAGCATCGATCGCGCAATATCGTCGGGGATCTCGGCCGGGCAGACATGCTGGGTCACGCCGTCGGTGTATTTGGCATCGTAATCGTAAAAACCGGTCGTGGTTTTCAGTTCGGTGACGCACAGCGCCTCGTCCCCAAGCACCGCCACGGTCAGCTCGCGCCCGCGCACGAACGGCTCGGCGAGCAGGCGGTCGAAATGCTTCCACGGCCCTTCGACATCGCGGCCGATCGGGTTTCCGGTGTTGCCGTCGGCGGTGATGATCGCGACCCCGACCGAAGAGCCTTCGTTGACCGGCTTTAAGACATAAGGCCGCGCCAGCGGATCGGCGGCATAGAGGCTTTCGCTGTCGACCATCGTCCCGGCCGGCATTCGGATTCCGTGGGGGACGAGGACCAGCTTGGTCAATTCCTTGTCGATCGCGATCGCCGACGTCGTCAGCCCGCTGTGGGTGTATGGAATCTGCATCAGGTCGAGCAGGCCCTGGACGGTGCCGTCCTCGCCCGGAGTGCCGTGGAGCGCGTTGAAGATGATGTCAGGCCGGTTGGCCGCGAGGACCGCGGCAAGATCATGGTCCATGTCGATCCGGGTGACCCTGGTCCAGCCAAGCTTCTCGAGCGCATCGGCGACGCCATTGCCGCTCATCAGCGACACTTCGCGCTCGGCCGACCAGCCGCCCATCAGCACCGCGATGTGCAAATCCCGATTCAACCCTCGACTCCGATCCGCTGGATTTCCCATTCGAGGGAAATATTGGTTTTCGCCATCACCCGCCGCCGGACTTCCTCGCCCAGCGCCTCGATCTCGGCGCTGGTCGCGCTACCGAGATTGAGCAGGAAATTGCAATGCTTTTCCGAAACTTGCGCGCCGCCCAAAGTCATTCCGCGGCAACCCGAGGAGTCGATCAAAGCCCACGCCTTGTGGCCGGGCGGATTCTTGAAAGTCGAGCCGCCGGTGCGGCTGCGAAGCGGCTGCGATTCCTCGCGCGCGGCGGCGATGCGGTCCATCTCCGCGCCGATCACCGCCGGGTCGCCCGGCACGCCCTCGAATTTCGCGGCAACAACCACCGCCTGCTCGGGAAGTTCGGAATGACGGTAGCTGTAGGCCAGCCGCCCGGCCGGCCATTCCTGGACCTCGCCAGTGCGCAAAACCAAAGTGCACGACCGCAAAATATCGCTGACCTCACGGCCATATGCCCCGCCGTTCATCCGCACGAACCCGCCGACCGTGCCGGGAATCCCGCGCAGGAACTCCAGCCCGGCAACGCCCCAGTCGCGCGTGGTTGACGAAACCAGGATTCCCGACGCCCCTCCGCCGCATTCCACCGTCGTCGGCCCAAGCCGGCTGATCTTGGCGAATGGCTTGCCGAGACGGACGACGACCCCCGGAACACCGCCGTCGCGAACGATCATGTTGGAGCCAAGGCCCAGCGCCATGACTAAGACCTCGGGATCAAGATCTCGGAGAAAGCTTGTGAGATCGTCAAGGTCGGCGGGCTCGAAAAGGCACTCCGCTGTGCCGCCACTCTTGAACCAGACTAGTGGGGCGAGCGAAGCATCAGCCTTCAACTTTCCTCGGACCCTCGGCGGCGTCGTGACCACGTTCATTTACTTTTCCGAGCCGCACGGATTCCGTCCGCCAGGCCGGCCGCCCATTTGGTGATGTCGCCCGCGCCCAGGCACAGGATCATGTCGCCCTCGGCCGCAAGATCGCGCAGCGCCGAGGAGAGCTCCTTGGGATTGGCCACTCCGCGAACCATGCGGTGCCCATGCGCCCGCAATCCTTCGACCAAAGCTGCCGAATCCACGCCCTCGATCGGCTCCTCGCCCGCCGCATAGACCGGCGCGACGAACACCGCGTCGGCGTCGTTGAAGGCGTTCTGAAAATCTTCCATCAGCGATTGCAGCCGGCTGTAGCGGTGCGGCTGGACGACCGCGATAACGCGCGCTTCGGCCGACGACTGAGTGGCTTCGCGCGCCGCCGATAACACCGCCCGGATTTCGACCGGATGATGGGCGTAATCGTCGATGACGACCGCGCCATCGACCTCGCCGACGCGGCTGAAGCGGCGCTTGACCCCGTCGAAGCGGGCGAAGCCATTGACGATGGTCGCGTCGTCCATGGCGAGCTCGATCCCCACCGCGATCGCGGCCAGTGCGTTCAGCACATTGTGCCGTCCTGGCATTGGCAGATGGATGCCCTCGATCAGGCGCTTTTCGCCGTTGCGCTGAAGCACGGTGGCGTCGAACCGGCTGCCGTCGCCTTCGACGACGACATTGTCGGCACGGATGTCGGCCAGCGTCGAGAAGCCGTAAGTGACCACCCGCCGGTCGCGGATGCGACTGAGGATGTTCTGCACTTCGGGGTGATCGACGCACATGATCGCCAGCCCGTAGAACGGCACATTCTCGACGAATTCGACATAGGCGTCCTTGGCCCTATCGAAGCTGCCGTAATGCTCGAGATGCTCGGGATCGATGTTGGTGACCACCGCGATGGTCCCGTCGAGGCGAAGGAAGCTGCCGTCGCTTTCGTCGGCCTCGACCACCATCCAGTCGCTTTTGCCGAGCCGCGCGTTCGAGCCATAGCTGTTGATGATCCCGCCGTTGATCACCGTCGGGTCGAGCCCGCCGGCGTCGAGCATCGCCGCGATCATCGACGTGGTGGTGGTCTTGCCGTGCGTTCCCGCAACCGCGATGGTCGATTGCATCCGCATCAGCTCGGCGAGCATTTCGGCGCGGCGGACCAAAGGCAGGCGCCGCTCCTTGGCCGCCTCGATCTCGGGATTGCCGCGCGAGATCGCCGACGAACAGACGACCACTGCGGCGTCCCCGAGATTGTCCGCGTCATGGCCGATCGCGACCGGAATCCCGGCCTTGCGCAAGCCTTCGACGACGTAGGATTCGGAAATGTCCGAACCTTGGACGCTATAACCAAGCTGGTGCATCACCTCGGCGATGCCCGACATGCCGATTCCGCCGATGCCGACGAAGTGGATCGTGCCAATGTCCGTGCCGAGCGCTTTCATGCCGGAACACCCGCCGACCCGAACGCGAGGCCGCGATTGGGGACCGCGTTGGCTGGTCCGACCTCGACCGGCGAAGCGCCGCCGCCGATCCGCTCGACCAGATTGGCCAAGTCGCGCGCGGCGTGCGGCCGCCCGACCGACAATGCGCGCGCCGCGGCATTGGCCAGCGCCTGCGGATCGGCGGCCATCGCCTCGATCTGGCGGGCCAGCGTCGCCGGGGTGAAGCCGTCTTGCGGGATCATCCGGGCGCCCCCCGCTCGCGCCATCTCGCGCGCATTGGCGGTCTGGTGATCGTCGGTCGCGATCGGCAGCGGCACCAGGATCGCCGGGCGGCCGGCGGCGGTCAGCTCGGCGATGGTCGAGGCCCCGGCGCGGCCGATCACCAGATGCGCCCAAGCCAGTTGGCCGGGCATGTCGGCGATATAGGTCGACAGCTCGGCGGGAATGCCGAGCTCGGCATAGCGCGCGCGGACCGTGTCGATGTCGTCGGGGCGGCATTGCTGCGTAACCTGCAGCCGGTGGCGAAGCGACGGCTCGAGCAAGGAGAGCCCTTCCGGCACGACCTCCCCGAGAATCGACGCGCCCTGGCTGCCGCCGGTGACGAGGATTCGCAGCGGCGCGCTGTCGTCAAACCCGGGGAACGGCGCCTCGCCCAATTTGGCGACGCTCTCGCGCACCGGATTGCCGACCAAGACCGTCTTGCCGTCGTGGCGCGCGGCGAGCCGCTCGACCCGCTCATAAGCGGTGGCGATCGCGCTCGCTTCGCCGGCGAGCAAGCGGTTGACCCGCCCGAGCACGGCATTCTGCTCATGAAGGATTGTCGGCACTTTGGCCGCGCTTGCCGCGAGCAAAGCCGGCAGCGCCGGATAACCGCCGAAACCGATCACGGCTTGCGGGCGGTGGTTGCGGTAGAGCGCGCGCGCTTGCTTGCGACCGGCCATCACCGATCGCGCCGCCTTGAGCCAGCCCAACGGTCCGCCGCCCAGCCGCCCGGCCGGCAGCACATGCGTGATCACCCCGTCGAACAGCCCGGGAATGCGCGCGCCGCGCTCGTCGGTGATCAGCATGACATGGTGACCGCGCAGCTGAAGCTCCGCGGCAAGCGCGTGGGCCGGGATCATGTGGCCGCCGGTTCCTCCGGCTGCGAGAGTGAAATTCATCCCGGAAGGCAATCCCCGCTCCACTTCACGACATAAGGCGAGCGATTGAGATAGGGGTTTCGGCGCGTGAAGGCGAGCAGCAAGCCCATCCCGATCGACAAGGCCAGCATCGACGACCCGCCATAGCTGATGAACGGCAGGGTCATGCCCTTCGACGGCGCGATCTGGACGTTGACCGCCATGTTGATCAAGGCCTGCAATCCGAACTGGATGGCGAGCCCCGCCGCGGCGAGGATGGCGAACGTCGATTCCTCGTCGAGCAACTTCACCAGCACCCGAGCGACGATGGTCATATAGATGAGCGCGATGGCGAGGCAGGCGATCAGCCCGAACTCCTCGCCGATGACGCTGAAGATGTAATCGGTATGCGGTTCGGGCAGCCCGAACTTGCGCGTGCCGCCGCCCGGGCCCATCCCGAACAGCCCGCCGGCGGTCAAAGTACGCATCGCATTGTCGGTCTGGAACGTGTCGCCGGTGCCGAGCAGAAACTGGTCGATGCGCGAGGTGGCCACGGGATAGAAGAAGTAAGCCAGGACGATCCCGACCAGCCCAGCCGCTGCAAGTAT
>Ga0193706_1001016_pt1 | contig 13510 bp, 13 predicted proteins | sample U3c1metaG_FD_160130 | JGI IMG/M metagenome (GOLD analysis project Ga0193706, IMG submission 160130) | Soil microbial communities from a riparian zone of the East river system, Colorado, United States - U3c1 | ecosystem: Environmental > Terrestrial > Soil > Riparian zone | place: USA: East River... | reverse complement strand
TGCGCCGGTTGCGCAGAGATCCAGTTTGTTCACCTTGAACTGGTCTTTGGTTTCGTTAAGCCGTGCCGCGATGATGAAGGCGTTGCCTACGATCTGTCCGGAGTTGAAGTCGGCCCATCGGATCGATGAGCTTCCATTGTTCGCCTCGGCGAACCCGAAACCGTTCAGCACGGTGTTGTTCAAGGTGAGATGGTTGTTGAACGGGTCGGCGAAGGTGCCAATCCAGACATCCAGATCACTGTCAGACGACACGAAGCCCAGATAGGCGCGGTCCACCACCACAGGTTGCGAGAACTCGAAGAGCAAAAAGTTGTCGCGGCCAACGTTGTCCAGAGTGTGCGCGGGATCACTGCCGTCTTCACTGGTGCCGGTGACACCCAGCCCGGCGGAATACAGACCGACGTACGCAGGGGCCCAAACCCCCGTGTCCCTCGTGCGGCTGAATGCGCTCACATGCACTGTCACGCCGTTGGCCGCCGCATAGGTGCGCAGGTTGGGCGAACCAGTGCCCGAACCGCTGCCGCTGAAGGTCAGCGTGCCGGCCACGCAAGGCGCACAACCGAATGTGTAAACGACCGTTCCGGCCGCGGAGGTGTTGTTGCAGCCATCCGTGGCCGTGATCGTGAACGTGCGGTTCGACGAGCAGGGCGTGCCGCCATCCACATGCGTCAAAGTGATGGTTGCCACGCCGCAACTCTCCGTTGCCATTACCGCCGCTTTCACACTCGCGTCGGTCGGCAACGTTCCCGGGCTGCAGCCCAACTCGCCGGCCGCTGGAACAAAGGTGATCAGCGGCGGTGTCGTGTCCCACACGGTCACCATCTGGCTGCACTGGGCAGTGTTGTCGCAACTATCGATCGCGGCCCATGTTCGCGACACCGTCATCGCGCAAGCGGCCATGTTCGTCACCGTTGAACCACCACGAGGGTCACGTTGCTTCCACTGCAAGCGTCGCTCACCGTGGTGGATCGAAACTACATTGCTGACCGCATTCCACGAACTTGTTCGTTCGGCAGTTGACCAGCGGGGGCGTTGTGTCGCGAACCGTAATCAATTGCTGGCAAGTGCCGCTGATGCCGCAACCGTCGGTTGCCCGATAAGTCCGCGTGATCACGAACTGGTTCACGCAGTTGCTCTCACTCATCACGTCGCCGCTCCAGACGACGTCGATGCTCGGTCCGCAGCCTGCGCAAGTCGCACTGGCGACCACACCGGTCAAACTCGGCGCGGGGATGGCCGCCGCACATGAAACCAGAATGGGCAGTGGACAAGTGATCGTCGGATCCAGGCCGCAGCGGAATCCGAAGTCCAGCGTCTGCATTCCGTTGAAATCATCACCGTCCACGCCGGTTGGTGATTCTTGGCCCAGCGCCAGGTTCACGACCGGGCTCACCGTTTCAGCTCCCGGCCCGCCGGCTTGCGCGCCCACATCGCGGCTATCCGGGCCGGTGGCGCTCGAATCCGTGAGAATGGTCGGTGTCGAACTGAACGGCAGATTCTGAAGGCCGCCACCGACACTGAAGTTGCTGGGCGGAACGCGCAGATAATAATCGCCCGGCAGCAGATGCCGGAACTGATAGAACCCGCCGCCGCCGGTCGTAGTGCTGTCCAACAATTCATCGTCTCCGCCGCCGATAATGCCATTGGCGCCCGGTGACCAAAGTTGCGCGGTCACGCCGTTGAGACCCGGTTCACCGACATCTCGCTGGCCATTGTTGTTCTCATCATGCCAAACGAGATTGCCTATGCTCAGGTAGTTCTCGCCGAAATTGTATTCCACACCGTCCTCACCTCCACCGAGCACTACGGAGCCCAACACGTTATCGAGCGGGGCTGGGTTGTTGCCGCGCAATGTGTTGTTGACTGTGCCGAGCGTGTCGCTCGCCGAAGCCCAGGCGGATGGCTGCGTCTGCAACAATTGATACGTGCCGGGATTCAAGCCCGGGAAACTGTACTGGCCGTTCTGGTCGGTGATGGAACTGAGCGCGACTGCGTTCCCGAACACATCCGTGCCCGCGAGCGTGATCGTGCCGTCGGGAAGGCCCACTTCACCTGCGCCGAGTTCGCGCGCGCCGTCGTTGTCGCGATCGTGATAAACGTAGCCGCTGAGCCTCGTGGCATCGGTGGTGATGCAGTCCAGCAACGCACCGTCGCGATTATCGGCGAGGCTCACTTCAGCGGTGCGCGTAATGATCGTCGCAAGATTCTCCACGGCCCGGCCGACGAGCGCGTAGTTGTTGTCCAACTGCGCTATCACGGTGATCACACCGGTTTCGTTCGCTTCCAGCATGCCCGGAGTTGCGCCGAGATTGTTCCACGTCGGACCCACGCCGGTTGGTGCGGGCACGGCGGAGACGAATGTCAACCCCGCCGGCATCACATCGCTCACCACCACGTCGCTTGCGACGAGATTGCCATTGTTGCCATAGCGAATCGTGAAGGTCGTCAACTCTCCCGGATGCACGCAGCCTGGACCGCTCTTCTGCACGTGAACGTTGGCGAGATTGCCAACGAAGGTGAGCACCGAATCCGTATTGTCGCACACCTCTCACGCCGCGCAGTGCGGCCAATGACGGTGCTGACGAGTGTGTGGCCCGAAGTGCCCGGACGAATGACGGTGCTGTATGTGATGCTGCCAGTGGTATTCGGAGCCATGTCGCCGAGTAGGAAGACGATGTGATTCGCATCGGCGCGATTGACGGTCCAGTTGTTCGCCAATGGCACCAGCGGATCGAACAACGGCAGCGTGAGTGTCGAGGCGGTGTTGTAATACGCAGTCACTCCGGACGGCGCGGTGAATGGGCTGAGCGTCACGTCGGCGACGCCGTTGTAGTCGCCGTCGGGCAGCACCACTTGCAGATAAGTGCGAGGCGCGGACTGTGGGCCGAGCACCGACCAGTCGAGCGGGTAATCCAACGATTCTCCGATGAGCGCAGCCGCGTGATTCGCGGTCATCGCCGCCTGAAGATCAGTGAGACGCGTGTTCATCGAGTAGCTGGCGCTATTGTTCGCGAGACTGATCTCGGGTGTGGTGGTGCTGATCGAAACGACGTTGTTGATCGGCAGCGCGCCGCCGCACGGATCGTCATTCACGCGCACGGTGAAGGTGAACGACGGCCAGTTCAGCGAGTCATACGTCATCTGCCAGGACTTGAGGCACGGGCCGTTGCTGGCGTTTACGCTCGATGGTTCGGCGCGGAGCACCAGGTTCGTGTAGGCCGGGTTGATGCCGGAGAGATCGAGCCCATTCAGGCCGACGATCACAGAAGTGTAGAGCGGCCCGAGATCGTAAACAGGAACCCCAAACTCCAGCCGTCCGATGCTGTAAGTGATCTGCTCGTCGTCAGGAATGGTTTGTTCCACAAACAATGTTTTCCATCCGACGAAACGGTAGGGATTCGGGGATGCGACGGCTTCGTACACGCCATTGGAGTTCAGGGTCAGGCAGTCATTCGTGGGTTGTAGCACCGGCTCGCAATTCGTGACGGAAACCACCCTGACGAATGCCGATGAGTTGGCCGGGACCACCGGCTCTGCGGCGTCCACGCGCCGTTCAAGTAAGTGTATTTCGTGTAACCCAGATCCCACTCCGTGCTTTGGTTATTTGGAATGAGAAGCTCCGTGCCGCAACGTGGCGCGCAACTGAAGAGGTTGGTGTAACGGGCCTCACCGATACCGTACCGGCCCACCATCGAAAGACCGAAATGCGGCGTGCAGGGCAGGGGACACAGAGAGACAGGTTCGCATGAGACAAAGGTGAGCGTGAAAGGCTCAGGACTGAACACGATAAAGGCCTCGCCGGGACTGAGGATGGGAATCATGTCCCGTTCGCCGAAATCGATGCTGTAGCTGTTGATGGAAAAACCGGTCCCGGCCCACCTCAAGATTCGAAAACGATCTGGCGGATTGAGCAGCAGCTCAAAGAAAAGAACAGACTCGGCGCCGATGCATGGCGGCATCACGAGATAGTTCAATCCCGATTGGAACGTGATGGTATTGGTCAACCGGTTCGCGCAGTCACCGCAGCAGTTAGTCGCAACCACCGGCCCCGTGGGGCAATGGAGATTGACGATGGCGTTGGTCGTCATGAAATTGCCGGCTACGTCCGTGACATTGCTCACCGTCAAAACGTAATTATTGCTCGACAACATGGGGCTCGTGAGGAGGCTGACCGTCCGGCCATCCGCAGAGAGGTCGAGTCCCTGAAGCGTCACCCCGCCGGAGACTTTGTAGCTCGACAGGCTGGTGGCGCGGTCGAACTCCATCCGCTCGCTGAACGTGAGCGTGAGGGTGTTTCCCACGCAATCGACGCCCACAGAATCCAGCGTCGGCGGAGTGTTGTCCGCGCCGGATGAGCCCACTGCGCTGCGGACGAAATTCGCCGGGGCCGTGAGCGTGTCGAAGAGAACGGAGAAGCTCGTCGCGCTGAGTTCGTTCGGCGAGTAAGTGACCGTGGCGCCGGGCGGCGCATTCACGCTCACGAGTTGGGTGTTGTCCGGCACAATTTCGTCGATCACCACATTGTGCGCGGTGATGCTGCCGATGTTGTTGTAACTGATCTTGTAGCGAATGAGTCCACCGAACTCCGCGAACGTTGGATCGCCGGACGATAATTCCATCCCCGACTTCATCACCGCCACATCCGCGCGACGCACGACCACGCAGCTCTGGCTCGTGTTGTTATCGAGCAACTCTTCCGTGCCGACATCGGCGGCGATGGTCGCGGGATTGCACACCTGCGTGTTGTCGGCCACCGAGTCGGCGATGGTGGCTCGCAGTTGGAAGGAACCTTTGCTGCCCGGTCGCACTCCGATCTTCTCGTAATGGAGCGCGTCACCAGCACAGCGCCGGAGATCGGAGCGCCGAGTTGATCCACCGGAGCGATGACATTGCCGTCGGCATCGACGAGCGACACGACGGCGAAGTTGTCACCGTCCTGCACGAGCGTGCCGGGAAGGGTGTCAGTGATCCGCACGCCGTAGGCGTTCACCGTGCCGCTGTTTTCAAACGTCAACGTGTAGGTGATCGACTGGCCCGGGGCGATGCCCGGCAACGAACCTTCCACGGAGCCCGTCTTGGTCAGAGCGAGATCGAGCGAAGGCGTTCGCACCACGGCAGTCGCCGTGTTGTTCGCCGTGTCTTCGGAAAGCGGAATGGCCTGGGCGATCACCACGGTGTTGGCAAAGGAACTTCCCGGCTGCGGGAGAATGTGCGTGATGGGATCGACAAGATCGACGCTGACCTGCGCGGTAAACGGCCCGGCATTTCCAGCGAGCGCGCCGACGAGCAGCGCGATGTGATTTACCGGAGTTATCGGTTCACCCCACCCACCGCCGGTCAACGGATTGAGCGGATCGAACACGGGCACGGGACTAACCGCGTCCGCGTTGTAATACGCGGTAACGCCCGCTGGAGCAGTCACGTTGACAAACGTCACGTCGCCGTCGGAACCGTTGTTTGGAAGCGTGTCCACCAAGTAAACGCCGGTCGCCGCCTGCGGACTCTGATTGACCCACGAGATGTTCCACGTGACGCGATTGCCCGGACGCGCGAGGACGGGACCGGATTTTGTGACGGTCAATTCCGGCGGCGGCATTGATACGTGACGGTGCCGCCCGCCAGAACGGTGGCCGGTGAAGCATATTTTAGAAGCTGAGGGTCAGGACGAAAGATGGTGACCTGATGCTCGTCGCAACTCGTGATGGAATCGCCGGCTGTCCTGCCGTGCCGCAAGCCACGTTGATGCGAGTGGTGCCCGAGGGCGTGGCGGAATCTGACTGAACGGTCAGCGTGAGTTTGCCGCCTTCAAGTCCCGCGAGCGGAGCATCGTTGCCGCGATTACCAGTGGCTCCGGTGATGACGAAGGTCAGCGTGGTGGAGCCATCCCCCTTCAGCACCGCGCTCGTCGGAACAACCTGTCCCTTGTTGTCTGCGGGCGCGCCGTTCGCCGTCGCGGCGTCATTCCATGTGTGCGTGGCGCTCACGAAGCCTGGTCGTCGATCATGTTCATCAACCCGGACACGTCGTCATAGACCACCGAGTTGTACATCGTCTCGTTGCCGTCGTTGCGTGCTCCAATGCTGAAACTGTTGGTCGTGCCGGGGAGCGTGCACCATTCGTTGTCGATGAAGAAGATACCCGCGCCCCGACCTTCGTGATCGATGGCCGCGAGACGCTACGGATGACTGTGACGACCGGCTGCGATTGAGATGTCCCGGCGTTCGCGGCGGTGGCGAAGGCGCGATTGGTGAGCGTAGTTCCCTCCAGCGTCCCGTTCCGTGTCGCCACGGTGAAGGTCAGCAAATCCGTTACACCCTCATCCACATTCCCCAGGTTCCAATAAACGCTGTTCGGCGGAACACTTACTCCGTTCACCACGAGCGCTCCCGGCCCCGCGTGATAAGCGCCACCCTTGGTGGCGGAGGCGAAGGTGACGTTGTCGTTCTGGCCGGGGTACGGCGTAGGGTTGATCTCGGGAGGATACATTAGCGAGTCCGCGTACTGCGGCAACGTGTCCCAGACCACGAGACCTTGGGCGCGCACGTAGTTCACCGCGTAGCGCGCGCGATACACCACACCCGCGCCGCCTGCACTTCGGCGGGACCTTGCTTGTCGATCGATACTTGTGACATCGGATGCCACGTCACCAGCAAACTGTCCACCGTCGGAGCCACCGCGCCCGACTTGGTGAAATACACATGCACGCGGATGCCGGGCACCAACGTCGGTGAATTTAGACTCGCGAGACTGATCGGGCCGGTCACCGGCTGCGGTGGTATCAAGACCGTCAGCCCGTCCTCGCTGCGCACTTCCGCCAGTAGATCGCCCGGTGCAAAGAGACTGCCGGCAGTCACATCCAATTGTCTCCATTGATCAAAGCTCGTCGGCACAATCTCCACCGTCCGATAATCGCCCGTCGTGTTTGGCGAGATGAGCGAGACCGCGCCGCCTGTGAATCGCACCGAACTGGCGCTGGAGACGCCGAGATTGTTCCCGTAGTCATCCAGGAAATAGCCGTCGCCATCGCTGACAACGACCGATGCGTGAACTGACGCGATGGTCATCAAACAGAACAGCAACATCAGCGGCCGATGAGCGATTGCACCGTTGCACCCGCGGGATGTTTGCGTGCAAGAGCGAACCCTTTGGGCAGGGGGCATGAGGGGCATAGAATAACGCTTTCGCGATTTGGATTGGATCGCTGCGACGCTGCTCCGTTGGGGGAACGCAAAGCGAGGGTATTACCCTCTGTTTTTTTGGAGAAAGGAATTGGCCCGACCGGGATGCTGAGGTGGGCGGAACTCTTTAATCCGAAGCCTCAGCCATTTGTATGAGATGGCGCCTTCATACGATCGATACTGACTCGCTTCGCAGAAAGTTTTTTCGCCATCGCTTCACCAGCCAACACGGTCAGCAAAAGAACGCCCGTGAGAATTCCAGCGAGTTCACTCGGCTGATCTGAAAGAGAAAGACCATTGCGCAACACCGCCAACAGCGCGACGCCGAGCACGGTCCCGTGAACCGTGCCAACACCGCCGAAGATGCTCGTGCCGCCAAGCACGACGGCTGTGACGGCGAGCAATTCGTAGCCGGTGCCCGCATCGGCTTTCGCCTGGCCAACACGGGCGACGTAGATCATCGCAGCGAGCGCCGCGAACATTCCCGAGACCACATACGCCATCGAGACACGCCGATCGACCGGCAGCCCGGCGTAACGAGCGCCTTCCGGCGCGAAGCCAATCGCGCGGAACGATCTGCCAAAAGTCGTGCGATGAACGAGCAGCCACACGAACACGGCGGCCAGCAGGAAGATCGGCACTTGCGCGGGAATGATTCCGCCGAAGTAGCCTTGGCCCCACAAAAGAAACGCCGGAGGAAAGCCGGTGAAATTGTCCACGCCGCGCGTGATCGCTTCGGCCACTCCGCGAAACAGCGAGAAGCTCCCGAGCGTCACGATCAATGGTGGCAGGCGCAGCCGCGTGATCAATGACGCGTTCAACCATCCGCAAGCCGCGCCGATGGCCAGTGTCGCGAGCGCGGCGACCGGCCAGTCGAGCCCCGCGTCACGCCAGAGCTTACCGAAACAGATCGCGCACAGCCCAAGCAACGAGCCGACCGACAGATCAATGCCACCCGTGAGAATCACTGGTGTCATGACCAGCGCGAGCAACCCGATCTCGACGGAAAATTTTACGATCTCCAACGCGTTGCCCTGCGTGGCAAAGTTGGTCCCAGTGCGCATGAAGATGAGGCATTCAATGGCGAGCACCACGAGGAGCAATGCTTCAAAGCGGAGCAATGATCCCGGTTTGGACAAGTGCAGGTTCATCTTAGCTTGCGTGATCTAAACCCATCCGCCGCCACGGCCAGCAGAATGATCGCGCCTTGAATCGCTTTCTCCCATTGCGGCGGCAGGCGCAGGAACACCAGCGCCGGGGGGATCGCCGACAGCAGAAGCATTCCTGCGAGCACGCCCCAGAGATTGCCGCGCCCGCCCGAGATGGCGACGCCTCCGACGACGGCGGCAGCAATCGCCTGCAGCTCCAGTCCCGTGCCAGTCTTGGGATCGATGTCCGCAAAGCGAATCGCGTTGAGCAGCGCGGCCAATCCGACAAGCGCGCCCATGATCACAAATACTGCGAACGTGACGCCTTGCGGATGGATGCCCGCGAGCCGCGCTGCTTCGCGAATCGCCCGGCGGCGACATGCTTCATCGCGAACACGAGCAGCAGGAACAGTAACGTCGCGACACCAAGGATGGTTGCTTGTCCGCTGACTTGTCCGAAGCCGAACCATTGAAAGCTCTCTGGGAGGTCCGTCACGAACTTGCCTTCGCGCCACCAGCGCAACGCCTCGCGCCACGTCACCATTGTTGCGAGTGTGACCACGATGCTCGGGAGACCCAGTCCTGCAATCAACGCGCCGTTGAATGCGCCCATCATTGCACCGCATACGATGGCACCCAGCGCGACCAGGGGCATCGGGAGTCCAGACTTCGCGAGAAGGCCCGCGGCGACGCTGCAAACGGCGAACTGCGAGCCGATCGAAATGTCGATCTGCCGCGAGATGATTACGAGCGCGACGCCGCAGGCAATGACGAGCACTGGCGCCGCCGCGGTGAGCGTGGTCAGGAGTTGTTGTTTCCCGAAGAACGCCGGAGCCATGAATGCCAGCGTGAGCAGCAATGCCGCGAGCGCGCCTGCCACGGACCATTCTCGGAAATGGCGTTTCAAGACGGGTTCAATGTTTGATCCAGTCAAAGAATCCGAGCTTCTCAAGGTCAGCGCGCAATGCGACGTGCTCGGCGTGATTCAAATGACCGTTCGGCAATCGAGGCGGGCCGACGTTGACGCCGAGCATTGTCATCACTGCTTTCGCCGCACCCATGAAGCCGCGCGGCACGAGTGTGGCCACGAGTTGCACCGAGCGGAATTGTTGATCACGCGCGGTGGCGAGATCGCCGGCTTCCAACGACTTGATGATGCGATGATAAACCGGCGCGGCGAAATTATACGTGCTGCCGACCGCGCCTTTCGCTCCGAGCGCCCACGCCGCGAGCATGAATTCATCACAGCCCCACAGAGTGTTGAAGGTGCCTCCGTCCAGACGCAGGCACTGTTGAAACATCATCAGGTCCGCATTGGTGAATTTCACTCCAACCAGGTTCGGAATACGCTCACGTGCCTGCGCCAAAAACTCCGGCATTGAGAGAGCCACACCCGTCATGGACGGAATGTCGTAGTAGAAGAATGGCGTCTGCGGTGCGGCGGACGCGATCTCGGCGCAACAATCAACGAGAGAGGCGACGTAGCGCGGCTTGAAATAACTGGGCGCGAACGCAGCGATAGCGCGCGCATCGAGTTCCTGCGCCTGTGCAGCGAGAACGCGTGAGTCCGCGAGACAGTTCGATCCCACGTGAACGATAATCTTCAGAGCGGTGCCGCGCGCGACCTCTGACCATCGCACGGCCAGTGCGCGTCGTTCATCCAATGTGAGCGACTCGCTCTCGCCGGTTGTGCCGCAGATGAACACGGTCGCGATGCCATTCGCGAGCAGGTGCTCCGCCTGTTTCTCGACAATGGCGAGATTCAGCGAACGATCCTCGTGAAACGGCGAGTGCGTGGCGGCCACGAGTCCCGTGATGGAGGTCTTCAGCATGGGCGCGACGTTAGCGAATGAGTCGCGAAAGGAAAACGGTGTTCATCACGCGTCACTTCTCATCGCGAATCTTCAGGCTCCAGATTTCGGGAGAACGAACGCCGGGTCGCATCTCGCCGCTCGGAACGATCCAATGATCCCGCCACAACACATTGGGAACCGTCACGCGGGGTGCAGGCGCGGTTCCGACGCGCGACCACGCGTCGCGCTTCGTGTCGTAGAACAGCACTTGATCGTTGAAGCCGGGGTGCGTTGACGAAGGCGCGATTGCGGCACGCGAACCATCGTCTCCGCCCAGAATGAAGAAGCCCGCGTTCATCGCCAGCGGAGCAGGGGACGGCGCGGCGGCGAGAGCGAATGGCAATGCTGCAATAGAGCGCCAACCACGTTCGGGATCAAAACGATATGCGTCTCGCAAGTATCGACGCGCCGAAGCTCCACTATTGGTTTGCACCAACTCAACTCCGCCGACGATGAAGAGCGCATTGTCCTGCACCGCAGCCATCGCGAGCATTCGCGGTGTGCCGGGCCATGAGGGGAGTTCGCGCCAGATGAGTTCGCGCTCGTTCAGTCGCAACGCGAAGAAGTTCGTGAGCGCGTTTGTCGCATCGGGTTTCGCAATACCGCCGGTGATATACAGCGTGTCGTTGAGCATGACGCCGCACGCGTTCGCCACTGGAAACGGCAACGACGGAAGTGTTCTGACGACGAGTTGATCGTTTCGAAACGACAGCGCGAAGACTTCGGCGTAATGACGTTGTGCGTCACTGCCACCAACGCAGATCAATTCGTCGCCATGCGTTACGCTAACTCCGTATGCGAGCTGTCGCGGCAATTGACCGGCACGCTTCCATCGACCAGTCGGTTGCTCCAATACGAAGACGTCATCGTGCCAGGCTTTCGTGCCGCCTTCCCACGGCTTGCGTTCGGGGAAATTCGCACCGCCCGCCACGATCAACGCGCCGCCACTCACGCCGACGAATGGCGCAGCGACACCCGCGGCATTCGGCAAGGGATCGAGTCGTTTCCAATCCATGCTGAACCGGGACTCGGCGGCAAATGCAGTCGCGGCCCAGGTCAGCAAGATCAGAGTGAACACGCGTGCGTTCATGGCGCTACGTCCTGGCTCTCGTTGATTTTGCGGGGCTTGATCAGCAACACGAGCCCGACAGACACCAGCGCGATCCCGGCGTAAACGGTGAAGATCATTTGTCTCGGGATGCCCTGGTCCTGCATCGCTCCGAACGACCAGTCAGCAAAGCCGCCACAACTGATGCTGACCATGTTCATGATGCCATAGCCGGTGGCCCGAAATTCCGGACGCACAATTTGGCAAAGGATCGGCATGTTGTTGCAGTCGAAAAATCCCCAGCCCAATCCGAACAACGTCAGAAACGCGATCGACACGACGAGTGATCCTGCGTTCCCCACGCCAAACATCGCCGGGATGATCAGTCCCACGCCGATCGCGCTGATGAAAATGCGACCGCGCGCGTTGTGTTGCATCCATCGATCAGCCAACCAGCCGCCTCCAACCGCGCCGACGATGGCCGCCGCTTGCCAGAATAGCGTCGCGGACACTCCGGCTTTGCCTTGGCCGATGTTGTATTGCTGCTTCAGGATTGCAGGCATCCAGTCGCGCACGATCCACGCGGCCATCGCGGGCAGCGTGAAGTAGAGGACCAGGAGAATGAATGAGCCATTCGTGAGCAACGCTTTTGTTGTCGCGAGTGCGCTGGGCTTCTTCGACGAAGCAACACCAGTATTTCGCCGCGGCGAATCGCGCAGCAGAAACAACAGAGGCAAGGCGTAAAATATTCCCGCGATCCCACACGCATCGAAGGCGGAGCGCCATCCCAACGACGGTTCGTCCGCGACGTAACCACTGAATCCGCCGACGATCACTCCGCAATAGATCGCCATTTGATGCATGCCCACCGCTCGCGATCGTGTGGCTCCGAAATGAAAATCGGCGATGAGCGCGAGCGCCGCCGGGATGTAGAACGCTTCACTGATGCCCATCAACGAACGCGTGAGGAGAAGGCCGTCGTAAGTCGTGACGTGTCCCGTTGCCCATGTGATCAGCGACCATGCGAACAGGCTTCCGCAAATCGTGTAACGGCGACTGAAGCGGTCCGCGATGTAACCGCCAATGGGACTGAGGAACGCGTAAACCCATTTGAACTGCCCCAGCATTCGCCCCCAGTTCGCATCGGTCGCGATGCTCGGGATGTCTGCCATTACTGAATACTTCATCGAGGCAAGCATCTGGCGGTCGAGATAGTTCAGCAGTGCGACTGGCCAGAGGAGCGCCACAATCACCCATGCTGTGCGCGCCAATTTATCCGGAGCAGTCGAGGTGACGAGACTCAGATTCATTTCGCGAGACATTGATTAGAGTCTCCTTACGTCGCCAGCTACCGAAGAGTTCTGTCCCAGCGCCGCGGCCATGACTTCGTGCGCGTCGGCTTTTGCGCCGAGCATCGAAACGATCGTTCCTCCGCGCATCACGACGATGCGATCACTCATGCCGATAATCTCCGGGAGATCGCTGGAGATCATTAGAACTGCGAGGCCATCTCTGGTGAGGCGGCGAATGATTTTATGGATTTCACTCTTCGCGCCGACGTCCACGCCTTGCGTCGGCTCATCGAGAATGAGGACGCGCGGTTTGGTCGCCAACCAGCGAGCAACCGAAACCTTCTGCTGATTGCCGCCGGATAGGGAATTACTGGGCGCATCCGGACCGTAAGCCTTGATGCCGAGATCGCGGATGAACTCGTTTGCAAGCGCGCGCTCTTTTCCAAAACGCAGCCACGTGCCGCGAAAGATTTGGCGGTGAATCGCCATCGTCATGTTCTCGGCGATCGGCAGGTTGAGGATCACGCCATGACGCCGCCGATCCTCGGGCACGTAAGCGATCCCATGCGCAACGGCTTCCTGCGGCGAACGAATCGCGACGTGATTGCCATTGAGAATGATTTCACCTGAATCCGCAGGCGTAATGCCGAAGAGCACGCGCGCCAGTTCCGTGCGGCCTGCACCGACAAGTCCGGCGAGGCCGACGATCTCACCGGCGCGAATGTCGAGCGTGATGCTCTTCACGCCGCTGGCGGTGCAGCCAAGATTCTTCAACGAGAGAACAACTGCGCCGAGTTGACTCTCGGTGGGTGGGAAGATGGATGAAACCTCGCGGCCGACCATGAGCTTGATGAGTTCGGATTCCGTGATTGTAGGAGTCGACGTGAGAAGACTCTGACTTTCGCTTTTTGAAGTTAGAGTCTCGTCACCTCGACTCCTACCAACATTGCGCGTCTCCACACTCTCCCCATCGCGCAGCACGGTCACGCGA
>Ga0193706_1001015_pt1 | contig 13511 bp, 11 predicted proteins | sample U3c1metaG_FD_160130 | JGI IMG/M metagenome (GOLD analysis project Ga0193706, IMG submission 160130) | Soil microbial communities from a riparian zone of the East river system, Colorado, United States - U3c1 | ecosystem: Environmental > Terrestrial > Soil > Riparian zone | place: USA: East River... | reverse complement strand
AATCGGTATGCTGAAGATCGGCCTGGCGACCGCCGCCCTCCACGTTTCGACGCAACGGCTGAAGGATGCCCCGGTTGTAGGGGTTTCCGGTCACCGAATCGATGAACGTCTGGGGCGCCGTGAAGCCAAGCAGCGGCGCACGGAGCGGGCCAGCGCCATCCGGGTCGGGCCCGAGGATCGGCGCCTGGCCGACCAGGTTGCCGGGGTTGCTCTGGTTGGCGCCCACTCGCGCCGGGTTGGCGTCGGCCGGGTTGTACACTGCGGCGACACACACCTGGGCACGTTGCTGCGCCGACATGAGCGGATTGTCGCAGTTGATGTTGGTGGTGTTGCCGAAGTTGCCCGACGGGGCGATCTGGGCGACCGTGCGGTCGTCCATGAACATCGCCTCGAGGAAGGGCTTGAACGCTTCGCTGATCTCGTAGGAGGCGAAGGCGCCGGCCGTGTAGCGCTCGTCAGGGCGCTGGAAATAGTTGTACGGCGCGAAGTTGAACGGCGTCGAGCCGGGAATGAAGGTGCGGTTCGGACCGACCTGCAGCGTTGCGAGGTTGGTGAAGAAGGTGCCGTTGGCCGAGGTTGGCGACCCGCCGCAATCCTGCAGGCGGCCCGGAGTCGCGGCGACTTGAGCGATCGTGCGGGCGGTCAGGGCGCAGGTCGAATAGTCGCGATTGCCCTGAACCACCGCGTTCAGCTTGCGGTAGGTGGCATAGGCCATGACGTGGCCGCGGCCGTCGTCGAAGCCGGCGCCGATGGCCGCACTGAGATCGACCGTGCCGCCGTCGGCGACATTGTGACCAGGCCTGGCGAAGTTGTCGCGGACGATCTCCTGAACGATCTGATCGTTGGTGTCGTTCACATGCTGATAGAAGCTGTACTGGCCATCCAGGCGGATGCCCTCGAACTCCGTATCCATGATGAAGTTGACGACGCCCGAGACGGCGTCAGCGCCGTACACCGACGAAGCGCCGCCGGTCAGGACGTCGACCCGGCGAACGATCGCGGCCGGGATGAAGTTGATGTCGGCGACGGGAACGGCCTGGGCCGGGTCGCCCGCCTGGAGGCGGCGGCCGTTGATCAGAACCAGGGTGCGCGAGGCGCCGAGGTTGCGAAGATCGACCGTGGCGGTGCCGGTGGCGCCGTTGGCGAGGTTACCGCCCTGGCCGGCGAAGGCCTGCGGCAGCGAGTTGACGATGTCCTCGGTGCGGGTCGTGCCCTGGAGCTTGACCTCGGCGCTGTTCAGGACGGTGACCGGGCTGGTCGAAGTGAGGTTCGGCTGCGGAATGCGCGAGCCGGTGACGAGGATGTCGCCCTGGTCCACCGCGTCCTGGGCGCCGTCGGCGGACGCATCGGGCGTCGCGTTCTCGACCGGACCCGTGCTGGGCTCCTGGGGATCGTCCTGCGCGAAAGCGGGAGTGGCGAAGCTGATCGCGGCGCCACAAAACATCGTGGTGGCCAGCAGCTGATTCAGAATACGGTTGGTCTTCATTTCAGTCCCCTTGTGACGGCCTCGGCCGTAGAATCCTCACACCCTGAGCGCCGGCAGGAACCGGCAGTTCACCTGTCCGTTTACGGTAAGTAATGAAAAAGGCGCAATCGTCTCACTGAGCGCGCCCACCCAATTCTGTGCCGCGTGACAAAATTGTCACATGGCGGCCGCGCCTTGCCATGCATTTCCCGATGCACCATCATCGCACCGACCGGATCGCCGTCCGGGCCTGTTTTCGAGCGAGAGGGTCTATGAGAGCGACGATTTCCCTGCTGGCGCTTGCCGCGCTGGCGCTTCCGGCAACCGCCATCGCCGCGCCCAAGCTGCCGCAGAAGCGGCCGGAAGCGCTCGAGGCGGTGCTCCGCTGCCGCGCCATCACGGACGAGCAGGCCAGGCTCGCCTGCTTCGACACCGCCGTGGCGACCTTCGAGCAGGCGACCGCGAGCCGCGAGGTCGTGGTGGTCGACAGAAAGCAGGTGCGGGACACGAAGCGATCGCTGTTCGGCCTCGATCTGCCCGGGCTCAACATATTCGGCGGCGGGCCCGACGACGAGGGCACCGACGTCAGCTCGATCGAGAGCGAGGTGGCAAGCGCATTCCAGGATGGCGAAGGACGCTGGGTGGTGACCTTGAAGGAAGGCGGCACCTGGCGCCAGATCAACGACACCATCCTCGGGCGGCGGCCTAAGCCGGGATCGAAGGTCATGATCCGAAGGGCCGCGATGGGCAGCTATATGATGCGGATCGACAACCAGGCCGGCGTCAGGGCTCGGCGCGAGCGCTAGGCGTCGAAAGCCCTCCCATACTCCCGCAGTCTGGCTTCCATGTTCGAATGGGCTCTAGCCAAAGGCGCCTCCGAAGTGGCATTGCTAGCTATTCGGAAACTGCCACCAACATGCTCGCCGGGGCCAGTGTGCTAAACGAATCCTCCCGCAAGAATAATGCGGTTTTAGCTGTCAATATGGCCGCTGCGAACGGTGACCCGAACGCTTTGTTCACGCTCGCACATTGGCGGTGGCAGGGGGATGTCATGCCACAGGACATTGGGCAAGCGCGTGAACTCTACCGTAAGGCAAGCGAGCAAGGCCATGAAACTGCGGGAATCTTCTATACCAACTTGATCGCGAACGGCATCGGAGGCTCGGCGGATTGGAAGGCAGCGATGAAGCGGCTGCGAGACGAGGCCAGCAGACACCCCCACCGCAAGCGGGCCCTCTCGCTGATCCGCAAAATGTCGCTGGACCCTAAGGGGGACCCGACATCCGTGCCGACCGGCCGAACGTTGAGCGACACTCCGCAAGTGACGTTGTTCAGGCGTCTTTTTTCTAAAAGCGAATGCGAATATCTTGCGCACGTGGCCGATCCGGACTTCAAGCCCTCTTTCGTCGTCGATCTGCAAACTGGCCGCGAAGAGCGCGACCCAGTCCGCACCTCTGATGGAGCAGTCATCCACTGGCTCATCGAAGATCCGGTAGTTCATGCGCTCAATCGGCGCCTCGCCGCGATAAGCGACACCGCCTTCGAACAGGGCGAGCCTCTACAAATTTTGCGCTATCGTCCCGGCCAACAATATTTACGGCATAGGGACGCAATCCCTGGATATGAGAATCAGCGGATCAAGACAGTGTTGGTCTATCTCAATGAGGGATATGAAGGCGGCGAAACATGTTTTCTACATACTGAGCTGAGGGTGAAGGGTCGGATGGGCGACGCCATTGTGTTTAGGAATACTTTGGATAGCGGAGTCGCCGACCCTGCCTCGGAACATGCTGGGCTCCCAATCACCGTTGGCACGAAGTTGCTCGCCAGCCGGTGGATTCGTCAGCGCGCCCATACGCCTGGTTCCGCCAAGGTGTAACGTCGCTAGCCGACCCGCCAAGCAGTGCTGGGGCTAACTGGCTACGATCCCGCACAGACTTGACCAGCCCATCGTTCGGGCAGCTACCCTAGCGTGGGCCAATCAGCCGCTGCGGATCGATCCGGGCCTCGCCCCAGCGCATGCCCCAATGAAGGTGCGGACCGGTCGCTCGGCCGGTCGCTCCAACCCTGCCGATCAGCTCGCCCTTCCTGACCGCCTGGCCCTCGCGCACCAGGGTTTGCGAGAGGTGGAGGAAGGCGCTGGTCAGGCCCATTCCGTGGGCGACGATGACCAGATTGCCTTCGAGGCTGAAAGCGGGCGGGCCGGCGAGAACGACGATCCCGTCGGCCGGCGCGACGACCGGAGCGCCGGCGCCCGCGGCAATGTCGACGCCGTTGTGGAACGAGGCCGGCTCCCCGCGATAGATGCGCTGCGATCCGAAGACACCGCTCACCCGTCCGCGGCCCGGCCAGATGAAGGCCTGCCGCCAGCCTTCGGAAGCAGGAACCGAAGCTCGGGCCGCGCCGATGCGGGCAAGCTCGCGCTCTCGCAGGCGCAGATAGTCGGCCGTCGGGCCGGAAGGGCGGCGGGCGATGTCGATGTGCTCGATCTTCCAGGCGCGCGGAGCGACCGCGAGAGCCCGCGAGACTGTGCGGCCGTCGACGGAGCGCGCCTCGAGCAGGGACGCGGCGGGATGGTCGCGGTCGAAGCCGAGCAGGAAGCGGCCGCCGGGCGCGAGCGGCACCGGCCTGCCGTCCAGCGTGAGCGAGGCGGCGCCCGTCGCCGTTCCGGACACCAGGCCGCCCTGCACCGGCGCTCCGTCCAAAGCGAGGTTCAAGGGCGCGGCCGCGGGCGCCGGCCGAGGCGGCGCGGGCGCTTCGGCCAGGGGAATCGGCGCCGGCTCCGTCCCGCAGGCCGCCGCGATCAGAGCCAGGCCGACTGCCAGAGCGGTCGTGGACGCGGAGGACACCGAGGCCATCCTGCCTAGCCGATCGCCCTGACGGCGGCGCGCTCGGCCTCGCTCAGCAAGGGATTCCAGCTATCGATGATCAGAATGGCGCGCGGCTCGTCGCTGTCGTTCCAGGCCTCATGCTCGATCGTATCGTCGAACGCCCAAGCTCTTCCCGCCTTCCAGGCGCGGGTCTCGGCGCCGACCCGGAAGCCGCAGCCCTCGGGCACGATCAGTGGCAAATGAATGGTGGCACGGACATTGTTCGATCCCGTGTGGGGCGGAATGCGCGTATTGGGATCGAGGATCGAGAACATGGCGGTCGGACCCTTCCCCGGCAGATCGAGCAAGGGAAGCGTCTCCAGCAGGGCCGAGGTTCCCGGGCAGCGTTTGCAATTCTCGTCGTTGCGAGCGCCGTCCTCCCAGAAGAAGAATGCGCTCCAGCGCCGGCTGTGATTGAGCTCCTTCCACTGGTTGGCCGGCATCGTCGGATCGAAGCCGACATAGGGCCTGAAGCCCTCGCCGCCCTCGCCCAGAAGCGACTGAAGCTCGCCCGCAATCCCGGCCGTCTTCGATTCCAGGTCCCGGAGCCAGGGGAAAAGCGCGCGGGGGAAAAATTCGAGCGCCGGAAGATAAGGGAAATGGCCTCCGACCGGCTGCTGGACATAGACCTTGCGCCGTCCGGTCCTTTGCTCGGCATAGGCCCTGGCGCGGCTGAGATCGGCGCCGGGCCATTCGGCCTCGATCTGCGCCAGCGGTCCTTCGAGCGCGGCGGCGCGCCGATCGTCGTCGGCGCGCACCAGCTCGCCTCCCCGGGCGAAGGCGCGGCGGACCGGTTCGGGCATATCGCCCACAGGCGGGCCCGAGGCGATGAGGGCTCGAAACAGAGCGAGGGATTCGGACGCTCGGCCAAGCCGCTCGAGCAGATCCGCCTTCATGATGTTGGCGGGAAGATAATCGGGATCGGCGCGCAAGGCCGCGTCGAGAGCTTCGAGGCCCCGGTCGAGCTCCCCCGCGCCCTCGAGCGCCTGAAACAGATTGAACCGGATCGGCGCCGAATCCGGGGCTGCCTCGGCCGCGCGCTCGATCCAGGATATGGCGCCGGGTGCGTCACCGCGATTGAGCGCGATCATCGCGAGGGTGTTCAGAGCGGCGACATCGCCAGGATCCCGCTCGACGATCGATCTAAGGAGATCGGAGGCTTCGTCTGCCCGGCCCTGGCGCCACGCTTCGGCGGCGAGCGCGAACGGGTCGGAGTCCGCCATTCAGCCGCTCAGCGCCGGCGGGCGGCGGTCATCCGCGCTTTTCGGCCTGAACCGAGGCCTCGGCATCGGCATAGGCTTCCTGGCGCTCGACGCTCCAGTAACGCAGGGCCTCCAGCGGGATGGGCCTGCGGGTAATCGCGCAGATCACATGGTCGCCGGGGCTGAGCACCCGGAAGGTGCCCTGCATGTAGTGGAGACGCGCGGGGCGGCCCTGGTTCGACATCAGCATGAGCGCATCCTTACAGCAATTTGGGCTGATCGGCCCGCGCGGCGGAATAAGCAGAGCGGCGCGGGCGCTCAAGAGGCGGCTTCGGAGCAGCGGAGGGAGGCTGGTCCCCGACCGTCGCTTCGACCGGTCCGTCGGCGAATACCAGCTTCAGCCGCTGCGCGGCGCGCGCCGCCGCAGCGGACATGAGAGTCCCGCCCTCCCGGTCCTCGACCCGGGCATAGCCGCGCTCGAGCGGCCGGTTGGGATGGGCGAGCTGGGCGACCCGCCACAGAGCGTCGAGCCGCTCGCGGGCGCGGCGGTGGGCGGAGACGAGCAGGCCCGGCCGAAGCGCGCCGGCGGCGTGGCCGAGCTCGCCGCGCGCCCGGTCGAGCCGTGCGCCCAAAGCGCGTGGAAGTCGCTCGCCCAGCTCGTCGAGCCTCTGGCGCTGGGGGGCAAGCAGAGCCTCGCGCTCGGGCCAGCTCCGAAGCGCATTTTGGAGCTGCTCGCCGCCGCGATCGACGGCGCGCCGGGCGCAGCGCTCGAGCCTCAGGCCCGTCTCGCGAAGCAAGGCATGGAGATCGGCCCGGACCGGCACCGCGATCTCGGCCGCGGCGGTGGGCGTCGGAGCTCGGACGTCCGCCGCGAAATCGCTGAGCGACGTATCGGTCTCGTGCCCGACCGCCGAGATGATCGAAATTTCGGAGGCGGCGATAGCGCGGACCACCTCCTCCTCGTTGAAGGCCCACAAATCCTCGATCGAGCCGCCGCCGCGCGCGACGATGACGAGGTCCGGACGCGGCACCGCGCCGCCCGCCGCAAGTGCGTTGAAGCCCTGGATGGCGGCGGCGATCTTCGCAGCGGCGCCTTCGCCCTGAACGGGCACCGGCCAGACCAGAACGTGGCAGGGGCAGCGATCCTCGAGGCGGTGCAATATGTCGCGGATGACGGCGCCGGTCGGCGAGGTGACCACGCCGATGACTCGCGGAAGATAAGGGAGCGGCCTTTTGCGGTCGGCGTCGAACAAGCCCTCGGCGGCCAGCGCCCGGCGGCGCTTGTCGAGCAGGGCCATGAGCGCGCCCTGGCCGGCAAGCTCGAGCCGGTCGATCACGATCTGGTAGCGCGAGCGGCCGGGATAGGTGGTGAGGCGGCCGGTGGCGATGACCTCGATCCCGTCTTCGGGCCGGAATCGGAGGCTCGAAGCCTGACCCTTCCAGATGACGCCGTCGATCACCGCCTTCTCGTCCTTGAGGCAGAGGTAGCAATGACCGGATCCCGCCTGCTTCCAGCCGCTGATCTCGCCGCGGACCCGAACGAAGCCGAACGCATCCTCGACGGTGCGCTTCAGCGCCATGCTCAGCTCGGAGACGGAAAGGGCCGGCGCGTTGTCCCCGGGCGTCTCGGTTGCTAACAGCCCGGCTTCGGAGGGAAGATCGTCCATGAATGTCCTGCTGCTCGGTTCCGGCGGACGCGAACATGCCCTCGCCTGGAAGCTCGCGCAATCGCCGCTTCTGGGCAAATTGTTCGCGGCGCCCGGAAATCCGGGCATTTCGGACCATGCCGAGCTGGCCGCGATCGACCCGTCCGACCATCGCGCGGTCGTCGATTTCTGCCTCAAACACTCGATCGAGCTGGTCGTAATCGGGCCCGAAGCTCCGCTGGTCGACGGGCTGGCCGACAATCTGAGGACGATGGGCTTCGCCGTGTTCGGCCCGAACCGGATCCCGGCCCAGCTCGAAGGCTCGAAGGGCTTCACCAAGGATCTGTGCGCGCGCCACGACATACCGACCGCGCGCTATGCCAGGGCCTCCGACCGGCTCGCTGCCGAGGCGGTGCTCGAGGATTTCGAGCCGCCGCTGGTGATCAAGGCGGACGGCATCGCCGCCGGCAAGGGCGTGATCATCGCCCAGACGAGGGAGGAGGCGGACTCGGCGCTCGAGACGATGTTCGAGGGCGGCTTCGGATCGGCCGGTTCGTCGGTCGTGATCGAGGAGTTCCTCGAAGGCGAGGAAGCGAGCTTCTTCGCATTGACCGACGGCGAGACGATCCTTCCGTTCGGATCGGCCCAGGATCACAAGCGCGTCGGCGACGGCGATACCGGCCCCAATACCGGCGGAATGGGCGCGTACAGCCCGGCCTCGATCCTGACTCCGAGGCTCGAGAAAAGGGTGATGGACGAAATCGTCCGGCCGACGGTGGAGGCGCTGGCGGCCCAGGGCGCGCCTTATTCGGGAATCCTCTACGCCGGGCTGATGCTGACGAAGAAGGGGCCTCAGCTGATCGAATATAATGCGCGGTTCGGAGACCCCGAATGCCAGGTGCTGATGATGCGGCTGGAGAGCGACCTGCTCGGCCTGCTTCTGTCGGTGGCGCGGGGCAAGCTTGCGGAACATCCCAAGCCTGTCTTCTCGAAGGACGCCGCACTGACCGTGGTGATGGCGGCCGAGGGCTATCCCGACGCGCCGAAGAAGGGCGGCGCAATCAAGGGAGTGACCGAGGCCGAAGACAAGGACGTGAAGATCTTCCACGCCGGCACCACGTTGGATGGCACCAAGCTGGTCGCGAGCGGCGGGAGAGTGTTGAACGTTACCGCCCGCGGAAGGAACGTCGCCGACGCCCAGCGCACGGCGTATCGCGCCGTAGCCAAGCTGGACTTCCCGACCGGGTTCTTCCGGCGCGACATAGGCTGGCGCGAAGTGAAAAGAGCCAAGGCGAAAGCCTGAGAGGCGGAAGCGCGGAGCGCTTTCGCCTCAAACGATCAGGCAAGACCTTGATCGTCTCAGGCTGCGCCTGAGGCGTGAATCGAGGTCTCACCATTTGATAGAGCCTGATTCACGTCATCGGCGGGAGCGCGGAGCGCTTCCGCCTCAAACGATCAGGCTCTAGAGACAAGGCAGGATGAACAAGCTTCCGGAGCCGCTGGCGCGGGCCATCGATCTGTACCGCCGCGGCGACCTCGACGGTGCTCGGCAGGCGGCCGAAAGTGCCTTGGGCAGCGGGCCGCCCGACCGGGACGTGCTTCAGTTTCTCGGCCACCTCTGCTGCCGGATGGGGGATTTCGCGGCGGGGATCGCGCATCTGCGCCGCTGCCTCGACCTCGAGCCCGGAAATGCCGGCGTTCGGGTCGAGCTTGCACGCGCATTGCTCGCGGCCGGCGACCTGGACGGCGCCGAGGCGGTGGCAGCGCAGTCCGAGGGCGTGCCTTTGGCGGCCGCGACCGAATTGGCGAGGATGCGCGGCTACGTCTTCCAGGCTCGGGGCCGGGCGCGCGATGCGGCCCTTTGCTACGAGCAGGTCGTGGCGGGCGAGCCGGGCGACTTCGAATCCTGGAACAATCTCGGCAATGCGCGGCGCCAGGCCGGCGATCCGGACGGCGCGGTCGAAGCGCTCCGGCGCGCCGTGTCGCTGCGCGGCGACCTCGCGCCGATCCGAATGAACCTGGCGGGCGCGCTCGGCGATTCCGGACGGCTCGAGGATGGCCTGAGCGAGATTGGACAGGCCGTGCGGCTGGCCCCGCGGGAAAGCGCGCCCCGGATCGAGCTCGGGCGGGCGCTAACCAGGCTCGGACGGACCGAGGAAGCGCAGTCGGCGCTCGAGGCGGCGGTGGGCGAGATTCCCGAAGATGCCGCTCTTCGGGTCGAGCTCGGCCTGGCGCGGGCGGCGCTCGACGACCATTCCGGGACCGAGCAGGCCTATCGGCGCGCGATCGCCCTCGATCCCGGCGCTCCGGCCGCCTGGAACCAGCTCGCCTTGCTTTTCGACAGCCTCAATCGGGCCGAGGAGATCGGCGCATTGATCGGGCAAGCGCGCGCGGCGGGCGTGGACGAGGGAGATCTGGGCTTCACCATTGCGCTTCACGCCCGGCGGCAAGGCCGGCTGGAGGAGGCCCTGGCCTTGGCCCGAGCCGCGCCCGGCTCGACCGAACCGCACCGAAAGGCGCAGTTGATCGGCGAGCTGCTGGACCGGCTCGGCGATTCCGCCGGCGCCTTCGCGGCGTTCGGAGAGATGAACCGGGCACTGGCCGACTTGCCCTCCGACCCGCGCAGGTCGGCGCGCGACTATCGCGAGGCTCTGGCGGCGGCGGCCGCTCTGCTGACCCCCGATTTCGCGGCCCGGCTCGAGGCCGGGACGCCGGCCGCCGGACGCTCTCCGCCCGTCTTCCTGGTCGGCTTTCCGCGCTCCGGCACGACCCTTCTCGACACGATGCTGATGGGCCATTCGGACGTCGAGGTGGTCGAGGAGAAGCCGCTGCTTCAGGCGAGCGCGGAGAGGCTCGGCCGGCTCGAACGGATTGCCGAGATCGACGAGGAAGAAGCCGCGGAGCTGCGCACCCTCTATTTCGAGACTCTCGACCGGTTGGCGGCACCGGCAGAGGGCAAGCTCGTCATCGACAAGATGCCGCTCAACATGGTTCAGGCGCCCTTCCTCCACCGACTGTTTCCGGACGCCCGTTTCATCTTCGCCGAGCGCCATTCCGCCGACGTCGTGCTGAGCTGCTACATCACCAATTTCAGGCTGAACCCGGCCATGGCCAATTTCCTCGACCTCGAGGATTCGGCCGCCTTCTACGATCTCGCCATGACCGCCTGGTCGGCCGCCAGGACGCTTCTGCCGCTCAACGTCCACGAGGTGCGCTACGAGCGGATGATCGAGGATCCCGAGGCCGAGCTCAGGCCCCTGTTCGACGCGCTCGGTCTCGAATGGCAGGCGGAGGCGATCGATCACCGGCGGACGGCTCGGGAGCGCGGCTATGTCGCGACGGCCAGCTACGCCCAGGTGACCGAGCCGCTCTATAGCCGGGCGAGCGGACGATGGCGGCGCTATGCCGACCAGATGGCGCCGGTCCTGCCGCTGCTCGCGCCCTGGGCTGAACGGCTCGGCTACGAGATGTGAAACCGTTGGAGCGCGGGCCTTTATCCGTTAACGGCTGAAGCCTGGCGCTGGAGCAGTGGGCGATTGGTGAATCGCTCACTGCTCCAGATTCCTTGTTGCCGCATTGCTGTCGCGAAAAGCCGGTTCCCACCTTTTCGCGCAATGCTCTAGGGAGGCGAGTCATGTCGTCCGCGATGAAATTTCTGATCGGGCTGGCCGCGGTGCTGATCATGGGCTTCGTCTGGCACGGGCCGCTCGGCAACGGGGCGCGGATGATCGATTCGCTCGAGGCGCAGGCGAGGGCCGCGGCGGCCGAAGGCGAGCTTCCGGGGATCGAGGTCAGGATGGCGCGCGATCCGCTGGCCCGAAGCGCGGTGATCAGCGGCGAGGCCAACGATCTGCAGCGCGAGGGCCTCGGCGAGACCGGCATGGGCGTGAAGGATTATGTCCGGACCGTCAAAGGCATCTCCAGCGTGTGCTGGTCCGACGAGCCCGAGGCCGGCGGCCTGCCTCTGCTCGCCGAGATACTGATCCTGATCACGCTTGCCTTCCTGCTCGGTCTCGGCGGCTCCTGGTTGCTCTGGGGTCGGCCCAGGCGCGAAACCTATCTCTAGAGGATTTCCCGATGAGCTTTGTCGCCCAATCCAATCTCTATCTGCTCCTGGCCGCCTTGCTGGTCGGCCTGATCACGGGCTGGTGGATCTTCCGGGGCAGGCGGCGTTCGGCCGCCAGGCCGGCCGAGCCCGCGGTGAGCGAGTCCCCTCCACCACCGCCGCCCGTCGCGGCGCGGCGGGACGGACGCGAAGGCAACAGGCTGCAGGACGAGGTTGCCGCGGCGACGACCGACGTGGCCGGCGAGATCATCGGCGTTCGCGCCCATGCCGAGCTTCCCGGCGCGGGCGGACCGCCCAACGATCTGCAGATGCTGAAGGGCGTCGGGCCGAGGCTCGCGGCGCAGCTCAACGAAGCCGGGATCACCCGTTTCGACCAGCTTGCCGGCCTCGGCGAGACCGAGGTGGCGATGCTCGACGCGCGGATGGGCGCCTTCACCGGCCGGATCGCCCGCGACCGGCTGGTCGAGCAGGCCTGTTACCTGGCACGCGACGACCGGGACGGGTTCGAGGCGAAGTTCGGAAAGCTTGGCGGTAACGGCTAATTCCCGGAGCGCGGCGAGCGATCGAGGCCGCATCGGTTCACGCAGAGGCGCTGAGTGACGCAGCGAGGCTGCAGGGGTCCTTCGGGCTGAGGCCTTTTCAACTATGACTGCCGCCGAAGGCGGCTTTCCGAGAGGGAGCGGCTGTGGGCGCGGACACGCCGCGGCCGGACCCCAACTCGAGCTCTCTGCGCCTCTGCAGTCTCTGCGCGAAACATTGAGATTGCGGGCATTCGCGGAGCGGAAGACTAGGCCCGTCTTTTGTGCACGATCTCGGAGACCAGCAATTTGTCGATCTTGCGGCCGTCCATGTCGACGATCTCGAACTTCCAGCCGGCATGGGTGAATCGCTCGCCGACCTCGGGGATGTGCTTGAGCACCGACAAGGCGAAGCCGGCCGCGGTCGCATAGTCGCGGTCGTCGGGAAGGTTGATTCCGAGCCGGTCCGAGAGAGAGTCCGCCGAAAGCGAGCCCGAGACCCACCAGCTTCCATCGTCGCGCTCGACCAGAGGCGGATCGGTGTCGCTGTCGAGATCCGAGGTGAAATCGCCGGCCAGGGCGGCCAGCAGATCGGCGGGAGTCACCACGCCTTCGAAATGGCCATATTCGTCGTGGACGAAGGCCATCGGAACCTCCGACGCCCGGAGCACCTCAAGAGCGTCGAGGGCGTCGATCTGGTCGGAGACGACCGGCGCCTCGCGGACCAGCTCGCGCAGGTTGAGCGGCCGGCCTTCGATCGAGGCGGCGACGATGTCGCGGAGCTGGACGATCCCGAGCAGAGTATCCACCGAATCCTCGGCGACCGGAAGGCGGCTGTGCGGAGTCTCCAGGATGAAGGCGCGCAGCGCCTTGGGATCGCAGTCGACGTCGATCCAGTCGACCTCGGTGCGGGGAGTCATCACCTCGCGGACCGGCCGGTCGGCGAGCCGGACGACCCCGGAGATGATCGCCCGCTCGCTCTCCTCGATCACCCCGGCATGGTGGGCCTCGGCGACGACGAGGTGAAGCTCCTCGGCGGTGACCTTCGACGAAGGGTCGCGATGCATTCGAAGGAGGCGGAAGATGAGTGCGCTGGTCTTGTCGAGAAGCCAGCCCAGGGGTGCGGTGGCCTTGGCGAGCCAGCGCATCGGATAGGCCATGGTCGCGGCGATCGGCTCGGGCGAGCGCAAAGCGAATTGCTTGGGCACCAGCTCGCCGATGACCAAAGAGGCATAAGTGGTGAGGATGATCACGATCGCGAATCCGAGCGTTTTCGCGGTGTCGGCGGCAATTCCGAGGCCCTGCAGCCGCTCGCCGACCGGACCGCCGAGGCTGGCGCCCGAATAAGCGCCGGCGAGGATCCCAATCAGGGTGATCCCGATCTGGACCGTGGAGAGGAATCGCCCGGGATCGCTGGCGAGATCGATCGCGCACTGGGCGCCCTTGCGGCCCGAGCGCGCCATCGCCTTGAGGCGCGGCTTGCGCGCCGAGACGATCGCGAGCTCCGACATTGCGAAGACGCCGTTCAGAGCGACCAGGAACAGGATGATCGCGAGGTCGAACCACGGAAAGGGCGATGGGGGCGGGGGAGGATGCGGCATGGGCGGCGCCCACGCTGTAGAGCATCGCGCGAAAAAGTGGGAACCGGTTTTTCGTAAAAACGATTCGGCAACGAAAACCCGAGCGGCAAGCGCTATACGGAATCGCGTTTGCTGCCCGGCGCGTCCGCTTTCCTCTTCACAAG
>Ga0193706_1001014_pt1 | contig 13515 bp, 5 predicted proteins | sample U3c1metaG_FD_160130 | JGI IMG/M metagenome (GOLD analysis project Ga0193706, IMG submission 160130) | Soil microbial communities from a riparian zone of the East river system, Colorado, United States - U3c1 | ecosystem: Environmental > Terrestrial > Soil > Riparian zone | place: USA: East River... | reverse complement strand
GCCAGCGTCAGCGCCAGCTCGACCCGTGCCCGCTCTCGACGCGCGAGATCGAGGTGCTCAGACGCCTCGGCCAGGGCAAGGTCTACAAGCAGATCGCGCACGAGCTGGCGCTCTCGACGAGCACCGTGCGCACCCACCTGCACAACATCTACGGCAAGCTCGGAGCGGTCGACCGCGCGCAAGCGGTCCTGCTCGCCACCGAGCGCGGCTGGATCTAGTTTCCGGGCGCCTCGCCGTCCGTGAGGCCACCCGACCGCTCGCCCGTACCACCAGTACGGGCTTCGCGATCGTGCGACCTCACGGACGGCGATCCGCTCCGGAAACGGCGTACCAGGAGGGCCGCGATCAGCACGCCCAGGGCGTCGATCGCGACGTCGCGCGGCGTTCCCTGACGGCCGTCGACGAGCGTCTGGTGCAGCTCGTCCGTCGCGGCATAGCCGATCGTGATCGCCGCGGCCGCCCAGGCGTGGCGCCAGCCGAGCGCGCGGTGCCACAGGAGCCACAGCAGCCCGTACTCGAGCATGTGCACGAGCTTGCGGCCGACGAGGTCGATCGTCCCCAGGTCGGTGCCGAGATTCGGCTGCGCCGACAGCACGAAGATGACGCCCATCAGCGCGAGCGGCGGTCCGAAGCGGCTCACGAGGTCGGCGAGCTGGCCTGCAGGTGACATACCATCGGGCATCGTAGGCAACGCCCGATGATCTCGATCACGACGAAATCCCCCTACGCGCTGCAGGCGCTCGCCGAGCTCGGCCGTCTCGGCGCGTCCGGCCCCGTGCCGATCGGCGAGCTCGCGAGACGGCGGGACATCCCGGTGCAGTTCCTCGAGCAGCTGTTCGCGGTCCTGCGCCGCGCCGGCATCCTCAGATCGCAGCGCGGCGTGAAGGGCGGCTACGGCTTCGCCCGTGACCCGTCCGAGATCACCGTGCTCGAGCTGGTCGAGCTGCTCGACGGCACGTTCGGCGCCGGCTCCGAGGGCGTCTTCGGCGACGCTGCCGCGGCCGCCCGCGCCGTGCTCCAGGGCACGACCGTTGCCGACGTGATCGAGCGCGAGGCGCGCGACGCTGGCTCGTCGATGTACTACATCTGAGCGCGGCGGCGCGTCCGTCAATCGGCGAGCGTCGTACATGCGTTGACGGCGCGCCCTGATCTTTCCACCGGCGCTGGACTCCGGTATAGGGTGCATCCCCTCGGGACCCGGGAGAGGGACAGGGGAGTCCGTCGTGCCGTTGCCGCAACTCCAGCCGCGCCTCGCGCAACTGCCGTTGGTCCTGGCGGGACCGCTGCTGCGCCGCACGACGGCGACCGAGGTGACCGTCTGGCTCGCGCTCAAGGAAGCCCGCAAGGCGACGCTGACGGTGCGCGAGGTCGACGCGAGCGGGGCGGCGACCGGTCCGGCGCGCGCCACCGGGACGCGCAACGCCGTCGCGGTCGGCAGCTCGCTCCACGTCGTCGCGGTCACCGCTACGACGCCCGCGGCGGCGCCTCTGCAGCCGGGCAGAACATACGGCTACGACATCGCGTTCGGCCCGACGGGCGACGAGGGGACCCCGGTGGCGGGCGCGACCGAGACGCTGATGGCCGCGAGAGTCGTCGCGAGAGATGCCGCACTCGCGCTCAGAGCGCTCACGTACGACGCGCCGAACGCGCCGAGACTGCCGTCGTTCGCGATCGCTCCCGCCTCGCCCGAGAACCTGCGCGTGCTGCACGCCTCCTGCCGCAAGCCGCACGCGAGCGGCGACGACGCGCTCGCGGCGGCCGACGCGATCGTCGCCTCGGCGCTCGCGACGCCAGAGCGGCGCCCGCACCTGCTGCTGCTGACGGGCGACCAGATCTACGCCGACGACGTCGCCGACGTGCTGCTGACGGTCGCCGCCGACGCGGCGGAGGTGCTGCTCGGATATGACGAGGAGCTGCCGACGGTCGCCGGCCCGCGCATCGCGAGCGTGTTCCTGCCCGGCGAGCGCAAGGAGCTCGTCGCCGACGACGCGCGCCTCACGACCGAGGACGGCGGCAGCCACCTGCTCAGCTTCGGCGAGTACTGCGCGATGTACCTGCTCGCGTTCGGCACGGCGATCTGGCCCGAGGCGCTGCCCGTCGCGGAGGACTTCGCGCCCAGCTCGCAGGGCTTCTTCGCCGACCGTCGCCGCACGGACGAGCTGCGCGCCGTGCGCAGCTACTGGGTCGGGCTGGCGGCCGTGCGGCGCGCGCTCGCCAACGTCCCGACGCTGACGATCTTCGATGACCACGAGGTGACGGACGACTGGAACCTGCGCGGTAGCTGGATGAGAAACGTGCTGAGCCCGGCCAGAGGATCGAGACTCGGCCGCCGCGTCGTGCAGAACGGCCTTGCCGCCTACGCGCTCTTCCAGGCGTGGGGCAACACGCCCGTGCAGTTCGCCGCGAGAGGCGACGACGGCAGAGCGGGGCGCGACCTGCTGCAGGCGCTCGCCGACTGGAGCGGCGAGGACAGCGGCGCCGCGATCGACGCGATCGCCGTCGGCGTCGGGATGCCGACCGGTTTCGACGAGAACAGCGCCCCGCAGGTCGCGGACGGCGCCCTCGACTGGCACTACTCGCTCACGACGCCGTCCTACCAGCTGCTCGCGCTCGACACGCGCACGATGCGCGCGAGCCCGGGCGGCGAGGACGAGCCGGCCGCGCTGCTGGGCGCGCCGGGCGCGCTGCAGCGCCAGCTGCGCGACGTGCCGTCGCCCGCGGGCGACGTGCCGGTGCTCGTGATCTCGCCGACGCCCGTCTTCGGCAACCCGCTGATGGAGTGGCTCGTGGGGCTCGGCCAGTCGCTCGGGATGCCGCTCTACTTCGACGCCGAGACGTGGGGGCTGCAGCCGACCGCCCGCGAGCGCTTCCTGTCGGCGCTGCTGACGCGTGGCACAGCAGGCGCCGATGGCGTCAAGCGCCAGCGCGTCGTGCTGCTGTGCGGCGACGTCCACTACGGCTTCTCCGCGCGCGTCGGCTACCGCGCCGGCATCACCCCGGCCGGCGTGGCGGACCCGGTGCAGGCGGCGGTGGCCCAGCTGACCGCGAGCCCGTCGCGCAACGAGAGCGGCCAGACGCGCTTCCTGCACTGGATCGGCTACGAGCCGTTCGGCAACACGATCCCGAGAGAGACGGTCGTCGGCTTCGCGAACCTCGGCGGCGGCTCCGTCACGCTCGGCACCTCGCCGGGCACCGGGGCGATCACGAAGACCGGCACGCCCGCCTTCGAGGCGCTGCCCGACGACGCGACGCCGGCGGCCGACGCCGACTGGCGCTACGACCTCGAGTTCCTGCTCGCCGACACCGAGTCGACGGAGAGCCGGGGGACGCTGGGGCCGCCGGTCGCGGCGCCGCCGCCGGGCGACCGCGGTGTCGCGCTCGGCCAGTACCTCGACGCCGCGAGCGTGCACGCGAACGAGTACGTCGGCAGATTCGGCAGTGGCAAGGAGATCGTCGGGCGCAACACGATCGGCGAGGTCACGTTCAGATGGGGCGAGGGCGACGCCGACAAGCACGTCGTCCACGAGCTGTGGTGGGCGCTGCCGGAGGAGCCTGCGCCGTTCCCGCTCAGTCGCTGGTCGATCGCGCTCGCGAACGGCGCGGTCGCTGGCGGCGGCATCCGCCTGCGCGTGACCGACGCGGCCGGCAACGCGACGCCGCTGGCGAACGCCTGGGTGTACGTGCGCGGCGGCGCGCCGGCGAGACTGACGACGCTGCGCACGGAGGCGGACGGCCGGCTCGTCGAGCGCAGAGGCAGAGAGCGCGACGCGCCGTGGGACTACGACAGAGCGTGGGCGCCGAGAGCTGGCGACGCGGTCGCGATCGCCTTCACGCGCGGAGCCCGACCGGTCCCCGAGGCGGTGCTTGAGCGCGCCGCCCTGGCGAGAGCCTTCCAGGCCGCCACGATCCCGGCGCCCGGTGCGCCGGGCGGCGCGACGATCACCCTCAGAGACGCGCGCATCGCGCTCACGCGGCCGGCGGAGCTCGACGTGTGGCCGCTGCTGTGGCAGTCGCCCGACGCCGTCCTGCCGTGGCTCGTGGCGGGCGCGGGCGGGATCGACGCCGACGGCCGCACGCACGAGAAGGCCGGCCTGCCGCAGCGCGCGCGGGCGTACACGGCCCCCGGCATCGCCGGCAACCTGCGCGTCGCCGACGGCGCGGCCGACGCCGTGCCCGACGCCGCACGCCGTCGCCCGCGCGGCCTGCGCGTCGAGGGCAGCGTGCCGGCCGACGTGACGAGAGCCACGGTCGAGCTGCTCGACAGAGCCGGCGCGGTCGTCAGACAGCGCGACGGCTTCGCGCCGACCGCCGCGAGACGCGACAGCGCGCCCGCCACGCTCGCGGCGGCGGCGGCCGGCAGACGCGCGCTGACGGCCGACGTGCTGATCGACCCCGACGTGGTCGCCAGAGCGCTCGGGCACGTCCAGTTGCTGATCGTCTGCGAGACGCCGGCCGGCCCGCGGATCGAGGCGGCCGCGGTCCTGCTGACGGGCACGCAGGTGGCGCTCGTCGACGACCCGGCACCGGCGGCGCGCGGCGTGCCGCCGAGCGAGGCCGACGACGTCGTGGTCGTCGACTTCGGCGCCGACGAGCTGCTCGACGGGACCTCGAGACCGGCCTCCCCTCAGCTGACGCCAGACGCGCTCGCGGGGTGCGTGCGCGTGCGACGGATGAAGCCGTACCCGATGGGCGTCTTCGAGGCGCTGTTCGACCCGTCGGCGCCCGCCGCCACGCCCGCCAACCCGCTGATCCCGAAGCCGCGCATGCCGCGCATGATGGCCGAGCTGCAACTGCTGGGAGCCGACAGCGCGGCGCTGAGAGACCTGATGCGCCGGCGCTGGCACCGCCGTGACGTGGACCCGGCGACGTCGCACCCCGTCGAGCTGCTCGAGCTGACGGTCGAGGCCGACTGGCACATGCTGCTGACGTGGCAGGGGATGGACGCGCGCGCCGGGACGATCGGCGGCGGCTACCCGAACCCGCACATCGCGCACAGCCATCGCACGGAGCTGTCGGAGACGTCGACCGTGCGGCTGCGCTTCAACGTCGACGGCGAGCTGTGCGACGACACCGGCGCCGTGCTCGCGCTGGCGGCCGACGGGACGATCCCGAGAGCGATGACCGTGCCGCCGCTGCCGCCGTGGGTCGAGGCTGGGCGCCGCACGCCGGCCGTGCTCGCCTCCGCGCCGCGTCCATGGGGCCGCGAGGCGGCTGCCGTGAGCGCGCCCGCGCTCGTGGTGGAGTGGCTGCCGCTCGTCGAGAGAGTGCGCGGCGGCGACGGGCTGCTGGAGCTGACCGGCCTGCGCCTCGGGCGCGAGTCGAGAGCGGCCGAGGCGGTGCACGGCGGGCGCGTGCCGGGCGCGGCGGCGGCGACCGTCGTCGACGCCGCGGCCGGCTTGTCGCCGGCGCGGCTGCCGCGCTTCCGCGTGCCCGGCGTCAACCCGACCGCCGCGCAGGTCGACCAGCTTGTCGAGCGACTCGTCGACCGGCGCCTGCCGGGCATCCGCGCGCGGCCGGAGATCGCGCTGCTGGCCGACGTCTGCTGGCGGGAGACGGCGCGGCTGATCGTCGCGTGGGAGAACGGCCACCACGGCCAGTACGACCCCGCCGACCCGGCACGCCGCAGATGGACGCGCAGAAGAGTCGACTACTTCGTCGGCCGCGAGCGCGGGATGCCGACGTTCGGGCCGCCCCACGGCTACGGGCTCGGCCAGCTCGACAACTGGGGCGCGCCGCCGGTCGGCCCGAACGCCGACATGGTGTGGGACTTCGTCGCCCACGCCGAGCAGGTGCTCAGCGTGATCTTCGACGACAAGGCCGCGGTGTCGTTCGGGATGCTCAACGGCCTCCCGCCGGGCGCGGCGGCCACGGCGGCCGACAGAGCGCGCTTCCGCGCCCTGCACCAGCGCGAGACGGTGCGCCGCTACAACGGCGGCAACGAGTTCGTCTTGGGCAGAGGCGCCGCGGCGAGATGGAGAATCGACCCGCCCGCGGACCTCGAGCCCAGCAACGTGCCGTACCCCAACCAGGTGCTCGGGACGGGCGTCAACTACGCCGACCCGCGGCCGATCGAGCTGACCGCGGCCGACTTCGGCCCCGAGTCGGGGACGCTGCCGTGAGCGAGAAGGACCTGCTGCGCGCCCTGCTCGACGAGGCGCTTCGCTTCGCCGAGCCGGCCTTCGAGGCTGCGCGCAGCCCGAGCGACCTGCGGCGCGTCTTCGCGACCGCCGGCTGGGACCTCGACGCGATCGCCGGGCTCGACGTCGAGGCGCTCGGGAGAGCGGTCGGCGAGGTGATCGACGTGATCGAGCAGCTGGCGAGACTCGCCGGCGGCGGGCCGCTCGACTTCGAGGCGATCTTCGGGCTGCTGAGCGACGTCGCCGAGGCCGCGCAGGCGATCGACGCGCTCGCGGCCACCTTCGAGACGCCGCTCGCGCTCGACGAGGACGACCTCGCGGCGCTCGGGGTCGACCTGCTCGACTACCTGCTCGTCACGTACCTGCAGCGCCATCATCCGCTCGCGCTGCAACTGCTCGTGATGATCGCGCTCGCCGACCCGCCCGAGCTGGCAGGGCCGCCGCGCCTGGAGGCGCAGCCGGGCCGCGTCGCGACGCGTCGTCCGCGGCTCGCGCTGCAGCGCACGGCGGACCTGATCGACGACCCCGTTCCGCTGCTGCGCGAGCGCTGGCTGCCGGCCGACGAGAACGGCAGACGCGGCTTCGAGTCGCAGAGATCGGCTGACAAGCTCGCGGACCTGCTGCTGCCGAACGTCGCGAACCTCGCGCGCGCCGTCGGCGCCGACGCCGTCTACGGCACGAAGCCGCTGCCGGGCACCGACTTCGGCGCGTTCGCGAACGAGCGCGCCAAGCACGCGCTGACGGTGCTCGCGCGGATCCCGCTGCCGGTCGGCGACCAGGACGCGCGCCCGCTCGCCGACAGCGCCGCGCTCGAGGCCTCGCTGCGGCTCGGCATGACGGTCCTGCTGAGCGGCCGCGACGGCGGCGCCGGGCTCGGCGTCGTCGTGCTGCCGAGCGGGGCGCTGCAGATCGGCGTCGACCTCGCGCGCTGGCGCTTCGAGCTCGACGTCGCGACCGGCACCGACAGCGGCGGCGTGCCGCTCGGCTTCGCGTTCGACGGCAGAGGGGTGACGGTGCCGGCGGGGGCGACGCCGAACGTGAGAGCCTCGCTCGGCGTCACGCGCCTGAGCGCGCCGGGCGCGCCCGCGATCGTGCTCGGGTCCGACTCGACGCGCCTGCAGATCGGCGGCGTCGCGATGGAGCTCGGCTCGACCTTCAGCGAGGCGCGCGTCGCGCCGTGGGTGCAGGCGGACCTGCTCGACGCGCGCATCGTCGTGCAGCCCGGCGACGGCGACAGCTTCCTGAAGGCGGTGCTGCCGCCCGGTGGGCTGCAGGTGCCGTTCGAGCTGGGCGTGCGCTGGGCGCAGGGGGAGGGGCTCACCTTCCGCGGCGGCGCGTCGCTCGAGGTCGCGCTGCCGGTCGGCGTCGACCTCGGCTTCCTCAGAATCCCCGTCGTCAACCTGTCGTTCGGGATCTCCGGCAGAGGCGTCGCGCTCGGGCTCGCAGCGACCGCCGACCTGAGACTCGGCCCGGTCGCGGCGTCGATCGAGCGGATGGGCGTCGCGCTCGTGTTCGCGCCGCCGCCGGCCGGCAGAGCCGGCGTCGCCGGGCCGGTCGACGTCGGCCTCAAGTTCCTGCCGCCGAAGGGGATCGGCATGAGCGTCGACGCCGGCCCGGTCGCGGGCGGCGGCTACATCTTCCTCGACCCCGACGCGGGCGAGTACGCGGGCGTCCTGCACCTCGAGGTCGGCCCCGTCAGCGTGACCGCGATCGGGCTGCTGCAGACGAAGCTGCCCGGCGGCGTCGACGGCTTCTCGCTCGTCGTGCTGATCTGCGCCTCGTTCCCGCCGATCCAGCTCGGCTACGGCTTCTCGCTGATCGGGCTCGGCGGCCTGCTCGGCATCAACCGCCGGATGGACGTCGACGCGCTGCGCGACGGCGTGCGCAGCGGCGCGCTCGGCTCGCTGCTGTTCCCGGACGACCCGGTGCCGCGCGCGCGGCAGATCATCGCCGACGTGGGCGCGATCTTCCCGCCCGCGCAGGGCCAGTTCGTCGTCGGCCCGATGGTCAAACTCGGCTGGGGCGCGCCGGCGATCATCACGGCCACGCTCGCCGTCGTGATCCAGCTGCCGACGTTCGTGATCGCGATCCTCGGCCGCATCCAGGTCGCGCTGCCGGAGGAGGGCGAGGCGGCCGTCCTGCTGCTGCGCGTGGACGTCGTCGGGATCATCGACCCGGGCCGCGGCGAGATCTCGATCGACGGCTCGCTGACCGGCTCGAGAGTCGCCGTGTTCGCGATCGACGGCGACTTCGCGCTGCGGATGCGCTTCGGGCCGGACCCGCTGTTCGCGCTGTCGGCCGGCGGCTTCCACCCGAAGTTCAGACCGCCGCCGGGCGTGCCGGCGCTGCGGCGCCTGTCGATCACGCTCGCGACCGGTGACAACCCGCGGCTGCGGCTGGAGGCCTACACGGCGATCACGCCCGCGACGTTCCAGTTCGGCGCGCGCGTGCAGCTCTACGCGTCCGCCGACCTCGGCCTCGCCGGCTTCTTCGAGCTCGAGGCCGAGATCGGCTTCGACGTGCTGATCCTCTTCAGCCCCTTCAGCCTCGAGGCCGGCCTGCGCGCGCAGGTCGCGCTGCGCCGCAACGGCGCGCTGTTCGCGGGCGTCTCGCTCGAGGCCACGCTGAAGGGGCCGACGCCGTGGGAGGTGGAGGGGCGCGCGAGCGTCAAGGTCGCGTTCATCGAGGCGAAGGTGCGCGTCCACCACACGGTCGGCGAGGCGGCCGACGCCGTCGTGCCGCCGACGGTCGAGATCGCGGTCGCGGTGCGCGAGGCGCTCGGCGACGTCGGCAGTTGGCGCACCGTGCTGCCGGCGCTCGACCCGGGCGTGCGCCTGCGCGAGGTCCTGCCGGCGGAGGGCGAGCTGCTCGCGCACCCGCTCGGGGAGCTGGAGGCGCGTCAGAAGCTCGCGCCGCTCGGCGTGCGGCTGGAGAAGGTCGGCGAGTCGCGCGTCGGCGGGGAGGACGTCGTGACGCTCGACGCGCTGCGGCTCGGGCAGCAGACGATCAGAGGCTACGACGGCACGAGCGACATGTTCGCGCCTGGCCAGTACTTCGCGATGTCGGACGAGCAGAAGCTGACGGGCCCGGCGTTCGAGACGATGCGCTCGGGCGGGCGCGCCGCCGTCGAGGCGGTCGCGCACTGGGGTGCGATCCCGTTCGAGCCGGGCTACGAGGACCGCGTCGTGGACGCGCCGGACAGACCGGCGAGACTCGTCCGCACGGCGCCGCTCGACGCACACGTCCTGCGCCACGCGCTCGCGGACGGGCCCGCGGCGACGGCCGGCGTCGCGGCGCGCGCGCAGCGCTTCGCGGGCCCCTCGATGGGGATCGCGGTGGAGGAGCCGCAGTGGGCGGTCGTCGCGACCGAGGCGGGCGTGCACGACGTCGTCGCGACGTTCCCGACGGCCGCGCAGGCGCGCGCCGCGAGCCGCGGCGGCACGGCCGTCGTCGAGCCGGTGGGGGCGAGATGACGGTCACGCTGCTCAGCTGCGTCCGCGACGGGCTCGCCGCGCAGGTGCCGGCCGGCGTCGCGCCCGACGCGAGCGGGCGCCTGACGCTCGGCGCTGCGGCGACCGTCGCCGGCGCGGAGGGGAGAGAGATCTCCGTCACGCTGCTCGGCCCCGGCGACGTGACCGGGCTTGACGCGCGTCAGATCATCCGCATGGACCCGCCCGCCGGCGCGCAGGGCAGCGAGCCGAACCTGTTCGCGCAGGTCGAGCTCGACCGCCCCGACCTGCCGTGGCTGTTCAGCCCCGGCGCACCCGACGCGCAGGGCCGCCTGCAGCCGTGGATCGCGCTCGTCGTCGTGGAGATGCGCGAGGGCGTGACGCTGCGCCAGCTCGCCGGGCAGCAGTTGCCGGTGCTGCAGGTCGACGCCGTCGAGGAGCTGCCCGACCCGGCCGACGCGTGGGCGTGGGCGCACGCGCAGATCGCGGGCCAGGCGCAGACCGCCGAGCAGGTGACGGCCGCCGTGCGCGGCGCGCCCGGGCTGACGCTCAGCCGCCTGCTGTGCCCGCGCCTGTTGAAGCCCAACGCGCGCTACCACGCGTGCATCGTGCCGACGTTCGAGGCCGGCCGCCTGGCGGGGCTCGGACAGGAGCCGAGCGGCGGCACCGCGCCGGCGTGGGCTGCCGGCGCGCCAGCGCCGCCGTTGCCCGTCTACCACCACTGGGAGTTCGTCACCGGCGACCCCGGCGACTTCGAGACGCTCGCCCGCCGCGTCGAGGGGATCGACCCGCCGGACGGGATCGGTGTGCGCGCGCTCGACGTCTCCGACCCGGCCGGGCCGTCGCTCGCGCGGCCCAGAGCGAGCCTCGCCTTCAACGGACCGCTGCGCACGACCGCGCAGACGACGAGACCGTGGGGCGATGCGTCCGCCGAGCAGACGCTCGCAGACCTCGTCGACGGGGCGACCGGCCCCGTCGTCGGCCCGCCGCTGTACGGCGGCAAGGCCGTCGCCGTGGGCGCGGTCCCGGTCGGCGCGAGACCGCGGCCGCTGTGGCTGCGCGAGCTCAACCTCGACCCGCGCCACCGCGGGACGGCGGCGCTCGGCGCGCGCATCGTGCGCGAGCACCAGGAGGAGCTGATGGCCGCCGCCTGGCAGCAGGCCGGCGCGATCGAGGAGGCCAACCGCCGACTGCGCGCCGCGCGGATGGCGCGACGAACGGGCCGCGCGATCGTCGAGGGCCGCCTCGCCAGACTGGCGCCGTCGAAGCTGCTGGCGATCGGCGCGCCGTCGCTCGACCGCCTGCCGCCGCACGCCGACGGGACGCTCGCGAGCGCGCGCCTGCGCGACGACACGCGCCTGCCGCCGGGCGTCGTGCAGCCCGCCTTCCGGCGCCTGACGCGCCCCGGCGGGCGGCTCGGGCGCATGATGGGCGGCCCGCTGAAGGCCGGCGGGGTGACCGACGCGCTCGACGCGGGCCGCGCGAGACCGGACCGCAGCCTGGACGCCGATCCCGGCACGCTCGTGACGATCGGCGGCCTGCTCGACGCGGCGCGCGGCGGAAGACGCGGGCTGCCGCGCGGGCCGCTGCCCGGCGGCGGCCGTGGGCTGCCGGGCCGGGGGCAGTCGTTGCCGAGCGCGCGGTCGCTCCAGCAGCTCGGCCGCGCCGTCGCCGAGCCGGAGCTGCTCGACGGCTTCGCCGGGTCCGTCGAGCTGACGATCGGCGGGCGTCCGGTCGAGCTGACCGACGAGGTTCGCGTCGGTCTCGGCGGGGTGCTGCGCGAGCCGGCCGCGACGCCGCCCGCGCCGCAGCCGGTCGCCGCGCTCAACGCGCTGCGCGGTGAGCTGCTGACCGGGCTCGACCCGCGCGTCACGCTGCCGGCGGCGCTGGCGGTCGAGCTGACACTCGACCCGGCCCTGCAGGGCGACGATCCGCTCGACGAGGTGCTCGCCGCGCCCAGCTTCCCCGCTCCGCTGGCGCCCGAGCTGGCCGAGCTGTCGGGCGACCTGCTGCTGCCGGGAGCCGACCGCGCGCCCGACGACAGCGCCTTCGCGCTCGTCACGAACGCCGCCTACGTGCAGGCGCTGCTCGTCGGCGCCAACCACGAGATGGCGCGCGAGCTGCGCTGGCGCGGCTTCCCGACGGACGAGCGCGGTACCTGCTTCCACCACTTCTGGGACGCGCGCGGCACGACCGACGACCCCGCCGGCCCGCCGCCCGAGATCCGCGCGATCGACGGGTTCGCGCCGGCTGGGAGACTCGGCGACGAGGTCGGCGGCGGTCGCAGACAGGTGGTGCTGGTGCTGCGCGCCGAGCTGTTCCGTCGCTACCCCGGCACGCAGGTGCTGGCGGTGCCGGGTGCGGTGGCGGTCGGCGGCACACGCAGACCGCGCTACGACGCGCCCGAGCTGCCGCGCTTCCGCGGTCGCATCGGCACCGACATCCTCTACTTCGGCTTCGCGTTCGACGAGCTGCAGGCGAGAGGCGACGCGAGAGACCCCGGCTACTTCGCCGTCTTCCAGCAGGCGCCGGGCGCGCCGCGCTTCGGCCTCGACGAGGCCGATCCGGCGAACGAGCTGACCAGAAGACCGGCCTGGCCGGCGTCGCTGTCGGACCTCACGTGGGCGCACGTGCTGAGACCGCTGGACCCGGCGAGAGCCGCGGAGGGCGCGGCGCTAGAGGGCTGGGTCGACCTCGACGGCCCGGCGGTCCCCTTCGGCGCCGAGCCGAGCGTCCGCTGGGGTGAGAGCGCGTCCGGCCAGGCGCGCGTGACGTGGCAGCAGCCGGTGCGCATCGCGATCCACTTCAGCGACCTGCTGGGGAGCGGCGCATGAGCCCGATCGCGCTCGACGCCCTGCGCGCCGAGGAGCTGGCGCGCGCCGTGCGCGTCGAGGACGCCGAGCGCAAGCTGTCGGAGGCGGTGCAGGCGCGCGTCGAGCTGACCGGCGCGGGCAGCTCCGTGACGGGGCGCGCGATCGCGCGCGAGCGCGACCTCTCGCTGGCGCTGCGCGAGGCGCTGGAGGACGGCGGCCGCCTGCCGCATCTGATCAAGTCGCTGTCGCCCGACGAGGTGCTCGGCGCGCTGGAGCCGCGTGTGCCGCTCGTGCTGCTGCCGGTGCGGGTCGAGACGCGCTACCGGACGGTCAGAGGAGCGCTGAGAGCGGGGAGACGGCCGCGCGGTGCGGGCACGACGACCGAGCTGTGCGTGCGCGTCTACCCGGAGCCGATCCACGTCGACGCGCACGAGCCCGAGCTGACGGCCGAGGAGCTCGCGGCCGGCGAGGCGTACTGGGCCGCAGCGGCCCCCGGTGACGCCGCCGCGCGCGACGCATGGGCGACGCTCGCCGGCGCCGGCACGGGCGAGCACCGTGCCGCCTGGATCCGCCTCGCGACCGCGCCCGGCGCGCTGCCGCCGGCGCTCAAGCGCGCGCCGTGGACGCACGCCGCGCGCGCCGCCGCGCTGCCGGACCGCTTCCTGTTTCTCGCGCTGCGCAGAGGCAAGCGCGTCGCGCTCGTCGTCGGCGACCCGGTCAAGCGCCCGCTGGCCGTCAGCCCCGACCCGGGCGCGCAGGCCGGCAGAGGCCCGGCCGGGCTCGACGAGGGCACGCGCTGGCTCGTCGAGCTCGACGAGGCCGAGCGCGCGGGCATGGCGGCGCGCGTGCCGCTGCCGGCCGGCGACGCGCGCGTCGACCGGCTGCTCGTCGTCGGGATCGCCGCCTCGCTGACGCCTCCGCAGGCCGCGGCCGAGCTCGACCGGCTGCTCGGCGTCCATCGCTTCACCGACGGCCTCGGGTTGCTCGGCGCCGGCACGCCGACGAACGTCTCGCGCGCGGCCGGCGCGCCGGCCGCGTCCGATCGCTTCGCGCGCGAGACCGGCACGCCGCCGTCCGCGGTGGCGGCGGGCGCGCCGCCCGACGCCGTGGCGCGCG
>Ga0193706_1001013_pt1 | contig 13517 bp, 11 predicted proteins | sample U3c1metaG_FD_160130 | JGI IMG/M metagenome (GOLD analysis project Ga0193706, IMG submission 160130) | Soil microbial communities from a riparian zone of the East river system, Colorado, United States - U3c1 | ecosystem: Environmental > Terrestrial > Soil > Riparian zone | place: USA: East River... | reverse complement strand
GGAGCCTGCCTTATGACGTTCTTCCTGCAGATGAACATTTAACCAATGCTGCAATAAGGCTTGCCGATAACAAAGGGAACTATGCAAGGTATGAGGCCACCAGTTATGTGCGTAGTGATAAATACAACGGGTTGCGGCAATTATTGAACACCTACAATTACAGCCGCGGATGGAAGCTGACAAACCTCATCAGTTTAACCACGGTTAACAGCCAGTTACACAAAGGCTTTTTTCTTCGCCCCACAATTGACCTGGGGAAAGAGCTTACACGATTCAGGAAAATGCAGGCAGGTCTCAAATACCAGGGTGAACATAATAAACTCCGCGACAAAACAAATGATAGTTTAACGGCATTTAGTTTTGCTTTTAATATCTGGCAATTGTATTTAAAATCCAATCCAGAAAAATTGAACAGGTGGGGTATCTCTTATTTCAGAAGGAATGACCTGTTACCCGTTAAATCGAACCTGGTACAGGCCGACAAGAGCAATAATTATAACCTGTTCACAGAATTATTGAAAAGTGAAAAGCACCAGTTCAAACTAAACCTCACCTACCGGAAATTATACATCTCCAATACCACCTTAAGTAAACAAAAAGCAGATGAAAGCCTGCTTGGCAGGGTGGAGTATTATGTAGAGGAGTGGAAAGGTTTTTTAACAGGCAATGTATTATATGAACTGGGATCAGGACAGGAACAAAAAAGGGAATACACTTATATTGAAGTACCTGCAGGGCAGGGCGAATTTACCTGGATAGATTATAACAGCAATAATATACCTGAGCTGAATGAATTCGAGATCGCTGTTTTCCAGGACCAGAAAAAATACATAAGGGTGTTTACGCCAAGCAACCAGTATGTAAAAGCCAACTATGTACAGTTCAACTATAGTTTTTCATTGAATCCAAAGGCGATCATAAGGTCACCGGCCTCAAATAGCTTTAAAAAATTCTTGTCAAGATCCAGCACCAGTTCGGCACTGCAGATCAGTAAAAAAGATATTTCAACGGGATCTTTCCAGTTCAATCCTTTTTCAAATAAACTGGTGGATACAACGCTGATCGCATTGAATTCTTTTTTCTCCAACACCTTATACTTTAATCGTAGCAATGTTAAATGGGGTTTTGATGTAACGCACAGTGTAAACAACGGGAAATCTTTATTGTCTTACGGCTTTGAAAGCCGCAGGTTGAGGAACCTCCAGGGAAAGTTAAGGTGGAACCTCAGCCGGAATTTTGTGACCATGCTGGGTTATAAGCAGATCAAAAATGTTTTAAATACCACCGGGCCTAAGTTCGGTAACCGTAACTACCTCGTTCTGCAAAATATCATTGAGCCATACGTTGAGTTTAATAACAGAAGGAATGTCCGGATCAGTTTTACCTATTCCTACGGGCAGAAAAAAAACACGATCGATTCCATGGAAAGAGCAACGAACCATTTGCTAACGGCAAATGTGCAATACAATATTCTTTCCAACAGTATCGTGAACGCACGGGTATCGCTTAACCAGATAGATTTTAAAGGTTACCCCGGTTCCGCAAATACAACAGTAGGTTATATTCTCCTGGATGGTTTATTACCCGGTAAGAATTTTTTATGGAATTTAGAATTTACCAAGCGCCTTGCAGGTAATATTGAGATAAGTCTCCAGTACGAAGGACGAAAGCCGGAGAGTTCCCGCACAGTACATGTGGGCCGGGCGGCGATAAGAGCTATCTTTTAAAACGATAGCATAAAAAAAGCACCCGTTCGGATGCTTCATGGATATCATTAATTTGTTTAGCTGAACCAGCCGCCTTTTTTTAGGCTGCGGATGCCTTCGCCTATTTTAAATCCATTGTTATAAACTTCGATCTTATAATCGCCGGTTAAAAAACTTGTGCTTTGTTTCCAGTCAATGCTCAATGTCTGGCGCTTTCCCTGGGTATAGTTCACGTCAACTCTTTGTGTATAGAATTTTTCCTGCCCTTCTCTTGTATTGAATTTACCCGAACCCATGGTTGTTTCCGAAAGAGGCGTACCATCAGGAGCGGTTATGCATACATAAATATTTTTAGTGCCTGATTGTGCCACGCGGTTCTCGTCAAGATCAAAGGAGATGCGGAGCTTATCGACCCTTTTAGCCGTAGTTGTTTCTTTTTCCTTGCCATTTTTTTCATTTATTGCAAGTATGGAGAAATTGGATGCATGAAGAGTAGAAGCCACATCAATGACTTCTTCTTTTTCTTTAATGACAGAAGTGGCCGAATCAAAATCCCGCTGTACCTTATCACGTTGCTGGGTAACAATATTTTTTTCCTGGGTAAGGATTATTTTTTCGCCCTGCAGGGTTTCCACCTGCACCTTGTATCCTTCAATATCACCATTAAGCGAAGCGATCAAACCTCTTGCCTGTGCAAGTTCTGCCTGCGTAGCACCAACCTTGGATAATAATTCCTGTATCCTGCTCCTTTTTTGTGCAATGTCACGGTCCTGCTTTGATATGATACTGTCTTTGCTGTGCGCCATATTTGCACTGCTTGTTTTTATCATATCATAGCGCATGGTGGCATCTTCCAGTTCCTTTTGCAGCTCATCTCTTTGTGAAGAAGTGGAAGCGATGACCGTATCCTTTTGCAGGATGGTTTCCTTTGTCTGGTTCTTATCCCAGATAATATAAGCCCAGGTGCCTAAAAGTGCAATGATGAGACCTGCTGTTAAAGCATTGCGCCAGTTCTTTTGAGGTGGTTGAACAACCGGTTCTGTTGTTTTTTCAGTAGTAGGAAAATTTTCGAAACTCATATTTGAACTGTTTTCTTATGCAAAACTAGTAATTCTGGTAAATATTCTTAATTATTTGAATTAATTCATAACCCTGTTCTAAAAACTGTGCCAAAGGCATGGAACCTATGAAAACGCCCTGGTCACTGTCTTATTGCCGTGTTAAAAACTTTTTTATTGCATGGGCCTGCCACGCTCTCCTTAACATATACTTTGTACTACATAGCTATTTGAATTTTGAAAAATAGCGAAGTAGTATCTTTGGGCCCATGAGTGCAGAAAAAATTATCAGTGACTGGAAGAAAAAGAGTTTTAAAAGCCTGTATTGGCTTGAGGGAGAGGAAGATTATTATATAGACATGGTAATGGACCATGCAGAACATAAGATCCTGGATGAAGCGGAAGCAGGATTTAACCTGGCGGTTTTTTACGGTAAAGATGCCGATTGGGTGAGCGTGGTAAATGCCTGTAAACGATATCCCATGTTTGCAGAGCGCCAGGTTGTATTGCTGAAAGAGGCCCAGCATATGAAAGATATTGAAAAGCTGGAAAGTTATTTCGAGAACCCGCTGAGCTCTACCATTTTTGTAGTCGGTTATAAAGGTCAAACCTTTGATAAGCGGAAGAAAATATATAAGACGCTGAAACAATCTGCAGAGATATTCAACTCAGAGAAGGTAAAGGATTATAAGCTTACAGAATGGATCGGTGAATATGTGCGGTCGAAGGGATACAAAATAAATGCAAAAGCGATCAGTCTTCTTGATGAACATATCGGCAATGACCTGAACCGTATTGTAAATGAAATAGAAAAGCTGGCGCTGAATTTAAAGGATAAGAAAGATATTACGGAAGATGATATTGAAAAATTCATCGGCATCAGCAAAGAATACAATGTTTTTGAGTTGCAGGCTGCCATTGCAAAAAAGGACCTGGCCAAAGCCATAAAAATAATCCAGTATTTTGAAGGCAATCCCAAAGCTGCACCCATACAGATGGTATTGCCGGCATTGTACGCCAGCTTCAGTAAGGTATATACTGTATTCGGAATGAATGACCGCAGCGAAGCGGCACTAAAGCCACATTTTTATTTTAACAGCACGGCAGTAAAGAACGCTCTGGAGACCATCAATAATTACGGCTATGATGGAATAGAAAGGATATTATTGTTGCTGCATCATTATAACCTGAAAGGAGTGGGGGTTGGAGATACCGGTACACCCGATGCTTCTTTGATGAAGGAGATGGTGGTAAAAATGATCGCTTAGCAGCGTCGGGACGCTGCTAAGCGGCCTGAATCATGTTACAAACATTTCAAACTTTCTTCTTTATCCTTGTGCAATTGTTCTTTCAGCTCTTCAAGTCCATTGAACTTAACTTCACTGCGTAGATATTTTTTTACGTACACCCTGATGGTCTCGTTATATATTTCCTTATCAAAATCAAAAAGATTCACTTCGGTAACACGAGCCTTGCCATTTACTGTTGGCCTGAAACCTATACTCATCATGCCTTTATAGCTTTTTCCCTGCACATTGGTATAGACTGCATAGATACCATCTCCTAACACTATCTTTTCATCATCAGTGCTTTTTAAATTGGCGGTGGGGTAGCCAATGCTGCGGCCGATCTTATCACCATGAAATACTTCTCCTTCAAAAAAGAAAAGATAACCCAGTAAGCTGTTGGCCTCGTCAATATTGCTGTGCAGGATAGCGCTCCTGATATTTGTGCTGCTTACTTTAATAGCATTAAGGATATGCTCAGGTATTTCTTTAAGCCGGTAATTATAAACGAGTGCTTTTTCTTCCATCAGTTTATAGTCACCTGTGCGTTCTTTTCCAAACCTGTGGTCATAGCCAATGATGATGGTATGTGGTTTGAATTTTTCCACTAAAAAATCACGTATGTATTCTTCTGCCTGCTGGTTGGCAAAATATTCGGTAAAAGGAACGATCACCAGGTGGCCGATCCCGGTCTTATCCAGCAATTCGATCCTTTCCCGTAATGTATTGATGAGGCGTATGCCGGTTATCACCGAGGAAACGATCTTGCGTGGATGAGGGTGAAAAGTGATGATGACCGATTCTCCGTTTGCTTTGGCGGCCTCTTCGTTTAAATGCTCAATTATCTGGCGGTGACCGAGGTGCACGCCGTCAAAAGTGCCGATGGTAATGACCGCATTTTTAAAAGCAGGCAGGTTATTCAGGTCACGATGTATTTGCATAATTAAGAAGTGCAAATCTAATTGATAATTTTATAATGGATATTGGATAATTGCATTGTAATTTGCAGCAGTCAATTTTTAATTCTTAATTTTTAATTTTCAATTCTTAATGTCTCTTTACTCCAAACGTGGTGTATCTGCCCAAAAAGAAGAAGTTCATGCAGCCGTTAAAGACCTTGACCATGGCTTATTTCCCAATGCCTTTTGCAAAGTGTATCCTGATTTTTTAGGAGGCGATGATCGTTTCATAAATGTGATGCACGCCGATGGCGCCGGCACCAAAAGCATCCTGGCTTATTTGTACTGGAAAGAAACGGGAGATATCTCCGTGTGGAAAGGAATAGCACAGGACGCCATCGTGATGAATCTTGATGACCTTTTGTGTGTGGGCATCTGTGATAATATTGTTTTTAATTCAACCATCGACCGTAATAAGCACCTGATACCGGGAGATGTGCTGGAACAGATCATTAAAGGCTCACAGGAACTTTTTGACTGGTTAAAAGGGGTTGGAATACATATCCATTACCTGGGCGGCGAGACGGCTGATGTGGGAGATACCGTGCGTACCATTGCTGTTAATGGTACCATGACCTGCAGGTGGCCAAAGGATAAGATCATCAGCAATGATAAGATAAAGGCAGGAGATGTGATCGTAGGATTTGCCAGCTATGGGCAGGCCAGTTATGAGAACGAATACAATAGCGGCATTGGCAGTAACGGGCTTACCAGCGCAAGACATGATGTGCTCAGTAAATCTTACGCGGAGAATTTTAAAGAAAGCTATGATACCGGGCTGGATGATGGCGTAGTGTATATAGGAAAGCATCGGTTAACTGATAAAGTCGATCTCACGACCCACGCTTCACCACTCACGATAAATATCGGCCAATTATTACTGAGTCCTACAAGAACATATGCCCCGGTAATGAAAGATCTTTTAGAAAATCATTTTGATAAAATTCACGGGCTTATACATTGCAGTGGCGGCGGGCAAACCAAGTGCATGAAATATTTGCCCGATATACCGTCTGACGCCTCGTCTGGAGGATCAACGACTCCAGGGTATTTAAAAGTAATAAAGGATAATTTATTTGAAGCGCCGGAGATATTTAAGATCATTCAAAAGAACAGCGGCAGCAATAATAAAGAGATGTATGAAGTGTTCAACATGGGTTGCCGGCTTGAGATATATTGCGATGCTACAGACGCCGATACCATGATAGCAGCCGCAAACAGGTTTGGGATTGACGCACAGGTTATCGGCAGGGTAGAAGAAGGTAAAGGAAAGAAGGAGTTGCTGATCAGCCTGGAGGATGAAAAGATCATATATTAAACCTTATAGGTTTTTAAAACCTATAAGGTTTGTTCATACTTGATTTTTATTTCTGATCTTCAATAACAAAAGTAATAGGCTGTTTTTTATAACCATTCACCTTGCGGCCATTTTGTATGGCCGGTTGCCATTTGGGAGAATTCTTAATAACCTCTATACAATGTAAAGCAGTTTTGCTTCCTTTATAATTTTCCGTTGTAACATCACTTAAGCTGCCATCAATATGCACGATGAATTTTACGATAACCACGTAAGTACCTTCGCCCCATCCTTCATCAACGGGTATAAGCGGTTTTACATTTCTTTGCAAATATTTTTTCCACGCGTCATCACCACCTGTAAATTGCGGGCTTGTTTCTGCGATGGTAAATACTATATTATTTTCCTGCGCCAGCAGCGCCTTTTGCCTGATTATGGCATTTTCTATAGTTTCATTTGATGATTTTTGCAATAAACTTTTTTCAGCCTCATCCAGGTTTACTTTGTTCTGTTCGATCAGTTGCAGGTTTTGTTTTGTTTTAGCGAGTTCAAGGTTTTTAAGCTTTTGTCCTTGCACTGTCAGTGCAACAAGATCATGGGATGCTTTTTCTAACATTTGTTTTTCAGCCAGCGTAAGGTTTGTTTTAGATTGTTGTGTGAGGAGCAGTTCTTGCTTTTCTTTCACCAGGTTAAGGCTCTCTAATTTGTGTCCTATAACCACGTGCTCATTTAAATTATTTGTTGTCTTAAGTAAAAGCTGGTTTTTATTAGCCTCCAGGTTTGATTTGTTTAACTTTTCAATCAGTTGGAGATCTTGTTTTAATTCATAGATATGGCTGCTGTCGTACTTTAATGTATGCTCAAAATCAATAGGTACTTTTCCATTAACAGGATCGGGTATTCTTTTAACCCTGAAAACAAAATCACCGGGGATTTTTGTACCGTCTCTTTTTGAAAGTGTGATGACCGTTTCTCCAACAGCCGTTACATGAACGATATATTTTCCGTTACTGCCTTTTATTCTTCCCTGGGAAATATTCACTACCATGTCTTCGGGCCTTACATTTTGTGAGGCTATGGTTACAGGATTATCAACGCCTATATAGAACACATTCATTTTATCGGCTGATACAGTAGTGATGGTTGAACCTTCAGTGTAAGTAAGTTCACATGCACCGTCAGCGCCTTGTTTGCCGTATTTGGCAATGGCATCTGTTTTCTTTAACCACCTGACTTCTACCGAGATGGCAGACAATTGACTGGAAAAGTTCTCAAAATCTTTTTTGCCTTTTCCTATGATCTTTCCGTTAACTACCATCAAGGCCTTGTCGATATCAATCTTTTCAATTATAGGAGGTATGGTGTCGTTATTTTTTTTCCCGGCAGCCCTGTCCCATTGTGCATCTGTTGGCAGCTCTACTATCTCGGGAATAGTATCCGCATACGGGATCAATATTGTTGTTTTTAAGTTCTTCCTGGTGTCTTTTACTTTAAAACTAAAAGCAGCAAAGACCAACACCGCTAAGGGTAATACCATCAGCCTGGCCACATAGCTAAGCCTGGGATTATTCTTTTTAGTTAACATAAGGAGCCTTCGTTTTATAGGTGAATAAAAGAAATTGTTGGTGAGCTGGAACCTGTGCTGCGGGTAGGTCGCTTGCAAGATCATTTCGGCAAAGGCCGCCGTATCACAATCTTCCACTGCTTTTTTATCTGCAATGAATTCATGTATCATATTCAGTTCCTTTCGGTACAGCCAGAAGAACGGATTGCACCAGAAGAGAATGAGGAGGGTATTGATAAAAAGTTTATCATAAGTGTGTTTTTCCTGGATATGCGCTACCTCGTGCTTGAATATCTGCTTACCGGTGGTGGTATCCATGTCAATATTTGCATTCCAGAAAATATATTTTAAAAAAGAGAACGGCGTACTCTTGTCATCCGTGTTCACAAAAGAAAATTTGTCTATAAGCTGTACAGGATATTTTTTTAAAAGTGAGCGGATGACAAAGAGCGTGCGCAATAATACCAGGCAAAATATAATGGAAACCGCCCAGTAAAATATGGTATAGACCTGTTGGATATTCCAACCACTGTTGGCAGTGATGATCACGTTACTCATATACTCATCACCTGCGGAAACTACCTGTAATGCCTTTATTACCTGGCTTTGCTTGGGATCGTGCTGTTGCCAGAAATCTATTTTAAGTATGGGTAGAGAAAGGGAGAGCACCAGCGCTGCCAGCAGATAGAACCGGTTATACTGGTGAAAGATCTTATTGCGGAGGAACAACCAGTAATAGCCAAATAAAATGCCCGAGCAGATGATCACTTTTAAAATGTACCAGAAGTAGGGAAGCATAAAAAGAGTTTAATTTTTTAACTACGATTAATGGCCAGTTTTTCTCTATTTTTTCTTTAATTGCTTTAACAACATCTCCAGGTCATCTACACTTAAATTATTTTCCTTCACCATAAAAGAAACTGCATTACTGAATGAACCCTCGAAATATCCTTTCACAAAATTCTTCATGGTGCTTTTGCTGTAGGCATCTTTACTAACAAGGGGATGGTATTGGTGCGTTCGTCCAAAAACGGTAATACCTAAAAATTCTTTGTCAACTAATATCTTTATGATCGTTGCCACGGTATTGTTATGTGGCTTTGGTGCCGGCAGTTCATCGATGATCTCACGGAGGAAAGCTTTCTCCAGCTTCCATATCACCTGCATGATCTGTTCTTCAGCTTTGGTTAATGTCTTCATTTTAAATCCGGTTTTAATTACTGATACGAATGTAAAACTAATATTTTAGTTATACAACTATTTGTTTAGTTATTCACATTTTTTAACAAATGGTGAAGAAATTAGTTTTTAACAAGGAGGTTGTAAGGGCTAAATTTGCTGTATTACAAGAAACAGGTTCAAAAGCGTAAACCAAGATATGTCTCAATCGATCGTAGAATTAAAGCACGTAAATATTTACCAGGGCAACAGCCTTATTTTAAGTGACGTAAATATTTCTGTTGAAAAAGGAGAGTTTGTTTACCTGGTGGGGAAGACCGGTACCGGCAAGAGCAGCCTGTTGAAAACAATGTATGGCGACCTGCAACTGGCAGAAGGTGAGGGTTGGGTGGTAGGCCACGACCTGAAACAACTGACCTGGAAGACAGTTCCTTTTCTTCGCCGTAACCTTGGCGTGGTTTTCCAGGATTTTCAATTGCTGACGGACCGCAATGTAAATGAGAACATGAAATTCGTTTTAAGGGCTACCGGCTGGAAGGATGAAAAATTAATGGATGAAAAAATTGCCGATGTTTTGGATAAAGTAGGCCTGCGGACCAAGGGTTTTAAAATGCCTTTTGAATTAAGTGGTGGTGAACAGCAGCGTATGGATGTTGCCAGAGCCTTATTGAATTCCCCTAAATTAATTTTAGCAGACGAGCCTACAGGTAACCTTGATCCGGAGACCAGTGACGAGATCATGCAGTTGCTTTTCCATATCTGCCGCGATTTCAATACTACCATCATTATGGCAACACATGATTACCTCGTAATAAAAAAATTCCCGGCCAGGACGATCAAAACGGAGTTGGGTAAGGTTTGGGATAATGCCACTATAGAAATGTCATAAGCTTCCGGGCATTTGTTTCATTATCATATTCTGTTTGCAATAAGCCCTGGCGTTGCTGCAGCTCCTGTTCGGTAAAAGGTTGCAGGTAGAGTTCCTCGATTTTATTTTTAAAAGATGCTGCGTCTTCTGTTATGTGACAGAACTCTTCAAGGCCCGATCCATTCGCCGCTGCATTATTTACCAGGCAATGCCTTCCATTGAAAATGGCGTTCAATAACTTTAATTTTACGCCCGTATTATTTAAAGAAGGAAGAACGTGTACATGTGCTTTAGCGATGAGGTCACGCATTTCCTCTTCAGACGGATTAACCACCAGGCAGGTATGCTGGTGCTGCTGTGCCAGTTGTTTTAATTTTTCTGATGGATCTTTCCCCGCGATCACGAAGGGAATAACCAGTTCATTGAATACATTTTGCAACAACCATATTGCTGCTTTTTCATTTTCATTGATGGCCAGGTTACCATGATACAAACAAAAGCAACCTTTGCCTTCTTTGCCCGCAGCCATTGTATAAGGCAGGAAGACCGGAAGGTAATGGATATCTTTTGCAGAAAAAAGTCGTTGGTAAATTTCCACATCGTGTTTGCTTACGGCCAGGCAAGTTGCTTTGCGGGAAATGATGCGCTCATACCTTTTTAGTAACCTGCTTTCATTTAAGAAATAAAGTTTTTTAAATAAACTGTTCTCGAGTTTTGCCAGTTGCTTATAATATTCAAACTCTGCATTGTGCAGGCGCACCAGGATCTTCCTGTTGCTGAGCTGACCCTTGTTAAGGTAATAAGTACAATGTATACCTTCCAGTAAAACGGGATGTTTATCTTTCCGGAGATTGCTTATCAAATCAGGATTTTTTCTTGAGTTAACGATAAAAGGCAGGCTGAAAGAAAAACGGCTGATACTTTTTTTACGGGGATAATAATTTACCGTTGTACAATATTTATTCAGTTCATCCTGTGCTGCACGGCCCTGTGTAAAACAATGAAGATGGATGTTGATGCCGAGTTGATGTAAAGTCTTTAGTTTGTAAAAAAGATCAGTCACACCGCCGTAATCTGCAGGCCAGGGAACATCATGTGTAACAATATGCAAATATTTATCTGTCAAAATCAACTTATGTTTTTAAAAAATGCCAGCAGCTTTTTTTCTTCGTTTTGCCAGTTTAGTATTTGCCTTGCTTTTAAACAGTTTTGTTGCAGCCGCTTATACAGTTCCTCATCATCGAGTAATGTATCAATGGCGGTCTTCAACGCGGCAGGTTCCAGGTCATCCACCAATAATGCCACTTCAAATTCATCATTGATCATTTTGTATTCCGGGAAATTCATGCTCACCTGCGGTAACCCATTATTGATATAATCAAAAAATTTATTGGCCAGTGAATAATATTGGTTCAACCCGATATGTTCTACCAGGTTCAATCCAAGCCTCGACCTTTGTGTTATATCATCCAATTGTTCCGGCAATACCTTACCCTGTAGGAACACTTTATCCTGCAGATTGTTTGCACTGATCAGCGATTTTGTCTGCTCCATAAAGTTCCCGTCCCCATAAATGTGAAGCTCTGCCTCTATTTCTTTCATAGCGGGTATGAGAAATTCCAGGCCACGTGCTTCGTTAACGGCACCCTGGTATAATATGATCCTTCCTGTATTTGCAGGCCGGGCCCCTGTTGTTTTGAGGAGCGGGAGGTTCCGTATCACTTCATAATCTACCTGGTATAATTTTTTGAATTCGGCTGCAATACTATCATTGACCGTATAACCAGTCATGAACTTAGGAACAAAGGTTTTCTCTATCCAATGCCAGACCCTGAAAACATTTGGTCTTGTTACGATCTCTTTTTGCTGTGAAAAATATTCATGTGCATCATAAACCCTCCTGGTATTTTTTAATTTGCCTGCGAGCCATACCGGGAGCATGGTATCGAGGTCAATACAGCAAAAGATATCCGCTTTTTGAAACAGCAGGTAAATAAAGAGCCGGGTATTGTATTCTGCATAAAAGCCAAAGCCTTTTTTGAAAAAGACAGGCAGGCGCTTTTGAGCATATTTTCTTTCAGAAGGGAGGGATGATCCTCTGTTTATCCCAACCAGTGTAACCGAATAGCCAGCCCCGGCCAATGTAGTACAGATACGTATCATACGTTGGTCGTAATTAAGGTTATTGGTAACTGTAAAAATTATTCGCTTCAAGCCTGCCTGGTTTATAATGAGCGGTGAATCAACCTCAACCTGCTTTATAAAATTTAGCAGATATATAGGCAATATTCAAAAAAAATCCTTAATCTGCCACCTAAAAACCGATTTTTCTACTTACTTTTGCCACCAAATTATAAAGAAACATAACAAAGACGTTATTAAAAAAACAGAGATGCCGTATTTAACAATCGAAAAAAAAGCAGACATTTTTACAACTTTTGGTGCGAAAGCAGCCAATACAGGCTCTATTGAGGGTCAAATCGCTTTATTAACAGAGCGTATCAACCACATTTCAGATCACCTGAAGACAAACAAAAAAGATTTCTCTTCACAAAGAGGTTTAATGATGATGGTAGGTAAACGCAAGCGTTTATTGACCTACCTCAGCAAACACGATCTTACCGGTTACAGGGCTTTAATTGAGAAATTAGGTCTGCGTAAATAAACTGTCCAACTATGTAATATGAATAATTCCCAACTACAATTATACGGTTGGGAATTGTTCTTTTTAAACAAGATTTGCTTTGGCTTCCGTTCTCAAAAGAACTGTAGCCAACCACAGCAAAAAATAAACTATAAAAAATTATATGTCTTTATTAAATCCGAAATCAGTTACGTTCGATATTGGCGGTGGCCGCATGGTAACCATCGAAACGGGTAAAATGGCCCGCCAGGCGGATGGCTCCGTTACAGTGCGCCAGGGAAATTGTATCCTGCTTGCAACGGTTGTTGCTAACAAAGAGCCTAAGCCGGGACAAAGCTTCTTTCCATTATCGGTAGATTACCAGGAGAAATTTGGTTCTGCCGGCCGTATACCTGGTTCGTTCTTTAAAAGAGAAGCCCGTTTAAATGACTACGAGATCCTTACTTCAAGGCTTATCGACAGGGCTCTCAGGCCTTTATTTCCCGAAGATTATGTTTGCGAGGTACAGGTTTTGGTATCGCTTATTTCATCTGATGCTGAAGTAATGCCCGATTCACTGGCATGTTTAGCTGCATCTGCTGCTTTGGCGGTATCCGACATTCCCATCCAGGAGATCATTTCAGAGGTGCGTATCGGGAGAGTTAATGGCCAGATGATCGTTAACCCCAACCGCACACAAATGGCGGAGTCTGATTTTGAATTTATCATCGCAGCTACCGATAAGAATATCATGATGGTGGAAGGCGAAAGTAAAGAGTGCCAGGAAGAAGACCTGATCAAAGCTATTGAAGCAGCACACGACGCTATCCGCATACAGGTAAAGGCACAACAGGAATTAAGAGACCTGGTTGGCAGCAATACAAAAAGAGATTACACAAAGCCATATCGTAACGAGGAATTGAATGAGAAGATCATTGGTTTTGCAAGAGATAAAATGCATGCTATTTCATCTGCTG
>Ga0193706_1001012_pt1 | contig 13521 bp, 15 predicted proteins | sample U3c1metaG_FD_160130 | JGI IMG/M metagenome (GOLD analysis project Ga0193706, IMG submission 160130) | Soil microbial communities from a riparian zone of the East river system, Colorado, United States - U3c1 | ecosystem: Environmental > Terrestrial > Soil > Riparian zone | place: USA: East River... | reverse complement strand
TGCATTATCAAATAGAATTTTTTTCACCTTTTTTGTACTACTTCATTATATGCTGTAGCAAGGGCATCCTTAAAAATATTTTTAGACACTTTTGCAAGGTCTACAAATGTAGCACCCTTACTTCCCCATCCCCCCGGTACTGGAAAAAAAATGGAAGGATCGTAGGAACAAAAAACAGACTGGGAAACAAGGGATAGCTTTAACATAGCCCTGTTCTCTTTTTCCCACATGGTGGCAAATATCTTTTTTTTAACCCTGAAGGAAGGAAGCTGAAAATGCAGCTTTTCCTCCGAGCCGGGTAAAGCAAGCGCCATTTTTCTAAATGTATCGTGGTTGACCAAGAATTATTATTTCGTGTGTATAAATTCATGATACAATGCTATTGGTGCGATGGCTGTCCAGCCACAAAAGTCTCCTCTTGAATTATTCCCTTGCTTAATATAATCGGGCGCATAGTTTTCCCAAAATGTTTTTGTTGTCTTAAATACTTCCGCTATACACCAGTAATATTGCCTGGCTAGTTTTGTTGCCAGTTGTTTTTGGTCATACTTTACCAGGCCTTTTAAGATCATATAATTTGTAGGCGCCCATACACTACCCAGCCAATATTCCCCTACTCCTGAAAACCCCGTCTGATCTGCCGGGAAGCTTGCAACAGGAAATTTTCGCCAGAATTGATTTTTATCCGTTAAATGGGCAAGCACTTTACTTAATTTATTCTTTGGCACTATCCCAGCCAGTAATACCCAGAACATACCGATATGCTTTCGCTTTATTTGTTTACCGTAACCAAGATCATAATAAAATCCATCTTCTTCATCCCAGCAGTATTTATTAATGGCGCCCTTTGTTTCATTATAAACCTGTTGGAAAGAGGCTACATCTTTTTTTTCATTAATTATCCTTCCGATCGTTATCAAATGATCGGCAAATAATGCCATCTGTGCGGAAAAGTCAACTGCGCGCCCCTGCCTGTTCCATTTAGAGCTTAATTCATCATATTTGAATATATCAGGGAATAAATTATTTACAGCAATCCCTTCTCCATCATCTTTCCACCCGTGAGGATAGCGTGGTATGTTATCCATACCCGACCCGAATGCGTCATGGAAGAAAAGCATATCCTCCATCCTGTAACGGGAAATCAAAAAATCAAAAAACCTTTTTAGTGAAGGATATACTTTTTGTAATCGCTTTTTATTTTTTGATTGGCTGTATAATTCCAGTTCAGCAAATGCAAGCAAGGGAGGATTAATGCTTACCGGGTGATCCTTTGGCCACATTGCTTTCCCTTCCCTGGTATATTCCCTGCAAATAAATCCATCTTCTTCCTGGAGATTATAAAAATTATCCAATGCATTCGCAATAGGTAACCCTTTATGGTATTTGGCATAACTGGCAATAAAGCAGGTATCCCATAAAAATATATTACCGCTGAATGCGGCATCCAGGAATGGCTTTTTAAAATATGGCTCCCCTGGCCCTCCGCGTACTTTCTTTTGTGTAATGGCCAGGGCAGCATTATACATTTCTTCCTGTAAGCCAACCGGAACATACCAATCATTATCTCCGGCAAATGCTTTCAGGGAAGGAGCAAGTAAGGCACCTGCAGTTGTAATAGCAACCCCTTGTATAAATATTCTCCTTGAATACATTTATGTTTTTGCGGGAATTTATAAGTGGTAAAGTTAGCAGTCTTTAGGCCTTGAAATATTGCTATTACTTAAATGGGTTTCCCCATTTCTTATCTGTATAAACAAATGTACCGGCAAGCGTTTGAAGAAACGCCAGGATACCGGTTATTTCAGTGGGATTAAGGTTCAGTCTCTGGCCCATACCATTGGGGGTTAGTCGTGGATCAAGATTTGGGTTTTGAGCCGGATTTGAAATAATAATTTCATAATGTGCAATTGCGTCCCTCAATGTCTTTGCAATGGCGGTATGCATCAGCGGTCCATTGATAACGCCATTTACTTTCGTTAAATCTCTTAAAGAGGGCGCTCTTGTATTTGCACCATCTAGTCCCACTCCATTAAGATTACCGATCACACCGTTATTACGGGTATTAGGATCTATATCAAATTCGGGGGGACGATGACATCCGGCACAACCGAGCCCTCCATTTATCCTGTTGCCGGTATTATCAAAAACACCAGGCCTGAGAAATATATCTTTCCCAAGGTTTTCATTTGGTGAGAAATTAGGAAAGGGCTGGTTATCATTCCCAACCTGTACCCTTCCTGCATCATATTTTGAATCGAATGATTGAATACTCCTGATAAACTGTGCCAGGCACTCCTGCAAACGGGATTCTGTAACGGAAATGTCACCATAAACAAACCGGAATAATTCGTTATAATAATTAATTCCCTGTAACCTGTTCAATAATGCTGTAAGGTTTTCTCTTCCATTTAGCCCGCTGAATCCCATTTCTGAATGATCCTGTATGGGTTGGGTAGTTTGCAGTTCCAGGGAAGCTGCACGCTCATTCCAGAAAAACTTTACTTCATTTGCAAACCTGCTATTTATCAATCTCATAGAATGCCTGCCGGTAGAACCTCCAAGCACACCCCTGCTTGCTATAGCAGTATCACTGAATGCAAACTCCTGCTTGTGGCAGCTGGCACAGCTAATCGATTTGTCAACACTTAAATTCTTATCGTAAAATAATACCCTGCCAAGGGTCGCTTTGGAATTTGTAATAGGATTAGCGCCTGAGTTATCCTTGGTGATATAGACAGGGCGAACCTGGTTACTGTAATTATCCAGCTTAGCCGGATCAATATTTAAGGCTGCGGAAATAAATGGGTATGGATTGGCCGGTGCCTGGGATGAATCATTTTTGGAACAGCTGGCGATGATTATTATTGCAATAACCAGGATGGTAATTACAAATGCGGATCTCCTCATGTAAACAGTTTAGGTTGCTGAGACCAACAAAATACAGAAAAGTTTAATGGATACAAAAATGTTTAATTGTTTAGCCTGTACGGGACGAGGATTCGCCAGGGGGGCAGTCGATAATTTCGGGTGACCTTTTCATTACTTGTCTTCTTCTGTATACTTTTTAAAATTATCAAGAATAGATTGCCACCCGCCTTGCTGCAATTCAAGCGAATGAATATTTTCAGGCTCGAAACTTTCCACCACCTTAGTCTGGTTTCCCGTCGCAGTAAATGTTATGGACACTTTTCTGCCATCTATGATGTTATATTCAATCAATTCATTTTCCCGGATATTTGTATATACCCCTTCAAAATCAAAAGCGGCACTACCGTCTTTCGCAGCCATGTTTGTTTTAAATTTTCCATTAATCTTTAAATCGTTTTCTGCATATGGTGCATGCCAGTCGTCAGATGCATTATACCACCTGGTTATATGCTTCGGGTCAGTCCAGTATTTCCAAACCTTGCCTATTGGCGCATTAAGGTTGGTTTCAACAGTTATTGCTGTTTTGCTTTGCGTTTTCAAAATTGATGATTTATAAATTTTAAATTGGCTTATAATTACTTCCATAAAAATCTATCAAGATTCATTTCAGCCGCAATACAAATCCGCCAAAATACAGGTTGATTGCGACAATGCATCTAAGAAATGAAATTTAAAAACCTTCTTCCACTAATATGGAAAAGGTTTGCAATTTTTTACCCGGAAAAAGGTAACTTAGATATGATATCAACCCATGATAAATTTATATCAATTCCTTAAAAATTATCCGGATTTCTCCAGGCAGCTTAGCTGTAAAGATTTGCTGTTTACACAATATGATTGCCCCCAGACTGAAAGAAAAGAACGGTTTTACCTTGAATGCAACAATATTGTTTATGTAATCAGCGGTAAACGTATTTTTCATAAGAACAGGAAAACATGGGATTTATGCGAAGGGGTTTGTGCATTTATAAAAAAGGGTACCCATATTTCTGAAATAGAGAATGGTGAAGGGTGGTGTGTAATGTCTTTTTTCATTCCCGACGATTTTCTTAAACACCTTGTAAATGAAAACCTGAAAACATTGCCCCTCGCAAACCTGCCGGAAGCCAATTTAGATCATATACTGCCTTTGAATGTAAATGATCTCAGCAAATCTTTTTTCGCTTCTATGTTGCCTTATTTTACCCAGACCCCTCCCCCGCCTGAGCATTTATTGGAGTTGAAATTTAAAGAACTGGTTTTATCGCTTCTTTCCAACCAGGAAAACAGGCGCTTTTTATCATACCTCCATAATCTTTATAATGACCAGCATTTATCAATGGAAGATATCATGCAGAACAATTATACATTCAATCTCACCCTTGCAGACTATGCAAAGCTTGCTAATAAAAGTGTTCCCACTTTCCAGCGTGATTTTAAAAAGATCTTTAATAATACCCCTGCAAAATGGGTTAAGAAAAAAAGATTGAACCTTGCAACTGAATTGCTTGAAAATACTACACAAAGCATTGGAGAAATCACGTACGAATGCGGTTTTGAAAATCAAACCCACTTCAGCCGGATTTTTAAAGAAAAAATGGGCACCTCACCCTTACAATTCCGGATGAATTTCCAGGCTGCATCCATTACCAATGAAGTATAGAAGTGGCATTACGGATCAAACCAATAAAGATTCATTTTGATACAAACAGAAACATTATTGAAATATACAGGCAAAAGCAAATAGGATCTTCCATCTACCTTTAATGGTATAATTCTCTAAATTTATTTGTATGATCACTGATAAAATAAATACTGATACAAAATCTATTTCAAGTGATGAGCTATTGGAAACGGCAAAGAAGATCGGGCCATTTTTAAACCAGTTTATTGATGAGGAGGAAAGCAACCGCCGGCCTTCATCCCAGGTACTAAGTTGCCTGAGAGAAAATGGGCTTTTCAGGCTATTTATGCCTAAGTCTCTTGATGGGATAGAAACCGATCCGCTTACCACTGCAAAAGTGGTAGAGGAAGTATCCCGTCACAATACAGGCGCCGGGTGGTCATTGATGGTTGCCAATACTTCCACATGGTGGTGTAACAGGTTCCCGGATAAAGGAATTGAAGAAATTTACCGGAAAGGCCCCGATACATTTATTGCAGGTGCCTTACACCCACCCATGAAAGCAACCCCTTCTGATGGAGGTTACATTATTAATGGGAGGAGCCCACTTACAAGTAATGTTCATGAAGCACACTGGATATTTGTTACAGCCTTTGTTATGGAAGGTGAACAAATGAAAATGAATAACGGCTTACCGGTTCTGATAGGCGCCCTTATGAATGCAGGTAAATGCGGGATAATAGATACATGGTATACCCTGGGTATGAAGGGAACGGATAGTAATGATATAGAAGCTAAAAATGTATTTGTTCCGGAACACCTCTCTTTTTTTCTTACCCCGGAATATGAACGGAACCAACATTATAAAAGCCCACTTTATAAATTTCCGGCTATTGGTGCCAGCATAGCAAGCCTTATTGCCCCGGTGGCACTGGCAGTGGCCAGCAATGCCATATCAGAGCTTAAAGATCTTGCCGGGAAAAAAGTTCCATTTGGTTCCCAGGTATCCATGAAGGAGAAGGGAACGGTTCAAAGAAAATTAGGAATGGCGGAAGCATTTGTGCAATCGTCGCGTGCATACCTTCATAATACCATCACGGAAAGCTGGAATAAAACGCTGGCTGGAGAAAGGTTATCGCCTGAAGATAGAGCAGGCCTGTTGCTGGCCATCACACATACCAACCAGAGTTGCCTGCAGGCTGTAGACCTCGTTTATTCAGCAGCCGGCAGCAGCGCTATTTATAACAGGAGTAAAATATCCCGTTATTTCTCAGATGCACAGGTAATACGACAGCATGGCTTTGCAAATGACAGCAGGTATGAAACAGCAGGACAACTCTATCTTGGCCTTTTCCCTGATTTGCCAGTAGTAATGTTTTAAAATTCTTCCCCGAATTGCTGTATGCTATCAATGACGGGAAACACTCATACCAGGAAAATCATTTTTTAAAAATAAAATAAACGGCTAATACCAGGAATACAAACCCTATAAGGTGATTCAGCTTAAAAGTTTCAGACTTGAATGCTACAAGGGTAAAAAAGCTGAATACTATTAATGTAATTACTTCCTGGATAACTTTTAATTGCCATAGGTTAAAAGGTCCTCCATTCCCTGAATAACCTATTTTGTTGGCAGGTACCTGCGCAGAATACTCAAACAATGCAATTCCCCAACTAATAAGGATTACGGAAAAAAGGCTGAATTTATTAAACCATACAAATTGCTTAAACTTTAAATGGCCATACCATGCTACCGTCATAAATATATTTGATATAATGAGCAGGCCAATGGTATATAGTCCTTTCGATGTCATCACTATTTAATTATTAATTTTAATAAATTCTCTTTCCAGGATAGCATAAAAATAATTATCTATCCATTTCCCCCTAATGGGCAAAATTTCTTTTTTCCTTCCCTCCCTTTTAAAGCCTGCTTTTTCCAATAACCTGATGGAAGCCGTATTTTCCACTGCACAACCTGCTTCGATCCGGTGAAGCCCTAATGTAAGAAAACCGAACTTCAGCATTTCAAATAAAGCTTCTGTTGTATACCCTTTCTTCCAATATCCCGGCTGTGTTTTGAACCAGGTTTCAGCAATTCTATAATTTGTTTTACCGATATTCAATCCTATTAATCCAATAAACTGGTTCGTTTCAATTAAGGTGCTACAAAACACGTAAGACTTTCGGGGTATTGCTTCCTGGTTTTCTATCCATTCCAGTATTATATTTTTTGTAACCTCAACAGATTGCGGAATACCCGTCGTATTGAATTCATCTGTTTCCGGTAATGAATGAAGATGATGAATTTCATCTAAGAAATTCATGGATACAGGTCTAAGTAATAAATGTTCTGATCGCAATTCCATCACAGGTTTTTTAAGAGGCGCCAACAAATGGGGGCACCAGGGAATATTGCACATTCACTTATACCCTTCTCCCTCGCTATTTTACTTAACAGGTTTCTGGATTTTATCACTCTCCACGATGACTTATAAATAACTAAGCCACCATTTTTCTTTGTGCCTGGTTTTATATTTATCGTACCATTTGCATACCGGGTATAAAATAATAATAACCAGCAACCACACCGCGTACACTGCAGGCAATCCAAATCCTTCACCGGGAACAACGAACGTAAATAGAAAGCCCGGCATCCCGTTGATGGCATCCTGCAAGGTATGTCCCTTCGCAAAATACACTATTGTTGCAAGCAGGTGTATCAGGTAAATGTGCAGGATATAATAGAAAAAGGCTGTCCTGCCAAAGGTTACCATGATACTGGTAAACCAGTTCCTGATCTTTTCTAATACCGGCAGCAGCAACAATGCCGGTCCGATAGTAATACACATATACATCAGGGAGGGGGGGTACTTATGCACTTTCATAAAGGACAGAAAAGTATATAAGCTGTTCTTTTGCGTGCTCCAGGGATCCGGGTCTCCATAAACATTAATAAACCGTAGCATGATAAAAAACAAGATAAGCGCAAAGCCAAGCCGGTACAGGATTTTGCCCCGCTGCTGTTGATTGAACTGAGGCGAAAAGAAAATACCTATACAATATCCAAGCATCATTAATCCTGTCCAGGACAGAAAAGGGTATGCAATTATAAGCGTGTGGCCCGGGGCAATTGTGTAAAATGTAAACCGGGCACTATGTAAAAGATCCCATAGGAAATTGGATTGGAAACCTGGTGCAGACTCAGGAATATCCAACAGGTTATGACCAAATACAATGAGCAGGCCCAGTACCAATATAACCTTGTAAGGCAGCTGTATGGTAATACCGAGTATTACCATACTGATGCCAATAGCCCAGATGACCTGCAAAGCGAAAAAATTATAGAACGGGTTAAACGTCCATGCAAAAGTTATAATAATGAGCTCAGCAAAAATTAACCAGAGTCCACGCTTAATTAAAAATGCACTGAGCTCCTTCCTGGGTTTACGCAGGCTTTGCAGGTAAATGGATGTGCCGGAAAGAAATACAAACACCGGAGCACAGAAATGTGTTATCCATCTTGTAAAATATAATATGGGGGTAGTGGTGGCAAGGTTTAATGGATCATCGGTGTTACCTGCAATATGAAAAAAATCCCTCACATGGTCCAGCGCCATGATAACCATAACGATGCCACGAAGAATATCGATAGATTCAATTCTTTTTTGATTAATGTTTAAAGCCTGTTGCATCTCATAGTTTTTTTTAGTTAAGATGATATTTTTCCTTCAGATAAATAATCAATTCATTATCTCCTTTTTTTTAAACCAGCTGTATTGTCTTATCAAACGATCCTATAAATAATAAGCCTGATAGAGGTTTCATGTTGTTTCATTATTCCAGGTGATATTCTTTCCTGAGAACTTCTAATAGTTCATGATTGATCCTTGCGTACCCAGTATATTGTGACATCCTTGTTGCCCGCAGCATCAGGAGGTAATAGTTAGTGATATTTTCAGCTTCCTTACGATCAAACTTATCAAGGTTTGGGATTTTACCTTGCACAGCTGCTGTTGTTTTTTGAACAAGCGCTTCATATAATTCAAGTTTTCCATGGTTTGTAAAATCCTCATACCAGGTGAAATCATAAAATCTCAGGGAGAATGGGCGTATGTTGTTTTCAACAAAACTATATTCATTCCCATTGCGTGCCCTTATATTAGTGATCATTACACTGAGTTTGCCTATAGCGGCCTGCAATTCCGGGCTTTTAAAATATCGTAACTCCCCCGAATTTCTGAGCTGGTTTAATATGCCGTCATTCGGTTCAAATATGATCCGTTGTGTTTGGATCAGTGCCCAGGAAAATGCAGGATAAAAATGAGCACCTGGCTCAGTCAGGCTGCTGTCTTTTACATAGGAAATAAAATAAGCACATTCAGATTCTTTAATTGTACGTTTTGCTATGCATTGCTGAACGGCAACGGAATCAGCAATGATCTCCTTGTAGAGGTTTTTTGCCAGTTCGTTTGCCCGCTGCCCTTCCACGTAATGTTCGCGGAAGTTTTCTGCAATGAAACCGCAAAACACTGCCAGGAACAGCATTAAGAATTCATAGAAATAATGCCAGAACTTTTTTCCGGGAGCATGGTGAAGGTGATGTGCGTGGGTTTCCATGGCTGGGTCTAAAGGTTTAAGATTTAATGTTGAAAGTTCTTCTTCAGTTTCGGGGATATTAGTTTTTCCAGCAAAGACATCTTCACCAGGACTTGCTTCAGGGTTTTCTATTGGCTGATCTCCTTCCGTATTTTCTTCCATATAGTATATAGTTTATAGTCAATAGTGCATGACAAATTCCGTTAACCAGTCAACAAATCACTAATTACTAAATTACCAATCATTACCTACCTTCCAGCTCTTCAATAGTTCGTTTTGCTGCAGCCAGCCGAATCCTTTTATTCTTCTCTACCAGTTTTGCGGTCGCCCATTTCTCCACCTTGTGGTGCAAAGGCACCAGCATAGCTGCAATACAAACCAACGCCAGCAACATCAATACAGTAGAATGGTTGGTTATCTTTTCCAGGAAGGGATGCAGCAATAAGTTTAGAAATTCAAATACAATCAATAAAGCAATGACACCCAAAAATTCGATCATCTTTTTATTTGTGATAAAGCTCCGGCTAAGCAGTAAATAAAAAATAATAAATATTACAATCCCAAGGGCAATCAGGGCGTATTGAATATTTTGGTCTCTCTGTAACTTAATATCTGAAACTCTTTTTTGTTCATCTATCTCCCTTAGTTGTTGTGAGAAGGTAAGGTTTTGAAATTCGGCTATTTTTTGCTGGTTGTTTACCGAATCTTTATAATCGATCTGCATCTGTGCATAAAAAATGATGCTATCTTTTTCTGCCGAATGAGTATAGATCTTTCGAAGCACTTCAGCTACCGTGCTGATCCCTTCATTTATATTTGTTTTTTGTGCAACAAGGAGATTTGTCTTTGCAATTTGTTTAGCCTCTTCATACCGGTTTGACTTCAGCAGGAAATCGCAATACCCATTTCCATACCGGATGAGGGAGGAAGCTATATTCTTTTCCCTGCAAAACACCATTGTTTTTTTATAATAAGCTTCGGCGATATCATTTTCATTATTTAATTCATTCGCCTTACCGATGTGAAATAATAAAGCAGCATATAATAGCGGGTCCGGGTTAGCGCCAGGGATATTTTCTGCTGCCCGTATATAAAATAAAGACGAGTCGGGCTTATTCATATTATTGTAAACAAGGCCATACAAAAGGTTCTTAAAAAAAAGCCCAATCCCTGTTTGCCCGTAAGCAGCCATCTTATTTATATAATCCAGCGCCACCTTGTTATTCCCTGTCATCGCATATACATAAGCTATATTACCATACAGCCCGGTAGTACGCAATTCTGTATCGGAATAATCCAATGCCTTGTGATAGGAAGCGAGGCTAAAATTATAATCTGATTTGGTAACATACCTATTGCCAATAGCGCGGTAAACCAATGACATTAAGCTATCAATTTTAAGATCTTTTGCAATCATATACATCTCCGTCTGTGCACTGGCTGAACTATCATACAACCCGGTAGTATAATAATACCGGTCCAGGACTCTAAGTGCAAAAAATTTTTCAGCCGCATTTTTTGCAGTCACTACGATAACCCTTGCAGAATCGATATTGGGAAACTGGCGCCTGCCCTGGGCTGAGAGTTGGATAGCACTAAAAAATAATAATGAATATGAGATAAGTTTTTTCATCATTTATTTATTTTCTTTATTTCAACAGGCCACTGATATATATGTACGGTAATTGTTTCACCGGGAGCGATAGATGTATCATCCAACGCTTCAGACCATGGTAGTTTATTTGTACTATCCCGTTGCATCACTTTTAGATAAGGTGCTTTTAATTTTTCAATTGCCTGTAAATGAATGCGCAAAGAAAACCAATCACAACATAGATAATAAATCTTATCAACCTTTCTTTGTTCTTACTTTTCATAAAGCCGCATATATTTTTCTTCTGACTTTTCCTGTTACTCCAAATCATTTCTAATCCATGTTATATTCTTTTCTTATTAATTCCATAAGTCTAATTGCCCGCTGCCTCAGATCCTGGTACCTGTTCAACTCCTGGTATGCATAAGCCTTTTCCTGCATCATAAAATTTAATACTTCATTCATCCCTTCGGTATTAATTCTGATAACAAGAGAATCGGGGATATTATCTACTATCGCCGGGCTTGTATTAGTAAGGTATAAAGGCAACAGGTCTAAGGCATTGAAAAGTTTTTCAAATTGCCTGGCCCCAATCAGGCTATTTGTTGCGTAATAATCAAAATATAGATTTACATTTTCAAAGCGCAGGTCATAGGAAGAAATCGAATCGGCAACTTCTCTGTTGCGAACCAGGCGCATCCCTCCTGCATTTTTTAACTGGTTAATGGTAATTGTATTCCGGGTAACCCGGTAATCATAATTGGTTTTTCGGATCGTTTTGAAAAGATGTCCGGGAATGGTAGCGCTTCCAGGATGAGTAATAAAAAAAGTAAAGACCGTATCAATACAGCGGACCCTTGTCAATTTTCGAGGGATGGCTGTACTTATAGTAAGGGTGTCTGACGAAAGATCCTTTAACAATGATTCCATGTATTGGTCTTCCCGCTGATGCTCTATAATATGTTCCAGTTGGTACTCTGCAAGGAAACCACAAAACACCGCTAGAAACAACATGAGGAATTCATAGAAATAATGCCAGGTTTTTTTGCCGGGAGCATGGTGCAGGTGATGGGCGTGGGTTTCCATTTCTGGTTGTATGTTTGGTGTTTGGGGTACTGAGTGTTGAGTTAGTTCAATTCCTGATCCCGGGCCAGGTTCATTATTATTTTCCCGGGCTTTACCGTCGGCTTCCGATCCATCTTCTGTATTTTTATTTTCTTCACTCATTCCAGATCGTTTTTGTTTTTATAAAACAGGATCGCTTTTTCCGGAAGAGATGATACGTTGCCAGGATTATTTGAAGGAATTTCTGCTGTAGTTGCCTGTTCTATATTAATAGAATGATCTAATAGTTCTTCACCTTTATCTGTATTTTCTCCCATTGCATGCTGGTAGTTGATAAATATCAGGTGTTGACACAGTAGCTATAGATCACGCACAAAGGAAGGATTGCCATGGGCGTTCCTGTAAGATAACCATTTACTCCAGATCATAAAAGGTGGGGGTTGCTATTTATAGAATGTTCTTTGCCATACATACACTATTTTCAATGTTCTCATATTGGCCATAATTTTTAATGATTGTATATCCTGCTTTTTGATACAACCTTATTGCTTCCGGTTGCTTCTTTCCTGTTTCCAGTATACATTCCACGAAATTTACTTCAGATGCCCACGATTCCAGTTCTTTTAAAATGAGAAGCCCTATTCCCATTCCACGATAACCGGGCATGACAAACATTCTTTTTATTTCAGCTTTTTTGGGTTCAAATTCTTTAAAAGCCCCGCAGCCAATAGGCCTATCATCCACATAACAAACGATGGCATGCCGTATGTTTTCAATTTTATTAAACTGGTCATAGAAGGAATGCTCATCCCCGTCCCGGATACTTAAATCTTCGTCAAGCAGGGATACCAGTTTTTTAAAATCTTCATTAACTGGAGGCGTTCTTTTAAAAGTTATCATAATTAAAGTCGTAGAATTTGGCTGCGCCATTAGTTACGTCAGCTTTATTTCGCTTTTTCATTACAGTTAACCATCCATTGAACACCAAATTTATCTATACAGCTTCCAAAGTAAGCCCCCCAAAACATGTCCTGTAATTCCATGGTGATCTTACCCCCGGCAGACAATGCATCAAATAGTTTTTTTGTTTCTGCCCTGGTATCAGGTTCAAGGTTTATATGAACATTGTTCCCAAATTGTACATTGAACCCCATTGTGTCAGACGCATCCGTTCCCATTAGGTTGTGTCCTCCCACGATAGGTAATTCAATATGTATTACAAGGTTTTTATCACCTTCTGCCAATGAAGGCATCCCGACTGCTGGTGGCATATCGCCAAACCGTGCAATTCCACCTGTAAACTCACCGCCAAATACTAGTTTATAAAAATTAAATGCTTCCTCCGTATTCCGGGGGAAATTGAGATAGGTGCTAACTCTTGCCATTGTTAAAAATTTAATGTTATCAATATATCTGCCCGACTTATGCCTGTTTTAATTTTTCAATATCAAATTTTTTCATTTGCATAAATGCCTCCATAACCCTGGGGCCCTTTTCGGGGTCACTCATCAGCTTCCCTAAAATGGTTGGTACTATCTGCCAGGATAAACCAAACTTATCTTTCAGCCAGCCACACATACTTTCCTCCCCTCCTTCAGTAAGCTTTTCCCAGTAGTAGTCTATTTCTTCCTGTGTTTCACAATCCACTACAAATGAAACAGCTTCATTAAATTTAAACATGGGTCCACCGTTTAAGCCCATAAATTTCTGCCCGTTTAATTCAAATATC
>Ga0193706_1001011_pt1 | contig 13539 bp, 11 predicted proteins | sample U3c1metaG_FD_160130 | JGI IMG/M metagenome (GOLD analysis project Ga0193706, IMG submission 160130) | Soil microbial communities from a riparian zone of the East river system, Colorado, United States - U3c1 | ecosystem: Environmental > Terrestrial > Soil > Riparian zone | place: USA: East River... | reverse complement strand
CGTGCCGGGCACTGCGAACTGGATCAACGGGCCGGAACGAAACAGGGGCAGAAAAATGGCCACCGGCGCCAGCAGTCCTCCGCAGATCAGCGCCGCCGCCAGCCAATACCATCCAACTCCCGGGCTGATCTTTTCAGCGTTCACCACTTCTTTCCGCGATCTTCGGGAACGACACGGCGCAGGCAGTAGATGTCGCTCTTCGCGAGTTCATCACGACGCTCGTGCAGTGTCTGCCACGGGTCCCATTGCGCGCTGATGAGCTTGCCCGTAATGCCGTCACTTTCGGATGAAGCCAGGTAAACGCAAAGGCTCGCGCCCAACTCCAACGGCGTTGCGCCTTCTTCCGCCCACTTTTTATTCTTGGCGAAAAATGACGCGCCGACTTTGTCCGGGCCGGCGGCGAGCACTTGATCGACAAGCCGTGTCTTCAGCGCGCCCGGCGCGACGCAATTCACATCCACATGAAACTCGCGCAGCTCTTCAGCGAAGGTTTCGGCGAGGCGGACGGCCGCTGCTTTGGACGCCGCGTAGGCACTGATGTTTGGCAATGGGTTCGTCGCTCCACCGCCGGAGAGCACGACGATCTTGCCGCAGCCGGCCTTCTTGAAATGCGGCATCAGCGCGCGACACGGGAGCAGCACACCATAGACGTTGATGTCCATCGCGCGGCGCCAGTCATCGAGATCAATGGATTCGGTCGGACCCATGGGACCGTAGATGCCGGCGTTGCAGACGAGGATGTGAACGGATCCGAGTTCGCGTTGCGCGTATGCGACCAACTCGTTCACTTGGGATTCGTCGGCAACGTCGCAGGCACGCGCGAGGACTTTGCGTTCGGGTGCGAGCTTCGCGAGTTCATCACGCGTGGCTGTGAGGTCCTTTTCGCTGCGCGCGCAGAGCACGACGTTGGCGCCTTCACGCAGGAAATGTTCGGCGATGACTTTGCCGAGGCCCTGGCTGGCTCCGGTAATGATGGCGTTGCGACCTGCGAGTTTCATGTGCGTTCAGAATCGCGGACGGTTGCGTCCGCGCGATGATCTTGCGGACGTGACCGTCCGCGCTCCGTTGGTGTCATGTGCGTCCGACAGAAATGTGTTCAACGCCCGCGATGTCTTGCAACCGTTTTTCCAAAAAGCGGTTCGCGTCCACGATCACTTTACCGCGCATGTCTGAGGTGAGTTTCTTCCAATCGGCATCGCGAAATTCAGGCCACTCGGTGCAGACGACCGCGGCATCGGTATTGAAAAGAGCGTCGGACAAATCATTCGTCAGCACGATTCTTGAAAGCTCGCCGGGCAATTCCTTCACCGCAGGATCGAATGCCTGCACGCGTGCGCCAGCTTCCAGCAGCGCGCGACACAACTCGACGGCAGCGCTGCGCCGGAGCGTGTCAGTGTTGGGCGTGTAAACCAATCCGAGCACCGCGATCGTCTTGCCCTTAAACTCGCCAAGTCGCGCACGCAAACGCCGCAATGCCCAGGTGCGATGCTGGTCGTTGCTCTCCTTGATTGCTGGAATCAGTTGCAGCGTTTCGTGATGCGCCGCACCGAGCTTCGTGAGCGTCACGACATCGCGGGCCAAGGTGCCGCCGGCGAAAGGTCCGCCGGGACCAAGATACGCCTTCGGTCCAATGCGCGGTTCGCTCCTGAGGCCAACCGAAACTTCCTTTGCATCCGCGTCCACATGTTCGCACACGCGCGCGATCTCGTTGATGAAGGTAATGCTGAGCGCGAGGAACGAGTTCAGCGCATGCTTCACCATCTCGGCCGATTCAATGCGCATGAAGATCGTCTGTGCGGCGAATGGCTTGAACAGTTGCTCCAGCAAGACGCGCTTTGCATCGGAGCGAACGCCGACGATGGCGCGATCAGCTTTCTCGAACGCCTCGATGGCTTTGCCGAGGCGCAGGTTTTCCGGCGAGACGGCGAAATGAAGCTGAGGAAATTCCTGCTCCAGCAACCGCGTCGTGCCGACCGGAAGTTGCGATGAAATCAAAACCAGCGCACCCGCCGGAAGATGCGGCAGGCAGCGACGCACGCGAGCGAGAACGAACGGCACGTCCGACTCGTCGTTGTCATTCACCGGCGTGTCGTAGCAAATCCAAAGAGCATCCGCCCGAGCGCACGCATCACTGGGATCAGTGGTGAAACGAAGCGCGTTCTTTGCGATTCCGGTGGCGATCAACTCGTTGAGACCTGGTTCAAGCAGCGGCGCTTTGGCTTGCTGAAGACCGGCAATCAACGCGTCATCCAGATCTAGACCGGTGACGTTGAAATATTTCGCGCAGCACGCGGCGGTGACGGAGCCGAGATGCCAGAGGCCGAGGACGGTGACGTTCATGGGCGCTTCTCGTAAACCCACTCATTTGCCTGAAGCCAGCGCAGCGTTTTTTCAATGCCTTGCTGAATCGTGAGTTGCGGCTTCCAACCGGTGGCGCGAATCTTTTTCGTCTCGAGAAAGATGAAAGGGTTGTCACCGACCCAGCCCTTGTTGCCGCCCGCGTAATCCAAGCGCGGCTTCAGACCGAGCGCGTCGCAGATGAAACCGATTGAATCCTTCACCTGCACGAAGTGATCGCAGCCAAGATTGTACACTTCGACATTGTGCTTCGCCTTCCTCGCAGTGCCGGCGTTCATCACATGCAAAATCGCGGAGACACAGTCCTGAACGTAGAGGTACGACTTGCGCTGCGTGCCATCGCCGAGCACGCGCAAATGATCGGGGTGTTCGATGAGCTGTTTGTAGAAATCAAACACGTGCCCGTGCGTGTAGCGCTCACCGAGAATCGAGACGAAGCGGAAGATGTAGCCCTCGAACTGAAAGCCTTCGCAATACGCGGCAATCATGCCCTCGCCCGCGACCTTCGATGCTGCATAGAGCGAAGTCTGGATGGGGAACGCGGCGTTTTCCGGTGTGGGAATGACTTCGGCCTCGCCGTACACGGAACCAGTGGATGAGAACGCGATGCGCTTCACATCATTGGCGCGCATCGCTTCAAGCACGTTGAACGTGGCAATGGTGTTCTGCTGAAGATCCTTGCTCGGATGATCGAGCCCGAAGCGCACGTCGGCATTCGCAGCGAGGTGGATGACGGTGTCGCAACCGTTCATGGCCGCAGTGAGCGCGTTCAGGTCCAAGTTATCGCCGCGAACGAGTTTGAAGTTCGGCTGACGCAATGCGCTCTCGACGAAACGCTCCTGGCCAGTGGAGAAATTGTCCCAACCGACGACATGTTTGCCTTGAGCGAGCAACACATCTGCGAGCGTGCTCCCGATAAATCCGGCGACGCCGGTGATGAAAATCTTTTCCACAGTTGATTGCTATACGAGTGTTAGCTCGCTGATGGGCAAAGAGATACTAATGGCCCCGTTGTGCCGCTACACCTTTTTTCGCGACACGAGCCGATGAATCGCTGCGAGACGCTCGGCCGCCAGTCGCTCGAACGTGAACTCTTGCGCGCGAGAAATGCCGACGGGGATCACGTCACGTCGCCACGCCTCATCAATAAGCACGCGGTTCAGCGCATTGGCCACCAGGTGGGTATTCCTGAAATCGACGATCTCAGCATGACCTGCCGTTACTTCGCGCATGATGGGAATATCATTTACGATGCATGGTGTGCCGCACGCCATCGCTTCGATAACGCACCGGCCGAATGTTTCTTCGCGGCTCGGAAGACAGAAGGCGCGTGCATTGCGGTAAAACGGCGCGAGCCATTCGTCAGCGATCCATCCGATGAACGTCACGTCCTTGTCCAAGCCGAGCCGGGTAACCTGTTCCTGGCGCGCCTCGAGTTCTCCGACCCAATCACCGCCAACGAAGATGAGGGGATAACGGCGCCGAAGATCGGCTGGTAACTGGGCGTAAGCATCGATGAGCAAGGATGCCTGCTTGTACGGATAAAAATTGGAAATCCAAAGCAGGTAGCCCGGAGCGATGCCGAACTGCGCGCGCAGTTTCTCAGCTTCGTCAGCAGCCGCCACCGTGTTGAACTGTTCGTGCTGCAAACCCTCGTAGCTTTGCACCAGACGATCGGCAAACTGCGGAAGCACCGAGAGCACCTGTGATCGCGCGAACTGGGAATTGGTGATAATCAAGTCCGCCTTCGGCCAGCTAAACTGAGTCAGCCATTTGCGATACAAAGCCCGGGCGACACCGACGCGATTCGCCGGGTCGAGGTGCTGCAAGGAAAAGATGTGCATGGCCACAGGCAACGTCTTCCGCACAGGAACAAAACCGATGGTGAGCAAGGCGTCCGCTCCCGCTGCCCGCGCAACGCCGGGAACTTGAAAATGATCGGCGACGAGACGTTCCTTCAGCCGATCATTGGCAGGAAATTCCCGGTTCAACTCGATACGTGAATCTTCAATTGTCCATTGCTGATTCGGCCCGACGAAGAGCAACCACGATACTCGCGGGAACAACCGCAAGCTGTGCTTGACGAACTCGTGAAACAGCGTGGTAAGTCCGGTGCGCAGGTACGGATTTTCGCACAACAGCGACATCGCCACCTTCATGCGAATCTCGCGATGTGGCGCTGGGAGGGGGTGGATCACACGGGCTACTGCTGCTCCATCACCGTGACTTTGCCGGAGAGTTTGTCGGTCACCTTCTGTAGGTCCGCATCGACCATCAGCTTCACGAGATCGACGAACTTGGTCTTCGGTTCCCAGCCGAGCTTCGCCTTGGCTTTGCTGGCGTCACCGATGAGCAAATCCACTTCCGCAGGTCGGCAGTAGCGTTCGTCAAATTCGACGTAGTCCTGCCAGTTCAATCCCACGTGCGTGAACGCGTGTTCGAGAAATTCGCGGATCGAATGCGTCTCGTTCGTCGCGATTACGTAATCATCCGGCTCGGGCTGCTGGAGCATCAGCCACATCGCATCGACGTACTCCTTCGCGTAACCCCAGTCGCGCTTCGCATCGAGATTGCCGAGAAAGAGTTTCTTCTGCAGGTCATGTTTGATGTTGGCGACGGCGCGCGTGATCTTGCGCGTCACGAAGGTTTCACCGCGGCGAGGCGATTCGTGATTGAAGAGAATGCCATTGCTCGCGTGAAGGCCGTAGCTCTCACGGTAATTCACCGTGATCCAAAACGAGTAAACCTTGGCCGCGCCGTAAGGTGAGCGCGGATAAAAAGGCGTGGTTTCCTTCTGCGGCACTTCCTGGACCTTGCCGTACATCTCACTCGATGACGCCTGATAAAAACGAGGCTTGATGCCCGTCTCGCGGATCGCCTCGAGCAAGCGCACGGTGCCGGTGCCAGTGACGTCGGCGGTGTATTCCGGCGCGTCGAAACTCACGCGGACGTGGCTTTGCGCGGCGAGATTGTAAATTTCCTCCGGCTGAATCTTGCCCATCAAACGCGCCAGCGAGCTGCCGTCCGACAAGTCGCCGTAATGGAGGAAGAGCCGTTTCCCACTCTCGTGCGGATCCTGATAAACGGTCTCCAACCGGCCCGTGTTGAATGTGCTCGCACGACGAATGATGCCGTGAACCTCGTAGCCTTTGCTGAGCAACAACTCGACGAGATACGAGCCATCCTGGCCCGTGATGCCTGTGATCAATGCTTTCTTTCCCATATCTGATTTGCGCGCATGAAAATGCGTGGAATACCAAACCAGCGCAATCCTCCAGTGACGCGATCCTGGTGTACTATCCCGAGGGAAATGCAATTTCCGAACCGAAAGTGACCTGGCGAGCATGAACCTCGCACTGAATTCCTTCGCTGAGCTTCGTTGGCTCACGGAAAGCCATTTGCTCCGGTCACATCGGTTCAGTAAGCTGCCCGCTCACATGGAAAGTCGTGCGACGGTCCAACACGTTAATCAGTTCTGGAACACGGAAGCGTGCGGCACTCATTTCGTCCGCAGCTTCTCCGACGAGCGGGATTTCTACGAAAAATTTCGCGACTACCGCTACCGGACTGAGTGGCACATCCCCTTGCTCGTCCCGTTTGCCGAGGCGAAGGACAAAACCGTCCTCGAGATTGGAACGGGGAACGGCGCGGACGGCGCCATGTTCGCGCTGAACGGCGGCATTTATACCGGTGTTGATTTGACTGACGCGGCGCTGGCGGCGACGGAAAAGCACTTTAACGTCCTGAACCTCAAGGGCACTTTCTTGAGACAAAACGCGGAGGAACTCACCTTGCCGGATTCGACCTTTGACTTCGTGTATTCCCACGGCGTGCTGCATCACACACCACATCCCGCCAGGGCCATCGATGAAGTCTGGCGCGTTCTGAAACCGGGCGGGCGGGCGATCATCATGCTCTATCACAAACGGAGCTTCAATTATGTCGTGCGCATCATGCTCTACATGCGAGCGCGCCTGTTGCTGAAGATTCTTTCACGCGCCGGGCGCTGGCAAAAAGATCGTGAACGCCTGCGCAACGAAGAGATTACTGGCGTGCGTGGCAATCAGGACCGGCGGATTTGGGAGATTCACTACCAGAATTTTTTACGCGAAGGCTGGAGCTATCTTAGCGCGGGACGCTTCGTGCATCACTGCACAGATGGTCCGGAATGCCCGGTGGCCTTCGCCTACAACCGACGGGAAGCGCGGGATCTCTTCGCCAAGTTCAAGGGAGTGCGCACGGAGGTCGCTCACTTCCCGCTGCGCCGCTACTCGCGATGGATTCCATTTGCGGTCGAAAGATTCCTCGCACCCCGTCTCGGCTGGTATCTTTTCATCTTTGCGACCAAATGAGCGCGGAAGGTTTTAGCGCGCCAGCGCAACCGGCGAATCAAAGCGCATGTGTGCCATCGCTGGACTAATCGATTGCGGCGAACCGTCGCTGCTCGAAGCGATGATGCGCGTGCAATCGCATCGCGGGCCAGATTCCAACGGGGCGCTCTGGTTCCCGGAACTCGGCTCGGGTTTGAGCCATTGCCGGCTCGCTATTCTCGATCTCTCTCCCGCCGGGCATCAGCCCATGTCCTCGGACGAGCGGCACTGGATTGTCTTCAATGGAGAGATTTACAACTTCGAATCCATTCGGGACGAACTTCGACAGCGCGGGTTTGAATTTCGCTCGCGGTGTGACACCGAGGTCATTTTGCGTGCTTACGAATGTTGGGGCGCGGATTGCCTTCGCCATTTCAACGGCATGTTCGCCTTCGCCATTCTTGATCGAGTGACGGGAGCGGTTTTCGCGGCGCGCGACCACATTGGCATCAAGCCGTTTTATTATTGGCACTCGGGAAACCAATTGGCGTTCGCGTCTGAGATCAAGGCATTGCTTGAACTACCGTTCGTCCCACGCCGTCCGGATTATGAGGGACTGCTGACCCCAGCGCGTTTCCAGGTTTCACCGCTCACTGGATTCGAAGGCATTCAGAAACTCGCGCCCGGCCATTCGCTTTCATTCAAACGCGGATCACTGACGCTGCACCGTTACTGGGAAGTCAACCCGACCGAACACAACTCCGATGACGCCACTGAGGTGGACGAGTTGGATGCTCTGCTCAAGGACGCTGTGCGGTTGCAAATGATCGCTGATCGGCCAGTGGGCACATTCCTGAGCGGTGGTCTCGATTCATCGCTCATCAGCGCGTTGATGCGCGCGAACACGGACCGCGACTTGCACGCCTTTACGATCGCGTTCTCGGAGGCAGACCAAAAGTTCGAACGCATGCCGGATGACGCTGCTTACGCCAAGCGCGTGGCGCGCGATCTCGATTTCAAGTTTCACGAGTTTGTGCTGGAGCCGAACGTGGTCGATCTGCTTCCGAAGATGGTCTGGCACCTCGACGAACCGCTGTCCGATCCGGCTGCGATCAACACGTTTATGATCTCGCAGGCGGCACGCGATCTCGGGATCGTAGTGCTTCTCAATGGCGTGGGCGGAGATGAGATTTTTGGCGGTTACAGAAAACATCTCGCTTGTCTGAAGGCGGATGCTTACCAGGCATTTGTCCCCGGCATCTTCCGCAACGCAATAGAGAAAACATTCGATCGAATCCCCGTTGCGAGTGGGAAGCAGGGCTTTCGGTATTTGCGTTGGGCGAAGCGGTTTGCCTCCTTCGCGTCGTTGCCGCAGGCCGAGCGCTACCTCGCGGCTGATCTGTCGCTGGCCCCGGCACAGTTCGAAGCGCTTTTCCCGGGAAGCCGTTATCACGATTCACAATTTTTCCGGGCGCAGGAGCCGCGGCTCGCGCGTCGTGATTTGGGTTATCTCACGCGCATGTGTTGGAACGACACGTGTGTGTTCCTGCCCGAGCACAATCTCACTTACGCGGACAAGGCAGCGATGGCCGCGAGCATCGAAACGCGTCCGCCGCTCACCGACTACCGGATCGTCGAAAAAATGTTCAGCCTCGCACCTCGCTTTCGCATTCGTGGCAACACCCAAAAATGGCTGATGAAAAAAGTGGGCGAGCGTTACCTGCCGGCCGAGATCGTCCATCGGCCGAAAGCGCCCTTCAACGCGCCGCTGCGCGCCTGGATACGTGGCCCGCTGGTATCCATGGTGGATGATCTCCTCAGCGCAGAGTCTTTAAGAAGCCGCGCGTTGTGGGATGCGGATTACGTGCGCCGGCGCATTCAAAATGACCGCTGCGGCCGCGAAGACAACGGGATGCTTATCTGGACATTACTGACGCAGGAGCTCTGGTTTCGCACTTTCTTCGGCTCGTCCACCGGCAAATCCGGCTCTTCACCCATCAGGCAGGTCGTCGCTACGGCGCCCGCCGTTCCTGCGGAGAAACGCTGATGTCTCGCACGTCCACGTTTGTTGCTGAGTTGCACTGTCACACCGAGTTCTCGATGGACGGGGTGATCACCTTCGATGGCATGGTCCGCACTGCGAAAGCGCGAGGCATCGACGTCATTTGCATCACCGATCACGACACAGTGAAAGGCGCCTTTGGTTTTCAGCGACGAGCGCGTGAGTGCGGCAGCGACTTGGAATTCTTAATCGGCGAGGAACGAACGCTCGACGATGGTTCACACTTGATCGGTTTGTTTTTGTGCGAAGGCATCCATTCCACGAATCGAGCGGATGTCATCGCGGAGATTCACGCCCAGGGCGGGCTGGCGCTCATGCCCCATCCGTTCCGGCGCAAAGATGGTTTGTTGCGCAATGCCGATCAGCGTGACGGGACCGAGGCGACGCATGGCATCGACGCGTTCGAGTTGTTCAACGCAAAAGGTTCCTTCGCCGACAACGAGCGCGCACGTTCGTTGCTCGATTTGCCGTGGGGTGTTTTCGGCGGAAGCGATGCGCATTACGAGAGCGACATCGGGCAGTGCGTTTGCGAACTGCCACGCCGCGGCACAGCGGAGGAAAGCGTGCGCGCGATGCTCAAGCGCGAAGTGCCATTCCGCATTCGCGGCATTCGCAAAGCCGCGGGCTCCGATGAGCGCCGTTACGCGCCGATGTATTACAAAATCCGTCCGTACATGCGCATCCCGAAGCCGCTCGTGCCCGCGGCGAAGCAGCTTTACCGCTTCTATCGGAACAACTTTCTTGAGTCAGCGCCGCCCATGCTCGAAGAGATTTACGCGCATGAATAAGAAGCAGATTCGCCCCATTGCGCGGATGCATGGCTATTGGCTGAACCGAACCTTGCTGAAGCGAATGGCTGAATGGTCCGTTGAACGACAGCGCGCATTTGTCTTCGACCGGCTCCAACGGACGTTGATTCGCGCGGCGGAAGGATCGCCTTTTTATCAGGAGCGCTTTCGCGCGGCGGGCTTCGATCCGCGCCGGCATTTCCAATCCGCTTCAGACTTGCAGCGCGTGCCATTGCTGACGAAGGAGGACGTGCGCGGGAATTACGAGCAGATGATCGATCGGCGATTCCTGGCGAGAAGCGTCGAGGCGAACACGAGCGGCACTTCCGGGCAGCCTATGCTCATGCGCTTGAACGAGTGGTACGTGGCGCTGGATTACGCGTGCATGTTCCGCTTCTGGGGTCAGGCCGGGTATCGGTTTCGCGATCGTTACGCGGCGGTGCGCAGCTACGTGCCTTGCTCCGAGGATGAGCCACTCTGGAAATTCAACTGGTGGCAAAACACGCTTTACATGTCGGCGTATCATCTGAAGCCGTCGAACGCTGCGGGCTATCTTGATGCGCTGCTCCGCTTCCGGCCGCAATACATTCGCGGCTACGCCTCATCGCTCACGGTGCTGGCGGAGTATGCGTTCGCGCAACGGGCGCGGTTCGATTTTGTGCGGGGCCTTTTCACGGCGTCTGAAACGTTGCTGCCATCCGAACGGAGCACCATCGAACGCACCTTCGGGAACAAACTATTCGATTGGTATGGCATGACCGAACCCGCCGTCGTGATTACCGAGCGCGCCGATCACACGGGGATGGAAGTAAACTGGGAGTATGGCTTCCCGGAATTCGCCGCGTCATCGGAATTGCCCGTGGATGAACGTCGTCTCATCGCGACGAGCCTTCACAACCCCGTAATGCCCTTCATCCGCTACGATACCGGAGACATCGTGAAACTGGCGACCGACGAGCCGCCATCGGGCGAACTCTATCCACTGGTGCGGGCCGTGATCGGCCGGAAGGACGACTGCATTCTGACTCCTGATGGGGCGCGTCTGCCTTCTTTGAACTTTTACTCGCTGCTTCAGTCTTACACAGATGTTTTGCGCTTTCAGTTTGTCCAAGCGAGCCTCCGCGACGTGCTCATGAAAGTCACATTGCGATCCGAAGTTTCCAAACCTGACGAGTTGCTCTCGTCCTTGCGCCGCGAAGTTTCAAAGCGTTTGGGCGACGGAATCGCGTTGCGAGTCGAAGTCACGGAGACTTTTGAAACCAGCCCGGACGGAAAGAGTCCCACGTTCAAGCGCGCATTTTCACCCGGTGCGGAAACGCCAGCCACTCAGCTTGTCACAACTGCTTCGAACTAAGTCCATGAGTTTGCCGATTTTTGGTTCCGAGGAGCGCCAGCATAGCCCCTCAGTGTTTCAGGTAGCCGCGTCCGCTCCCGGCGGGCGCGTCGTCGATTTCTGCTACCTATCGAACAAGTTCTTTCCGACGCCGCAGATCATGGCGCAACTCTCGGAGAACTTCGACGAGATCGTTCGCAACTATCCTTCGATGCTGCCTGAGCAATGCGACTTGGTGGGGCAACTCACAGGATTTGATCCGCGCCAGATCCTCGTGGGCAATGGCGCATCCGAACTGATCCATCTCGTCGCAGCGCGGCTCGGCACGCGGTGGCTGATGCCCGCGCCTTCCTACATGGAGTACGAGAACGTCATTCGCGACTTCAACAAAGAGCTGCATCTCTTCGTGCTCACGGAGGAAGAGAACTTCGAACCCAACGTCGATCGTCTCCTCGCTGAAATCGAAAGACACCAGATCGATGCCATCGTCTTTCCAAATCCGAACAGTCCTACCGGCCGCAAGATCCCGATGGAGACATTGCTCAGCATCCTGCGGCGTACGACGGGTCTGCAAGCAGTGGTGATCGATGAATCGTTCATCGAATTCACCTCATTGTCGCGGGATGGCATTCCGAGTTTGCGCGAACATCTGGCTGAGTTCCCCAACCTCATCGTGGTGCGGAGCCTGGGAAAAGATTTTGGCGTTTGCGGGCTCCGGCTTGGACTGGTGGCGACTGCGAACAAATCCTTGCTCGATGAAATCCGCCGATTCATCCCCATCTGGAACATCAATCCGCTGGCGGAACGTTTCCTTCGCCTGTGCATCCAGCATCGCGACTCCTACGAGAAGGCACGCGTGCAGTGCATCGACGAAACACAATCGCTCGCGCGAAGACTCGCGGAGATTCCGCAGCTCAAAGTTTTCGATACCTTCTCGAATTTCATTCTTTTCAAGATTCGAGATCCCAATGTGACCTCCGTACAGTTGCGGGACCATTTGCTGTCCGCCCACGGCCTTTACGTGCGGGATTGCAGCCGCAAGCTCGGCCTGGGCGACAAATTCATCCGCGTCGGCACCAACCTGCCCGCGGAAAACCGGCGACTCGTTGACGGCATCAAAGAGTTCTTCGCGCGCCGTTGATCACTTGCGCCCGCGAGGCACCTGCGGCAATCGTTCGCCCATGAAAGTTGGCAAACTCCTGCACACGCGTTATCGACTGAACGATCTCGATCGCACGGTGAACTTTTACAAAGAGATTCTCGGGCTTGAAGAAGTGCGAAGGCATAAGTCACCGCGCGGCTCCGAACTGGTGTTCATGAAGGCACCGGGCAGTGAAGAGTTGATTGAGCTGTGCTCATTTCCGAACAGCGGTCCCGTGCAAGTGCAGCCCGACCTCACACATCTCGCGTTCGAAGTCACGAGCCTCGAGGAGTTCGGAAAACATCTCGCCGCGCACGGCCTGAAATACTCGGACGGTCCCACCTACAAGGAAGACGGCACAGGAGGCTTCGCGTTCATCGACGCGCCGGAAGGCTACGAGATCGAGCTGATTCAGCGCGGGAAAAGCGTGGGCAGTAGCAGCTACTGAATTCGCGTCCAAATCGTTTTCAGGTACGCCGGCTCGTCGCGCGCGATCGGAAAATCCGGCGGCTGCGGCACGTAGTGTCGCTGCACGATCTTGCGGCCCCCGTCGTTCACAGCAACGCGAATGGTTTCACAAAACTCTGCCGGATCAACGCGCGCTGCGTTTGATGAACAAAAGATCACTCCGCTGCCGTTGAGTAACGGCAACGCTGCCACAACAAGCTTTCCGTAATCGTCTTCCGCACGCCAGGTCCCGCTCTCCTTCGATTTCGAGAACGTCGGTGGATCGAGAACGATGCAGTCGAAGCTGCGGCCTTTTTTCCCCAGCCGGCGCATCCAGTCAAACGCATCGCCGAAGATGAAGTCGTGCTGCGCGGGATCGATTCCATTGAGTGCGAAGTTGCGGCGTCCCCATTCCAAATACTTCTTCGAGAGATCGAGGCTGGTGGTGTGCGCGCCTCCTTTCGCTGCAGCAACGGAGAAGCCGCACGTGTAAGCGAAGACGTTCAGCACCCGGGCCGACGCAATGCCTTGGGGGAACAACGAAAACTCCGCTGCGACATGGTTCAGCAGAAACCTGCGCCGATTGTCTCGCTGATCGAGGAAAAGACCGACGGAATAGCCTTCGTCGAAACTCAATTCGAAGTTCAGCCCATTCTCGCGAATCGTGAATTGCTCAGGCGCGATGTCTCCGAAGAGCGGGCGAGGCGACGCCTGCGCTGCGCTCGCAATGCGAACCTTGCGATCGAGCAGCTTGTGGTAAACACCACGTGCGTTGTGGCGTCGAGCCAGTTCCTCCACCTGCTGTCGCTGAGCGGGATCGAGCTGGGATTCGGTTTCGACCAACAAGTAATCGCCGAGCTTTTCGACATACAAACCCGGCCAACCATCGCTCGCACCGTGGATGAGCCGAAACGCACCTGTCATCTCCGGGTCGATGAACGTCCGGCGCGCGTCCCAATCCGGCGAACAATCGAAGCAGAGCACTTCATCCGTGGCCGGATGAGCAAAAGAGAGTTCGCGCGCGTGCAGGAAAATCCGATTGGCGCTCGTACCGCCGTAAAGTTCATCGCCGAGGATTGGGAATCCATGATCGGCGGCGT
>Ga0193706_1001010_pt1 | contig 13545 bp, 13 predicted proteins | sample U3c1metaG_FD_160130 | JGI IMG/M metagenome (GOLD analysis project Ga0193706, IMG submission 160130) | Soil microbial communities from a riparian zone of the East river system, Colorado, United States - U3c1 | ecosystem: Environmental > Terrestrial > Soil > Riparian zone | place: USA: East River... | reverse complement strand
TCAGCCTGCGGATCATGGTCCGGGGGGGGCGTCGGCCGGGTTGCATTCGGAAGCGCTGACGCTGCTGCCAGCGTGGGGTGGGTTGGCGAACGGGGCGGAGCCGTCAGGCGGGGACTGCGTAGTGCCGCCGGGACAGGGGCGGCGGACGTCCGCCGAAGAGCCGAAGGCGTCGTACTGCTGGCCTTTGGTGATCGGTTCCAGCGTGCCATCGCTGCCGTATGCGAAAAGATTCTGAGCCGCGGTCGCGGCACGTGCATAGTGGCCGTTGCCGTCGTAGTAACCGGTGATCTGGCCGATCTTGCCGATGCCGTTGAAGAGGTCGGGCGTGTAGGCGCGGATGAAGTCGAGGTTCGGCTGGAAGGCGGCGATCGCGTCCTCGGCGTGGGGGAACGCGTTTGACGCTCGCTGCTGCACCGTCGGCAGCACCGCCAGCAGTTCGGCGGCGTCGTTGCCCTTGCCCGGCCTGGCGACGGACAGCCGCAGGTTGCGGATGAAGGGGACGAATTTAGAGAGGACCGGGCGCAGTTCGGCCAGGAAGGGCGCCAGGTTCTTGGTCGCCGGCCTCGCGGTGTCGATCAGCGGTTCGAGGTCGTCGAGGGCGGCCCGGAGGTTGACGAAGGTGGTGTTGGCCTGGCGCATGACCGGCGGCAGCCGTCGCAAGCTCTGGCCGAGGGCGACGTTCTCGGTTGCGATCGCGCTGAAGGCGGTGTTGGCGTTGGAGATCGCGCTCGAGAGCTGCTCGCCGCGCTCGGAGACGGTGGTCGCGAGCTGACTGGAATTGACCACGAACTGCTCGAACAGCCGCTGGTCGGCGTTGAGTTCCTTGACGAAGGCATCGGCCCGGTTGAGCGCGGTGCCGAAGTACTTGTACGCGTCGTTGGCGGCGGGGCCCTGGCCGGCGTAGATCGCCGCGTTGCCCTTGATGAAGTTGCTGAGCCCCTTGCGGACCGAGGGCGGGAAGGTATTGAAGAACTGGTCGATGTCGATCGGCGTCGTGGTCGAGGCCAGGCCCACTTCGGCGCCGTCGTCCAGCGCCGGGTTGCTGTTCGGCCCGGGGCTGATCGAGACATAGTGGTTGGCGACGCCCGACAGCGAGGTCGCGCGGATAACGGCCGTCGTCCCCTCGTGCAGCTCCTGTTCGACTTCGACGTTGACCTCGGCCAGGTTGTCGTCGCTGAGTTCGATGCTTTCGACGGTGCCGACCGCCGAGCCGCCGATCAGCACCTCGTTGTCCGGGACCAGTTGCGCGGCGTTCTGGAAGACGAGGGTGTACTTGTGGCCGCCGTTGCCGCTAAAGAAGACGAAGGCAAGGGCGATGACGGCGACCGCGAGGGCCGCGATGACGGCGATTCGGGCGGGGGTGACCCCCCGGCTGGTCGCCGAGCCTCTCTCCTCGCCTGAAGAATTAGCAGCCACGGGTCGTCGCTTGCTCGTCCCCCGGCCCTCCGACCCGACCGAACGAGCGCTGGAATCGTATCCGAGCCGCCCCCGGACAAGCGCATAACCAGCGGGTACTTAACTGGAAATCAACGCGGTCGTCAGACGTCGAACTTGGGCAGTATCCGGTCGAGGCTGCGCGGCAGCCACCAGACCCGGTCGCCGATCAGGAGCATCAGCGCCGGCAGGAGGACGATCCGCACCACCGTGGCGTCGAGGATCACAGCGACGGTGAGGCCGATGCCGAGCTGGCTGACCGTAGCCAGCGAGGACCCGGCGAAGGCGATGAACACCGCCATCATGATCACCGCCGCGCCGGTGATCACACGGGCGGTCTTTTCGAGCCCGAATTCGATCGCGGCGGCATTGTCGCCGTGGACGTCGTAGTGCTCGCGCATGCGAATCAGCAGGAACACCGCGTAGTCGATCGACAGCCCGAAGACGATCCCGAAGATCATCACCGCCCCGACCGCGTCGATGTATTCGCGCCCGCCCAGCGGCAGGTCGGCGGGAACGTTCGACAGCAGGGTGAGGATGCCGAAGGCGACCCCGACCGTGAGCAGGTTGAGCCCGACCGCGAGCGCCGCCAGCGGCACCGCTCTCAGAACGAGGATGAGGACCAGGAAGGTGGCGAGCGTGATCGCCGCGACCACGACCGGGATCGTGTCCCGGGTAACCCGGCTGTAGTCGTTGAGCTGGGCGGCGCCACCGGCGACGCCGGTGGTCAGGCCGGTCTCCTCGGCCAGCCTCGCGGCATCTTTGTCCAGGCGCTTGTTGAGCGCGATCGAACCGGGGGTGTTGAACGAGTACTGGGAGATCACCAGCATCGTCGCCGCCTGCCCGCCATGGCGCAGGTCGATCGTGGTTCCTACGGCGTCGCGAGTCCGCGGCGGCGCCCCGTCGAGTGCCGAGAGGACGAAGTAGCCGGAGTTGAACAGGTTCGGCGATCCCCGGCTGGCGCGGCGGGCCTGGCGGTTGATCCGATCCTTGCCGGCGATGACCTGCACGCTGGCGCGCTGGAGGCCACTCGGCAGCGGCGCGGAGCGGTCGAAGCCTTCGGCCAGGCCGCTTTCCAGGGCTTCGGCGCCGCCGCTGAGCCGGTCGATGCCGCCGACCAGGGCCGCCGCGCCGCCGCTGAGCTCGGCCAGGCCGCCGGCGAGGTCGGCGGCGGCGCGGTCCAGGCGGGCGGCGCCGTCGGCGAGCCTCCTGCCCCCGGCCGCGATCTGGTTGAGGCCGTCGGAGAGCCGCTCGGCGGCGTTGGCGAGTTTCTCCAGGTTGACCAGGGTCGACTTCAGCCAGTCGGTGACGTGCTTGGTTTCCTCGCCGTCCTCGAGCAGCTGCGTCTGCAGCGCTTCGAGTTCGGCTGGCAGGCCGGCGTAGCCCGCTTCATAGGGTGCGCCGTCGACCGGGTCGGTGCCGCTGACGGCGGCGGCGGCGCGGCGGACCGCCTCCAGCGTGGAGCCGTAGTTCGGGTCTTCCTTGCCGATCGTCATCCCCTGCAGCTGGGCCAGCGCCGCCTTCAACTGTTCGTCGGCCACCTTGGCCGGCCCCAAAAGCCGCGGCAAGGTCGTGTTGGCGCTTTTCTCGAGTGACTTTTCGGCTTTGCGCGAGCGGTTCAGCGCGTTGAAGCGGAGGTTGGCGCCGCCGATGTCCCGCGCCGCGAACTTCAGCTGCAGCGCACCGATGGCAGCCTGTTCCTGGGCGGCCGCGAGGCGTTTGGAGGCGCTCGCGAACCGGTCCAGAGCCGCCACCGCCCGCTGGCTGCCGGCAGTCGCACGGCCCAGCCCACCGGCGATCAGCTGGGCGCCCTCGGCGGCCCGGTCGGAGCCCTGCGCCAGCAGCCCGGCGCCAGCGCTGGCTTCGGAGATGCCGCCGCGCAGCTGCGTGACCCCGCCGGCCGCGACCCGCAGGCTGCGACCCAGGCGGCCGAGCTGTTTGACCGGCCCGATGTTGCCGTTCGAGGCGAAGATCGCGTTGCCGGTCTCCCGCAGCGGCGCGACCCGCTTGGAAACCTGCCCCGGCCCGACCACCGCCTGCACGCCCGGCAACGCCGCGAGCCGGTGCTGGAAGCGGTCGAGCGCGTCGAGGTATTTCGCGTCGGTGATGGCGCCTTCGTTGGTCACCGCGATAACCGAGTAAGGCGCTTCGTATCCCGGCGCCGTCACCTCGGCGATCAGTTCCGCGTCCTGGCGGGCGACGTCGTCCTTCGGCAGCTGTTCGGGGCTGGGCGGGCCGGTCTTGAGGCCGATCGCCGGCGCAGCGAGCAAAAGCTCTCCCCCGCCGATGACCGCCGCCGCCAGAACCGGCCGCTTCAACGCCGCCGACACCGTCGTCATCAGCCGCGAGCGCCCGTTCGGGGAAGAGCCGATTCGCCAGCGGTCGACGTTGGGCCCGAGCAGCGCCAACACCGCGGGGGCGACGATCGTAGAGATGGCCACGGTGAGGGCCACGACCATCACCAGCGTGCCCGCCAGCGACGCCAGCAGCGAGCCGGGCAGGATGAAGATCGAGACCAGCATCGAGAGCATCAGCGTGCTGCCGGCGAACAGCGTCGTGCGACCGGCCGTGCGCCGCGTTACCCGCGCCGCCTCGGCCGGCTCCAACCCCGCCGCGAGCTCCTCACGGAACCGGGAGACCATCAGCAGCGCGTAGTCGACCCCCAGGGCAAGCCCCATCATCGAACAGACGGTCAGGGCGAAGGCGTCGATGTCGAACCACGAGGCCGCCATATAGAGGATCCCGCGCGAGGCGATCACGGTCAGCGCCCCGAGTCCCAGCGGGATCGCCGCGGCGATCGGCGAGCGGAACACGAGCAGCAGCACGATCAGCAGGAAAGGGAAGGCGATCAGCTCGCCGCGCTCGCTGGCGGCGATCGAGCGCTCTTGGAGCGCTCGAGAGATCGAGGCGAAGCCGGTCTGAGTAGCTCGCACCGGGGGCTGGATCTCTTCCTCGATGGTCCGTTCGAGCTTCGGCACCGTCTCGTTGACGGCCTCTTTGATCTCGTCGTGGAAGTCGGCGAGGATCAACGCCCGCCGGGGGCTGGGGCGTAGGTCGACGACCGATCCCCGGTCCCAGGGGGAGATGGTGGTGACCTCTGGGTCCTCCCGCAGCGCCCGGATCAGCGCCGGCCCCTGCCGGTCGATCTCGGCCGCCGGGCCGCGCAGCAGGATCGCGAATGGCATCGACGCGCCGAAGTGCTCCCGCAGCAGCTCGTTGGAGCGTGAGGAGTCGCTGCCCGGGATCTCGAGCGTCGTCGGCTCCAGCCGCTCCTCGACGCCGCTGCCGATCGCTCCAAGCGTGATCAGCACCAGCGCAGCAGCAGCCAGCGCCAGCCATGGATGGCGCAACGTCAACGGTGGGCGACCGCGCTGATCCGTTCCCGCGGAATCCGCCCGGCCCCTGCTCCTCCTGCTCGGCACCCGTGGTAGTTTGGCGATCCAGGGGATTAGGGGAGCGAACAGATGCGGAAGACTGTGTTAAGAACGCTTGCGGCAGTGACGATGCTGGCGCTTGCGGTGGTCGGCTCCGCCTCCGCGCTGCGGCTTCAGGTCGGCAACGTCGTCGTCCACGCCGACGGCGGCTTCTCCCCGACGACGCTGCCCGAGAACGAGTTCGCGCCGATCAAACTGCGCGGCTACAGCGAATTCGAGGCCGCCGACGGCGGCCTTCCGCCGATCCTCGATCAGATCGTAATCTGGTTCGACAGGCACGGGGCGGTCGAGACCCGGGGGCTGCCGGCCTGCTCGGAGGCAAAACTGGACGCGACCACGACGCCCCAGGCAAGGAAGCTCTGCCCGGGCGCAATCGTCGGCACCGGCTTCGGCAAAGCGGTCGTCAACTTTCCCGAACAGGGCCCGATCCCCGCCTCCTCGGCGATCACGATCTTCAACGGGCCGAGGAAGCACGGCAATCCGACCGTTCTCGCCCACGCCCATCTGACGGTCCCGGGGCCGACCACCTTCGTCGTCCCGATCGAGATCCAGAAAGTCAACGACGGCCGCTACGGCTTCAAGGTCGTCGCCAAGATCCCCAGGATCGCCGGCGGCTACGGCACTCCCACCTACGGCCGAATCTCGATCGGCAGGGAATGGGAGCACAAGGGCCAGACCCTCAGCTACGCCAATGCCAGCTGCAACGGTGGCCGCCTGCAGGCCAAAGGCCAGTTCACCTTCAAAGACGGCACCTTTTTGCAAGGCACCTTCCTTCGGCCCTGCAAGGTCGCGAAGTAGAAGACCGCGACAAACCGGGCATTAGCCTGGTTGGAGAAGCAAGATGAGAAGAACGCTGCCCAGAGCCATTGCCGCCGCTTGCCTTGCCGGGCTGCTCGCCTGCGCCAGCGCCTACGCGCTGAAGATCGAAATCGACAAGACGGTGGTCAGCGCCACCGCCAGCATCTCCCCTCGCGCCCTGCCCCCCCGCGGCAACGCGCCGGTGAACGTCGAAAGCGTGACCCGGATCAACACGACCGACGGCTCGCAGCCGCCGAAGCTGAGCAAGATCGTCTTCATCTTCGACAAGCACGGCTCGATCGACACCAAGGGCTTGCCGGTCTGCACGATGGCAAAGCTCGCCGGGGCCACCGCCCCGGTGGCGCGCAAACGCTGCGCCGGGGCGATCGTCGGCGAAGGCGTCGGCAAGGCCGACGTCCGCCTCCCCGGCGCCCCGCCGGTTCAGATCAGCACGCCGCTCACCTTCTTCAACGCGCCGCCGGAGGGCGGCAAGCCGAGCCTTATCGCCCATGCCTACGAGACGATCCCAGCGCCGAAGGCGCTGCTGGCGCCGTTCTCCATCGAACGGATCAACCAGGGCCGCTATGGCTTCCGCGTCGAAATCCAGATGCCGGAGATCGCTGGGGGCTACGGCTCCGCGACCCTGGCCAAGGCAACCGTGGGCAAGATCTGGAAGCGCGGCGGCCGGGAGGTCGGCTACACCAACGCCCACTGCGTGGGCGGACGGCTCCAGGTCCACGGCACGATGAGCTTCACCGACGGCAGCTTCTTCCCCGGCACCTTGACCTCGCCATGCCACGTGGACGGCTGAGCAAGGCTGCGGCTCTGTGCTGCGCGCTGGGGGCGCTGCTGGCCGCCCACGCCGCCGCCGACGGGGCGCTGGTCAAGGTCAACAGCGTCATCCTGCGCGCCGACGGCGGCTTCCAGCCGCGAGCGTTGCCCCGCCACCAGTTCGCTCCGATCAATTTCCAGGGTTACTTCGACATCGCCGCCAAAGGCGGTGGCAAGCCGGTCGCTCTCGAGGAAGCGGTGATCGACTTCGACCGCGACGGCCGCCTCAGCCCCGGCGGCCTTCCGGCCTGCCCACCCGAACAGGTGGCCGACGCCGGCACGGCGCAGGCGCGCCAGGCCTGTGCCGGGGCGATCGTCGGCACGGGCAAGGTCGAGGCATTGATCGCCCTGCCCAGCGGCACGGTTCCGGCCAGCTCGCCGCTGACCATCTTCAACGGGCCCGAACAGGATGGGCACCCGACCGTTGTCCTCCACGCCCGCATCGCCACGCCGGGCACCCAGACCTTCGCGATTCTCGTCCCGGTGGAACGCCGCCCGGGGGCGTTCCGCTACCGCGCCACCCTCGCGATCCCCACGATCGCCGGGGGCCTCGGCGCCATCACCCGCGTCGAGGTCAAGGTCGGCCGCCGCTTCAGCGTCGCCGGCCAGCCCCGCAGCTACGTCTCCGCGCACTGCACCGACGGCATCCTCAGGACCCACGGCCGCTTCACCTTTGCCGAGGGCACGATCATCGACGGCAGCGTCGAAAAGGCCTGCAGGCCGCGCTAGGCGCGAACTCCGCCAGGAGGCCGTCGCTTCCTATACTTGCCGACCCAGGGCCGTTAGCTCAACTGGTTAGAGCAGGAGCCTCTTAAGCTCAAGGTTGAAGGTTCGAGTCCTTCACGGCCCATCGCCAGGATCTAGGGGGAGGCGAGCGGGTTGCTTTCGGCGAGCGGGTTGGTGAGGCCTGGTTCGCCCTTGGCTCGCGCCTGCTTGACGGCTTTTTCGTAATCCACCAGCTGTTTCTCGAATTCCTGGGCGCGTTTGCTGACCTGGTCGAGTTCGTTGCCGAGGTTTTCCCGTTCGAACTTCGTGTTGGCGTAGGTCGCGGCTTCCTTGCGCGCCTCTGCCGCGCCCTCGTAGTCAAAGGAGAAGTAGCGGTAGATCGCCAGGGTGCTGAGGCTGCCGATGCTGGGACGAGCTTCGGCGACGATTTGCTGCGCCTTGGCCGCGGCGCGGAGATTGGCTTTGGCTTCGGCCCCGGTGCGGGAGGTCTGCGCCAGCGCGAACTGCGCCTGGGCGACGACCTGCGCCCCGCCGGCATTCGGTTCGTCGGTCGCCTTCAAGTACTTCGACCAAGCTTCGCTGGCCCCTTCCAGCTGCTGGCGGGCCTCCGGCGTGTATCCGATTTCGCCGGTTTCGGGGTTGGCGACCGCGAGCGAGTTGCCGGCGTTTATCCGGGCGCGGGTCAGGCTCAGCAGAAGCGCCTCGTCCTGCGGGTCTTTTTTCAGTTTCTGTTCGGTCCGCTCGGCCTGTTCTTCGAACTGGTCCGCGGCGTTGCTAACGCTGTCCTCGATACCGAAGATGTCCTGCAGCGGGGCCGGGCCGACGACCAGAAGGAGGCTGAGGCCCATCAGCACGGCGAGGACCGCGTAGACGACTTTGACGACGCCTCTGCGCCTTCCGCCCGTGTCGAAGACCATCCTGCGCTCGCCGTCGTTTTTCTTTGCCATCAGTTCCTCAATGCTCTTGAGTCGAGGGCTGCGCAACCCCTTCTGCATCCCCCGGCCGGCCGAAAGCCCGCGCGAGCAAGATACTCAACTCGTACAGAACAAGCAGCGGAACCATCTCGATGAGCATCGAGACCGGGTCGACTCCCGGCAGGGCGGCGGCGAGAATTGCGATCAACAGGTAGGCGTAGCGCCGGTTGGCTCGCAGCTGCTCGATCTTGACGATCCCGAGCCGGGTGACCGCGAGGATGGCCAGCGGCAGCTGGAAGATCAGGCCACCCGCGAGCATGGTCGTCGAGAAGAAGCTGTAGTAGTCGCGGGCGCGGACCTGGATGTTGAACTGGCCGTCGTTGAAGTTCAACAGGAACTTGACCGCTGCCGGCATAACCGCGAAGTAGGCGAAGGCGATCCCGGCCAGGAAGAGGATGGGGAAGAGCAGCAGGATCGGCATGACGGTCTTGCGCTCACGGTCGCTGAAGGCCGGCAGCACGTAGGCATAGAGCTGGTAGAGCAGGAAGGGCATCGAGAGGATCAACGCCCCGTAGGCGGTCACGGTCACGGTCGTCGTGAAAGGCTCGGTGATGCCGAAGGTCAGCAGCTTCTTGTGGTCGTCCGGCAACGGCCCTCCGGCGATTTCCAGCAGCAGGTGGTTCTGCCAGAAGCAGAGCGCCAGAGCGACGCCGAAGACCGCGAAGGAGACGACGACGCGGAAGCGCAGCTCGTCCAGGTGCTCTACGAGGGAGAGGCGATCCTCATGGGAGACCGCCTTGACGCGGCGGGGCATCCCGGGCCGCCTCAGCTGCGTTTGTCGTGCACGACCTCGGGCTCTGCCGGCTGCTCGGTGGGAGCTGCCGGCTTAGAGGCGCCGATCGCTTTGAAGTCGTCGTCATCGTCGTCGGACTTGTCGCCGGTGACCGTGTTGCGGAACTCCCGGATGCCGCGGCCGAGGCTGCTGCCGAGCTCCGGCAGGCGTTTCGGGCCGAACACGATCAGGGCGATGATCAGGACGACGATGATCTCCAGGGGGCCGATGTTTCCGAGCATTGCACCCATGGTAACGGGGTCGGGGCCCGAACGGACCAGCCTGAGTCGCACAATTAGATACCCGGTAGTTGAGTTTTGTGGCGGATTTTCGCCTTAGTGCGGATCAAGTCGGCTTGGATTGGGTTCGATAGGTAAGCGATGAGCGAACCCAGTCGCAATCAGACGACGCCGGCTCAGCGGCTGCATATCTGTCCGCAGTGCGGTTCTTGCCTGGTGCAGCCGACTTGCTGGGAGCAAGCCGGCGATCGCGCCCACTGGCGGGTCTGGCGACGCTGCCCCGAGTGCGAGTGGGCCTGCCAGGGGGTCCACGGCGAGCGTGAGATCGACGCCTTCGACGAACAGCTCGACATCGGCGCCAGGGAGCTGGCCGACGAGCTGCGAGCGCTCGAGCACTCGAACATGGCCGACATGGCCGACGCCTTCGTCGCCGGCCTGGCCGCAGACCTGATCTCCGCCGACGACTTCAGCTAGCTGTAGCGCTGGACGACGCCGTCGGCGACGAGGCCCAGCAGCTGGCGCTGTTCGGGCGCGAAGCTGGCCTGCTCGAGCCGTCGCTTCGCCGTCGCCACCATCTCCAGGGCGCGGCCCCTGACCCGGTCCAGCGCTCCGGTCGCGGCGATCCGGTCGCAGAGTGCCTCCGCCGCAGCCGCGTCGAGGCCGCTCAGATCGGCTTCGCGGATCCCGGGGTCGGCCCTGGCCGCTTCGATCAACGGCAGGGTGATCGTGCCGTCGCGCAGATCGGTGCCGCGTGCCTTGCCGGTCCGCTCCGGAGGGCCGGCGACGTCGAGGACGTCGTCGAGCAGCTGGAAGGCGAGGCCGACGTCGGCTCCGAAGTAGCGCAGTTGCTCGTCGTCGTGTCCAAGCAGGCAGGCGCACTCGAACAGCTTCGCCGTCTTCAGCCGGCAGCGGTCGAGGTAGCGCTGCTCGGAAATCGTCAGGTCGAAGGCGTCGTGGCGCTGCGCCAGCTCCCCCTGTGCCAGCGCAACCGAGGCTTCAGCCAGCAACTCGACCGAGCGGCGCTCGCCGGCATCGGCGAGCAGCGCGAAGGCGCGCGAGAACAGCAGGTCGCCGGCGGCGACGGCGCGGGGACGGCCGGAGCTGGCCGCGACCGTCGGGCGGCCGCGGCGCAAGGGCGCCTCGTCGAGGACGTCGTCGTGGACGAGGGTCGCCATGTGGATCAGCTCTATCGCCGTCGCCGCGCGGACCGAGGCGGCGCCGCCGGGCTCCCCGGCACAGAGCAGGACCAGCATCGGCCGCAGGCGCTTGCCCCCCGCCGCAAGGGTCGCCACCGCGTCTTCGCCGAGCAGATCGCCGTGGCCGGCGACCACCTCCCGCAGGCGCTCCTCGACCTCGCCCAGACGTGCCGGCAGCCAACGGCTCGATGCGTCGAGCACCGCCGTCACCGGCGGCGGCACGGCCGAGCGTCTGGTCACTCTTTGATGCCGCTGTGGATCGCGATGATCCCGCCGGCGAGCACCGTGTAGCGAATGCGCCCGAACCCGGCGCGGTCCATCTTCTCGGCCAGTCCGAGCGGGCTGGGGAAGCTGCGGACCGACTCGGGCAGGTAGGAGTAGGCCTCGGGGTCGCCGGAGAAGGACCCCAGCAAAGGCACGATGCGGTCGAAGTAGAGGGAGTAGAAGAGCGAGAGCGGCGGCCGGGTCGGCTGGGTGATCTCGAGGATCACGGCGCGGCCACCGGGCTTGAGGACCCGCGCCATCTCCCGCAGGCCGACGTCGAGGTCGGCGAGGTTGCGGACACCGAAGCCGACCGTGACCGCGTCGAAGCGCTCGGCGTCGTAGGGAAGCTGGAGCGCATCGGCCCACTCGAAGCGAACTCCGGCGGCCTGCCGGCCAGTCGCCTTCTCGCGGGCCAGGTCGAGCATCGGCTCGGAGAAATCGCAGCCGACGACGCGGCCGCCGGGACTGACCCGGCCGGCCAGCTCGAGCGCCAGGTCGCCCGTGCCACAGCAGACGTCGAGCGCGGAGTCGCCCGCCGAAAGCTCGGCCCGGTCGGCGGCACGCTCGCGCCAGCGATGGTGCAGGCCCGCCGTCATCACCGAGTTCAGCGCGTCGTAATTGCCGGCGACGCGATCGAACATGCGGTTGACCTGCCCCGCGAACTGGGCGGAGTCCCTGGAGGGCTTAGTCGAGTGAGGAGAGGAAATCAGCGAGCTCGTTGAGCTTTTTTGGCGGCAGATCGCGGAAGGAGGGCATGATACCCGGCCCGATTTCGACCGAGCGCAGGATCGCCGCCCTCGGCACCCGCGCCGCGATGTGGGTCAGGTCGGGCCCCGGGCCGTGGTTGCCGTTCTCGCCGATCTTGTGGCAGGCCAGGCAGCCGGCGCCGGCGGTGACCTCCTTGCCCGCCTCGTACTGCGGCGCGACTTCCATCTCGATCTCGGTCGGCGAGCCGCCGATCGCGCCGAGGTAGGTGAGGTAGCCCATCGCGACGATCGTCAGGCACCCGGCGGTGGTCGCGATCGGGCGCCGCTCCGGGCGCCGCTCGGGGCCGCGGTCGTAGAACGGCAGCAGCAGCAGCAGCACCATGCAGATGGTGGGGATGCCGATCGTCGCGATCGGGACCAGCTCCGGCGGCTTGATCACGCGCAGGACCTCGAAGAGGAAGAAGAAGTACCACTCGGGCCGCGGCACGTAGGTGGTCGAGGTCGGGTCTGCCTTCGGGCCCTGCTCGGCGCCGAGGATCAGCGACATCGCGATCACCACGACGACGACGATCAGCGCCATCGCCGAGTCCTTCAGCACCGCGTAGGGGAAGAACGGCTTCCCCTTCTTCTTGAGGAGCTCGTACTCCTCCAGGTATGCCTGCTTGTCCTGCGGCTTCACGAGGGGGACGCCCCGTTGCCGCGGCCGTTGCTCTCGACGCCGGCGTCCAGCTGGGAGACCGGGGTGGCGTTTTTAGGCTTCTCGGCCCGTACCCACGGCGGCGCCGTCGTGCCGAGCTTGACCACGAGGTACATGTGGGCGCCGATCAGGGCGATGATCGCGCCCGGCAGCAGCAGCATGTGGATCGAGTAGAAGCGCGACAGGGTCGTCGCGCCGAGCTCCGGGCCGGCGCGCAGGAAGTCGCTCAGGTAGGGGCCGACGATGGGGCCGGTGCCGTTGATGTTGATGCCGACCACCGAGGCCCAGAAGGAGCGCTGGTCGAACGGCAGCAGGTAGCCGGTGAAGGCCATCGTCATCGTCAGGATCAGCAGCACGACCCCGATCACCCAGTTCAGCTCGCGCGGGTACTTGTAGGCGCCGAAGAAGAAGGTGCGGCCCATGTGCAGGAAGATCAGGATCACCATCAGGCTCGATCCCCACTTGTGCATCCCGTGCACCAGGGCGCCGAGCGGGACCTCGTTGTTGATGTGGGCGATCGAGGCGTAGGCCTGCGTGGTCGACGGCGTGTAGAACATCGCCAGGAAGACGCCGGTGACCGCCTGCACGATGAAGGCGAAGAGGGTGGCCGAGCCGAGCGTGTAGAACCAGTTGGTCCCCTTCGGCACCTTGCGGTAGAGCATCCCGGTGAGGAAGCCGCTGGCGCCGGTGCGCTGATCGACCCAGGCGAGGACGTCGACCGGGGCCTCTTTGGCCTGGTCGGTGAGCTTCTGCACGTGCGTCTGGCGCTGCGGCGGCGAGGTCTTGAGATCGGCCGGCGCCTGGCCCTTGGCGCCGTCGCCGGCACCCGGCTTGGCCGGTTTGCGCAGCGGCGCGGGGACTACCGAGTCGGGGATCTTCGGAAGCTTCGGCATCAGGGCGCCGGGAAGGTGGATGGACGCGGCGGGTAGAGGTATTCCCAGATGCCGCCGGTGAACTCACCGGGGTCGCGAGCGCGGACCGGCTCGAGCTGGGAGGTGACGCTGTAGCGGGGCCCGACCTCGACCTGGCCGTTGCGGATCCGGGTCTGGAACTGGTCGAGCGGCCGCACCGGCGGGCCGCCGATGCGTTTGCCCTGGAAGTCGTAGACGCCGCCGTGGCAGGGGCAGATGAAGTTGCCGGCCGCCTCGACGAAGCGAACCGGGCAGCCGAGGTGGGCGCAGCGGTTGGAGACGGCGATGTACTTGCCGGGTTCCTCTTCGAGCTGCTGCGAGCTTTTGCGGATGTAGGCGGTGGTCTTGCCGGCGTCGCCGATTCCCTCGGTTTCGGTGAAGACGACCTGGCGGTAGGTGTCCTCGACGAAGTCGCTTACCGGGCCGACCGCCTCCCAGCGCTCCTTGCCGCGGTGGAAGATCGGCGCCACGGCGAAGCCGACCGCCGGCAGGACGATCGCCGCGCCGGCGATGCCGCCGAGGCCCTGGACCGCGACCGTGAAGGCGCGACGGCGCGTCATTG
>Ga0193706_1001009_pt1 | contig 13549 bp, 7 predicted proteins | sample U3c1metaG_FD_160130 | JGI IMG/M metagenome (GOLD analysis project Ga0193706, IMG submission 160130) | Soil microbial communities from a riparian zone of the East river system, Colorado, United States - U3c1 | ecosystem: Environmental > Terrestrial > Soil > Riparian zone | place: USA: East River... | reverse complement strand
GAGCCCCGCGAGCAACCGTTCGTCATAGGGTCCGGGCTCGGGCATCCCGAATCGCTCGTGCGAATAGAAGCCGGGCAGGATATTAGCGAAATGGGCCTTGAAGGCCGTTACCCGCCCAGCATCGGGCAGCGACGCCGTCTCGTCCCAGCCGCGGGCGACCTCGGGGGTGAGGTCGACGAGCCTCAGCCCATCCTCGGCCGGCTCGCTCTTGGTGGCGCAGGCCGCCACAAGCAAGGCCCCAAGCAGCGCGGCCAGCAAACGGCTGGTCACGGGCGAGCTCTCTGCATTGCCATCTGTCCAGGCGGCTCAATCTGGGCCGGCTCATCGTAGCGCGGATTGGGGCCGTATCGATTCGCGTCCTCGTCGTTCTTGAGGAAGAGCAGGACGAGAAAGGCCAGCCACGACAGGAAGACGATAATCGCCGCCAGGACCGGAAGCTCCTCGGCTCGGACGTGGATCGGGAATTCGCCGCCCGTGCGAGCAAATTTCCAGGCCCCGGCGGCGAGCAATGGCGTGGCGGCCGCGAGCAACACCCAGGCGCTCCTGCCTTGATCGTGCATCCGCCGTGTCATCAGTGCGAGGAGGGGCAGCAGGAAGATCAGCCCCACAACGGCGTCCACCTCGACGCCCCGGATCGTCCCGGATCGTCCCGGATCGTCCACCAGCGAAGCTGCGAGGCTGGCGACCAGAATGCTGCCCTGGATCAGCACATAGAACGCGACCACTTCCGTGCGCGTCGACCGTCCGCGAAAGTCCGCGAAATGCTTGAGCGGACGCACTGCGGCACGGCTGAAATCGCTCATCTCAAAGCACCTCGAACAGCCCCGCCGCGCCCATTCCGCCGCCGACGCACATGGTGACGACGACCCACTTCACGCCGCGCCTCTTGCCCTCGATCAGGGCATGGCCGGTCAGGCGCGCGCCGCTCATGCCGTAGGGATGGCCGATGGAGATCGCGCCGCCGTCCACGTTCAGCCGGTCGTCGGGTATGCCGAGCGTGTCCTGGCAGTAGAGGACCTGGACGGCGAAGGCCTCGTTCAGCTCCCACAGGCCGATATCGTCGACGCCAAGCCCGAACCGGTCGAGCAGCTTCGGCACCGCGAAGACCGGGCCGATGCCCATTTCGTCCGGCTCGGTGCCCGCGACTGCCATTCCGACATAGCGGCCGAGCGGATTCAGGCCACGCTCGGCGGCGATGCCCGCTTCCATGATGACGCAGGCCGAGGCGCCATCGCTGAGCTGGCTGGCATTGCCGGCCGTGATCATCGCCTCCGGCCCCATCACCGGCTGAAGCGCGCGAAGGCCTTCGATGGTCGTGTCGGGGCGGTTGCCCTCGTCCTTCGTGATCGTGATCTCCTTCATCGAGACCTCGCCCGTCGCCTTGTCCTTGACCGCCATCCTGGCGGTGACGGGCACGATCTCGTCGTCGAACCGGCCGGCTTCCTGGGCGGCGGCGGTACGCTGCTGCGAACGGAGCGCATATTGATCCTGGCGCTCGCGGCTCACCGTGTAGCGGTTGCCGACCACCTCGGCGGTCTGGATCATCGGCATGTAGACGCCGTTGTGCATCGAAAGCAGCTCGGGGTCCGATCCCAGCCGCATCTCCGGCGTCTGGACGAGGGAGATGGATTCGACGCCACCCGCGACGCACACGTCCATCCGGTCGACGATCACCTGCTTGGCCGCGGTTGCGATCGACATCAGTCCGGACGCGCATTGCCGGTCGATCGACATGCCGGCGACGGTCACCGGAAGGCCCGAGCGAAGGGCGGCGGTCCGGCCGATCGTGGTCTGGACGCCCTGCTGGAGCGCCGCGCCCATGATCACGTCCTCGATCTCGGCGGGGTCGACTCCGGAGCGCTCGACCGCCGCCTTGATCGCGTGCGAGGCGAGGGTCGGAGAGGGGGTCGCGTTGAACGCGCCCTTATAGGCCCGGCCGATGGGCGTTCGGGCAGTCGAGACGATGACGGCTTCGCGGCTGGACATTTCATTCTCCTCGGGAAGGCAGCTTAGGGGTGCCGGGCTCCGGCGCAAGGTCGAGGGCGCCGCAGATCAGTGCGACGCCGTGATAGAAAGCAACCAGCTGGACGATCTCCAATATCTGATCGGCTGAATAGTGTAGGCTCAGCCGGTCATATTCGTCGTCGTCGAGCCGTTTGCGGTCGATCAGCGCATCGACCGTCTCGATCAGGACCGCCTCCGCCTCGTTCCACAGGGCATGGTCGACGCGTTCGGCGGCGGTGGAGCGCAGCTGATCGCGGCTCAGCCCGGCCCGCTCGGCGAACAAAGCCGCATGCACCCCCCATTCGTAGCCGCAGCCGCAGCGCGCGGCGGTGCGATGGATGACGATCTCGCGCTCGCGAAGGGACAGTGGCCCCTTGTCGAGCAGGGATCCGGCGGCGAATTTGGTCCAGGCGCGCGGCGAGGCCGCGAGCGTTCGGAACAGCAGCAGAGGCTCGGCGCCGGCCGGCATGACCCGCTCCATCGCCTCCGCGAAGAAGGGCGGCCAGGGCCGTTCAAGGGGCTCGATCCGGCTCAAGTGAAGATGAGGCCGATCCAGTCGGCGATGAGCGCCGGCTTGTCCTCGCCTTCTATCTCGACGACGACATTGTGGACGAACTGGAACTGGCCGGGATTCTTCTCGTCCAGCCGCGCAAGCGTGAAGCGGCCGCGGACCCGCTTTCCGGACCGCACCGGAGCGATGAAGCGGACCCGGTCGAAACCGTAATTGACCCCCATCTTCACATTGTCGGGTACCAGCATGGCGTGCGCGGCCATCTGGCTCAGCAGCGACAGAGTGAGGAATCCGTGGGCGATTGTGCCGCCGAACGGGGTCGCCTTGGCCGCCTCCGGGTCGACATGGATGAACTGATGGTCGCCGGTCACGTCGGCGAACGTGTCGATGTCGGCCTGGCTGATCAGGATCCAGGGCGAGACCCCGACCTCCTGGCCAACCTTGAATCGGATATCCTCAATATTGGCGAGCGGCATCGAGCCTCCCCGAGATTGTCGCCGGCCACCCGCCGCGCTAGTGCGCGACCCTAAAGCTGCCTTGCAGCGAGACTCAAGCTTTTCGGGAGCCCATCATGGCGGACGCTACGGCATCGGCGCGCGCGGATTTGCGGAGGCTGCACCGCGCGCCGGAGCCGGAGGTGCTTGCGCCCCTGCTGAAGCAGGCCGCGCTCGACGGCGATTCGCGCGGGCGCGTCGAAACCAGGGCCAGGGTGATGCTCGCCGAGCTCCGCGGTGCCCAGTCGTCGGGCTGGGTCAACCAGTTCCTCCAGGAATATCGTCTCAACACCCAGGAGGGCATCGCCCTGCTCTCGCTCGCCGAGGCTTTCCTGCGCGTTCCCGATCCGGAGACGGCCGACCAGCTGATCGCCGACAAATTGGGAGACGCGAACTGGCGCGCCCATGCCGGCAAGTCCCATTCGCGGCTGGTCAACAGCGCGACCTGGGGGCTGGTGATCGGCCGGGCCTTGGTCAGCGAGACCGTGCAGGCAAGCAATCTCAAGCGGCTCATCGCCCGCGCCGGCGAGCCTTTCGTCCGCCAGGCGGTCGGCGCGGCGATGCGGATGATGGGCGAGATTTTCGTGATGGGCCGAACCATCGACGAGGCGATCCGTCGGATGGAGAAGAAGGAGAATTCGGGCTTCACCGCGAGCTTCGACATGCTCGGCGAGGCCGCCCGAACCTTTCCCGACGCGGAGCGCTATTACGAATCCTACGATCAGGCGATCCGCGCCGTCGGCCGGGTGGCCGAGCGAGGCCACTCCATCTCGGTCAAATTGTCGGCGCTCCATCCGCGCTACGAGGTCGGCCAGTATGACCGCTGCGTCACGTCCCTGATCGGGCAGGTCGAGGCTTTGGCCCTGCTCGCCAGGGAAAGCGGGATCGGCTTCACGATAGACGCCGAGGAGAGCGAGCGGCTCGAGATGAGCCTCGACATCATCGAGGCGGTCGCCGGCCTGCCGAGCCTGAAGGGGTGGGATGGCCTCGGAATGGCCGTCCAGGCCTATGGCAAGAGGGCACGGCCGACCCTGGCCTGGGCCGATGCGCTCGGCGCGAAGACCGGCCGGCGGATTGCGGTCCGGCTGGTCAAGGGCGCCTATTGGGACAGCGAGATCAAACACACGCAGGAAGGTGGGCTGACCGATTATCCCCTCTTCACCCGCAAGGCCGCGACCGACGTCTCCTATCTCGCCTGCGCGAAGGATATGCTGGCGGCGAAGAACATCTTCCCCGCCTTCGCCACCCACAATGCCCTGACCGTCGCTACAATCCTCGAATGGGCCGGCGAGAGCCGCGACTTCGAGTTCCAGCGGCTCCACGGAATGGGCGAGGGGCTCTACGAGAAGCTGGTCCGCGATCAGGGCTATCACACCCGGATCTACGCGCCGGTCGGAGGCCATCGCGACTTGCTCGCCTATCTCGTCCGGCGGCTGCTCGAGAACGGCGCCAATTCCTCCTTCGTCCACCAGCTCGCCGACGAAAGCCTGACCGACGAGGATCTGCTCGCCGATCCGGTGGCGAAGATTGCGGCGGTCGGAGGCACGCGCCATCCCTCGATCCCGCTGCCCGAGGATCTGTTCATGCCCGAGCGCAAGAACAGCCGAGGGCTCGACCTCAACGACCGGCCCGAGCTCGACCGGGTCGCACAGGCGGTCGCCGCGCCGCTCTCGTTCAAGGCCGGGACGAGCGCGCCCGCCGAGGCCCTGGTCACGCGCGCCCTCAAGGGTTTCGAGGACTGGTCGGGCCGCGGGGTCGAGGAGCGCGCCGCCTCCCTCGACCGGCTTGCCGACCTTCTCGAGCGAGACCGCGACATTCTGATGCGGATCGCGGTCCAGGAGGCGAAGAAGACGATCCCGGACGCGCTCGCCGAGGTGCGCGAGGCGGTCGATTTCTGCCGTTATTATGCCGCCCAGGCCCGATCGCGGCTCCAGCCGATCGAGCTTCCGGGCCCGACCGGCGAGCGCAACGTGCTTCGGATGGAGGGCCGCGGCGCCTGGGTCTGCATCGCGCCCTGGAACTTCCCGCTCGCGATCTTCCTCGGACAGGTCGCGGCCGCGCTCGCCGCCGGCAACAGCGTCGTCGCCAAGCCCGCCTCGCAGACTCCGGACATAGCCGCTTATGCCGTCGGGCTCGCCCACAATGCCGGCGTGCCGGAGGACGCCCTCGTACTCGCCACAGGACGCCCGGAAATGGGCCAGTCGCTGATGGAGGATGTGCGGATCGCCGGTGTCGCCTTCACCGGATCGACCGCGACCGCCAAGCGAATCGCCCGAACGCTTCTTCTCGACGAGGATCGCCGGATCATCCCGCTCATCGCCGAGACCGGCGGAATCAATGCGATGATCGTCGATTCCACCGCTCTGTCCGAGCAGGTGGTCCACGACGTCGTCACCTCGGCATTCCGCTCCGCCGGCCAGCGCTGCTCGGCGCTCCGGCTGCTCGTGCTCCAGGAGGATATCGCCGAGCGCACGCTCGAGATGCTGAAGGGCGCGATGGACAGCCTGATCGTCGGCGATTCGGCCGAGCCGCGCACCGACGTCGGCCCGGTGATCGACCAGCCGAGTTACGACAAGTTGATGGGCCATCGCGAGGCGATGCGCGGCCGCTGGCTGAAGACGATCGACGTGCCGGAAGAAGGCCTCTTCGTCCCGCCGACCCTGATCGAGATCGACGCGATCGAGGATCTTCGCAAGGAATGGTTCGGGCCTCTGCTCCACGTCACGACCTGGAAGGGCGAGCTCGCCGAGACGGTACGCCGGGTCAATTCGAGCGGCTTCGGCCTGACCATGGGTCTCCACAGCCGGATCGCCCGAGCCGCCGAGACGGTCGAGGAGAACGGCACGGTCGGCAATCTCTACGTCAACCGCTCGATGATCGGCGCCATCGTCGGCTCTCAGCCGTTCGGCGGCGAAGGGTTGAGCGGCACCGGCCCCAAGGCCGGCGGGCCGCACTATCTCCCCCGCTTCTGCACCGAGCGAGTCACCAGCACCGACACGACCAGCTCGGGCGGCAACGCAACCTTGCTGTCGCTCGACGATGTCGGCTTCTGACCTGGCCGCGGCGAAGCCCGGCACCTTACACCTGGTCTGCGGCAAGATCGGCGCGGGCAAGTCGACCCTCTGCGCCCGGCTGGCGTCGGAGCCGGGGACGTTCCTGGTCAGCCAGGACCGCTGGCTCTCGGCCCTCTATCCGGACGAGCTCGAGACGATCCCCGACATGATCCGATATTCGGGTCGGCTTCGCTCGGTCATGGGCCCGCATGTCTCCGATCTGCTCCGGGCGGGCCTTTCCGTCGTGCTCGATTTCCCTGCCAACACCATCGATCTGCGCCGCTGGATGCTCGACGTCGCCGAAGCGGCGGATGCGCCGCATCTGCTCCATTTTCTCGACCTGCCCGATGAGACCTGCCGCGCGCGCCTCCGCCGCCGCAACGCGGAAGGCGCGCACGAATATGTCGTCGGCGACGAGGAGTTCGATGTCATCACAGCCTACTTCCAGCCGCCGGGCGGCTCCGAAGGGCTGACCATCCGCACCTATGGGGATTGAGCGCGCCGCCGCACGCGCGGTCAGGCGAACTTCTCCCGGCTTATGTCGTCGGGCATGCCTTCCGGATCGAGCTGCACGAACGCCACCGCCGCCCGCGCCGATCCGGGCGTGAGCACCACCGCCTCGACCCGCCCGAGCTTGCCGCCCGCGAACAGATAATCGGACCGCACCGGCACGCGCTCCAGCACCGCCGTCTCGCTCGTCCCGTCGCTTCGCCTGATCTCGACCAGCGCCATGTCCGCCCTCCATGTGCCAGCGGCTGTAGCGTCCGGGCCAAGTCGGCAATGTGACAAAGATCACTACCGCATCTTCGTCATCCCGGGCTTGATCCGGGATCCATGAACACGGTTCCCACCGAATATCTGCCGGCGGCGTTCATTCGTCAGGCTGATGCTTGGCGGTACGCCTCCCTCCTCAATCTCCGTCCGTCGCAGTCGAATTTTCGTTGATTTACCGTTTCTAAGCAAAGCTTCCCTTATCCACCCTCCAACAATCTTTGGGGGGAATGCCGATGCCTTATGGTCGCCGTGGCGGCGAGTTCGCCGTCAACAAGCAGCTCGTCGGAAGCCAGACCACGCCGTCCATCGCCGGATTTGCTTCGGGCGGGTTCATAGTCGTCTGGAGCACTACCGATCCGCTTCAGGACGGTGCCGGGCGGGCGATCAAGGCGCAGCGTTACGATTCCACGGGGAATGCGATCGGCCCCGAAATCCTCGTCAACACGCTCGCGGCGGGCGATCAGCGCTCGCCGAGCGTAACGACGCTGCCGTCGGGCGGCTATGTGATCACTTGGGAAACGACCGATACGACCCAGGACGGCAGCGGCACCGCCATCAAGGGCCAGCTGTTCGACCCGGCGGGGGCCGGGGTCGGCGCCGAGTTCCGGGTCAACAGTCAATTGGTCGCCGACCAGACCAAATCCAGCGTCACCGGCCTCGAGGGCGGCGGTTTCGTCGTCACCTGGCAGACCGCGGACCCGGCTCAGGACGGCCATACCAACGCGATCAAGGGCCAGATCTACAACGCCGCCGGTGCCGCCGTCGGCGGCGAGTTCCTCGTCAATACGGGCGCCGTCGGTGTTGAGAGCCTGCCCAGCGTCACCAGTCTCGCCGGCGGCGGCTTCGTCGCTACCTGGACTCTCGGTGCTGGGACCAGCGCCGACATCTATGCGCAGGTCTTCAATTCGAGCGGCGCCAAGAGCGGCGGCCAGTTTCGGGTTAACAGCACGACTCCGTTCAACCAGGACTTCTCGAGCGTCACCGAATTGTCGGACGGCCGATTCGTCGTCAGCTGGGCGAGTTGGTCGAGCCTGGCCAGCGGAGATACCGAAATACGGGCACGGCTCTTTTCCGCCTCGGGCGCTCCGATCGGAAACGACTTCGTCGTCAGCACGACCAAGACCAATCCCAACGGCGGAAACTTCGTCTTTTCCTCGACTCCGCAGGTCCTCGACTTGCCCGATGGCGGCTTCCTCGTCACTTGGTCTCACGGCAGCGGCGACTACATAAGCTCCTCCATCCGCGGCCAGTATTTCGACTCCTCCGGCGCCCGGGTCGGCACCGAGTTTCTCGTCAGCACCGTCAGCGACCGCACGGAATCGGAGCCGGATATCGCAATCGACGGCAGCGGCAATCTTTTCGCGGTCTGGAGCAGCGCCAACAGCAATTTCACCGATTACGATATTCGGGGGCAGCTCTATACGCCGAGCGGAGCCCCGGAGATCGTCTCGAACGGGGCCGGGCCGTATGCCGCCGTGACCCTCGCGGAGAATCAAACGGCAATCACGACGATCGTCGCCACCGATCCCGAAGGATCGACTCTGACCTTCAGCATCGTCGGCGGACTCGATGCCTCGCGCTTCACGATCGATGCCGCGACTGGCGCTCTTTCCTTCGTCCAGGCGCGCAACTTCGAGGTGAAGCAGGATTTCGGCGCCAACAATGTCTACGACGTCATCGTCTCGGTCTCCGACGGCGTGAATACGGACATTCAGGCGCTCGCCGTCGCCATCACCAACGTCAACGAAGGCGTGACTCTGACCGGCGGTCAGCCCTCCTATCTCTATATCGAGAACGGCACCGCCCCGGTGGCGGACTTCAACGCGACCGACGCCGACGGCGATCCGGTCGCCTACTCGCTCTCGGGCGCCGACGCCGCCCGCTTCACCATCGATTCCAACGGCGTTCTGCGATTCGCGGCGCCGCCCAATTACGAGGTCCGCGCCGATGCCGGCGCCAACAATATCTACGACGTCGTGGTGACCGCGAGCGACGGCAGCCTGCCGTCGAGCTACGCGCTGACCGTCGAGGTCCTGAACCAGAACGAGGCGCCCTACATCGTCTCGGGCGGCGGCGGAGACAGCTTCGCGACGACGGTTGCGGAAAATGCCGGCTTCGTGATGACGATCGTCACCGCCGATCCCGACGCCACGCCTTCCTCGGTCACCTACTCCATCGTCGGCGGCGCCGACGCTTCGAAGTTCTTCATCGCCCAGAACGGTCAGCTCTTCTTCAGCTCGGCGCGGAATTTCGAGGTGCCGACCGACGTCGGCGCGAACAATGTCTATGACGTGATCGTCTCGGTCAGCGACGGCTTCAATCCCGCCGACACCCAGGCGATCGCGGTGACGGTCACCAACGTCAACGAGGCGGTGACGATCACGTCCAACGGCGGCGGCGTCTCGGCCAACGTCTCGGTTGCCGAGAACGGGCTCGCGGTGACGACGGTCACCGCGACCGACCTCGACCTTACGGCCCCGACTTACGCGATCGCGGGCGGCGCCGATTCGGCTCTCTTCACGATCGATTCGACGACCGGCACGCTCCGCTTCGTAGCGGCGCCCGATTTCGAGACTCCGGCCGATTCCGGCGGCAACAATGTCTACAATGTGATCGTCGCGGCGAGCGACGGCAGCCTCACCGACACGCAGGCGATCGCGGTCACCGTGACCGGCGTCAACGAGGATGTCAGCCTTGCCCCATCTGCCGCCTTCTCGGTCGGCGAGAATGAAAGCGCAGTCGGCACGATCGTTGCCGCCGATGCGGATGGCGGCCCGATCTCCTATTCGATCGCCGGCGGCGCCGATTCGGCTCTCTTCGCGATCGACTCCGCGACGGGTGCGCTGAGCTTCGTTTCGGCGCCGAACTTCGAAGCGCCCGACGATGCCGGTCGGGACAATATCTACGATGTGATCGTCGCCGCAGGTGACGGTCTATTCTCGCACACCCAAGCCGTGACTGTGACCGTCGGCAACGCGAATGAGGGCGTGACGATCACGTCCGGCGGCGGCGGCGGCTCTGCGAGCCTGTCGGTCGCGGAGAACGGGGTTGCAGTCGCGGCAGTCGCGGCGGTCGACGCCGACGGCACCCCGGTCAGCTACGCCATTACGGGCGGCGCCGATTCGGCCCGGTTCTCGATCGATGCCGTCACGGGCGTGCTCAGCTTCCTGGATGCGCCGGACTTCGAAGCGCCCGGCGATGCCGGCGGCGACAATGTCTATGAAGTCACCGTCTCGGCCGGCGACGGCAGTTTCGCCGACTCGCAGGCGATCGCAATTGCCGTGATCAACGCCGACGAGGACATAGAGCTGAACCCGCTCGGCGCCTTCTCGATCGACGAGAACATGAGCGCGGTCGGAACGATCGTCGCGTCCGATCCGGACGGCGGTCCAGTCCTTTACTCGATCGCGGGCGGCGCCGACTCGGCTCTGTTCGCGATCGATGCCGCGACCGGTAGGCTGAGCTTCGTCTCGGCCCCCGATTTCGAGGCGCCCGGCGATTCCGATGGCGACAACGTCTACGAATTGGTCGTCGCGGCGAGCGACGGCGTATTCGCCCACACCCAGGTCGTGACGGTGACCGTCGGCAACGCGAACGAAGGCGTGACGATCGCGTCGAACGGCGGCGGCGCCTCGGCGCGCCTGTCGGTCGCCGAGAACGGGCTCGCCGTCGCGACGATCGCGGCCGTGGACGCCGACGGCACTCCGGTCAGCTATTCCATCAGCGGAGGCGCGGACTCCGCGCGCTTCACCATCGATTCGGCGACCGGCGCCCTGACCTTCGTCGACTCGCCCGACCATGAGACGCCCGGCGATTCGGACGGCGACCATGTCTACGAAATCATCGTCTCGGCGAGCGACGGCAGCTTCGCCGACACGCAGGCGCTCTCGGTCAGCGTCACCAACCTTGACGAGGACATCGCCTTCGATCCGCTCGGCGCATATTCGATCGGCGAGAATATGAGCGCGGTCGGTACGGTCGCGGCGTCCGATCCGGACGGGGCTGCGATCCTCTATTCGATCGCCGGCGGTGCGGACTCGGACCGCTTCACGATCGACCCGGCGACGGGAACGCTCAGCTTCGTCTCCGCCCCGAACTTCGAGGCCCCCGCCGATTCCGGCGGCGACAATGTCTACGAACTGGTCGTCGCCGCGAGCGACGGCGTCTTCGCCCATACCCAGGTGGTGACGGTGACCGTCGGCGATTCCAACGAGGGCGTCACAATCACCTCCGCGGGCGGCGGCGCTTCGGCGGCGCTGAACCTCACCGAAAACGGTCTCGCGGTCGCCGTGGTGCACGCCGAGGACGCCGATGGAACAGCTCCGGCTTATTCGATCGCCGGCGGCGCCGATGCCGCCCTGTTCGCGATCGACGCGTCGACGGGCGCCCTGACCTTCCTCGCCGCGCCCGACTTCGAGGCGCCCGGCGATGCCGGCGGGGACAATGTCTACGACGTCGTCGTCGCGGCCGGCGACGGCAGCTTCACCGACTCTCAGGCGCTCTCGATTTCCATCGGAAATGCCGACGAGCTGCCCGTCTTCACCTCGTCGGGCAACGTCGTCCGGGCCGAGAATGCGGACGCCACCTACATGATCGTCGCCGTGGATCCGGACGGGTCCGGGCCGATCGCCTACGGCATCTCCGGAGGCGCGGACGCCTCCGACTTCTGGATCGACCCGACCAGCGGTGCGCTCACCTATATCGGCATCCCCGATCATGAAGCGCCGGCTGATTCCGACGGCGACAATGTCTACGAGATCCTGGTGTCGGCGAGCGACGGCACGGGAACGTCGAGCCAGACCGTCTACTTCACCATCTCCGACGTGAACGAGGCGCCCCGAATCGTCTCCAACGGCGGCGGCACCTCAGCGTCAGTGACCATCGCCGAGGGCCAAACCGCGATCGCCACGATCGCCGCGGCCGACGGCGAAGGATCGCCCGTCGCTTACGCGATCACCGGCGGTCCGGATGCCGACCGGTTCGTCATCGACGCCGTCACCGGCGTTCTGAGCCTGATCCAGGCGCCCGATTACGAGGCTCCCGTCGACGCCTTCCAGGACAATTTCTACACCGTCATCGTCTCCGCGAGCGACGGCGAGCTCAGCAGCTGGCAGACCGTCCAGGTGCTGGTCGCCAACGTCAACGAAGGCATTTCCATCACATCCGGCGGGGCTTTCTCGATCGTCGAGAATAGCCGGTCTATAACCAGTGTAACCGCGCTGGACCTGGACGGAACCGCTCCAATTTACGCGATCGCCGGCGGGGCCGACGCATCGCTCTTCGCGATCGACTCGGCAACCGGCGCGCTCAGCTTCATCTCGGCGCCCGATTATGAGGCGCCGGCCGATGCCGGCGGGAACAATGTCTACGATGTCGTCGTGGCCGCGAGCGACGGCATTTTCACCGACACGAAGGCGCTGACCGTGACGGTCGGCAACGCCAGGGACGCCGCGCCGGTGATCGCCATCTACGGCGACAGCGTAAGCTGGAACATTCCCGAGAATCTGACCTATCTGATCGACTTCGACGCGACGGACACCGACGGCGATCCGATCACCTACAGCCTGTCGGGCCCCGACGCGGCCTTGTTCGCCGTCAATTCGGCGACCGGAGCGCTGAGCTGGGTCAGCCCGCAGGATTTCGAGGCCTGGGGCGACTCGGGCTTCCATCCGTTTCACGTCAACCTGATCGCAGGCGACGGCGCGCTCAGCGACACGCTCGCGATCACCATCACCATCGCGAACGTTAATGAAGGCGTCACGATCACGTCCGCCGGTGGCGGCAGCTCGGCCGCCTTCTCGGTCGCCGAGAACAGCCTCGCGGTGACGAGCATTGCCGCCGTCGATGCCGATCGCACAGCGGTCACCTACTCGATCGCCGGCGGCGCCGACGCTTCCCGCTTCACCATCGACCCGGCGACGGGCGCCCTGTCTTTCCTCGCCGCTCCGAACTTCGAGGCGCCGTCCGACGCGGGCGGCAACAATGTCTACGACGTGGTCGTCGCGGCGAGCGACGGCAACTTCACCGACACCCAGGCAGTCGCGGTGAGCGTCACCAACGTCAACGAAGGCGTGACAATTACGTCCGGCGGCGGCGGAAGCTCGGCCTCCCTCTCGGTCGCCGAGAACGGCCTCGCGGTGACGAACGTCGTGGCCGTCGATTCAGACGGCACGCCTGTCACCTGGTCGATCGCCGGCGGCGCTGACGCCGCCCGATTCACGATCGACTCGGCGACTGGGGCTCTTCGCTTCGGAAGCGCCCCGAATTTCGAGGTTCGGAACGACGTCGGCGCCAACAATGTCTACGACGTGATCGTCGCCGCGACCGACGGCGTGTTCATCGACACCCAGGCGCTTGCGGTGGAGGTGACCAACGTCCACGAAGCCGTGACGATCAATTCCGGCGGCGGCGGAGCCTCGGCGTCAGTGTCGATCGCCGAGAACAGCCTGGCGGTGACCAGCGTCTCGGCCAGCGACGCCGACGGGCAGGCGGTCACTTATGCGATCGCCGGCGGCGCCGATGCCGCCCGGTTCACCATCGACGCGGCGACGGGAGCCCTGCGCTTCGTCACCGCGCCGAACCACGAGGCGCCCTCGGACGCCGGAGCGAACAACGTTTATGACGTGATCGTCTCGGCCAGCGACGGAAGCTTTACCGACACGCAGTCGCTCGCGGTCACCGTGACCAACGTCCGCGAGGGCAACACCATTGTC